>Ga0181539_1003592_pt1 | contig 14015 bp, 10 predicted proteins | sample PEATcosm2014_Bin_46_FD_119767 | JGI IMG/M metagenome (GOLD analysis project Ga0181539, IMG submission 119767) | Peatland microbial communities from MTU Mesocosm Facility, Houghton, MI, USA - PEATcosm2014_Bin23_60_metaG | ecosystem: Environmental > Terrestrial > Soil > Wetlands > Peat | place... | reverse complement strand
TGAAGGCAAGTTCAAATGCGTCACTCCAGGCGCGTTTCCCTTCGGGGGCGGCGTCATACAGCCTTTGGTATCGAGCCCTGAGTTCGATCCCAACGAGTCGCAGACAAGGCAGCAGCTATCAATTGATGAGCGAATTTATGGAACGAGCAGCGCCCCGGCCGGCGGTATTGGCCTGATGCAGTCATGGAGCTTTTAGCGAGTTCTGTCCTGGTCATCCCAAGAGCCACGTCGAAGCCCGCAGGGCGTTTCTCAAAGGGGATTCCGGATCGGGAGCCCCTCTCCCTTGTTCGCCCACATGCGAATCATAGTATTTATCGCTGGAAAACGATTTTCTCTTTTAAAATGAGGGGTTCCAGCCAAAAGTGCCTTTTTTTTCTTGAAAACCGGAGAATAAACCTTTAATAGTTTATGAGAATCCAATAAGACTGAATAATCTAAACCCGAAAGACCCCTGGACCGGTGGCGCTTGAAGGAAAGGAAGTTTTTATGACGTTGACTAAGGCCCACATCGTCGAGAACTTGTTTGCCAAAAACATTTTTACAAAGACCGAATCAGCCCAGGTTATCGACACCCTTTTCGAGATCATAAAAGATACTCTTGAGAAGGGTGAAGACGTGCTTATAAGCGGGTTCGGCAAATTCAGCGTAAAAGAAAAGCACCAGCGCCGGGGCCGCAATCCCCAGACCGGCGACCCCATTATTCTCTCACCCCGCAGCGTGGTTACGTTCAAGTGCTCGGGTGTTCTCAGAGAGAAAATCAACGAGGGTAAATAACATTCTGATGGAAAGGATATCCTCTTGAGTGGAGGATTCCCCTTTGAAACGGAGAAGTCGGCCGAAGGCGAACTGCTCGTTTCCTTCAAGACTCCTCTGACCTATGACAATGCCGCTGAAATCTGGCAAAGCCTGAGCGGCCTTGTCGCTCGCAAAGAGAACACCTCATTTCTTTTCGATCTTTCCGGGGTCTCCAAAGTAGACAGCGCCGGTGCGGCTCTGGTGCGGTCGATTCAGCGCCTCTGCGACCGCAGGGGCGTTCGGTTTCGTATCGAATCCATTGAGCCTCAGATCAAACATTTTCTCGACTATCTGGAGCGCGAGTCACCGCAACAGGAGCAACCTCCACCACCAGACGGCTCGGTGGTTACCCGTCTTGGCGCTTTTCTGATTGGGCAAGCAGTCGAGTTGAGGGAATTCGTTCGGTTCTGCAACTCTTTTTTGGCTGTCGCGGGCGCCTCTGTTCGCCATCCCGGGCGGTTTCGCTGGAAAGAGACCCTCTATTATCTTCAGGTGGCTGGACCCAACGCCATGACGATTCTTTTCCTGATCAGCTTTCTTCTCGGGTTGGTCATGACCTTCCAGGCAGCCATCCAGCTAAGGCAATTCGGAGCCAACATATATGTCGCCGACCTTGTCAGCCTTGCGCTTATTCGCGAGCTTGCGCCCGTATTCACTGCGATCCTCCTTGCGGGGCGCTCCGGCTCGGCCTTCGCAGCAGAAATAGGGACCATGAAAATAGGCGAGGAACTCGACGCCCTTGCCGTGATGGGATTCGATCTAACTGAATTCATAGCTTTTCCCAAAGTAGTCGCCCTGATGATTGCGGCGCCGCTTCTGACAATGTGGGCCAATTTTGCAGGACTTGCCGGAGGAATTGCCGTCTCCAGCATCTCCCTTGACCTGACACCCTACGGTTTCATGAATGAGGTTTATAGCGCCATCACCTTCGGCGACATTGCGGGAGGCCTGGTAAAAGCAGAGGTTTTTGCAATTCTTATAGCGCTTGCCGGCTGTTTTCGCGGATTCCAAACCGGCATGGGGGCGGACAGCGTTGGGCGCCAGGCCACCGCAGCGGTCGTCAGTGGACTTTTCCTGCTCATTTTCGCCGACGCCATATTGACCGTTATATACTATGCATTTGGCTGGTAACATTAAGCAATAAATCCTTCTTTTTCCAATCAAAGCAAATTTCCCCAGTGTACAGACGTTTTTGCAGACTTATATTCATGGAGCCCGGCTCTATAGGGTTCTTTTGAGTCAGTGTTCCGGGCCGGGCTCAAGCGATGAGCGGGGCTGTAAAGTGTATTGTCATCGGTGAAGAAGACTAACCATGCCTGTGGCTTCGTCCAATAACTCCAAGGCCGAGCATGTCCTTTGCGTTGAAAATATTTCGCTCGGCTATGGGGAAAAGATAATATTGAAACAGATAAGTTTTTGCGTTGAACCGGGACAGATAGTAACTATTCTGGGAGGCAGCGGCAGCGGGAAAAGCACTCTTATGAAAGGTCTGGTCGGCTTGCTCAAACCGTCGCAAGGCCGAGTCGAGATCTATGGAAAGGATATTTCCGGTGCCGGCAACGAGCAATGGCTCGAGTGGGCAAGGAAAAGGATCGGCGTGCTCTTTCAGTCAGGGGCGCTTATGGGATCTCTCACGCTTGCTGAAAACATTGCTTTACCGATCCAGGAGTTTTCGAATGCTCCAAAGGAGATCTTGTCCGACATTGTCCGGCTCAAGTTGGAGATGGTCAGGCTGGGCGGCTATGAGAGCTATTATCCGGCGGAACTGAGCGGCGGGATGAAAAAACGCGCGGCTCTGGCCAGGGCGATGGCCCTCGATCCTAAAATTCTTTTCTGCGATGAGCCTACGGCAGGACTCGATCCTGTCATATCCGCCGAAATGGATAACCTTCTGCTGGAACTCAACCATGTCCTGGGCATCACTATGGTTGTCGTAACTCACGACCTGCCGAGCATTAAGACCATATCGGACTGGTCAATCATGGTCGGTGGGAGCGCCCGGGGGATAATCGCGACCGGTCCGCCGGACGAGCTGGAAAACAGCTCGGATCCCCGCGTCTATGACTTTTTCCACAGGCAGGCCCCGAGCGGCAGTGCTTCATGAAGGGGGAAACCAGTTGGCCCGAAAGGTTAGTCCATTCAAAATCGGCCTGTTTGCCCTCATTTGCCTGGTGCTGATAGCCGGGGCAGCTATCTGGCTCAAGGCAGCCTTCTGGTTTCAAAACGCAAAAATATACGCCACCTATTTCAACGTTTCGGTAAAGGGACTGCAGACCGACGCTGTGATCAACTATCAGGGTGTACCCGTGGGCCGTATCTACGATATTAGAATTGGCCCCGACGGCCGGTTGATTGAAGTACTGATGAAACTGCGAGCCGATTTTCAGGTCGACAATACCCTTGCCGCCCATTTGCGCGAGCAGGGCTTGACCGGACTGCGCTATCTCGAAATCGGCTCCGCCCCTAATGACACCGATCAACTTACCCCAAAGATTACCTTCCCAACAAAATATCCTTTCATCCGGTCCTACCCCTCCGAACTCGATCTGCTCGAGATCGCCCTCCAGAACCTGTACGCAAAATTCATATCATTGGATTTGGAGGGGCTTACGGGTTCTTGGAAAAAGACCTCGAGTCTGTTCAACAATCTCCTGGCGCAACTCGGCGCTGACTCACCGGGCGGTGGAGACCTCAAGGAGACGATTACCGCACTGAAAAATACTTCCAAGCACTCAGAGGCCCTTTTCGAAAGACTGTCCAGAGCGGCATCCCGGGAACGCGTCGACAAAGGAATGCAAGACCTCACGGCCACGCTGGCATCGGCCCGAAAATTTTCAGACCAGCTTAGGCAACAGCTTGACGCCTTGCCTCCCGGCACCCTCAAAAGGCTTTCGGATCAATTCGGCGAGACACTCCAATCCGGCGGGACTGCTTTTTCAAACCTGGGAACCAGAATTAACGAGTCTGCCGACCTGCTCGATAGCTATCTTCAGCAGCTAGGGGCACTCATTGCCCAGTTGAATTCGCTGGTCCAGAGCGTCAAGGAGCAGCCGAACCGGCTGATCTTTCCGGGCGAACAGCCCCAGGAGCCATTTAGAAGAAAATAAGCGGGAAGCAAACAACGGAAAGCGAAAGCATGGAAAACAGGAGCGAGAAACAGGAAGCGGGAAGAAGCGAGCAGGAAGCGGGAAGTCGCTTCGCTCCAAATGTGAAGGGTGAGGTTAGAAGGGTGAAAATAATCCGTTCATTCCTCTCACCGGCTTTAGCCGTCAGTTCACTCTTCGCCCTTCGCACTTCACACTTCTTTTCGTGCTCCCTGCTCCCTTCGAGATTGTGGGTATTGATCCTGGGAGCCTTACTGCTGTCCGGCTGTTTGGGGTCACTTTTTTCCAAGTCCCCTGCGCCGGATTATTACCAGATTGATTACCCTTACCAGCCTTCGAGCTGTACTAAACCGTTTTCAGGGGCGGTGCGAATCTGGCCCTTTGGCGCCACCGCCCCTTTCGATCGCGAACAGATGATCGTGACTTCCCCCTCCCTCCAGGTCCGCCTCTCGTCACATTACAAATGGGTCAATCCCGCCGGAAACATGGTCGCAGACAATCTGATGCGTGATCTCTCTATTGAAAAGGTGTTTGAAGATGTCGTACCGGCAGAAAATCCCATGCCTGCGGCATACGGGATAAGCGGACAAATCTATCGGTTCGCTCTCGAAGAAAACGGCTCCCCCCCACACGCCCTGCTTGACCTGGAAATCAGCCTCTGGCAGGAAAAACCTCGCAGCGTTCTTTTTCGGAAACATTTCCATTATCAGAGCCCCCCCCTCACTTCAACTGATCCGAACGAATTCTGTGCAGCAATGGCAGGCCTCGTTTCACAGCTCTCAACGGATCTGAGAAACGACCTGTGCGCAATTACACAAGACAGCTCGCATCCAGCCGACCACTGATATGCTCAACCTGCCGCTTGATCTTATTATCATTCTCCATGCCCTTCGTGAGATCGTTTATGGCGTAGAGCACTGAGCTGTGGCTCCGAAGGAATGACTTTCCTATGGATTCGAGCGACTCGGTCGTATAGCGCCGGCATAGAAACATTCCGATCTTTCGGGCCGCCGCCAACTCTTTTCGCCTTTTAGAAGACTTGAGCTCTTCCACCGAGATTTGAAAAGCACTGCAGACGACCTGCTGAATATGGTCGATGGTCAGCTTGGGCAGCCGGTCGAGCATCGTCTCAGTGAGCTCTCGAGCAAGGTCCAGCGTGATCGGAAGGCCCTGAATATTCGACTTGGCGATTATGCCTATCAGGCAGCTTTCCAGTCGCCGAATGTCTCCCGTAACCCGCTCGGCCATGTAATGAATCACTTCTGCGGGCAGATTAACGTTTTCCCTCGACGCCTTCTTTCGAAGAATCTCCATTCTGGTCCTGAAGTCAGGAGGTCCGATGGGCGCAACCAGGATGCCGCTCAGTCTGGATTGCAACTCGTTGGTAAGTTTCGGAATGTCCTTTGGAAAAGTATTCCCTGTGTATAGGATCTTCTTCCCACGATCCATCAACTCGTCCAGTGTATAAACCAGTTCATTCTGCACTTTTTCCTTGCCGCTCAGAAACTCCACTTTTTCGAACAGCAGCACGTCACACTCGGAGCGAAATTTCGTTTTGAAATTTTCAATCTTCCCGTTCTTCAGTGAATAGATCATCTCGTTTGCGAACTGTTCCGCTGTTACGTAATGAACCCTCAATTCGGGTGCTTTACGGCAGATATAGATGCCGACCGCATGTGAGAGGTGGCTTTTCCCCAGCCCAGTCTCGGAGAGAATATAAGCCGAATTGTTGTAGAGCTGCTGGCCGTGCGCCATGCCCCTGGCGGTGGCGAACGCCAGTTGATTTGACGACCCCACCACAAATTGGTCGAAGGTGAATCGGGGATTAAAAACCGGCCCAGAACGCTTGATAAGGTCGCTCATTACGATCTGCTTGGGAGCTTCAGCCTGGGGCGCATAACCTTCCAATTCATCCGGGTCGGGCTCCCCGCTAAGAATCTGATACTCCAACCGGCCCACCAGCGGGAAAAATTCCTGCACGGCGCGCAGCAGCTTATGCTCCAGTTTCTCCCTTATCCACTCGATGTGAAACCGGTTCTTGCACCCAAGTGCCACTGTTTCATTTTCCAACCCCAGAAATTCTATTGATGCAACCCAAAGGTCGTACTGCCCCCTTGGCAGGCACGCTTGAAGCTTTCCCTTGATTTCCTGCCAGTTCTGCTCCATAAGTTTTTCGCCCGTTCCCCGAAAAAACAAAACAGATCTGATGCAAGGCGTATGCGCCCCCCAGCGCATACGCCCCGTCTTGAAAAACCCCTGGTGCTGAAATGAAATGGAATAAAAAGAGTTGAACCCCGGAAAGATGTTGCCTTCGCCCCCCAATTGTGGATGCCAGTTTTAGTGCACGTTCCTTGATTCGTCAAAGTTGATCTTCCCAGTTTTGAGCGAGAAACACAAAACCGAAGCAGGAGGAAAAATACATCAGGATAAACGGGTGTTAGGATGCACGAATATCTAAGTCCTTGAAATGAAATGAAAAAATGTAGAAAATATTTCCCTTGTAAAATCAAAGGCATCCGTCAATCCTGCCCGGCATTCGCAAAATCGGCACAAGTATGAATCTTCCTTTTTCTATCTTTTTCGCAAGATTTCGTTAAATGCGCCTCAAAAAATCGGACCCATAAATTTGGACGTGCGCCTTCAACGGAGTGTCAGGCACAAACTTGCCTCTGTCATTCTTTCTACGTCCACTTGACGCATGCTCGCGAGTTTTTCTATAATAAAGGTCAAAAATTAAGTGTGTCTGTCCCGGATTGATCCTTCCTTTCAGAACCAACCGCGCCGGAGAAAGAGCCATGTCCGTAAGATTCACCACCTCTTGCCGATTTTTTCCGCTTTTCGCCGTTTTTGTTCTGATGCTGCTCTATCCTTACGGCTTGAGGGCCGGCGAAGCGCCATCGGCTCTGATCCATGATCCCGTAGTTGCCGGGACATGGTACCCTGGAACAGCTTCGGAGCTGAGAAAACAGGTCGAAGAGTATTTAAGCCGGGTTCCCGAGCGCGATTCGCAGGGCCAGACAGTGGCAATCATTTCTCCGCATGCCGGATACATTTACTCGGGCCAGGTTGCCGCACATTCCTTCAAAGCCGTCCAGGGACAGAAGTTCGATTCGGTCATCGTAATTGGACCGAGCCACTATGTGCCGTTTAGAGGTGTCGCTACCTACGACTGCGCCGGATTCCGTACTCCGCTCGGGGTCATCCCCCTGGACAGCGAATTGATTGCCGCTCTCATGAAGCGCGAATCGCGCATAAGGGACCTGCCGGGCGTTTTCCGGCAGGAACATTCTCTGGAAGCTGAGCTCCCTTTCCTTCAGGTCGTTTTGCCCGGCTTCAAGCTCGTTCCGCTCGTTATGGGAGATCCCGATATCACTACATGTCGCTGGCTTGCAGAGGCAATAGTAAAATGCACGGAAGGCAAATCGGTGCTGATAGTGGCCAGTTCGGACCTCTCCCATTATCACTCCTATGATGTGGCGGTTGAAATGGACCAGCGGCTGCTGCAGAAAATCGGGGCAATTGATATCGAGGGGATTGATCAGTGCCTGGAGGGCCGAAAATGCGAGGCCTGCGGCCAGGGACCGATAATCACGGCGATGCTTGCCGCAAAAAAGCTCGGCGCCGACCGGTGCGACATTCTGCAATACGCAAACTCGGGGGATGTTACGGGAGAGAAAATGTCTCCCATGGGGGTGGTTGGGTACGGGGCCGCTCGTATTTCGACACCTCTGAGCTACCGGGACAGGGACGAAGCGGAAAAGAAGAAGGCCGGAATCAACCTTGGCCTGACCAAAGAAGAGCGGGCGGAGCTGCACGCAATTGCCAAAAAGGCCATAGAAGCTGGACTTACCTCCGGCGCATCTATATCGCGGGGCAAGGAGACTACTTCGCCCAAGTTGAAGGAACCCCGGGGGGCGTTCGTTACTCTATATAGGAAAGGAGAGCTGCGAGGCTGTATCGGGCAGATAGTGCCTAGAATGCCGCTGGCGGAGGCGGTCGCAGCAATGGCCCAGGAGGCAGCGTTCCGAGATCCGAGGTTTACGCCGGTCCGCGCCAACGAATTGGACGATTTAAAGATCGAGATTTCGGTGCTCACCCCTTTGAAAAAAATTAACTCCGCCGACGAGATCGAAGTCGGCAAGCACGGGATCATGATAGTCAGGAACGGATCGGCGGGCCTTCTGCTACCCCAGGTAGCAACGGAATACAACTGGGACAGAAACGAATTCCTCGAGCATTGCTGCCTGAAAGCCGGCCTGCCCAGAAATATTTGGCAGGACAAACAAACCGAAATATATATCTTTTCGGCCGATGTTTTCTAGAAATGGATGTGTAATGGTTACAGGGATGCGGAGATAAAATGGATGCAAAAAATAGCGCTGCCGGTCCATCCAATTTGGACAGGCGGAGCTTTCTAAACGGTTGTTTCAGTTGCGCCCTGCTGTGCGCGGGGTCGCAGGTCTTTTCGTTGAGCGCTCTCGCCTCGCGCTCCGACGCCCAGGAAATCAAAAAAGGGCTGCTAGGCCGCAGGCTCTCACCCTACTTTACTCCGCTTGCTGATAACCGCGTGCGTTGCGAGCTTTGCCCGCGACAGTGCGAGACCGGTGACGGAGAGCGAGGATATTGCCGGGTCAGGGAAAATAGGGATGGGAAGTATTATTCCCTTGTTTTTGGAAATCCATGCGCTGTGCACGTTGACCCGGTGGAAAAGAAGCCCTTTTTCCACGTGCTGCCATCCACCCGCTCGTTTTCCATTGCTACAGCCGGGTGCAACTTCGACTGCAAATTCTGTCAAAATTGGGAAATTTCGCAGGCCAGCCCGGACGACACCCTGAACTACGAGCTGTCTCCCGAACAGGTGGTCAGCGGCGCCTCCAGTTTTCAATGCGCCTCGATAGCCTCCACTTACGTCGAGCCTACCATTTTCATGGAATACATGATTGAAGTCGGAAAGGTGGCCAGGAAAAACAAAATCCTGAACCTCATGCACTCAAACGGCTATGTAAACCCGAAGCCCCTCGAGGACCTCAGCGGCTGCCTGGATGCGGCCTGTATCGATCTGAAGGGTTTTACCGAAACATATTACAGGGAAATTACCGAGGGGACTCTGGGACCCGTACTGGAGACACTGAAATATCTCAAGCGCCGTGGAATCCACACCGAAATAGTGAATCTAGTGGTTCCCGGCAAAAATGACGATATTGATCAAATCGGTGCGATGAGCAGGTGGATCAGAAATGAACTGGGACCCGATGTGCCCCTGCACTTCAGCCGGTTCTATCCTCTATACAAACTCAAAAGTATCGAACCTACTCCCCTATCCACCCTTGAGGCGGCATGGAAGAAGGCCAAAGACGAGGGCCTCAACTTCGTATACATAGGTAATATTCCCGGCCACCCGGCGGAGAACACAGTCTGCCCAGGGTGCAAAAAGCCGGTAATCACCCGTACGGGATTCAGCGTAACTTCCATTTCTCTCAAAGAGGGCAAATGCGCCGGGTGCGGCAGAGAAATACCCGGAATCTGGCGTGCCGGCTGATCAGCTTGTCCGATTTTTCAAAAGTGTGGCGCTGGCCGTCAGGCAGGCAAACCCAAGTGTTAATAGAGTTTTAGGAATTCCAAGCACGGGGAGAAAGAATAGAGAGCCGGCCAGCGCCCCTGCTGAGGCCCCGATCAGGTCGGCCGCATAAAGGCCCGCCCCTCGCACCTTCTCAGTGCACCCAACCGCAGCGCAAAACTGTCCGCCGCCAAACATCCCGGCAAAAAATGCCAGCGCCGAAAACAACAGCAGCATGGCATCATGCCCCAGGTTATCGAGCACCGAGCCTCGAAAAACGGAGAACAACAGATAAAGCGCACCCAGGTAAGCAGCAAGACCAATCTGGATCATGAACAGGCGGTGGGCGCCTGTGCCTCGCAAGGTTCGCACAAGAGCGCTCCCCGCTGCCAGCCCGGCCATGAAAAGTGAGATTATCAATGCCATCTGCCTGTAAACAGAACCCTCAATTATCTGATAAACAAGCACAAGCACCACTTCGATAACTATGAGCACGGCCCCGCAGACCCCCGTATTGAAAGCAACCACAGAACTGGAACCGCCTTTTGCAAGCAACACTGCAACAAACACGAGAAACAACGCTCCCAAGCCCACTGGGACCCAAAAAGGAACACCTCCTGAAATGAAACCGAGAAGGCGGCCGACCGCCGGATGCAGCTGAGCGCCCCACAAACCGAGTCCATACAGGTAGCAGACCGGTTCGAAATCTTTGTTTATCTTCGCCGGCGGCCCTTCGTGGATGATTGATTCCATGTACGCCAACCGGATGGGGTTAAAAAGATCCAGAAGATAAAAGTCCCGCACGTACCTGAGGTCAAGACGCCGCGCGCGCATGCGGTCTATCAATACCTGCGGGTCTCCGGCAACTCCTGCGCCATCCTGTGATGCTATGAAACGAACGTTCTCGCCGGGCAGGACCAGAACGTAGCCGAAAACCTCCCGCAGAGTCGCATAAAGCGATTTCAGCAGAACAGCCTCCCTCGGGCCGATTATGTCCGGCGACGCAGCAACCCCGAAGGAAAACAGACCCCCCGGGTTCATCAGCAATTTCATCCGGGCAAAGAACTCCACTGTGTAAAACCGGTTCATCTCAGCATTTACAGGCTCCCCCGCGCTCAGAAGAATTACATCGTAGCCGATCCCCGCCCCCCTTGTGAAACGCTTGGGATCCATGCGCCAGACGCGCACGCTCCGATCACCCCCCATTTCCATGGGCGAGGGGGGCAAAACCGCCGATATAAATGCCGTTGCCTCCGCATCGGGCTGAACGCAGTCAACGCTCTTGATTCCAGGATGGCTCACGACTTCGCCCAGCAACTCCGGCGAATAATCTCCTATCACAAGCACCCTTCCGGGATCAGGGTGCTCAAGAAGCGGCAGATAAGCAGCCGGCTCGGCGCTCTGCGGGTCCGGGCTGGAAAAAAGCCACAATCCGTTTGAAAATAGCGAGAACTGACCTGAATTGGATAAAAATACCAGGTTGTGGTAAGCAGTGTCCCTGGATTGAAAGAAGCTTTTTCCCCACTGCAGACGACGTGTCAGCAGGTCCACCCGGTCCGAATAGCTAAAAGAAATACATGCCGCAATGAGGATTGCTGCAGCAAAGAGCGAGCAGAGAAGCTTTCCGGGATATTTCAACCCTGCGCCGCACACCATGGCGCCGCCAAGCAGAAACACAATGAGCAAAAGACTCCCGGCAAAGGAAGGGTAGAGAGGGAGGAGGATGAAATAGAACACCAGTCCGCCGGCTCCCGCCCCAAGAGATTCAGCCAGGTACACGGAAATCGATCTTTCCTCGCCTTTTGCGCCGGCGCGATAGAGTTCCCAGGCCAAGGCAAACAGACCGCCTGACAACAAGCAGATGGGGGCCGCCGCGCAAAACCCTATGGCAAGCATCATGCCCGGTGAAAGCAACTCCCCTGGCGGGATAGACCAGAATGCCCTTGCAGCGCGAATCCAGACGATTGTCGCTGGAAGAGCGGCGCAGAAGACTGTGAAACCTGCAAGCAGAACTTTAAAGTCTTGTGGTTTTTTCCTGCAGACGCGTCCGGTCAGACCGCTTCCCGCCGCTGTACACAGAAGCCAGCACGCAAAGATAAGCCCGGTTGAAAGCTCGTTGCCGTAAAAAATCACGAGCAATTCGCGAATCACCAGTATCTGCCCAATGGAGGCGGCAAAACCAGCCATAAGGATCAGCACAACTATCCGGACTGCCATACCCGAGTAACGCCTTTTCCCGTGTTGTCTTAGAAGGCGGAAAGCATTCGCTGGCAGTTGTTATCATAAAACCTGCTGAGATAGACTGTAAATAAGGTAATTAACCCAAAGAAACCGGTAAAAGGCCGCTACGCGCACATCAGTTAGCTACGTGGCACAACCCGCGCCGGCCCGCATTGGATGCTCGACAGCCCGCCCACTCACCCGCGAGGCGGGGCTGGCGGCGGCCGGCCTTTTCTTTGAGCACTATTTTAGTGTAAACGGGTTTCAATTCTTGATTCCTCGCGAGCGCTCAGCGAGCTTTTTTTCAAAACCGATCATCACTAAAAAACCCGCCAGAAACAGGGCGCAAATCCCCTGGAGGGGATGTTCGGCAATCTGATGAAAACCGGCGCCTCCAATTACAAATCCCGAAACGATTTGAATTATACCGTTCATGGAAGTCCTCCTGCGCCTGGAAGGCATCCCGCGCCCGCCCCGTCTCTGGTCATAGACAGGTCATGGAAAGCGTCGAGAATGAGCGGTCGCCTTCCGCGCTCCGCGAAGTACCTTCCGCCTAAAGGCGGTTCGATATGACATTTTCTTGCCCAGTGTTGTTCATAAGTCTGTCTTACGAAAATGAGCAAATTTTATTCCAATCACGACCGCAGACCAGGATTTTATGACGGACCTTCCATGCCGTTGTTCACCAAGTGCCCAAAAATGTTGAAATAATACACCAATGATTTACCTTGTGATTAAACCCGGCGCCGGCATTTGGCACTCTGTATATTTTGAATAATTGAATCTGTGAGACCCTAACTCTGCCGATATTTCGTAAAATTCTCGAAAGAAAAAGAAAAAATCGCGATCAACCGGCAAATTACTTCACAGAATTCAAGGCTTATGTTTTGCACGGAAACCAACCCGTCGTTTACTTTCTGACTAATTCCTCATCTACTCGGATTTGCGTGGTCGCGGGAGCCACCGGCGCTCCGCAAAAGTTTTGTAGCTGATCTGCAGGTCAAGATGAAATCGTATTGTAGAGGTGCCGTAGGATGGGCACGGCGTTAACGTGCCCATCTTCGGCCCATTGAGATTTAAGTTGATGCCGGAAAATTTAACATCTCTCTGAGCGGTTACCCAGGCATATATGGCAAATCATCCAACGAGGGCTGCAGATCATTAACTATAGCTTCGAGCGTTCCCTGAAGATCTTCTTCGGGGCAAATCCTTACCTCTCCAGTTTGCCTGATCTTTATTTCAACTTCTCCGGTCTTTTGGAGCTTCCCGCTGATCACTATCCTTAACGGGATTCCTATCAGGTCGGCGTCTTTGAGCTTTACGCCCGCCGATTCGTCGCGATCGTCGTAGAGGACCTCGTAAGAGGCGCTGAGCTTAGAGTATATCCGTTCGGCCATTTCCACAATCTCCGGCTTTTTGCCAAGCTGAGATATAACGATGTGGAAGGGAGCGGCCGTAAAGGGGAATTGCATCCCGGAATCATCGTGCCATCTTTCAATAACCGACGCCATGAGCCGTTCGACCCCGATTCCGTAGCAGCCCATCACAACCAGGTTTGGATCTCCGGAGCTGTCCAGGTAGGTTACGTCCATTGAATCAGGGGCCGTGTATTTGGTTCCGAGCTTGAAAGTATGCCCCAGTTCGATCCCGCGCCGTATCTCCAGATGAGCTGTCCCGCAAGCTGCACACTGATCGCCTTCCCGCACTTCAGCTATATCTGCGGTCTCTGTCCATTCGAAGTCCCGGCCGGCAAGCACGTTTGTGAAGTGCATGTCCGGCTCGTTAGCGCCGGCGATATAGAGAGTCCCCTCAGTTATAGAGGTATCCAGCACGGTTCGAATGCCTTTCACGCCGACCGGCGCCAGAAACCCGGCATAAAGCCCTTTTTCCGACAGTATCTTCTCGGGCGCATATTCCAGATGAATGGCCTTGAGATGGTTGGCAAGCTTTGTGACCGATATGTTGAAGTCTCCCCTGACCACCGCCAGCACGAGGTCTGTGTCGGCAACATAGGCTACGGTCTTCAAAAAATGATCTTCGCGAGAGTTGAAAAATCGCATCAGGTCGGCAATCGTTTTCACGTCGAGCGTATGGACCTTATGCATGTGGGGCGGCGTATCGACGTGCTGAGTTCGTCCCGGTTTGATCCCCACAGCTTTTTCAGTGTTAGCCCTGTATCCGCAGCCGGGACACACGACAAAGCGGTCTTCGCCGGCCGGGGATTCGAGCATGAACTCATGTGAGCCGGTCCCGCCCATGATCCCCGAATCGGCCTCTATGGGCACCGAATTCAGCCCGCAACGGGCGAATATCCGCAGATAGGCGTTGAATATCTTTGG
>Ga0181539_1003591_pt1 | contig 14016 bp, 9 predicted proteins | sample PEATcosm2014_Bin_46_FD_119767 | JGI IMG/M metagenome (GOLD analysis project Ga0181539, IMG submission 119767) | Peatland microbial communities from MTU Mesocosm Facility, Houghton, MI, USA - PEATcosm2014_Bin23_60_metaG | ecosystem: Environmental > Terrestrial > Soil > Wetlands > Peat | place... | reverse complement strand
GGACCGTCGTCGGTGGGGGCGACCTGCGGTCGCCCATGTAGCACGGGACAGGGCGGTGTCAGGGATGGGTCAATCATTTCGTAGACCTCGAAGCGTTTCATCGGGACCTCCCTGCGGCCACAGGCGTCGGGCAGCGATGACAGTCCCCGAGCCCGGCGCCAGTACGAAACGACACGACACGATCAGCGCGAAACCATCCCGGCCGGCGGCGGGTGCGAAGCCGTCAAGAGCCGCAGCGCTTGCGAAGAACGCCACGTGGGGCGAAGCTGCAGTCGAATACGAGTTGGGCAGACTGAGGACCATCCATGTGGCAACCAAAATCGATCGGTGACGTCATAGCGGAGCGGGGATGTGCCTTGAGGCGGGGTAGCCGCCGTGAGGGTCGCGTTGTGGTCAGTTTCGGCACGCCTGTGCGTTCCCCGAATCCGGAAAGGGGAGATCCCTGGTGGTGTCCCGTTCGGATCAAGGGTCCGGGCTTCGACGTCATGCGCTCGACTGCTGGGCTCGATTCTCTCCAAGCCTTGATCTTGGCACTCGAGTTTGTAACTCAAATACTTCCGCACGAAGCAAAGCGCATGGGCGGCGAAGTTGTGTGGCTCGGCGACCACGAGCGAATCGTATTCGCGCGGCAGTCGCTCGCTCGCGCGGCGGAAGAGGCCATCATAGTCCTGCTCGCGCGCCTGAAGTCTGTCGCTGAAATTCTCGATTCGGGCGACAAGAAGTCCCGTCACGCTGCCAAACGCTCGATCGATGCGCTCGCAGCAATCGCATCGAGTGTGGGGCATCCACCACCATCAAGGAGACCTGTGCATCCAAGGAGGAAAACTTGATCTCTTGGGCGCTGCCCAACCAATAGGCGTTTGATCCGGTTGCAGGAGTAGAAACCCTGTCTGTCTCGCGGAGGGCCGAGCGGCCGGATCAAACGTCGTGTTGAATGAAGCCGCGGGTTCGAGAGGTGAACCCGGCTGTTGCCCGATGGGCAAAGTGGAATGTTTTTGTGACCCATGCGAAATGCGGGGCGATGGCTCGGACTTGTCTTCTCGGTTGTGAGGACTTCGATCGGGCCGATGTGGCGCGATTCGTGGGCAACCTGGCCAAGCACAAGCAGGCCGTTCGCGACCAATTCGCGGAGATATCCATGGCCATCAGCAGGCCCCGCCCCTGTCACCGCCCTTGCCTCCCCTCATCGCCACCCACACCTACACCGCGCCCCGCCACCCCGCATCCTGGAAGGCATCTCTAACAGTTGTAGAAAGTCGGCGGACATCCGATAGTTAGAATTGCACTCGCCGCATGCCGACCAGAGGGATTTTCGCCGGACAGACGATCTATGGACAGCAAGGAGCTGCTTAGGAGATTTCGGGCAGCCGGTTGGCCCAGCCCGGCACAGGTACACGCATTTCTGGGCGAGGCGCCCCCGCTTGCGCGTGACGACATCGAGCGACTGCTGGCTGTGGTGGTCAGCAAAGGGCTGCCTGGCGATTCTCGTGACCAGACCAACCGTTGCTTCGTCTTTCGCACGCTGGCCGAGCGGGTCATCGACAAGGGGTTGTTCCTGCCTTACGTCCGTGCCTTGCGCGGCGCCGACGGACAGATCCTGTCCCTGCTCGGCCCGCTCATCCCGCGGGTCAACAACATCGAGGGTCACGCCGAGCTGTGCGCGCTGCTCAAGGAACCCGACGGAACCCTGCGCCGGGGCGTGGCCGGGATCCTCAAGCAGATCGGGGGCACCACCGTCTTCCAGACACTGAGCGCGTTTTGCGCCGACCCCGGCTTCCAGGGCCGCATCGAGGCCGTGGACGTGCTGGTTTCCATCGGCCGCCAGGTGGCCGTTCCCGCGCTGGCTGCCACGTTGGCGGTCGGCTCGCCCAACGAGAAGGTGCACGCCCTGCAGTACCTGGCCGACGCCGAGCTGATGGCCAAGGATCTGCGCGGGGCGGTCAAGGCCATCTCGCCGGCTCTGCGCGACGCCACCGAGCGCGTCGCCATGCAGGCGGTGCTGGCCTTCGCGGCCCTGTCCTCGGAGGACGAGTACTTCGAGCACATCGGTCCGGTGCTGGATTCACCCAACCTCAACATGGTCAAGGCCGCGGTCGACGCCCTCAAGCGCTTCAGCTCGGCGCGCGCGGTCGAGGTGCTCGAGCGCAAGCTACACGCAGGCCCCCAGGTCATCCGGCTGGCCGTGCTGGCCACCGCCGAGGCCATCGGCAACGACCAAGTTCTTCCCCTGGTCGTGGCGGCGCTCAATTTCAGAAAGATCGACGTGCGCACGCGTGCGGCCGAGGTGCTGACCAACCTGGCCCTGGCCGGCAAGGTGGACCTGGCGCGCACCATCCTGTGGCTTCTGCGCAGCAAGGACGTGAACGTGCGGCGCATGGCGGTGGACATCTCCAAGAAGGTGGGCGATCCCTCGGGCGATCTGGCGCCGCGACTTCTGCGCTACCTGCGCGACGAGGACTGGTGGGTGCGGGAACGGGTCATGGACGCTCTGGTGGGCATGGCCGGCAAGCAGCTCACCCGGCACCTGGTCAGCTACCTGCAAGATCCGTCGGACATCGTCCGGCGCTACGCGGTCGATGCGCTGTTGCGCCTGAAGGATCCCGCGGCGGTGGGGGCGCTGGTGCGTGCAGCGCAGAGCGACTCCGACTGGTGGGTTCGCGAGCGTGCCATCGAGGCAGTGGGCGCGATCGGTGATCGCCGAACCATCCCCTACATCGTCGATCTGCTCGACCGAGAGCCCGAGCTGCAGCGGGTTTGCGTCGAGGCCCTGCAGGCTTTGAAGGCCGATGAGGCCGCGCCCCAGGTGGCGGCCCTCTTGCCCGCCGCCGATACCGAGATGAAGCTCGTCCTCATCGCCTGTCTGGCCACGCTGGATGAACCCGGACAGGCGCCGGCGATTCTGCCGCTCTTGCAAGAGAAGGATCACCGTGTGCGCAACGCCGCGCGCGAGTTGCTGGCCCGCTGGAACATCGCCGGTGCGCACGACGCCGCGACTGAGAAAGCGTCCCTTTCTCTGTTGGAGCGACTGCTGCTGGCGCTGGCCCAGAACGACGGCGACGACCTCATCCTGGCGGGGGGGCTGCGCCCCTACATGAAGAAGATGGGGAAGGTCGTGCCGCTGGCCAGCCACGTGTTCTCCTCCGCGGACATCGAGACCATCATCTCGCCCCATCTCAACCCAAAGCAGCTGGCAGACTTGGAGGTTCTGCGCGACGTCGATTTTTCGCTCGCGCTCAAATCCGAAGAGCTGCGTTTCCGCGCCAACGTGTTCCGCCAGATGCCGGGACTGTCGGCCGTCTTCCGCATCGTCAAGGATCGCATTCCGGTGCTGGAAGACCTTGGCTTGCCGCCCGTGGTGAAGACCTTCGCCGAGTTGAAAAACGGACTGGTGCTGGTGGGCGGCCCGACCGGCTCGGGCAAGTCCACCACCCTGGCCGGGATCATCGACCACATCAACCGCACCAGCTCGCGCCATATCGTCACCCTGGAAGACCCGATCGAGGTGATGCACAAGCAGAAGAAGTGCCTCATCAACCAGCGCGAGCTGGGAACCCACACGCACTCATTTGAAAACGCCCTGCGCGCGACCCTGCGCCAGGATCCGGATGTCATCCTGGTCGGGGAGATGCGTGACCTGGCCACCGTGCAGTTCGCGGTGACCGCATCGGAAACCGGCCACCTGGTGCTGGGAACTTTGCACACGGTTTCAGTCGACACCACCGTCGATCGTCTGGTCAGTCTGTTTCCCCCGGGACAACAGCCGCAGGTGCGCTCCTTGCTGGCCGACACCTTGCGCGCGGTGATGTGCCAGTACCTCATCAAGCGCAAGGACGGACAAGGGCGTGTCATCGCGGTCGAGATCATGATCAACAACGAGGCGGTCGCGAACCTCATCCGCAAGGGCAAGACCTTCCAGATCCCGTCGGTGATCGCCACCCAGCGTGACGCCGGCATGCAGGCCATGGACGGGGACTTGGAACGTCTGTTCAAGGCCGGCCTGGTCAGCGCCGAGGAGGCGTACCTCAAGGCTGCCAACAAGAAGAACTTCGAGATCATAGTGGCCGGGCCGGATGCCGCCAAGGCTCAGGCTGGGAGCAAGGTGGCCGAGAGCAAAGCAGCGACCCCGGCGCAGGGAGAGAAGTCGGAATGACGGCAAGAACTTGGCCGGAAGTATCGCGCGGGCTTTCCCCAAAGAGGGTGACGCTTTGGCTCGCCTAGATTCCTTCCTGCGTCTGGTGGTCGAGCAGAAGGCGAGCGACCTGCACTTCCACTCGGGCGTGGTGCCCTTGATTCGCCACGACGGCGACCTTCTGCCGCTCAATTTCCGGGCGCTGAGCGAGGCCGACGCGCTTCGCTTCCTGCTGGAGATTCTCACCCCCGAGCAACGCGCGGTGTTCGATCGCGATCAGGAACTGGACTTCATCTACGAACTGCCCGAGGTGGGACGCTTCCGCGCCAACATGTTCCAGCAAGCGCGCGGCATCGGGTCGGTATTCCGCATCATCCCCAACCAACTGCCCACCATCGAGGAGCTGTCATTGCCCCCAGTGGTGAAGAAGCTCACCGAGCTGCAAAACGGGCTGGTGCTGGTCACCGGGCCGACCGGCTCGGGCAAGACCACCACGCTGGCCGCGCTGGTGCACGAGATCAACAAGACTTCGAGCCGTCACATCATCACCATTGAAGATCCCATCGAGTACGTGCACACGCCCTTGCAGAGCGTGGTGACCCAACGCCAGGTCGGCCGCCACGTGGAAAGCTTTGCGACCGCCCTGCGCTCCAGCCTGCGCGAATCGCCTGACGTGGTGGTGACGGGCGAGATGCGCGACCTGGAAACCATCCAGGTGGCCCTGCAAGCGGCCGAGACCGGCGTCCTGGTGTTCGGGACGCTGCACACCAACTCCGCGTCCAAGGCAGCCGATCGGATCATCGATGTGTTTCCCGACGAATCGCGTGAGCAGGTGCGCGGCGTGGTGTCGGTCATGTTGCGCGGGGTGCTCGCGCAGATGCTGTGCAAGCGGGCCGCGGGCGAGGGGCGCGTGGCGGTGTTGGAAGTCATGCTGCAGACGGTGGGCATCTCCAACCTCATCCGCGAGAGCAAGTGCTACCAGATCGATTCCTACCTGCAGACCGCCGATCCGGGCAGCGGCATGCAAAGCCTGGATAGCTGCATCTTCCAGTACGTCAAGGAAGGCGTGATCACGCTGGAGGAAGGCCTGCGCGTGGCCAACTATCCGGACGTGGTCAAGCGCATGGCGGCCGAGCTTCCTGAAGAAATCTGAGCAAGTGATGGAGCTGTCGCGCAAACAGCTACTGGCCGAAGCGCAGGCGCTGGAGAAGCGCGGCGAGGCGGGAGCTGCCGCCCAGGCCTACACGCGCGTCGGCGCGTATGACGACGCCGCGAGGCTGTATCTGTCAGCCGGCAGTTTCATCGAGGCGGGGCAGGCCCTCGTGCGCAGTATCGAGTACGACCGGCGCAGGCGGTTCAGCCTGGATGCCAATCAGCGGAAGGTTGCGCTCAAGGCTGCCATCTGCTTCTCGCGTGGGGGCGACGTGCGCGAGGCCGTGGAGTTGTTCCTGGCTGCCGGGGAGCGAAGCCGGGCGGTGGAACTGCTGCAGGAGGTGGGGGATTTCGTCAACGCCGCGCGTGTGGAGGCCGATGCCACCGGGCGAGTCGAACTGGTGGGGTACGAGCGGAAGGAATCCGCGGCCCCGGACACAGCCACCTTAATGGAAGCCGCGCGCAACCTGGAGCGCGTGGGCAAGCTGGACGCGGCCATGGAGGCCTATGCGCGACTCAAGCAGTGGGCCAATGCCGCTGCGCTGGCCCGACGCCTGGGCCACGCCGAGAGGGCCGCCGGCTTCTTCGCCGAGGCGGGCGAGGCGTTCGAGGCTGCGGCCTGCTTCCACGAGATCCGTGACGCCAGTCGTGAGATGGAACAGCTCATCAAGGTTCCGCCTGCCGACCCGCACTATCGCGAGGCCTGCGTGCGAGCCATCAGCATCGCCTCCGACCGCAACGAGCTGACCTTCGAACTGGAGCATCTTCTCAACAAGTTCGTCGCGTCCAGGCCCACCAGCGACGACGAGTTCGATGCCTGTTACCGCTTGGCCCTGCTCTTCGAGAACCACGAGTTCCCGGAAAGCGCGGCGGCGTGCTATCGCAATATTCTGGAGGCGCGGCCGACCTATCGCGACGCCCGGGATCGCCTGAAGGCCGCCGAGACCGACTACCGTGGAGCGGCGGCCAAGGACTACGAGCGCGCCTTCAAGGAGGAGCTAGCCTTTCGCCAGGGCGTGAAGCGGCACGCAGCGCCCCCGGCCATCGCGTTCACCGCAATTGACGAGGAGCCCCTGGACGCACTGCCGGAGCTGCCCGAGTTGCCTGACCTTCCCGAGCTGCCCGAGCCAGCCGCGGCGCTCGGTTCGGGCGACAGCAGCCGAAATCTGGCGCGCTCGGCGGTGGCCCACGCACACACGATGTTGTCGCCGGCCGGGCGTACACCGGCGCCGGTGGCGGTGTCGCCAGCGCCGGCGGCCGTGCCCGTGTCCCCCGCGGCCGAGCCCGCCGCCGTGCCCTCGGCGGTCGATCCCGAGCTGACCTGGGGGGTCGAAACGCAGATCGGCTTCGCCGGTGTGACCCTGGAACAGGGCGCTGTCATCAATTCGCGCTTTCGCCTGGAGAAGAAGATCGGCCAGGGCGGCATGGGCGCGGTGTGGAAGGCCACCGATCTGGAACTGGACGAGATTATCGCCATCAAATTCCTGGCCGCCCAGTTGGTCGACGACGAAGCGCTCGGTCGCTTCAAGCAGGAAGTTTCGCTCTCGCGCCAGTTCAACCACCCCAACATCATCAGGCTCTACGACATCGGGACCTGCGCCGATCAGAAGTACATCACCATGGAGCTGCTCAGTGGCCACGATCTGGGCGAGGTCATGCGACAAGGGCCGCTCGATTTCGATCGCGGGCTGGGCCTGCTGGTACAGGCGTGCTACGCGCTTCAAGTCGTACACGAACGCGGGGTCATCCATCGCGACATCAAACCCGACAACTTCTTCATTACCGACGAAGGCGTGCTCAAGGTCATGGACTTCGGCGTTGCCAAGCGCCACAGTGCCAGCCGCGGGCTGACCCGCGCGGGCATGATGGCCGGCACGCCCCAGTACATGGCGCCCGAGCAGGCCAACAACTTCGCCGGTGTCACCCATCTCGCGGACCTGTACGCCCTGGGCTGCATCGCCTATCAGATGTTCGTCGGTACGGTTCCCTTCGACGCTGAAGAGGTCATGCCCATCCTGGTCGCCCACATGAGCCAGGCGCCGGAGCCTCCCCGCCAGCGCAATCCAGCGATTCCGGCCGAGCTGGAGACGGTCATCCTCAAGCTGCTGGCAAAAAAGCCCGCGGAGCGTGTACAAAGTTGCCGTGAGCTGGCCTCGATCCTGTCGGGCATCCGCCTGCGCCTGCCCAAGGCGCCCTCCGGCTCCCCATCCGCCAGATAGTGAGAGTCCGACAGAGACCATCTGGTGGGCTACAATGTCCAGCATGAGCTGGTCGTGCCTCTCCCGCTGCACCCAGGTGGCCATGGCGGCTTGCCTGACCCTGGCGGCCAGTGCTTGCGGCAACGGCCTTTTCACCGCGAGCCCAACCACTGGCAGCGACAGCGGGGCGGGATCTGACCGGCCTGTCGATGTTCCGCCAACCAATGACGGGCCGATCTCGCCCGCCGTCGACAGGTATCCGGACCAGCCGGTGCCGTCGGATGTTGCGGCGCCGGACGCAACAACGCCGGATGCTGCCGCGCCCGATGCTGCGGTGCCGGGGTCCAGTGCGACGGCAATCATCGACTACCCCGGTGGCAGCGTCACGCTTGGCAACGCCTCGGTCAGCGCAACCGTCGTCGTTCCGAGGGGAGCATTCGCCCAGCCGGCAAATGTCACCCTGACCTTGGTCGCCTTTGCCCCGGTGAACGACGACGCGGGGACGACTGGCCCCTCCGGTCCCATCGGGCCGATCTTCTCACTGAGCAAGACTGTCACCTTGCAGGCTCCAGCCAGCTTCCAGCTTACCTTCACGCCCGCTGACACCTCGATACCAGCGCAGCGTGTGGCGCTGGCCTACCTCAACACCCAGACCGATCCCAATCTGTGGATTGCCATCTTGCCCTCGTCGTACAACCCAACAGCCGGGGTGCTGACTGGGACCGTGGTCGAGTTCTCGGGAACGCGGCTGTTTGCTCCCGTCGAATCCTGCCCGACCGGCCAGGCGTGCACCGCGCCCGAAACCTGTCAGGGTGGAGCCTGCCAGTGACGGCGTCACCGTCGCCGACGGCTTCTAGACAGACGCGGCCACCGCGCCAGCGCGATGAGCGCCGCCATGGGGATGCTTGCGCGCGCACGGGCCGCGGGCTATGAATTCTTCTTGGTTCGGGCGCGTAGCTCATCTGGATAGAGTACCGGCCTCCGAATCCAACTGAGGTGATGCGTCCTGATTCAACCGAGCGCTCACCCCAAACAAAACGCCGGCTTACGGCGGTGCGAGACGCCGCATGATACCCAGGGATTATCGCCTGTTCGGTCCACTTGGGCAGAGATTGGGCAGAGCCGATGCGCCAGGCCCGTGGCTGGGCAGACGAAAGTCTCGCACTTCTTCGCCACCCTCTCGACGAGGCATACCCCTTCACGCGGGTCGGTTGAGCCTCTCGGTGGTGGCGTGGCATCGTCAGCCGCGGCAGCACTTCTTGAACTTGCGGCCGCTGCCGCAGGGGCAGGGCTGGTTGGGGCCCACGGCCGGAGCCTTGGGCCTCGGGGACGCGACGAACGCACCGAGCGGCAGGCCGGCCTTCCAGTGCGCGGCCAGCCGCTGCATCACCGGGCGGGCGTGCCGGAAGAAACTCTGGTACGCGGGGCACAGATAGGACAGGCCTGACTCGCCATCAGCCGTGGTGGCGAAGCGGTCCTTGGGGCAGCCGCCGTGGCACCAGGCAAGCACGTCGCATTCCCGGCAGACGCTCGGCAAGGCGTCGCGCTTGCGTTCGCCAAAAGCGCGCAGGGCGGGGGATTCCATCAATTCGGCCAGCGGCCGCTCGGCGAGGTTGCCAAGTCGGTGCTCGGTATCCACGAAATGGTCGCAGGCATACAGGGTGCCGTCGTGTTCCAGCACGGCCACGTCGCCGCAGGTCTCGCGAAAGATGCACAGGGCATGCGGCAGCCCGGCCGCGGGACGCATCGTCTCGTCGAAGAACTGGACGACCATGCGGCCCAGGTCGTGGCCGATCCACTCGTCGAACACCTGGCAGAGGAAGTCGCCCATGGCCTCGGGCCGCGCGGTGCGCGGGGAAACGCCGGCGGGTGCCTCGGCCCGCCATTCGACCAGGGGAAGGAACTGCAGCGACCTGACCCCGAGCTCGCGGAAGAAGCCGTACAGGCGCAACGGCACGCGCACGTTCTCGGCATGCAGCACGCACAGCACGTCGCAGCGGACACGGCGCCGTGCCAGACGCTGGAAGGCGCGCACAACGTCGCGATGGGTGGGCCGGCCCGCGGCGTCGGTGCGAAAGCCGTCGTGCAGGTCGGCCGGGCCGTCCAGGCTCAGCCCGACGTTGAACGATTCGGCGGCCAGGAAATCGAGCCACGCGTCGTCGAGCAGGACGCCGTTGGTCTGCAGGCCGTTCGTGATCGATCGCCCGGGCACAACGTGCTTGCGCTGCAACTCGACGATGCGGCGGAAGTAGTCCAGCCCCAGGATGGTCGGCTCGCCGCCGTGCCACTCGAAGTGTGTGTTCGGCCCGGGCGCGGTTTGCAGCCGTTGCGCGATATAGCGTTCCAGTAGGTCATCGGCCATGCGCCGACTGTCCGCGGGAAAGAGCTGTTCCTTGGCCAGGTAGTAGCAGTAGCTGCAGCGCAGGTTGCAGCGCGGGCCCGCAGGCTTGGCCATGATCAGCCCGTCGCGCACTACAGCTCACCCTCGGACAGGCCGACTCCGTCCGTCCCAGCCGGTCGGGCCGCCTGCGCCCGGGCGTGCCGTTCGGCCCGGGCCAGCCATAGGCCAGCAGGCAGGGCACATCCCGTCACCAGCGCACTGACCCAGAAGGGCGCCCCGGTCGAGCGAGCGAACAGGGCACCGCCCACCACCGGCCCAAGCGAGCCGCCGATGTCGCCGAACAGCTGTACGGCGCCGACCGCGCTGCCCCGCACCTCGGGCTTGACGAACAGCCCCAGCAAGGCGACCAGGCAAGGATTCATGGCCCCCATTCCGCAACCAACCAGCCCTACCGACACCAGCAGCATCGTCGGCGAGGAAACCACCGTGGTCAGCCCCAAACCCGCGGCCAAAATGAGCAGCCCCACCACGCCCCAGCGGGCGCTGGCATTGTAGCGGTCAGCCAGGCGGCCGACAGTGATGCTGGCCGCCGCCGAGGTCAGGAGCAGGACGCCCATAACCAGCGAGGCCGAGGACTGGGTGCCCAGACCCGCCAGTGTCAGGCTGCGCGCCTGGATGAGCAGGACCAGGGTGGTCAGCACCGTGCCCTGGGCCGAAAAGAAGGTGGCCAGGTTGAGGGCGCCGAGCGCCAGAACATGGGGCTCGGACATCACACGCAGCAGGCCCCGCAGATCGGTGCGTACCCGTTGCGCCGCGCGCAGGTCCGGGACCAGCGCGGCTGCAAGGACGGACGCGACCAGCACCGCTCCAATGGCCGCACCGAAGGTGACGCGATTACCGAAGCGCGCGCTGAGCAGGCCGCCCACCACCAGCCCCACTGGCATGCCCGTGGTCATCGCAGCGCGTACCAGGCCGGCGGTCTTGCCGCCATGGCGCACGCCGCCCGCGTGCAGGGCCAGCACCTGCGCCGCCACGAACACGCAGGCCGAGCCAGGTCCGTGCAGCAGCCGCGCGGCCAGGAAGAATGTCCCGGGGTGGCCGACGACCACGCCCATCAGATACAGGGACATGACCGCAATCTGCGAGGCCAGGCCGATGAGCAGCAGGCGCCGCCCGCCCAGCCGATCGGCCAGCGTGCCCACCGCGGGGCTGGCGAAGATCCTGGCCATGCGGTTGGCCGCCAGGATGAGCCCGATGAAGGGCAAGGACAGCCCGGCGCGCAGTCCGACGAAGGGCAAGATGGGAAAGGCGATGCCGCCGGCGACCCCCACAAACATCACGCCGGGCGCAATGGCCAGGGCGGCTCGCATGGCGGCCCGCTTGTCGGTTGATTCGGCGTTCACGCGCTGCTGATTCGGCGGAGGAAATCGAGGAACCGGGCGAACGAGTCGCGGGCCGCGCGCACGTCATAGGCCGGTCCGGTGTCGTTGAAGAAGGAATGCGCTGCTCCTTCGTAAACGTGGCTCTCGAAGCTCTTGCCCGCGGCGGCCATGGCCTGGGCAAACGCGGGCAGGGTGGCGCTGATCCGTTGATCGAGGCCGGCGTAGAAACCGATCACCGGACAGCCGATGCCGGGCACGCGCTCAGCGGGCGGCGACATGCCGTAGAAGATCGCCGCGCCCGCGAGTTCCGGCTCCTCGCAGGCCAACAGCGCCGTCAGCCCGCCGCCCATGCAGAAGCCCACGCAAGCCACCTTCTGCCCACGCGAGCTGGGGCAGGTTTGGCGCAGGTAGTGGGTGGCGGCCTTCAGCGCCGGAAGGTGCGAGTCAGTGTGCCCCACGCCCGCGAACAGCGCCCGGTAGCTCTCGCCGACCCGGGCCTGGGCCGGTTGCGGCAGCTTGGCCAGCTCAGCTTCGCGCGCCTCGGGGTTGGCCCGCACCGCCAGGGCCAAACCGGCCATGAACGCGCGCACCTCGCTCACCCGTTCGGCGCGCAAGACTTCGGGCCGCGTTCCGCCCTTCGCGTACAGATCAGGCGCCAGCACCGCATAGCCGGCGGCGGCGATGCGACGGGCGACATCCTGGATGTGCTCGTCAACGCCCCAGATCTCCTGGATGACGACAACCCCGGGAAGTGCGCTCTCGACGCGTCCGGGTCTGGCCAGGTAACCTGAATGATTCCCGTAGCTGACCCAATCCGTGGTCACGGGCATGACAACTGCTACGATAGCGTGCCCGCAGCCGCTGCGCCCAAACATTTCCGATGCCGATTCCGCACGTCGCGGTCAGTTCGAGGCGGCCTCGCTGGGCGACCCAAGCTGCGCGGAGGCGCGGCAGATTTGATCCGCATGAGAATTCCTAATCCGCTGGGTTTCCTCGCTTCCGAGAGTTGTGGCCGCGTCGACAATTCCGGCGCGGCACGACTGACCTTGCCCTGCTCGTAGGCCGCGTGGCCCGAGACTCCGGCGAAGCGGTCCGGCGCCCTTCAACCTTGAAGAGTTTGATCCGCTGGCCGAGGCCCTCCGGACAGACGAGAACGAGGGGGAGCGCGTTTGATGCCCTTTTTCAGACACGCTCTTAGCGTCGACCGCCTGGTCTGCCCCCGGAATGCCCAACAGCGGGACGCCCGCGGGGTGGCTCATAGGTGTGTCGCACTGGCGGACCTTGCATGCGACGCTGGTAGAGCGCTGCTGGCTCCCGGTCGTAGTGATTCCAGCGACCACCTTCCCGGTAGTACCATTGGTTGCCATACCAGTAGGCTGGCCGCCCCTCGAAGTAGACTGGCTCGGTCGTGGCGATATACCCATCGGGAGGGTAATCGCCGTAGCCAATTATGGGAACGCATCCTGGGGTGGCTGCGAGCGTCGCGCTCAAGCTGACTGCGCACGCAAACCTTCGAAGCATTCTTGTCTGCTTGCCCAACCTCATTCGTTCCCTCCGTTGCTGTGACCGGCATGCTCGCCGAGCCTCCGCGCATACTCGGCGCGCTGATCTGGGGTGAGCACAGGGCTCACTGCCTCGACAAAGTGCGCTAGGTAGGCCGCGCCCCAGCCAGCTAGGTGCGCATTCGCGACGTTCGCACCCTTGAGAGCCTTCGCATCGAACTTCTCGCTGCGGAATGCATCGCCAAATTCCCGGATGTGCGTGGCGATCTCCTGCGGGTCAAGCCGCGGCACACCCTTCATTCCTTCGCCGAATCCCGCACGGATCTTGTCCACTTGATCTTGCGTCAGACCAAGATCGGTCGTGAGCATCGCGAGCCGACTACCCTCCGGATTCGCGGGATCGGACTCCTCGGCATTCGCCTTTTGCCAGACCGACCAGTGCGCCTCGACCTTGTCGACAAGCGCGACTCGCTCGGGTGGCGTCAGCACCGCATGCAACTCGTTCAGCGCATCTGCGGATGCATCGTGCACTTTCGCAGCCGCGGCTGACACCTGGGCGATTGCGGCGTCCACGGTCGTCGCGTCGAGGTTTGCCGCGGCAACCCCCTCGGCCAGTGCAGCCGCCAGCTTTTGCTGCGCGGCACGCGCCGGCTCCATGCGAGCGTGCAAATCCCTTCGAATCTTCTCCACAGCCGTCCGCTCTTCGGGCGAGACGCCGAGCGTGTCGAGGCTCAAGGCGATGATGAGCGTCACGCCACCGTGGTGGTGGTGGCGGTGGTGCTCCGTCAAACCCGCCGCAACCTCGTCGACCTCGGAGGCGCTTGCAGCGGTAGCCGGGGGCCGAGCGTTGGCGGAAGCCCCGCCACAATTGACTGCCGCCAATGCCCCGAAGAGCAATGTCGCGATCGTTCCCATCTTGCTCGGGTTCAAGACCCTCTGATGTTCCATTGGTATGGCAACCATGTGCCGAATTTTTCCCCGACGCAAGGTGGCCCACAAGGTGGCCCAGGGCGAGTCGCGAACATCTGGGGCACTCATCGTGATCTTCCGTCTCTTGGATGCGCGGCCTCCGCACGGTCGGCCTCAGGCTGACGTGCGAGCGTTCATCGCGGAGCCGGGGTTCGCCGCTGGCACGCCAACAAGCGCCGCGGAGGCCACCGCGTGAGCGCATCCGAGCAGACCCTGAACGGCGCACCACCGTGGTCATCGGAAAGTTCCACCGCGTCCGTAGCGTTGTGCTCAACGCCGATTGGGCACTCAACCGAGAGGGTCGCTATCGAGCGCTCGCTCCGAAGGTGTCGCAGGCCGCAGG
>Ga0181539_1003589_pt1 | contig 14031 bp, 13 predicted proteins | sample PEATcosm2014_Bin_46_FD_119767 | JGI IMG/M metagenome (GOLD analysis project Ga0181539, IMG submission 119767) | Peatland microbial communities from MTU Mesocosm Facility, Houghton, MI, USA - PEATcosm2014_Bin23_60_metaG | ecosystem: Environmental > Terrestrial > Soil > Wetlands > Peat | place... | reverse complement strand
TTGGGCGAATCGATGAGGATCTTCACCCAGCCGGTGTAACTGGCAAATTGCGGTGTGTTCGCCCCCAGACGCCATTTCTCGTAGACCGGCACGGAGCGGTTGGCCTGCGGAATGTTGACGCTCTGTGAGTTGGTTGAATGGCCGCCGTCGTTGCGGACAAAGTGGTAACTCACCGTGGTTGGTCCGGTGCTGATCAGGCCCCAGCCGAACTGCAGGTCAACCGGGCAGGAACCCGTGTACTGAAAGCCCTTGGCAACTTCCCCATTGGCTCGCAACGACTCTCCGCCAACGCGAACGGTCTGAGCCATCAGGCTTAGCGATCCGAGGCAGAAGAGAAACCCCACCATGCTTGCAGTCTTGCTGATTCTCACTTTTCCTCCTTGCGTCCGGAGCCTTGTTCCGCTTTCCCGGCACGAGCCAATATACCGCAGATCACCCCGCGCTGTATCCACCTCAATGCAAATGCATCCGCCAGGCCGTGTAGCTGAGGATCTCGTGGGCGATGCGCTCGAACTCCCGAGAGCCGCCTTCGACGGGCGCGCGGGGCCGGGGCGAGGTGAGCACGTCGAGGCCGTCGGCGGCACAGATCTCGTGAATGCGGAAGAGATGCGTGCCGTCGCTCACAATCACCAGGCGGCGCAGGCCGTTGGCGCGGGCGATGACGGCGATGCGGCGGGCAGATTCCTCGGTATTGCGGCTTTCGGTTTCGGCAATGATGGCCCGTTCGGGGACGCCCATGGCCATCAGGTACTCGCGGCCCACGGCGCCCTCGTTGTACTGGTCGCCGCCGTTCCCGCCCAGAGTAATAATGAGCGGAGCGATGCCGCGATGGTAGAGGGCAAGAGCGTGGTCCAGGCGGGCGCGGTAGACCGGGGAGGGCCGGCCATCGTACTCCGCCGCGCCGAAGACTCCGATGGCGGCCGCGGGGGCAGCCTGATCCTGCCCCGCGTAGCTCTCAATCTGCGCGTAGACCCAGCGGCACCAGCCGGCAACGCCCAACGCCAGCGCCAGAAGCAGCAATAGAGCGGCGCGGAGAATCCAGTTGCGGCGTCTTGGTCTGGAACGGCGCTTCATGAGCACCTGCGGTTCAGAGATCAGGGGTCAGAGATCAGTCTATTCGCAGTCGGCGCACCCTGTACCGATTCAGCGACCAGTGGCCAACTTATCTGCGATCGACGATCTGTTCGCCGATGGGTCAAAGGTCTGCGCCTGATCTCTGACCCCTGATCCCTGATCTCTGCTACCGTTGCAGCACCATCACAATCTCGTGCGTGGGAATGGCGCCCTCGCGCAGAATCTGCCAGCGCCCGGAGTCCAGCGAGAGATCGACGATGGTGGTGGGCTTCGTGCGGCCGGTGGGTCCCCCGTCAACGATCAGCGGAATGCGGTCGCCTATCTGGTCGAGGACGCACCCAGCGTGCGTACACTCGGAGGCCCCTTGCAGGTTGGCCGAAGTTGCGGTGATGGGCAGCCCGAAGCGCTCCACCACGGCGCGCGGAATGGCCGCATCCGGCACCCGCAGGGCCACGTTGCCGGTATTGGCCGTCGAGCGCAAAGGCAGCTTGCAGCCGGCACGGACGATGATGGTGAGCGGGCCGGGCCAGAAGCGCTCTGCCAGCTTATCCAGCATAGGGTCGGTATTGCGCGCCAGCTCGTAGGCCTGCCGCACGCTAGCGATCAGCAGCGAGAGCGGCTTGTGCTTCTGGCGGCTCTTGATCCTGTAGATCTGCTCGACGGCATTCAGATTGACGGGGTCCACCGCCAGGCCGTAGAAGGTGTCGGTAGGCAGGGCAACCACATCGCCCTTGCGCAGGCAGGAGACGATATAGTCGATCCGGTCCGGCTGGGGTTCATCGGGATGTACGCGCAAGATCTCCGCGGACAAGGAGGTCTACCTCAATTTCCTGTTGCAGACGCCGTAAAGACGGAAGCTATCACAGCCCGTTGCGGCGGGCAAGTTGAGCCGTTGCATACACCTGCCCGCCGCCTGTGCCGCCAGCCGGCAAGACGGCATAGAATCGGTTCAGCGTGCAAAGGTCTCTTATCGATGCCTCTTCGCATTGTACAGAGTAAGCAGAATACGCGCTTGAAGGAACTCCGGCGCGCCCTGGCGCAGCCGCTCCGCGAGCCGGGACGGCGCGGGCGAGGGCGCGGGCTGGCTGGAATCGAAGGACCGAACCTGATCGAGGAGGCTCTGCGCGCCGGCCTGCGCCTGGCCTGCGTCTTTGTGGCCGAGGGTGCAGAAGACCTGCTCCAAACCCTGCCGCTTCCCCCGCAGACCGAGATTCTGCTGCTGCCCAAAGCCCTGCTTGACTCGGCGCTGGCAACCGAAGCGCCGCAGCCCATTGCGGCCCTTGTCGCCCCGCCGGATTGGACCTGGACGCACCTGCTCGGCGGCCGGCCGAAGACTGCGCCGCTCCTGCTGGTGCTGGCCGGCCTGCAGGACCCCGGCAACCTGGGCGCAATTCTCCGTTCCGCCGAGGCCTTCGCGGCCGATGGCGTCTTGAGCCTGCCCGGAACCGTGAGCGCGTGGAACCCCAAGGCGGTGCGCGCCTCGGCCGGCAGCGTCTTCCGGGTTCCGCTGCTCGCCGTGAGCGCCGAAGAGTGCTTTGCGCGGCTGCGAGAGGCCGGCGTGACGATCCTGACGACCTCGACGACCGCGGCGCACGGGGCGCGACCCGCCGATCGGGTCAACCTGGCCGGGTCTTTGGCGCTCATCATCGGCAATGAGGGCAACGGCGTCCCCGAGGGTCTGGCCGCCCAGGCCGATGGAGCGGTGACCATCTCCTGCCCCGGACCGGTCGAGAGCCTCAACGCCGCCGTCGCCGCCGGCGTGCTGCTGTATGAAGCCTCGCGGCAAAGAAGTGGGGACGGTGCGATGTCTTCCCACCCTAGCCGCAAGGACAAGAACGCGGCGAGGGTGGGGCACCCAGATTCTTCATTCGGGGGTCCGCAATGAGTCTCTTCGACGGCGAACCCGAAGGCCCCAAAGGACCGCTGCGCGCCGCGCCCCTTGCCGAGCGCATGAGGCCCCGCAGCCTGGAGGAGTTGAGCGGCCAGGAGCACCTTGTCGGTCCCGGCAAGCCGCTGCGCGTGCAGATCGAGCGCGACGACCCCGGCTCCATGATCTTCTGGGGCCCGCCCGGAGTGGGCAAGACCACCCTGGCCAAGATCATCGCCGAAACCACTCGCGCCAGCTTTGTCGAGTTCTCCGCCGTGATGAGCGGCATCAAGGAGATCAAGCAGGTGATGGCCGCGGCTGCGCAGGCCGCCGAGCTGCACTCGCGCACCATCCTCTTCGTCGATGAGATTCACCGCTTCAACAAGGCCCAGCAGGACGCCTTTCTGCCCTACGTCGAGCGCGGCACCATCCGGCTGATCGGCGCCACCACGGAGAACCCCTCCTTCGAGATCATCTCCGCGCTGCTCTCCCGCTGCCGCGTCTACGTGCTGGAGCCGCTGACCGAGGAGCAGATTGCGGCTCTGCTGCGCCGCGCTTTGGAAGATAAGGAGCGCGGCCTGGGCGCGCTGGGGCTGACCGCCGACGACGATGCCATCGAGCTGATCGCCGGCTACTCCAGCGGCGATTGCCGCAACGCCTACAACACGCTGGAGGTGGCCGCGCAACTGGCGCAGGAGCCGGCTGTGGAAGATGGCGGCTTTGTGTCAGGGCACGACTTGAGTCGTGCCGGAAGCGCCGCAAGAGATGATGGGGCTTTAGCCCCTGAGTCCCATCGAGTCAGAAACCACATCGACAAAGCGCTGGCCGCCACCGCCGTGCAGCAGCGCGTGCTCCTCTACGACAAGTCGGGCGAGGAGCACTACAACCTGATCTCGGCGCTGCACAAGAGCGTGCGCAACTCGGACCCCGACGCGGCGCTCTACTGGCTGGCGCGCATGTTCGCCGCCGGCGAAGACCCTCTGTATCTGGCGCGCCGCGTGGTGCGCATGGCCGTCGAAGACATCGGCCTGGCCGCTCCCGAGGCGCTCAATCTGACTCTCTCCGCCAAAGAGGCTATCGACTTCCTCGGCTCGCCGGAGGGCGACCTGGCGCTGGCCGAGGCGGTCGTCTATTTGTCTCTCGCCCCCAAGTCGAACAGCGTCTACACGGCCTACGGCGCCGTGCAGCGGGAGGTGGAAGAGACCCGCCAGGAGCCGGTTCCGCTGCACCTGCGCAACGCCCCCACGCGCCTGATGAAGGAACTCGACTATGGCAAGGGCTACCGCTACGCCCACAACGAAGAAGGCAAGGTTGCCGACATGGATTGCCTGCCCGACTCGCTGCGCGGCCGCAGTTACTACCACCCCACCCAGGAGGGCCGCGAAAAACTCCTCGCCCAGCGCATGGAAGAGATTCGGCGCATTCGGGCGGGCAAGCGCGGCTAGGAAGCCGCACAATTCGGATTGGAATTGGTGTATCATTCTTCATGATCCTCGTGCATCATCAGCAGAATCTTGTAGCTGTGTGGGTGCGATATGCCTGATCCAACCGAAACACTGGATTCCTCCAAATCCAAAGAAACTCCATTGGTTTTCATTAGCCATGATGGGCGGGACGCTGAGCTAGCTGAGGCATTTAGCAAGCTGCTCAAAAGCGTGAGCGCCGGGATGCTCAAGTCCTTCCGTTCATCCGACAGGAAGGGAACAGAGGGTATCGAATTCGGTGATGAATGGTACAAGACGCTCATGTCGAAGCTCGAAAAGGCTTCTGACGTTGTGTGCCTCCTCACAGAGCGAAGCCTCGATCGTCCGTGGATTCTATACGAAGCGGGAGTGGCGAAAGGGAAATTGGGCACGCCTGTGCATGGGGTCGCATTGGGCGTTCCGCTCAGTAGAGTTAGCGTTGGGCCTTTTTATCAATTCCAGAACAGCGATGACAGCGAGGAATCCCTCAGGAAGCTGGTTCTCCAGATATGCCGCCGAATCCCCAGTCTCGAGCCAGACGAAGGCGTCGTCGAGGGCCAGGTGAAGGCCTTTAAGGCGACCGTGGCCGAAGTCCTCAAGTCAATTAGTAATAAGAAAGAGCCTGAAAAACGCGAGGCGATAAATGAGGCGGCGGTTGCTAAGATTTTGGAAGAAATGAAGCTGATGGTGCGTGACCTATCGTTACGGTCTGAGAAGGTGGCGATTGAATCTTTGGAGCGGCTGCGTCCGCGGGGAGGGACTCTCAGACGGGTCCATCCGATGATGCTTGAGGAATTGAGCCATATGCTCTCCGAGCGTATTGGTGATCCCATAGGTATCCTAGTGCTCGCCAGCTTGGTTCGCGATGATTTTCCTTGGCTCTACGAGCTTGGGCTGGAGGCCTACCGCGTGGCGAAGAGAGGGAACGTCGAACATACGCGCAGGGCTCTAGAGACATTTAGGGATGCGGCAGACTTCACGCTGCGGGGACCACTGGCGGAGGAGATGGGGTTAGGGGGCCAGAAAACCGAGGGGATGCGGGATTTGCCAAGCGCTATCCACCACTACATTCAGATAGCTCAGGAGATACCAGTACACAAGCGCACCTTGACGGAGCGAGTAAAGACAGAGAGGGAGAGTAGTGGCGACTAGGTCGGGCCGAGTGCGCTAGGTGCCCCACCCTCGCGACTCCTTTGTGTTTGCCGTTAGGGTGGGAAACCACGAACCTCAACCAACCGGCTTCCTGACCCCTGCCCCCTGTTCCCTAGCTTTTCTCCCACGGATTCACCACCGACGACGCAATCTCCTCGAAGTGCTTCACGTTGCGCGTGGCCAGTTTGGCATGAGAGGCGAGGACGATCCCGGCGATCATGGTGTCGCGGAGTTCCCCAGGGCGTCCTCTTCTTTGTCGGTCCGCAGCTAACTCCGCAGCGCGCCTTGCCGCGGCCTCATCGTAGCTCGCGATTCGCTGCTGCACAACCTCGCCGAGCCAACGCTCGAAAGAGGCCATGAGAAAGGTCCGGCGTTTCCCAACCGCCATCGTCTCCAGGCCGAAGCGAACCTCAAAGACGGTGACGGAAGTTATCCAGATCGAGGTAGGAGGCTGCCGGTCAAGCCAGCGCGTAACGCTTTCATCCGGCTTCGGAAGCATGATCTCCGAGACCACGTTGGTATCGAGGATAATCATTCGTCAAAGCTGATTGGCTGGAGAGGAAATCCACGCCACTCGCGAATCTCTTCTCCCTTTTCCAGTCCAATTCCCTGCCCGCTGAAGAGAGCCACAGAGGCCGTTCCAAACCCCACCGCGGGAGCCTCTTTCTCGTGCAGCGCATTGCGCAGAATCTCCCGGGCCTCTTCTTCCATGCTTCGCCCGTGCCGCCGGGCGCGGCGCTGCAGACGCGCCTTGAGAGGGTCTTCCAGGTTGCGAACCAGAATCTGCGCCATCTTCGCCTCCATTGCTATCATGATAGCAGACTTTCGCAGAAGACCGTGTACTCCACCCTCGCTGCGCTTTTGTTCTTATCGCTAGGGTGGGAGTCCACGGCCCCACTCAGTGCGCCGTCTTCGGCAACTTTCCCACCGCATCCGTCACAATTCCTGGCGTCAGCACCTCCGGCAGGAGCCGCGGGCTCGCCTCACCGGGGACGTAGAGCGCATAAGCGGGCACTCCGCTGCGGCCCAGGGCGGTCAGGGCCTGCGTGATTGCCTCGTCGTGGCGGGTCCAGTCGGCGCGCAGCAGGGCGACATTAGCGGCTTGAAAGGCTTGCTGGACGGCTGGCTGGTCCAGCGCCACGCGCTCGTTGACCTGGCAGCTCAGGCACCAGGCTGCCGTAAAGTCCACAAAGACCGGCCGGCCCTGGGCCTGGTAGCGGCTGACCGCCTCCGCCGACCACGGCTCCCAGCCGCCGGCCGAAGCTGAGTTCAAAGCCGCGTTTCCGGCATGATCCGTCCGAGCCTCAGCCTCGGCAAGCCACTTCGGAGCCAGGACCGCCAGCGCCACCACCCCCAGCAGAATCAGCGCGGCAACCGCCGTGGACCAGAGCCTGGCCGGCCAGCGGCCCAGAAACCAGCCGGCAATCGCCAGCAGCAGAAAGCTCGCCAGGAGCGCCGCCAGCACGCCGGCGCCATAAGCCGCGGCCAGCACCCAGGCCAGCCAGATCACCGTGGCGAAGATGGGCACCGAGATGGCCTGGCGCAGAATCTCCATCCAGACGCCGGGCCTGGGGAGCAGGCGCGTCCAGGCCGGCTGCAATGTGAGCGCCACATAAGGCGCGGCCAGCCCCAGCGCCAAAGCCGTAAAGACCGCAAATGTGACCGCCGCGGGCGCGCTGAGAGCATAGCCGATGGCCGCTCCCATGAAGGGCGCGGTGCAGGGCGTGGCCACCACCACGGCCAGCACGCCGGTAAGGAAGCTGCCCGTGTAGCCCCGTCTGGTCGCCCCTCGCTCATCTACGAGCAATGCCCCGCTCGCGCCGGTCAGCGTCAGCCCGATCTCGAACTGCCCGGCCAGCGACAGGCCCAGAAAGAAGAGCAGCCCGGCCATCAGCGCCAAAAAGACCGGCGACTGGAACTGGAATCCCCAGCCCAGCGTGGCTCCCGCCGCGCGCAGTCCCAGCAGCGCGGCCACCAGCGCCCAGAACGAGACCACAATGCCGGCTGCGTAAACCAAACCATGCGCGCGCAGCTTGTGCCGCTGCTTCCACCCCAAGGACGAAGACCTGTCCGTGGGGGCCCCGTCTTCGCTGCCCGAGTTGACCAGCGCCAGTCCCTTGAGGAAGAGCACCGGAAAGACGCAGGGCATCAGGTTCAGCAGCAAGCCGCCGAGAAAGGCCAGGCCGGAGATATTCAAGAGCTTCACCCAAAAAGCCAGGTCGCCTTTACTGGCAGGGATGTTATCTGGCCCCTTGAAGGGTACGGGCTTTAGCCCGTACATAGACCCAGACGAATCGCCTGGGGCTTTAGCCCCTGAGGTTTGCTCTGCGCGAGCAGCAACCGTCCCCGGCAGCGCCGCAATCTCATACGCCCGCCCGCCGGATAGCTCCAGAACGCCACGCAAACGAGCGGGGTTGGCGGCAAGATTGGCGTCGTTCTTGAGGTCGAGAATCAGGCCATTTGCCGTGGGCGTGAGCTTTTGCGGGGCAGGATTGTCAATTATGTTCTGATCTTCGGGGAAAAACGTCGCCTCCGTCTCCCGCTGGCCGGTGACTACGGAAAGCCGGAAACCTGTCGGCGTTGGTTGGAAAACCGGCTTTGCGCTGGCCGGAAGCGGTTGGGGATATACGTTCACCTGCATCTGTTGAAGGAATAACCCCTGATCCGCATTTTCAGCCGATGGATCATCCTCGGAGGCCACCCAACGTCGGACTTCCAACTCCGCCTTTCCGGGGATGCAGGTCGCGCGGCAAACCAGCCAGTCCACCTTCGCGTACAGAGTCACCGGCCCTGGCTTGATGTTCTTCGCCACGCTCAACATCATCGGGAAGTAGACTTCACCTTCGTAACCGAAGTCCATCAACGGTCCAAGCGGCAATCGCTTCGGCACAGGAAACTGCATGGGACCAGCGGTGATTCCCTTAGGCAGTGTCCATTGAATGTGCGGCGGCAGGCCCGCATCGCCGGGATTCTTCCAGTAAATGTGCCAGCCCGGTTCCAGCTTGAAGTAAAGGCCAGCATACCGATCCTCGTTTGTCCCCGGATAAAGATTCTTATCGATCGCCGTCAACTGCACGCGCACATGGTCCGCATCGGCAAAGCTCGACGCCGCCCGTGCCGGCAATCCCGCAGCCAGCAAAAAGAGAATCGCGAAGATCAATCGGAGAATACGCATGGCAGCGGAAAAGCAACTCCTGATGGTTGGACTCAGTGTACCGGAGGATGGTCGCACCAAGTCCATGCTTCAGTGGCCCGGGCGAAGATTCAGCCGTGCCGCATGGCGCCGGTAGATGCAATCGTCCATAACGCACTGGACTCCGGCGGCGCGGGCGCGGGCGATGGCCTGGTCGTGGATCACTCCGTCCTGCAGCCACAGATAGGGAATGCCGAGGCGGATCACGTCGTCCACGATGGCGGGAACGTGCCGCGGGGCGCGGAAGACATTCACCAGGTCGATGCCGGCGCAAGTTGACCGCTGGGCCGCGGTTTGCGCCACGTCGAGGTCCGGGTAACACCTGATTCCCATCACCGCGGCGAGATTCGGATTCACGGGAGCGATGTAGTAGCCCTTCCCGGCGAGATACATCCCGATCTGGTGGCTGGCGCGGTTCGGCTTGTCGCTCATGCCCACCACGGCAATGGTCCGCACTTTGCCGAGCATCTCGTCGATGAGGGTTGGATCGTTATACATCAAATTCCTCGCCGGGATTTTCGCATAAATCGTACTCGGAGGGGGATTGGACTGCGTGCGTAAGTCGCCTCCCAGCTCTGAATGCTGCAAGCGCTTCCGGTCCAACCCAATATGCTCGCACCCTCGTAAAATGCTTCTTGATTCGGGAGTGAATAGCTCTCATAAGCGACTGAGAGATCGGCGATTTTGAGATCGTAGCGATAGTTCCAGAGATGATTGTGCCGTCGGTCCATTCGCCTCCAGCGTTAAGGAACACGGAGTGCGGATTCCAGGGTTGTTCCACATCAAATCTGTCATCCCCATCGAACATCGTCGTTGTCTTGACGTGAATCGGACAATCCTCTTCCATGATCAGGAATGTATCGCACCCAGCTTCTTGGTCGCACGCCGCTTGGCCGAGTCTCGGTAGATCGGCGGCGCGCTTCCAAATTTCCGGCTCAGGCTCGGGTAGCCATCCGCAGCGAGTGTACTTTACTTTTCTTTTGGCCTCGAGATTCCCGAGAACAAGAAGTAGATCGTTTTTCAAGGCGAAAATATACATCGCTTTGGCTTCCTTTGTTTTGCAACTTGCCCCGTACTACGCCTCTATACGTCCAGATCGTCGTCCGGCTCGACCGCCACTGCTGCTCCCCGCCGCTTTGCCAGCAAATAGCCGCGCAGGAACGGCTCCAGATAGCCATCGAGCACCTTGTCCACGTCGCCCACCTCCACCTTGGTGCGGTGGTCCTTGACCATGCGGTAGGGCTGCAACACGTAGGAGCGAATCTGCGAGCCGAAGTTGATCTCCAGCTTGGAGTCCTCCAGCTTCTTGCTCACCGCCCGCTTCTTTTCCAGCTCGTACTCATAGAGCCGCGAGCGCAGCATCTTCATGGCCTTGTCGCGGTTCTTGTGCTGCGAGCGCTCGTTCTGGCACTGCACCACAATGCCGGTGGGCAGGTGGGTCATGCGCACGGCGGAGTCGGTGGTGTTCACGTGCTGACCGCCCTTGCCGCCGGAGCGGTAGGTGTCGATGCGCAGGTCTTCGAGTTTCAGGTCCACGTGAATGGTTTCGTCGATCTCCGGCGAGACGTAGACCGAGGCGAACGACGTGTGCCGCCGCTTGGCCTGGTCGAAGGGCGAGATGCGCACCAGCCGGTGGACGCCACTCTCGCCGGCCAGCAGCCCGAAGGCGTACTCGCCCAGAATGGTGAATGTGGCCGACTTGATGCCCGCCTCCTCGCCGTCCTGGTAGTCGTTGATCTCCGTCTTGAAGCCTTGCTGCTCGGCCCAGCGCAGGTACATGCGCAGCAGCATCTCGGCCCAGTCCTGGCTCTCGGTTCCGCCCGCGCCGGGGTGCACGGTGACGATGGCGTTCAGCGGATCGGCCTCGCCGCTGAGCATGGTCCGCGCCTCCAGCTCCTCGTTGAAGGCGGCCAGAGCCTGGATGTCGCGCTCCAGATCGGCGAGCACGTCCTCGCCCTCGCGCGCCAGCTCGAAGTAGGCCTCGATGTCGCTCGTGCGGCGCACCAGTTCCTCATCGTCGGCCACCATCACTTCCAGGCGCTTCTTCTCGCGCATCAAGGGCTTTGTAGCGTTAGGATTGGACCACAACGCCGGATCGGCCAGCTTGGTCTCTATGGCGGCTAGTTCCCGGCGCAGGCGGGCCGGGTCAAAGATACTCCCGCAGGTCGCGCACTTGATCGCGCACGGGAGCGTAAGCGAATTCGAGATCGTTCAACGACATGGCTTGGCTCTTATGACCTGACTTTGGGTTGGAGTGTGAGGCCGAGGCTCAAGCGCAGCGACTTTCCTGCCGCCCAGGCAACGATCCCTAAACCCAGTATGGCACAGGCCCACCCGAAGACGTCGCCGTGGGCTGTGTAGAAGGTGATGTCGTCGCGGAAGCCGAACTGCGCGGGCAGCGAGTCCACGGCGTGGCGGGGAATGCTCTGGCGGACGCGGCCGTAGGGGTCAATGGCGGCGGTGACGCCGGTGTTGGTGTCGCGCAGAATCCAGCGGCGGTTCTCGATGGCCCTCATGCGCGCCATGTCCAAATGCTGCCAGGCGGCGCTGGTGTCGCCGTACCAGCCGTCGTCGCTGATGTTGACGAGCACCTCGGCGCCCAGGCGGGCGAACTGACGCACCTCGTCGGCAAAGACCGCCTCGTAGCAGATGAAGACGCCGTAGCGGTGCCTGGCGCCGTTGCTGCCGGCCAGAATGAAGACCTTGCGCTGGTCGCCGCGCGTGAACGCCGAGACCCGCCCGGTGAGCTTGCGGGCAAAGACGAGCAAGTTCTGAAAGGGAATGTACTCGCCGAAGGGGACCAGGTGAATCTTGTCGTAGCGGCCCACGCGCGCCCCATCCACGCCGACGACCAGCGCCGAGTTGTAAAAGCGCCAGAGGCCGTCGCCGGGGGAGAAATCCGACCCGATGTTGCCCACCACCAGCGGAGCCTGGGTTTGACGCGCGATGGAGGCGAGCGCCCGCTGAAAGCGCGGGTTCTGCTCCTCAAAGGGCGCGGGCGACTCCGGCCAGACCACCAGATCGGGATGGGTGGGATAGGGCGGGCAGACGATTTCGCCCGTGGGCGCGCCGGTCTGCGGGATTCCGGCGATATACGTCTTCCGCCCCAACGACGAAGACCCGTCGCCGGGGACCCCGGTATCGCACGGCTCGCCGGCCAGCTTGGCGAACTCGGCCATATGCTGGTCCCACTCCTGCCCCGGCCAGCGGTTATCGCCAGCCACATCCAGATCAGGCTGCAACAGGACGGCGGTTGCCGCGGGGGCGGGCTGGGGAGGCGGGATCGAAACTCCGGCCGCACCCGCCATCATCAGCAGCACTCCAGTCGCCCGCAGAATTGTCCGGTTCCTTTGCCCGATATGCGAGCGGGACTCCAGCATCAGCCCGCCCATCAGGAGCGCATTGACAAGAACCAGCACAAAGCTGATGCCGTAAACCCCTGTCCACGGCGCAAGCTGGCTCACGAGCATATTGTCCACCTGGGAGTAACCGAGCTGGTCCCAGGGAACCGAGGTGATCCGCGAGGCGGCCAACTCCAGCCCGGCCCAGAGGATGGGCGCGGCGGCCAGCGCCCAACGCGTGCTGCCGGATGCCCGGCGCACCAGCGCCACACCCAGGCCGAAGAACCCGAAGTAGAGCCCCAGCACCAGGCTGTATCCAATCAGCAGCAGCGTCGGGGCTAATGGCGGCATATCGCCGTAGTGGGCCATGGTGTCGCGCACCCAGTAGCAGTTGCCCATGTACCACAGGAAGCCGCAGAGGTAGGCGAGCAGAAAGGCGCGGCGCAGGGGCCGGCGGCTGTCCGCGCAGGCCGGCGACAGGATGGCCCACAACAGCGGAACCAAACCAACCCAGGCGAAGACACTGCGCCAGGGCGGCATGGGACCGGCCAGCGGAAACGGCAACTCGAGCAAGCCGGCGGAGAGAGCGGCGGCGGCCCACAACTTCCAGGCTCCCGACTTCCAGAATGGAGGCTGCATACTGCGCCGAGTTTATCGCATCGGGGCGCGCCCGAGGAGAGGAGAAGCGAACGCCGCACGGGACTTCACTGGCAGGCAACACATCCTGGAGATCGCCGCGGCCCAGTGAAGCCGGCGCGCCGTTCCTCAGGGCGAGCAGCCAGATTCACGCGCCCCAAAAGACGCAAGCTCAGGGCAGTCGCATGAAGGGGTGAACCATGAAGATCACCTCGAAGTTTCAGGGCACGACTTCACAGGCTACGGAAGAACTCCTTGCTCCCGCGACCCGAATTCCATGCGATTGCCCAGGGATAGCGGCGCCTTGGTCATTCAATTTCCCCTCGGGGCGGTACAATTCCAGCAGATAGAACCCGAGAACAGGAGATTTCGGTTGACAGCGGCCTGCGTTTCCGCTGGAATGAACCTGCTTCTTCCCAGTTGGTTTTCACCCGGACAGGCATTTCCGCTCTGCTGGGAGAGCGTGAACGGAAGGAGGAAAGACATGCGCAAGTTCCACGTTTGGTTAGCGGTTGTGGTTTTGTGGGTTGCAGCCGTGGCCTCTGCAACCGGGCAGCAGACGCAGACTATCGCGTCCATCGTTGGCCGGTTCACCGTCGATTTCCCGGCGGGCGAGATCGGGGAGTCAAGGGATGAGATTCCCCTGCAAGGCGCCGATAAAGAGACTGTCCACCAGATGGGGGTCGAGCTGCACAACGGCCCCGCGTCCGTTGTCGAGTATGTGGTGATTTACGAAGACTTCCCGCCCAGCTACACGAAGGGCGCGCCACAGGACTTTTTGGTAGCCAGGCGCGACACCTTCGCCAAGGGCAAGACGCTGTTATCGGACAAGGCGATCAACCTCAACGGCATTCCGGGGCGGGAGTATAAGGCAAGCGACGATCAAACCAACTACACCGTGCGGGTATTCCTGCAGGGATCTCGCCTTTATACGCTCTTTGTCGTCTCCTCTAAAGGCGCCACCGCGACCCAGGCCTCGCAATTCCTGGATTCGTTCCAGATCCAGTCGTTCTAGGTCTCTGACCGTCCGTTCTTCTACCAATGTGGGTGTCCCACCCTCGCGGCCTTTGCCCCACGCCTGAATTCTTGCCTCGTTTCAAAAAAGGCTTGCGCAGAGCTCCCTTAGCCGTCTTGAAGTTCGCTGGTTTGCACCTGCCGGAGCACGATGGCGATCGCCAGGGCGGCCAGCACGCTGACCAGGGCGAAGAGAAAGACGCTGGAGTAGCCGTACACTCCCAGGACCGCGCCGACCAGGGGGCCGGTGAGGAAGAAGGAGACGTCGGCGAAGGCCGTGAAGACGCCGAG
>Ga0181539_1003588_pt1 | contig 14032 bp, 15 predicted proteins | sample PEATcosm2014_Bin_46_FD_119767 | JGI IMG/M metagenome (GOLD analysis project Ga0181539, IMG submission 119767) | Peatland microbial communities from MTU Mesocosm Facility, Houghton, MI, USA - PEATcosm2014_Bin23_60_metaG | ecosystem: Environmental > Terrestrial > Soil > Wetlands > Peat | place... | reverse complement strand
GTGATCAAAGTGCGGATCGCAAGCTCCACTCTGTATTAAGAAGTCTCGTCCGGCTCCGCACATCTCTAGCCACTTTCCATAAACTACAAAGTGGTACAGATTAGCCGGTCAATGACCATGAAAAGGCCCCTTTAATCTGCGCGTGCGCATTTGTGAGGGACGCGGGATCGTCATCGTGCTATCCGGGGTCGTGCCACAAATTGGCCAAGGCGAGCAACCGCAAAAGACGACTACATTTCCTCGATCCAACGTGCCAAACGATTTTTTTTGCGGCGTAGCCGCGTTGGATCAACCTCCCCTACAGAGCCGAGCAAAACATCGCCACTTACAACAGCCAATCGCGTCACGCGGATCAGACTGGTCGTTTTTAGTCCGGATAAAAGAAAATCTGTATCGGCCTCACTGACGATTTCATCCAGACCCGACAATTCTTAAAGCAGTTGGGAGGAAATCATACAAAGCAACCAATCATCAAAGTCGTTGGGCACTTTTGCCAAGAGCAGAGCCAGCCGAGCTTTCCCTTCTGCCAAGCTGGTATGCGGAAACCTGAAAAGCACAATCTGCCCTGGATGTTTCACTGAAATCGTTCCTTTAGATCCTTGTCTGCATACAATTCCGGCTCATCTTCCATGCCTCGAAAGGCAGATTGCAGTGCAAATCCCATCCAGCGCCGGTTTTCTTCTTTCCCAGACTCCCCGGAAGTCTTAGCAAGAAGGAACTCCACGAAGTCCAGAACCTCAGCCTGCAATGGTTCTGGAAGCCGCTGAACACGCTCAACAATTTTTTAGCAAGAATCACTTCCGTACCTCCTGCAGGAAAATGCATAGCTACCGTCAGGAATATATCATTGAATATGTTAACTCGCGATTGCTGAAAGAACAGTGAGGTGGGCAACTCCCTGTTGATGGCGTTTCCGCAATCCGAGCGCTCCACGAGGCAGCTCACACAACACTGCCCGCCGGCGCAAACTTTAGGGCATAGTTATGCCAAAGGTTTGAGTGCCGATTCTGGCTGCGGCCGCAGCAAAATGATGAAAAACGGAGCCGGATGGAAAACGGATCATTTCCCCATGCCGTGCAATGTGCGGGGATTGATTCTTAATCTTTTCAGCCTGCATCCATGCGCCTTTCGTATGGACCACGGGTTTTTGCCCCGGAGCGAATTTGCTCAGCTTCGGCGCGCTGCTCCGGAGTCAGCACTGCATAGATGCAGTTCGCAGAGATTGTCCATGCACGCTGGCTTCCTGTTCGTTTAGAAACTCAATATCCGGGCTGTCTCCCCCGAGAAACCGGTTTTGCTCCATAACCTCCAGTTCCGTGCCAAACCGGACAAGGTCCGTTTTGGAAAGGGAAATGCCACAATGTCGATGAATTTTCACGCAAAAATGGTGCAATTTTGTTCATGTCCTCCGATTTTGATACTATTTTGTGTCAATTAGTTTGCATATTTTTAAATCATCCTGGTAGCAAAAACCTTCCAAAGCGCTCCCCAGGCCGACACAAGAGTTGTTGGCAGATAAATTGCTTCCCTGGTTAAGCATTTCGCAGCACCAGAAGTCTTCATCTGTCAGGGGGCGGAAATTCTTCACGCGAAAACGCTATTGAATACACGAGCAGGAAAGAACAGACGGTAATCGAGGAAACGGCTTGCCCCGGACTCGATTCGGAGTCTGTGGACTCTGGACACAAATGGCCGGATTGCCAATTGCCCGGGTTTACTCAAACATCATTAATAAACTCGCAATTCAAACAGGGAAAGAAGGAGAATGAGCATGGTAAAAATCGAGGCAATCATAAAGCCGTTCAAACTGGAAGAAGTTCAAAAAGCACTATCGGAGATCGGTGTCCAGGTTATGAGCGTTTTCGAGGTAAAGGGGTTCGGACGACAGAATGGGCACATCGAGACGTATCGGGGCGCCTCATACACGGTTAATTTCGAACCCAATTTGATGCTCACGATGTCAGTCAACGATGAGCATGGTAAAGAGGTGGTGGAAACGATCCAAAACACGGCCCTCACTGGAAAGATCGGTGACGGCAAGCTGTTTGTCACCCGTATGGAGTATGCCCAGTAGGATAGAGCATTGCAGATCTCTTCGAGAAACTTTAAGCTGTAAATTCAACCGGGAACAGATGAGAACACAGCCATGTCTTGCGCCTGCTTTTGTGTATTTTCTCTGTTCCGGGCGCATCCACGGATTCCAGATACATCCAGATCTTGCCACTGTGAGAAATCCCGATGTGGCCGGAGTGCATAACGAAAATGATTTGAATATGTTAACTCGCGATTGCTGAAAGAACAGTAAGGTGCCGAGCTTCTTGTTGATGGCGCTTGCGCAGCCGTGGCGCTCCACGAGGCAGCTCATGCTAGTTTGCGCAAGATTGAAGTAATCGAAAAGAGCGGGGAAGTGACTTCCCCGCACCCCGCAAGATTTGGCCGCGCGCGTTTACGCGCGCGGCTAAGCGCTCGGCGCCGGCGGCGGTTGCCCAGCACTTGCTGGGCGCCCGCTGCAGCGCCATTCTTGAATAGCAGGATCATGGTCCGGACATGGAGAGCTGCGAGGGGGTTCGGGGGCAAATGTCCCCCCATCCCCCGAGCTTTTCAGCTTCTTTTGGTACTCACTTGAACGCAATTTTCCATGATGCCCGCCTCACCCGCGAATCATCAAAATAAAGTTATTTTGTAGGTAACTTGGTATGAGTGCCGGTCCAGCCTGCGGCCCTGCCGATCAGGCCGCCTTGGGATGCCGGCTTTCCAGCATTTTTAAACCGGCCTCGATAAACGCCGGCAGATCCGATGGCTGTCTGCTTGTAACCAGGTTGCCGTCAACTACCACCTCTTTGTCAATATAATGGGCGCCGGCGTATTTTATGTCTTCGATGAGCGATTTCCATCCGGTAGCCTTGCGGCCTTCGAGTTTTCCGGCCGATATCAGAAGCTGAGGGCCATGGCATATCGAAAAAACAGGCTTGCCGCTCTCCATGAATTCCTTGACGAACCGCACGGGCCCCTCGTGCGCCCGAAGATTGTCCGGGGAGTAACCTCCCGGAATAAGCAATGCGTCGAATTCCCGCACATTGGCCTCATTTGCTCCCATATCTATCCGAACGGGGGTATTCTGTTTTTTGCCGGTGACGGTATTGCCCTTTTTCAACCCAAGGTGCACAAGCCCATACCCTGCCTTTTTAAAGGCTTCGGCAGGCTGGGTATATTCGGAATCTTCGAAATCCTTGCCGATCAATACTGCAATCTTGGTCATCTTTTTCCTCCTGAATCACAGAGCTTTCCTTAAAGATTTGCATTCCGAAGGAATTTGCAAGAGGACCGGGGGATAAGGTGAAGAGTGGGAGGTGATAACAGTTTGCGTTCAAGATTGAAGTAATCGAAAAGAGCGGGGAAGTGACTTCCCCTGGTCCCCCCAGCCCCCGCAAGATTTGGCCGCGCGCGTCTGCGCGTGGCCAAGCGCTCGGCGCCGGCGGCGGTTGCCCAGCACTTGCTGGGCGCCCGCTGCAGCGCCATTCTTAAATAGCAGTGAAGCTGCGAGGGGGTTCGGGGGGCAAAGCTTCCCGAGCTTTTCAGCTTCTTTTGGTACTCACTTGAACGCAACTTGGTGTTAGACGCAAGCATCGCGCATCGCGCAAAGGGCAAAACAGATCTTGACGCTCTGCGAGGTTATTTTTCAATCCTGTTAATCCTGTTAATCCTGTCTAGCAGGTGCTAAAAAGGGGTTTTCTGGTGGGGAAAGGCCTTAAAAAGACGGGCGATTTCGTCATTCCGGCGAAGCCTGCCCCGGAAGTGTCAAGTCCGGGGGCCGGAATCCAGAGCTTTTTGAACTATTTGATTTCTAAAGCAAAACACTGGACCCCGACCTTCGTCGGGGTGACGGCCTTACGGGGTTTTTACTGCAAAGTGGGAAATTCAATCCTTTTTCATCACCCTGCTAGATTCGTCTTTACTAATTAATGAGCCTTCTGCGCATTACGACCAGTGCGACAGGGAAAAGCAGGGCAAACAAAATCGTGATGTAAGCAATACGCCACGCGAGGTCAGGGGTCAATTCGCCCAGGCAAAAAGCGCGGCACAGGTCTACAAGGTGGGTCAGCGGGAGCGCCGAGGAAAGTTTTTGAGCCCATCCGGGAAGGGCCGATATTGGGAAAAAGGTCCCACTGAATAGGAACATAGGGGTTATGAAAAGAAAAATCGGAAGGTTGAACATGTCGATGCTGGGCACTAGACCCGTAAAAACCATCCCGACCGTTCCGAAAGCAAGCCCGCCCAGAAAAGACAGAGGCAGAATCAGCAGGCCGTGAGGAAAATGGACCAATCCGAAAAAGCTTACCACCCCGAGCATTATAGCGGTTGCGATAACCGCTTTGGTGGCGCCCCAGACGATTTCACCGGCGATGATATCTTCCAGGGAAAGCGGGGTGGCCATCATGGCGTCAAAAGTCTTCTGGTAGTACATGCGCACGAATGAAGCGTAAGTATTTTCGAAAAAGGCGTTGTACATCATCGTGATAGCCAGCAGCGCGGGGGCGATGAAAGCGATGTAGGAAAGCTCTTCTCCATGGTAGTGTACCTTCCCGACAAGGGCGCTCAGCCCCACTCCGAAGGCCGCAAGGTATAAGAGAGGTTCGAACAGGGGCACCAGAAAGTTTACAAGCCAGATTTTGCGATACACTACCATATTACGGTTCCAGACGCGGATAAAGCGCCATGAGATATTCGTAATCCGAAGCCCGCCGCTCATTCGCGAAGTTCCCTTCCCGTGAGTCTCAGGAAAACGTCTTCAAGGGTTGCCAGCCTCTTTATGCAGGTTTCCCGGCAAAATTTGTCCCCAATTATCTCGAAGAGTCTATCGGCCTCCATGCCGTAGATAATCATCCGATGCTCAAGGGCATCGTGCAGGAAATTGTGAGCATTTACGAACTCCTTTACATCGCGGCCCGGGTTTACGATTTCAACCACGTGATCACCGGCATGGGAACGGATCAGATCGGCAGGCTTTCCTTCAACCAGAATCTTGCCGTGATCCATGATTATCAGCCTCTCGCACAGCCGCGAGGCCTCGTCCATATTGTGGGTGGTAAGAAGGATCGAAAGCCCGTTTGCCTGAAGCAGTTCCAGCCGCTCCCAGACCTGGTGCCGTCCCTGTGGATCGAGCCCGGTGGTCGGTTCGTCCAGGATGAGCAGTTCAGGATTATTGATGAGGGCTCGTGCAAGCACCAGCCTGCGCATCATTCCCCCTGAAAGGCTGGTTACCTTCTCATCTTTTCGGCTCTCAAGCGCTATAAACTTCAGAAGCTGAAGCGAGCGATCGCGAGCCTGCATTCGCGGAATGTTAAAATAGCGTGCAAATATCTCCAGGTTCTGGAGTACGGAAAGATCTGGGTCGAGGTTGTTGTCCTGCTGACATACACCGATTCTCGCTTTTATCTGGCGCCACTTGGTGTTTATGTCCAGACCGAAGACCTCCAGGCTGCCGGAAGTCATCGGAGAGAATCCGTATACCATGCGTATAGTCGACGTCTTGCCGGCGCCGTTGGGGCCCAGCAAACCGAGGCACTCACCGGGAACCAGTTGAAACGATACCCCGTCAACAGCCGGGAAGCCGTCGAATTTTTTTCGCAAGTCCGTAGCCCGGATTATGTGCCGCTCGTTTTCAGCCATTGTGTGAAATCTGTTTTATCCTTCATCAGATTGCTCCTTCACGCGATGAGAGATTCTTTCCTCGATGGTCCAGTCATCGACGTCAATATACTTGAAGACCCCCGGTCCATCCGGAAGAACGACCCGGCTGATGCCTGCGTTTATGATTACGCGTTTACAGAGCAGGCAGGGAATGACTTGTGAGACCAACTCGCCCGTTGCCACTTCAATGCCTACCAGATACAGATCGGCCCCAGCCATGTCGAGGCGTGAAGCATGGATTAGGGCGTTCATCTCGGCGTGAACCGCCCGGCAAAGTTCATAGTTTTGGCCGGTAGGAATATTTTTCTCCTGGCGAATGCAATACCCAAGGTCGATACAGTTGGTGGTTTGTCGCGGGGCGCCATTATAGCCGGTGCTGATTATCTGATCGTTTTTGACGATTACCGCGCCGAATCTGCGCCTGAGACACGTGCTGCGCATTGCCACAGCACTGGCGATATCCACGTAATACTGGCTCTTGGTTGGTCTTTTCACTTTTGCCTCATGAGTTAGTTTCCGTCCGGAAAGGGTCCTTTTCCGTCCTGGGGCGGTGGGACCGCCGGCCGACTTGGCCACTGCCTTCGGCGGTGGCCGCAGAGGCTTCGGGGGGCTCGATCGCCAATCTCGACGCTCCGCGAGGCGGTACCAAGTACGCCTCCGCGCAACCCCTTGATTTCCTTGCCAGTACGAAAAATGCCTCCTTTTCGAATTGGAAACTGCTAGTGTTCCATCCGGAGTTTCCGGATGGGCACGAGTTATAATCTTAATGCAACCTTGGCGCCGGGGACCGCTCAAAAACCGCCCCGCCCAAAATCCGGAATCCACTATCCGGAATCCGGCATGCGACGTGCGTAATCTATTTAGATCACCGGCGACGAAAAATTCAATCCGAAAATGACAAAGCGACTTTATCCCTCGTATGATAAACTTATATAATACCCTGCTCGATGTGTGAGCGCATAGCGCGGAGGCCGACCGCTCATTCTCGTCAGCCCACCCACCCGCGGGGCGGGAGCGGGAGGCCTTGTATGATAGACTTATATAATAGCTTGCTCGAAAAAAAATGCGCCTGACATGATAAGAGCGGCGACCGTGCGAGCAGCCATGCAGAACGCGCAGACATTAAACGTGGTGCGTTTGAAGGCAAGCCAAATGTTAGGCGCATCAGAAGGTGAAGTTACAATGGTGTAAAGGTCTCGCTTCGCGGGGCGGGAGCGGGAGGCCTTGACATTACGCGGGACATAATATAAACGCGTGTTTATGTATTTTTAACCCCTTTGTTTATAAAATTTGCGCAAAGGTATGTGCAGTCGATCTGAAGCCCTGTGAATGGAAAGGCAATTTGAAATGGTTCGAAACGAAATGTATGACGTTATCATCATAGGTGGGGGACCCGCGGGTCTTACGGCCGGAATTTATGCGATGCGCGCGGCTCAAAAGGCTGTGCTTATAGAGAAGGGCATTCCAGGCGGTCAGGTAGCCATCACAAAAGGAGTGGAAAACTACCCTGGATTTATCGAGATAAGCGGATTTGATCTTTCAGACAAGTTTTTACAGCACGCTAGGTGCTACGGCCTGGAAGTAGTGCAGCAAGAGGCCGAGGCGGTAGAGCCGGGAAGCGATTTCCACTCGGTTCGCCTCGCCAATGGGCAGGTGTTGAACGCACACAGCATTATCATGGCTGTTGGAGGTAAGGCCCGGAGGCTCAACGTTCCGGGCGAGATCGACAATTTTGGCAAAGGAGTTTCCTATTGCGCTACGTGCGATGGCTTTTTCTTTCGCAATAAAATCGTTTGCGTGGTCGGTGGCGGAGATACAGCCCTCGAGGATGCGCTCTATTTGGCAAAGATAACGGAGCGCGTCTTTCTGATTCATCGGCGTGATGAGTTCCGGGGCAGCAGGATTCTCCAACAGCGCATCCTGTTGGAACCCAAGGTTGAAATCATTCTAAATACAGTTGTCACCGAGATTCTCTCCGGTGAGCAGGGTGTCCGGGCGGTCGCCTTAAAAAACACCCAGACGAGCGAACAAAGAGAGCTTGAAGTCGATGGTGTTTTTATTTTTGTCGGTTTTTCGCCACATAGCGAATTGGCGCCCCCAGGCGTGAAGACGAGCACCACAGGTTACGTGCTGACTGATGACAAATGCGAGACGAATATTCCTGGAATCTTTGCCGCCGGGGATCTGAGGCAAAATTACGCCAAACAGATTGTAATTGCGGCTTCCGAAGGCTGCATCGCCGGATTGGCTGCGGCTCGTTACGTAGAAGCTAGAAAGCCGCAAGGAAAGCATACGGCCGTTCAGCCTGAACCGGCCGATGCTTACCGATGACACAGGGTGGTTGCAATGCAAGAGATAATTGGAGCAAAGCCGTCAAACCCTGGTGATGCGCTGAAAGGCGGCGAAAAACCGGTGAACGGACTGAGGCGGGAGAAGCTGGTATCAGCGACCGAATATTTTCAGCCTGTGGCCTTTTTAGCCAGGAGTCTTTCGGACGAAAACCGGCTGCGAATTCTTCAGTACATCAGCGGCGCAAAGAGGTCGGTTACCAATATAGTCGAGGAGCTAAACCTTTCACAGCCTCTTGTATCCCATCACTTGAGGGAGCTGAAACGCTCTCTTCTTGTCAAAATCGAGCGCAACGGGCCATTTATTTACTACGAATTGAGCGATCCGAGAATTCTAAATATAATCCATTCCCTTAGCACCGTCGCAAGGGATTTGCTCTCGGCAAGAAAAACTTTTTAGCTCACACGGGGGATCGAACCTTGAAGGCCTCCCGCTCCCGCTCATCGCGTGTGATAGACCTATCCTGCGGTCGGCCTCCGCGCTACGCGCTCACACATCGAGCAGGGTATCATATAAATTTATCATACGAGGCCCCCCGCTTCCGCTCATCGCGTGTGATAGACCTATCCTGCGGTCGGCCTCCGCGCTACGCGCTCACACATCGAGCAGGGTATTATATAAGTCTATCATACGAGGCCCCCCGCTTCCGCTCATCGCGTGTGACAGACCTATCCTGCGGTCGGCCTCCGCGCTACGCGCTCACACATCGAGCAGGGTATTATATAAGTCTATCATACGAGGCAGATGCAGGGCCTTGACAGGCTTTTGGACGCAACAAGGGGTTTTCCATGCAAAACAAGAAAACTGCGTTCATAGCTTCTCTGGCGGTGCTCATTACAGTTGGAGCACTGTGGTTTACCAACCGGGCCGTCACTCCGAATGATGCCTCATGGGATGATGTTCTGGCGGAAGCTAAGAACGGGGGCTATAGGCTTATAACTACCTCGGAGCTTTCCGAACGCTATCAGGACGCGAAGAGCATTTTGCTGGTGGATAGCCGTCAGGAGTGGGAATACCGGACAGGGCACATCAAAGGAGCGTTAAATTTCCCCATCGAGCCGACCTGGTGGTCGAGACGGAGCAAGGCATCGGCCCTCGAAAGCCTTCTGGGGCCGGATAAAGATCGCATGGTCGTTTTCTACTGAGCGGGTCTTACATGAGCCCGCAGCGACTCTGCAGCCCGTGTGGCCGCAACACTTGGATACAAGAACATCTATCGTGATCCCAAAGGCTATCCCGAGTGGCAGGGCAGGGGCCTGCCCATCGAGAGCGCCCCTGCGGGTCTTACTCTGACCGGTGAAGAGCCCAAAGCCCCAGGGCCTCTACATGGCTGGGCAATGATCTGGACCCTCCTGGGCATCTTTGCGGGAGGGATGGCCCTAAACCTTACTCCTTGCGTCTATCCCCTGATTCCGATCACTGTTTCCTATTTCGGCGGTCAGGCGGCCAGGGCCGAAAAGGGTCAAAGCAACCTCGTCGCGCACGGCCTGTGCTACATGGTCGGCCTGGCGCTCACGAATTCAGCGCTCGGCATCGTTTCGGCTTTAACCGGCGGATTGATGGGGGCGATGCTGCAAAATCCGGTAGTTCTCATAGTGGTTGCAGCAGTCCTTGTCTTTTTTGCGGCAAGCCTTTTCGGCCTTTGGGAGCTTCGTCTTCCAGGCGCTCTTACCCGGTCTGCCGCAAAATCCTACCCCGGCTACTTCGGCAGTCTCTTTATGGGGCTTACCCTCGGGGTGGTTGCAGCCCCTTGCATCGGACCTTTTGTTTTAGGGCTGCTTGCCTGGGTCGCCGGCATGGGAAGTCCCTGGCTTGGATTCGTTATATTCTTTACGCTGAGTATCGGGCTTGGGGTTCCGCTCTTTTTCCTCGCCGTTTTCTCAGCTCAGTTGGAGAAACTTCCACGCTCCGGCGACTGGATGATCTGGGTTCGAAAGCTTATGGGCTGGGTCCTCGTCGGCATGGCAGTCCACTTCATCAGGCCCATCCTGCCGGAATCTGTGAGTGTGATGCTCCTTGCCGCCGTAGCGCTGGCTGCGGGGATACATCTGGGATGGCTTGACAGGAGCCGGGCGACTTTCAAAGCTTTTGCATGGGTGAAAACGGGTGCAGGTGTGGCGTGCCTTGTGCTTGCCGCTTTTCTTGTTTCATCCTGGGCCATGCGTGGACCGGGCGTTGCCTGGAAGCCATATTCAAATGAAGTTTTGCAAGAGGCGCAAAAACTGAACAGGCCTGTGATCATCGACTTCTATGCTACGTGGTGCACTCCATGCCGAGCACTTGAAGAAGTCACCTTCCATGATGAATCTGTAGTCAAGGCCACGGAAAAGGACTTCATTATGGTAAAGGTCGATCTGACCAGGGGCGGAAATCCTGTTCATGAACGACTGGTGCAGCAATTTGGGATTAAGGGGGTCCCGACGATAGTGTTTTTGGAAGGGAACGGAAAAGAGAGGTCCGATTTGCGCCTGGTCGATTATCTCCCTCCAGTTCAGTTTATTGGCAAAATGGCTGAAGTCAAAAAACCCGGCAACTGAGAAAGGAGACAAAGTATGGCCAAGGTAAGGTTTTTCCTTAACGAACCAAATGGAAAACCTTGAAAGAACTTCATCGCGATGATGCCCAGGTTGGGCGAAAAATACCCTGTTGAAATTGAAATAATATCCAAACCTATCGCCGAATACCAGTGCGATGAGTACTTTGCACTCGATCTTCCGGTCGCCCCGGCGATCATGGTGGACGAGCAAATCGTGGTCGAAGGTTCCGATATCTCAGAGGATAAAGTGGAATCGGCGATTTGTCGATGCGTGGGGCTTCCCGAACCGGAGCAACAAAAGAAGGGAATACTGGGCCGCATCCTTGGAAAATAAGAGAGCAGGGCCGGCAACCGTGTGCTCACAACGGGCCAGAGCGGGCCGGAGCTGAAACTGACCAGGCACGCTATGAACCGTCCTTGTGAAGCGCTACAGGGAAGACCGAAGGTGGGATTATGGAGTTTGAAAAGAATCGTAGAGGCGCCGCAATCAAGGCGGTTTTTCTCCTTGCTTTTGTAATCACGGCCATAGTGCTTGTACGTTTCACGCCTCTAAAGGAGTATCTTAGAGCCGAAAGGTTAGGTCTTCTGCTTGAAACTGCCGGGTTTTGGGCGCCTGCGGCATACGTGCTGATATATGCTGCGGGAGTCTGCCTTTTCATACCCGGAACTCTTCTTACTGCCTTGGGCGCTGCCATATTCGGCCCTTACCTGGGATTTGTTTACGTATGGCTCGGGGCTATGATCGGCTCCAGCCTCGCCTTCTTTATCGGGCGCTATCTCGGAAGGGATTTTGCTGCCTCTCTCATCGGGGATAAGCTGAAAAAATACGATGACGGCATCGAGAGAAATGGCTTTGCAACCGTACTATATTTGCGCCTTGTCTATTTCCCGTTTACGCCCATGAACTTCGGGATGGGCCTCACTAAAGCGCGTTTCAGAGATTATTTTGCCGGAACGGCCCTGGGTATTATCGTGGGGACCTTTATCTTTACATTCTTCATAGGAACAGTAAAGGAGGTTTGGGCAAACGGCCGGTGGGCAGAACTTCTCTCCTGGAAGATTTTCTTTTCCCTTGGCCTCTTTGTGTTTTCGTTCTTCATTCCGAAAATTGTCGGGAAAATAAAGTTGTCGCGTGGGATGAAAGTTGGCTAGAGGGTTATTCTCGGGCGGTCGAATAGATTGCGCTATGGATCAAGAGATAGTCATCGGCCTTCAGGCCTCATTGGATCATCCCATTGTGCAAAAAAACGTATCACACTGAATCGATATGACACGTTTCCTGTTGACTTATCTTGCGGAGAATTCTAAGTTTTATCCCCTGACAGCAGTACTCTTGATACGGTACGAAACATGGCGTTACATATTGCAACAATAATGAAACAGACTATTGCATAATGCGATATCTCAGCCGATCCCTGCAAATGCAAGACTTGTCAATAAACCTTGTTGCCGTTCTTGATGAAATGCCTATCGGCGTCTGCCTCGTTAGTAAAGAGCGCAGGATTGTCCTGATGAATCGTGCACTCGAGGCCATGACGGGCTTTTTGAGAGCCGACTGCACAGGGCTTCCATGCTCGCACATTCTGCGGTTGAACCACTGTTTCGACAACTGCCCGGTCAAAAGGATGGAGGGGGGGCAAAGATGCGTTCTGGAAGGTGACATAATCAACCAGGATAATCAAAAGTTACCGGTACGCATGACATTTGCTCCCTTGATCGATGGGACAGGACGGATTTCAGGCTACATTGAAACTCTGGAAGACCTGCGTCAGGTTAGTAATTTCGACCTCGCAAGGATAAATCCTTTCAGTTTAGGCCGCCTCATCGGCCGCAGCCCCCAGATGGGAAAGATTTTTCAGTCTCTGCCCGTTATAGCGCAATCCGAAATGCCTGTTTTGATTACCGGCCAGATCGGCACGGGAAAATATCTTGTCGCCGAAGCGATCCATCATGCCTCATCGCGGGCTAAGAATCCGTTTGTTATTTTCCGCTGCGGGGCGTTGCCCGAGTTCCTGGTTGAATCCGAACTTTTCGGGGTGGAAAAAGGCGGCTTTGCGGGGGCCGACAATAAACCGGGAAAATTCCGGCTCGCTCAAAATGGGACCCTCTATATTACTGAAATTGGCGACCTGACGCCTTCACTTCAAGCCAAACTCCTCAACTGGCTGGACGAAAAAATCATTTATCCGCTGGGCAGCTCGAAGAGTTTTCATGCTGATGTGAGAATAATTGCCGGCACGACCAGGGACCTAAGTCAAATGGCCAAGGAGGCAACATTTCGAAACGAGCTCTATTTCAGATTGAACGCGGTCAGCCTTCATCTGCCGCCACTAAAGGAGCGCGTTGAGGATTTGAGACTCCTTGTGGATCATTTTCTCCACGCCAGTGCTTCGCTCCTGAACAAAAAGATTACCGGTTTTTCGGACCCATGCCTTAAAAGACTCCTCGAATACGACTATCCGGGAAATATTCTCGAACTCAGGCACATAGTCGAATATGCAGTCAGTTTAAGCCAGGCGGAACGAATCGAGCTTGGAGACCTGCCGGCCTATCTTACCGAAAATCTTCCCTGCCTCGATGCAAAATCCCCGAATTCGCCTTCGCCTCGGGAGTCGGATGCGCTGAGTGCCGATAGGGGTTTTGACTGGTCCACGATAGAGCGCAAAATGATAATAGATGCGCTCATGAAAGCGAAAGGACGCCGCAGCGAGGCAGCTCAATTATTGGGGTGGGGGCGGAGCACTCTGTGGCGGAAAATGAGACACTACGGGATTACTTGCGAATCGGTCCAGGTGAATGAAAAAAGTTCTCATTGTGCTTGATGGAAATGACATCGCTCCAAGATTCGATCTCAGCCTGGAGCTGTTGATTGTTTCTCTCGGTAAGGGTGGAAAGCCGGCGAGGAAAAGGGACCTGGTGCTGGCGCGGCCATCGGTCGAGGAGCTCTGCCGCGTGGTTAGCGCCGAGAATGCGCATACGGTAATATGCGGAGGAATCGAGAAGGAATACCTTCAGTACCTTGAGTGGAAGAATGTCGAAGTAATTCACTCGGTTATAGGGCCGGCTGAAGTTGCTCTCAGACGATTTCGAAAGGGATCCCTTAAGTCCCGGGACATACTTCTAAAAGAACGGAAGGCTTGAGGTGTCTTTGTCTGGTTGGTTCAAAAAACTGAGTTCGCTCGAGTTTCCGGATGAAGGCGGGTCCCCTGAAATTTACCGCCTGCTTCGCAAACGCATCATTGTCCTGATGATCGTGATCACGGTTATTCCGCTTTTTTCCATGGTGATGATAAACTCTCACCAGTACCAGCACGCACTCAGGCAGCAGATCGTTAACCCGCTGCTCGTCCTGGTGAACAAGAGCAAGCATTCCATGGAACTGTTCCTTGGCGAACGGCTTTCGGTCATAAGTTTCATCGGTTCCGAGCATTCGTTTGAAGAACTGGCTGACGAGGG
>Ga0181539_1003586_pt1 | contig 14037 bp, 16 predicted proteins | sample PEATcosm2014_Bin_46_FD_119767 | JGI IMG/M metagenome (GOLD analysis project Ga0181539, IMG submission 119767) | Peatland microbial communities from MTU Mesocosm Facility, Houghton, MI, USA - PEATcosm2014_Bin23_60_metaG | ecosystem: Environmental > Terrestrial > Soil > Wetlands > Peat | place... | reverse complement strand
TTTTCAAAAGCGCGGGGAGCTACGCCCCCCACACCCCCTCGCCGCTACGCGGCTCAGTGTTGCGCTTCGGCGGCGGCCTGCGGCTAGCCGCCGATAGCGCCGAGCGCTCGGCCACACGCGCCTGCGCGTGTGCGCCGAAATCCTGGCGGGCGCGGGGGAAACTTTCCCCCGCTCAGTTTGCGGTTATTAGGGGCTCTATGAACGCAACTCGGTATCATATCCAGCTCCGTTCAATTCCTCCGAATATAGCATCCTGGCGTGTGCATGATAATCGACAAAGACGAGCAATTATTCGGATGCAAAATTGCCCTGCTCTCCCTCGGGATAGCCATTGGATCGACGTGGCCGGAGTTGTTTAAGGGATGGACCCCGGTTCTCTTTCTGCTCTTCCTTATTTCAGTGGGCTATGTCACCTACGAGTGGTTGAAGCAGTAAAGAGCAAGCAACTGCCTTCATGGTTGTTCACTCTCAATTTTTGGGACCGAAGCAGGTCGCAAGAGGCAAATACAAATTGCATTTATGTTGCAGTTACCTACAATAGTCCTTTGTCCTCGGCATTTTTAACTTTTCGGTTATTTCTATGAGATATCCGGCACGTTGCACTAAAAAGGAAATAGGAATGGCAAAGTGTACATCTTGCGTCACAAAAAAGGGAAAGAGGAACTGCCCTGCATTGGGAGGCTTGATTTGTCCACAATGCTGCGGAACAAAGAAAGAGAAAGAAATAGACTGTTCGCCAGACTGCTTTTATTTGGGTAAATCGAAGCAGTATTTCACTGACCGCCAGGAAGGAGTGATGCTTTCCGATTTTGAACGGGAAATGAAATCCGTCATAGGAGATGAAGAGCAGTATATGGACATTTTACAGAACATCGAGTTCATCATTCACAGAATTTACAGAGAACGTGGAAACTTCACGGACAAACATGTGGAGACTGCACTTGAATATCTGCTGGAGATGGGGAAGGCACAACTGGACCTGCCGGCAAAATTCCTGACTGAACCCCCTCCCAACGTTCGAGCCATAGTGGATGGCATCAATGATATTTTTGAGTTTCGGGAATCTCTCCGAGCAAGAGAGCATTTACTCATCAGGCTAAAGTGCATCTATCAAGTCTTGGATTCAGTCAGGATGCATCGTAACCCGACGGATGATTCCAGTTACCTCAAATTCGCGAGTCAATTTTTGCGATAGCGAACAACATGATATGCAACCCTTTCACCTGTCAAGTTTTCTGTTTACTTTTACGCAAAAGGATTTCCAATGCCCAAAAAACTCATCGAGATCGCATCAGAAATCGTCCAGACACAAGTTTCCAGCACTCCCATGTCCGGCGCCGATATCGCTGCTTCTCTCCGGCAGGTTTTCAGGACTCTCCAGGAAATGCAAAAAGCTGAGGCTGGAGCAATTGAATTGGCGCTGGCTGCCGAAGTAGCCCGAGAAGCGCCGGCAGAAGAAAAACCCGTAATCAGCCCGGCAAATTCTATCCAAAACGACAAAGTAATCTGTCTTGAATGCGGTGCTGAGATGAGACAGCTCACGTCGAAGCATCTCGTTTCCCACGGGATGAACCAGGAAGAGTACAGGAAGAAGTACGGATTCAGAATGATGACTCCTCTGGCGGCAAAATCTCTGACCAAAGCCAGAAGCAAAGCAGCTAAAAAGAGGGGCTTGCCAGAGAAGCTGCAGAAATACATTGAGGCGAGAAGGCAGAAGAAAACCCAACCGTCCACTAAATCGGCAACTCAGACAGTGACGGCCGGCAAACCGAAGCGGACGAAGCTTCGGAAGAAAAATGCGGTTTGATTTGCACCGAGCCTGTGCGGTTAGTTTAGGAGCTAGTCTATGGCACATCCAAACGGTGGTCAGGGAAACAGATTTAATCCCAAACACTCTTTTGCTCAAGCATATGCCTTCGTTGGTATAAAAGGCGTAGAGTTTCTCTCCACAACAGGCGAGCATATTTACTCGCGGCAAGGCGCGACTAGAGATGGATCAACGCCCACCATTGTTTTCATGGGCGAGAGAAACAGGCATGGTAGCGCCTGTAGAGCTTGTTGGGGATTTCGAGTAGACTGCAACCAGTCGCGTATAGGACAATGTGCCGAAGCCTTAGACGCGGTGATACCGTGAGGGATGTAAAGAATGATAGTGACTGCGTGGAATAACGGGCGAACAGATTATAACATCAGGTGCACGCACATCCCATTTGTTATAATCCCAATTTACTACTAATTCGCTGAAGAGCACGAAGCCCTATTTCAAGGAAATCATCTATGGAAATTCCTGCCTTTTCGCATTCGCCAACCTGATCCCTATTACAATTAGCAGCAAAAGATTTACTCTTAAATTTCTTTTTTAAGGATGGCAATTGAACACTGGATAGCTTTTTATCAGGCTGAACCAGTGCTGAAGCAACAATAATTCCAGTTAAGGTTTCTGCGGCCACGAGACAATGCTGGATTGTGTTTTTACGCTTCTTGTCTTTAAGGCCAGGTATCGTTTCATTATCGTATCCATGAGATATAATTGTTTCAATCAAAAATTCACTGGCTCCTGCTTGACGCAAGATCTCCTGAGCTTCTACACAATGCTGTTCGTGCGTGTTTTTTGTTAAATCCCAGTCAATATCATGCAATAATCCGATAATACCCCATTTCTCATCATCCTCCCCAAAATGTTTGGCTAATTCTCGCATAATCGCTTCTGATTCCAAGAGGTGTAATTTTGTCATCGGCTCTTTAATATACTTTTCAACCAATTCATCCGCCTGCTCTTTTGTAATTCCCAAATCTTCCATAAATAAAAACTCCTCTTTTGGAGAAAATCTCTTTGATCCACCATATCCTTATTTTAGGTAATGATTGCACTGGAAGCAAATAAGTTCTTTCTGAATTTTCGATCTGTCCACGCCGGGACGGAGGACAGAGGACGGAGGACAGAGGACGGAGGACGGAAGACGGAGGACGGAAGACGGAGGACGGAAGACGGAGGACGGAAGACGGAGGACGGAAGACGGAAGACGGAGGACGGGGGAGCGGGGAGCGGTCATGCTACGAGGGTGAAGGGTAAAGTTAGAAGGGTTAGATTTTTGCTCTTTACTGCTCCTCGCGAAGCGATAGAACCACAAGGAATTATTTTCCTTTGCTTTTTCTCCTCACTCTTCTTTTTGCCGCTTCTATTGCCGTTTGTATTGCCGCTTCCGGTTGCCGTTTCCGGTTGCCGTTTTGCATGGCCTTTCAGCGTGTGCCAGACTGTTTGGGAATGTGTTTTTGGCCAAAGGGCGAAAACCTTATCACGCGGAGACGCGGAGACGCAGAGAAAAAACAGTAGTTTAGACTGAAAATCTTGACAAAATTTCAAGAAACTCGATGTTAGTTGCACAGAGGTAAACACCGACGCGGAGAGGGGGACACGGGGACAAGACCCTCGCCGAGTCTCCCCATCCCCCTGTCGGCTCCTGCTTTTCTCTGTGTCTCTGTGGTGAACGCTTACAAGAAAGGAGACCTCGCGACATGGGAACCATCAAAATCGATGAGAAGCAATTACGTCAATTAATGAGGAACGGCGACACCGTTTCTGAAGCAGCGCGCAAGATGGGAGTCACTTCACAGGCCGTATCTCAACGGTTGAAAAAGTTGAATATCGCCATAAACCGCAATGTAGGCATCCGGTCAGCCCACAGGATCGTTGAGCGCGAAATCAATGCCCTGGACCAACTGCGAAAGATCAACCGGTACGCAAACGAGCTGCTCGACCTGTTCATGCGCTGCGGCCGGGGAGATGGCGAGGCCCTGCGGATAGTCGAATCCCAGGTCCGAAAAGTCAAGATCAGCGGGCAGGAAGAGGAAATTTCCGAGTACAAATTCAAGGACCCCCGCGAACTCGCTCTAAAGGCCATGCTTGAGATCCGTGGACAACTGAAGCTGCAGCTCGAAATCTATCAGGCGCTTTTCGACATGCGGGCCGTACAGCAATTTCAAACTGAAGTATTGGAGACAATCGGAAGTGTCTCAACCGAAGCAAGAGAAGAGATCATTCGCCGGCTCACGGAAAGAAATGCTATACGGTCAGCTCTTGACCTCGATCGACCAGAAGTTCTGCCGGGATGACGGAAAGGCTTACGGCTCACTTGGGGCCTGGGCCGAGAAGACGCCCGTCATCCTCGATGACCGGCCGTTCAGCTTTCATAAGCACGAATACCTTGTGACCCCCTATGCCGACGATCACCCGCACGTGGTTGAGATCAAAGCGGCACAGATGGGGCTTACCACGAAGGCTATGCTAAGAGCGATGTACGCGGCCCGATACCGCAACTTCCGGGGCATTCTCTATCTTTTCCCAAGCCGGACCGATGTGACCGAATTCGCCAAAGGCCGGATCGACCCCCTGATCGAGGATAACCCGGACACCCTGGGCCGATGGCTGCAGGAAACAGATTCCGCCAACATCAAACAGATTTGGAACTGCTTCCTGTACCTCCGGGGCATGAAGTCGCGCGTGGGCTTAAAAAGCATTCCCGTAGATTTTCTCGTCTTCGACGAAATGGACGAAGCAAGCCCGGCAGCCGTCGATATGGCAATGGAGCGCATGAGTCACAGCGAATTTCGCGAAGTGTTGAAGCTCAGTAATCCCACCTTGCCAGACTACGGGATTGATAAAGCCTTCCAGGAAACCGACCAACGTTTCTGGCATGTGAAGTGCGGGAAATGCGGCGAATACACCTGCCTCGAGGAAACCTTTCCGGACTGCCTTCTTGAAATCGGCGGCAGAGCCATCCGGGCGTGCCGGAAGTGTGAGGCCGAGCTTAACCCCTCGATCGGCGAATGGGTTGCAAAGCATCCGGGCGTGACCGAGAAGCGCGGCTATCATTACTCACAGCTTTTCAGCCATTATGTTGACCCCGCCGAAATCCTCGAGCAGTTCAGGAGCACGAACAACCTGACCGAGTTTTACAACCTGAAGCTCGGCATGGCCTATGTGGAAGCTGTAAACCGGCTGACCGTGCAAGAGGTCCTGGCGCTCTGTGGAAACGAAGGGATAGCCTCCTGCGATCCCGGGCCGTGCAGCATGGGAGTCGACCAGGGGAAACTTTTGCACGTGGTGATCGGCCGGCGCGAATGGCGGAGGGCCGGGAAGATCGTCCATGTGGGCGAATACCGGGCATGGGAAGAACTCGACCGGCTCATGAAGGTTTTCAACGTGAGCCGATGCGTGGTGGATGCGCTTCCTGAGACCCGGAACGCCAGGGCCTTTGCCGAGAAGCACAAGGGGAAAGTTTTTCTCTCTTATTACTCAGAGCACCAGAGAAGCGGCTACAAATGGAACGATGGCGACTTGACCGTTCACAGCAACCGGACGGAGTCGCTGGATGCCTCTCATGTGGAAATTCAGTTCGCAAGGATATCGCTGCCCCGGCAGTCCGATATGCTCCGGGAATTCGCGGAGCATTGCTCCAACACGGCCAAGAAACTGGAAGAAGACGAACAGACAGGCTCGAAACGATACGTCTACGTTAAGTTGGGGCCGGACCATTTCCGCCATGCTTTCAACTATGAGGCTATGGCCCGGCATTTTGGGGCTGCCGGGAGGTTTGCTAATAACGACTTGAGTTGAATATAGATGGACAAAAATGGACATTACGAAAATCACACGACGGCACAATGATGCAGGCGCACCTTCGGGTTATTCGGATTCGGAGAATCACCTCGATTACTTCCGCATTTGCGGGGGTGTTCAATGGCCTTACAAGGGAAGCCCCGGATTTTTAGTCCTTGCCGGAGAGCAGGTGCGCAATCTGAAATCCGGTGCTCCGTCTAAGTTTTACGGCTTGACGGAATCGGAGCACAGGAAAAACGACGGTATGCTTTCAAAATGCGTGGAACTGAGCACCATCGTCGATACCTGGTATTCCAACATGATTCCGGAAGCACAACGCGTTGCACTGCATCAATTCAACCTGGGGCAGGAACAAAAACATCTCACGGCAATACAACTCACCAACGTCCCGATGTTATCGGAAGCCGGTGATGCCGCACAGCTTTTTCGTTATGCCGAGGCCGAGTTGGATCAGAGGACGTCTGAGGGCCGGAAGACGGTATTTTTGGGAGAGTGCGCAAGAGTTCAGGCTGCATTGCAAAGGGTCCCTGAAGAATGGGACAGCGCGAAAGACATCCTTAATCTGCCTGAAGTAACCGCGCTCTACTACGTGTTGGGAGCAATGTTTCGTTTGCCCTATGGAATTCCTTCACGAGAGGCGGGCAGAGCTGAGACTGAATATGACATATTCAACCCACCATGGGAGAAGAAGAAGGATTGATTGGGGTCCTTTCAAGTAATGGCCGGCCGGGAAGTTCCAAAATCGCGATATTATCTTTCAGAAACCCGCAAGCGTCTAGCAGTGTCAACAAATGGGTAGTGGGTCATTTTCATTTTATGGAGGCGCAACGATGAGAACCCCTATAATACTTGACCATTTAAGGGAAAGGTGGTTGTATCCTTCATTATGCAAATCTCGGCCAACCTCACTTCCGTCTTCCTTTGTGGGGCGGGGCTTATGGGAGGGATCTCTGTGCGCCTGATCCCAACACTTTTCCCAAAAGCCCCCAGATGGATATTAACAACTGCTTTTTACAGTGGGTTCTGTTTGTGTTTCTTCTTTATTGGTGCCGCCGTTTATGTCGCCATCGGGCCAGAGGAGGGACAATTGCTACGTACTAGGCAGATGCTCGCTTTGACTATTATGGTGATTTGCGTAGTTGTGTTTATTTTCAGCATGCGGTGGTTTATATCGGAAAAACCATTACGCTCAAACGCAGAATTGAAACCAGCCCCGCTGGAAGTGTTTCCCGATTCGCGCATTGTTAAATATGGTCCGGGGTCTAAGTTCCATGGAATTGAGTGGCTTCCTCGCTACTCAGAATTGAGTGTTGATATAAATAACCCCACCTCGACTGACTATGACAATTTTGATGCACAAATCTCAACTGACTTAGTTATCAATCATATGGTCCAAATAGGTGGTTTGGGAGAATGCAAAGTTGAGGGCGCACACGGTTTTACTGAGCCTCCCCATTGGCAACACATGGATGGGGATCAACCAGTCGGGCCGGTTGATGATCCACAATGGGGGTATGAAGTTATTCCAATCGACGAGAACGGCGATCCAATCCTTCCTTTTCTTGGGGCTGATTGGACCTACCGAATTCGGTGCAGCAAAATCCCCGCGAACAGTCATTTGGTGTTGTTCGGTGCACTGGTTGCAGTTAATGAGCACGTTTATGATAAACCACCTCACCCCGCTCCCTCTCCTTGGCCATTTTTTGATCCGCCAAGGCCTGCCAAATGGGTTACATTGGTCGCTATATTCCAGGTTTCAGGCCACGATTATAAAAAGGCAATCCATAAGGGCAGTATAGGGCAAATACACAAAATAGAATAAAGTTCTTTTACGCCAATTTCGCCACATCCTCTAGTGTCCAAAGCCGATCCGTTATTCCTGCTTCCATCGCGGGAGTAACCCGCAAGCTTTGGTGGATCCGAACGAAATCATAGTACATAAAATGGAGCGGTACCGTATGCGCCAGGTTCTCTGCCATCTTGGAAAAACCGTTGGTGAGGCGGGTGAAACGGCGCATTCTCAGCCCCATTGTGAGACTGTGGGGCTCATCATAGGAAGTGGAAATGTGTTTCAAGTAATGGCGGCCGGGAAGTTCCAACTAGTAAAGACTAATTTTATCCACCACAATGACCCAGTATTCTCCCCGTTCAATACCGGATCGTTTTTCCCAGATTCCAGAGATTTCAACGCTTCTATTTTCAAAATCATCGACTTTGTTTCCCGCCGGATCGATTTCTACACGGGTTAATGTCTTGCCTCCAATTTCCCGTGGTCCATCCAGGTAAACTGCCCATCCAGTCGTCTCACCGCCGATTGCCATTTGTCTTGCCAGTTTTCCGGTAACCGTATAACGAACTTCCGGAACTTTAGGGAGCGTCGGGACTGTTAATGTCGGCGCTTGAGGATCCGGCCGCAGAGGCCCGGACAAAGGTTGCGCCATGACATCCGAGGACAGGATCATCAGGAGAAGTGGAAGCATCAAAGAGATTATTCCCCTGTTCTGCATAACATGCTCCTCTTAGAGGAATTGAGGAATTAAGGGATTAAGGAATTGAAGAATTAAATCCAAAATCACCTAATCCATAAATCCCTCCCTCCTCCTCGTTCATGTAGTAGTCAAGACCGAATCCGGATGCAGGAATTGCCCACTTATTTAGAGGGATAAGACTTGCTGAAGTGCTTTGCTGACGGCATCCAAAGATTCCCGATCCATCATTTCAATCCGGTCGGAAAGGCGTGTCTTGTCCACTGCCCGCAATTGATCACACACAGCCAGGACGTTTTTCCCCATGCAGGAAACCTTTACGGTAATCGGCGGCTGCGGCGGGCTGCCGGAAGAAGACAAAGGAACCACCAGAACAGTTCTTCGAGCCTGATTGATAGGGGATGCTCCGACCAATACACAAGGGCGTACTTTTTTGATCTCAGAGCCTAGTGTTGGATCGAGATTGACCCACCATACACTGCCCCTCCGGAGCTTACTCGATTCCATCACCCACCGTTACATCCCAATCTTTCATCTCAGAATTGAGTTCTTCATCCTGCTCAACCGCCAGAGCCGCTTTGTAAAGCTTATGCTCTCTTTTTTTGATTTCATTTTCGAGCAGCCCTGCAATAACTTTACTCCGCTGCCTTTGAGGGATGGCAGCCGTCATTCGAGAGTACAAAGAATCAGGGATCGAAACCAGCACCTTCATCGGAAGACCTCCACAATCCATAATTAGATATAATATATCTTATATCCAGATGGGAGGCAAGATGGCATTGAGGAATTGAGGAATTGAAGAATTGAAGAATTGAGGAATGATCAAAAGCAAGAAGCGGGAAGCGAGAAGCAAGGAGCAGGGAGCAAAAGTGATCAATTGAGGAATTGAAAAATTCCTAAATCCCTAAATCCTTGAATCCTTGAATCCTTAAATCCTTAAATCCCTAAATCCTTGAATCCCTAAATCCTTGAATCCCTAAATCCCTGAATCCCTAAATCCCTGAATCCCTAAATCCCTGAATCCCTGAATCCCTAAATCCCTCCCTCCTCCTCGCTCATGTAGTAGTCAAGGCCGAAGTGGGTTATTTGCTCCTCGCCCATGAGGTAGCGAAGCGTGTTCTTGAGCTTCATGGACTGAATGAAAAGGTCGTGCTCGGGGTAGAGGTTCTCTTTTACCATCGGGCTTTTAAAATAGAATGAGAGCCATTCCTGGATGCCGCTCATGCCGACCCTCTGAGCCAGGTCCATAAAGAGCACCAGGTCAAGGATGAGAGGCGCCGCCAGTATGCTGTCGCGGCAAAGAAAGTCCACCTTTATCTGCATCGGATATCCGAGCCATCCGAATATGTCGATGGAGTCCCACCCTTCCTTGTTGTCTCCCCTGGGCGGGTAGTAGTTGATCGTCACCTTGTGATAGTAGTTCTTGTAGAGAACCGGATAGAGGTGTGGCTGCAATATGTACTCGAGAACCGAGAGCTTGCTTTCCTCCTTGGTTTTGAAAGACTCGGCGTCGTCGAGGACCAGGCCGTCCCGGTTCCCCAGGATGTTTGTCGAATACCATCCTTCCAGACCCAGCATGCGGGATTTCAGGCCCGGCGCGAGGATCGTCTTCATCAGCGTCTGACCCGTCTTGAAATCTTTTCCCATTATGGGCGCCCCGACGGAGTCGGCCAGCTCGATCATTGCAGGAATATCGAGTGTAAGGTTGGGCGCGCCGTTGATGAAGGGTATCCCGCTTTCCAGGGCGGCCAGGGCATAAAGCATGCTCGGTGGAACGCTTGGGTCGTTCGCGTCAACTGCCTTCCGCAGGGAATCTATCGAGTGGTGGATTTCCTGGGGCTTCAGATGCACCTCGGTGCTTCCGCACCAGATCATGATGCACCTGTCAAGGCTGTTTCGCACTTTAAAATCCGCAATATCGGCCTTGAGCTCATCGAGTTTGCCGCGCAACCCAAGGGCGCTTTTAACATGAGTTCCGTCCAGGTTCTTTACAAACCGGCGGTCGAAAACCGCTTTCATGGGAATGATTTCGCTCAGAAAATCCCTGACCGGGTCGAGGTGTTCACGATTTAGCACGCGCGCGTAGAGGGCGGCCTCAAAGCAGTTGGCCTCATATATGTCCCAGCCGCCGAAAACCAGGTCGTTCAGGTCAGCCAGGGGAACGAAATCCTTTATCTTCGGGCACCGGTGTTCAAAGCGCTTCCCCAGCCTGATAGCGCCGAGCTGGGTAAGCGAGCCTACCGGTTCGGCCAGGCCGCGCCGCACAAGTTCGACGCCTGCGATAAAGGTCGTGCTGACAGCGCCTCCAATACCCGATATGAGAATTCCAAGCTTGCCTTTCGGAGGCGTGATCTGCTTGCCCTTTTTCAAATTCCCGGCTTTCAACACATACCCTCCATATCCTCAAGTAGCAGCGAGCAGGGAGCAGGCAGCAAGGAGCAAAAGCTTCCCGCTTCCCGCTTCTCGCTTCTTGCGGCCCGCTTCACGATTTTTCCAGGTCCAGCAAAGCCCTTTTAATATGAAGCCCGCCCGAATAGCCGCCCAGTTTGCCTCCACTCCCGATAACCCTGTGGCATGGTATGAGAATGGGAACCGGGTTTCTGCCGCATGCTCCGCCAACGGCCCTGGAAGCGCCGGCGCTGTGGACCTGGGCTGCGATTTGGCTGTAGGACCGGGACTCTCCAAAAGCAATGGAAGAGATCGCGCTCCAGACATCGCGGTCAAAGCGGGTCCCTTTTCTTAAATCCAATGGGACCTTGGGGGGCGGCGTCCCGTTTGTGAGGTATGCCAGAATATATGCCTTTGTTTTCCCCGCCAACCCCGAGTCGCTCCCCGGCGACAGCGCAGCATCGGGATAATACCTGAGCACGGCCGAGATTACACCGTCTTCCGTGGGGCAATCCGGGCCTAGAAGGTCAACCAGCGCAATTCCGTCCGGGCTTTCGGCGACCACGAGCCACCCGATCGGCGTCTGGAATGTGATATAATTCAGTGCAAGTTTCCTATTCATCCATGTACTCCACAATATATGGATTTGTTTGAGCTTCACGCCTCAGAGTCGACCGGGGCCGGTCCCCGTAATCGTGGCCGGGCCAGACCACGGTATCCGGAGGGAGCGTCTTCACGAGCTTTTGAAGCGATTTAACCAATTCCTTGAACGATCCTCCCGGAAGGTCCGTGCGCCCGACCGCTCCCACAAAAAGAGTGTCGCCGGTGAAGAGGTTTCCGTCTATCAATATGCAGCATGACCCCGGAGTGTGCCCTGGTGTGAGAATGAACTCCATCTTCAGGTTGCCGAACGAAAGCTCATCGCCGTCATGCACGCGGACGTCGGCGGGTCCGGAGGTCGGGAAGCCCATGCTGCGGGCCATCATCGTGTTCTCAGGTTTTTGAAAAAATTGATCGTCGGTTGCGTACATGACCACGCTTGCGCCGGTCGCTTTGCGTATTGATTCGTTTCCGCAAGTGTGGTCGGCATGCCCGTGCGTGTTGACGATATAGCGAAGTTTTACGCCCTTTGCCCTGAGATGCTCCATGAGCTCATTTTCATTTCCGGCCGGGTCTATCAGGATGCCTTCTTTAGTCTCCTCATCGTAGACCAGATAACAGAAGACTTGCATAAAACCGACCGGGATCTGCTCGATCTTCATCGCTTCCTCCAAATTGGAATACAGAGCTGGATTTTATTATAACCGGGCCAAAATGAACCAACTTCATAAAAAAGTCAAATGGGTGGAGACCGGAGGGGATATCGGACTTCCGAATTCCGGCATTACGCAACAGGCGCCGAAAGCATAATATTGAATTTAAGCGGTCAAAATAAGATCTTCTCGTTCAAAGAGAATTTTCCCCTTGGGAATGATGGCTCAGGGTGCTATCTGTGTATAGCAAACTGAGGAGACAAAACATGCTTGCTATTCGACTTCCCGTCGAAATTGAGAAGCGGCTCGATGAATTGGCAAAGACTACCGGGCGGACCAAGACCTTTTATGCACGCGAGGCAATTCTTGAGTATCTTGACGATCTGGAAGACATCTGCCTTGCGGAAAAGCGCCTGGAGGACATTCGAGCAGGCCGCACGCAGACCGTTCCTCTTGAAGAAGTGATGAAGCGCCATGGCATGGAAGGTTGAGCTGGACCCCGCCACAGAGCGGGATTTAGACCGACTCGACCCTAAGGTTGCCCGCAGCATCCTCGAGTTTTTATATGAGCGGGTTTCTCGCCCGGACGATCCCCGCAGTATCGGCAGCGCATTGCAGGGAGCCAAATCCGGAGAATACTGGAAATACCGTGTGGGTGACCGGCGCATAATTTGTAAAATCCAGGACGAACAAGTGATTGTGCTGGTGCTTCGTATTCGACATCGCAGTACGGCATACAGATGATGAAGAGCTGGGATGGGCAACGCCTCACCTTGCGGGGCGTGGAGATTGAACTTGATTACGTCTTTTGCCCACCCGGCCGGGTACTGGGCAAAACAGGCCGGTCTCCGGGGTCTTTTGGAAAACGAAATCCGGGGTGGTTGAAAATAAATCTGGTGGTCACACGGCCAAAAGAAGGATGTATTATTTCCCGGCGAGAAGCAATGGAAGCACAATGCCGACAAAATCCGTCGTGACGTGTGCGATGATATTTGCAAGCAGGTCCCGGCGCCATACGTAAAACGCCGTCGCGAGGGCACCGGATACTACCGTGGTCAAAGCGGCCGGCAGACCCCACATGGGAACGTGAGCCAAACCGGACACGAGCACGGATAAAAGGCCTGCAATCCAATAGCTTCCCGTCAAAGACGCAAGCCGTTCGACGGCGTAACCGCGGTATAGGAATTCCTCTGCGGCGCCACCGATCACGATCGCGAGCACGAGAAACCAAACGGGGTAAGCCGCCAGTTTTGCGAGACCTTCCGTGAACCACGGGATTTTGGCACAAGCCATCGCCAGCGCCAGCAGGGGAGAATAGATCCACACCAGAAAAGCAGCGAACGCACCCCCCCATATAATCGATTGCCAGCGAAAGGGGTGGAGGCCTACGGACAAAAGCGTCCGATGTTCCCCTCGCAGCACGATCATCAGAACACACGCGCAAATAAGTACGAACACAAGTTGGGCCAGCAGCGCTGCGCCAAGGCTCGGCTCGGCAATTAAGAAGATTTCAGAGAGCAAAGCCAACACGGCCGGCCCGAGCAGGGCAAGGCACAAACCACCAGATGTTATGAAGACGCCTCTGTCCCCCATACGCCTCCCATCTAACATCGCACCGCCGGATAACAATATCTGTCTCTTTTTCCACTGACGCCCTAAAAGCCTGTGAGCCGATAGCCGAATTTGCCCGTGGGGTCTTATCCTTTCAAATATGACAATACAAAATGTTTCACGGCGTCAACTCCCACGATTGGGCTTCCCCCCGGCAACCACTTGGCCAGGCTAGCCCTGAGCCCTTTCGGTTGTACTCGATACAATGAAAATGGCCAAGCATTTCTGCCTGTCCCTGATGTTTTCCGCCACCCCGGGACGGGCCAAACCGGGCACGGGGAGGAGAGAATTTCGGTTTGATTCACCGTTGACAAGACCACCCGTGGTATGACGTTGACAGCTCCGCAGATGCCGTGCTAGACCTCCTATGAAGATCGAAAATGCCGGTTCCGGAATCACATTCATGCAGGAGGGCGTGTGCCCGTAATCTCCAGATTTTACGGAATTATTATTTTTATGAATTATAATGAGCATGAACCTCCTCATTTCCATGCGAGGTATGGTGAGCAGGAGGTAATTGTCGGGATCACTTCGGGCATTGTGACCGGACAAATGTCTAATACCAAGTTGCGTTCAAAGAGCGACGAATAAGCTGAAACTGAGCGGGGGAATGATTCCCCCGCACCCCCGCAGGATTTCGGCCGCGCGCGCTACGCGCGCGGCCGAGCGCTCGGCGCTG
>Ga0181539_1003585_pt1 | contig 14037 bp, 6 predicted proteins | sample PEATcosm2014_Bin_46_FD_119767 | JGI IMG/M metagenome (GOLD analysis project Ga0181539, IMG submission 119767) | Peatland microbial communities from MTU Mesocosm Facility, Houghton, MI, USA - PEATcosm2014_Bin23_60_metaG | ecosystem: Environmental > Terrestrial > Soil > Wetlands > Peat | place... | reverse complement strand
GCTGGTGTCCGCGGCCGCGGTGCACGCGGAGTCGCCCGGCAGCAAAGGTACTGGGTCGGAGGAGATCAAGTTCGTCATGCACCGCATCGGCACGTTCCGTAGTGAGGCGTGCTGCGTGGCCGACTTCAACAACGACGGGAAACTCGACATTGCGGCCGGCCCCTACGTCTACCTGGCGCCGGATTGGAAGCCGCTGAAGATCCGCGAATTGAAAGGCCACGTCGACGACCAGGGGAAAGGCTACTACTGGGACTTCGCCAACATCCCTATCGACGTTGATGGCGACGGCCGCATGGACATTGTCTCCTGTTCGTGGTTCGAGAAGAAGTCGATGTGGTTCCGCAATCCGGGCTCCGGCGGCGGGTTATGGGCGGAGACGCCGATCGAAGTCGGCCGGTTGTTCGAGCTGGCCGATGCCTGGGACCTGGAAGGCAAGGGAAAGCCGACGACCGTCTTCCCGGCGGTTCAAGAGACCGTTTGGTACGACGTTGGCAAGGGCGCCGATGGAAAGCCGGGGTTCCTCCGCCACGTGGTCTCCGAGAAGCAGTTTCCCTGGGGCGTCGGCGTAGGCGACATCAACGGAGACGGGCGGCCCGACATCATCCGGCCCGGTGCATGGTACGAAGCACCGGCCGACATCCGCAAGGGAAAGTGGATCGAGCATCCCTTAGCTTTGGGCGGCAGAGGCGGCAAGATCGAGCATACCGCGCAGATCTGGGTCTATGACGTCAACGGCGATGGCCTGAACGACATCATCTGCAGCTCGGCCCACGGGTACGGCATTTTCTGGTACGAGCAAGTGCGCCAGGGATCCCAAATCACTTGGAAACAGCACGTCATCGACGACACCTGGACGCAGGCCCACTCCCTCACGCTGGCCGACATCAACGGAGACGGCGTCCCCGAGTTGATCACCGGAAAACGCTTCATGGCGCACAACGGCAGTGATCCCGATGAGAACGGCCCACTGGGCCTCTACTATTACACGTTCACGCGGGGACCAAATCCGGTCTGGACCAAGCACGTGATTTCTTACAACGAGGGCGTGGGCGCCGGGCTGAACATCGTAGCCGTGGACCTCACCGGCAGCGGCCGTTTGGATATTGTTACCACCGGCAAGTTCGGCGGGCCGGTGTGGTTCGAGAACAAGGGCACAATCGGCGACACAGTATCCGGCAAGTAGCTGTGCGGCGGGTCGCACTGACAAAGTGGCTGAGATTGTGGACCACGGGCTCCATCGGGCGGGCGTGAAGGGCGCGACGAAGGCGGCCAATGCGGCAGAGGGAATTACTGCACCTCTTTATCGCCATTCAGAGGCAAGGATTTCGGGAAGGGGGACACAGTGCCACCCACGAAATCCTCGCCACTCTGTGACACGAACGTGGTGGAGTAAATTGCCCTGCGCTCATGTATGAGCCGGCCGTGCTCAACGAACGATCCGCCGCGTCGTTCCAACTCACGTTGACCACGGGGTGCTCGTCGGTCTGCTCGAACCCGCGCTCCGCCAGGAGTATTTCTCGTTGATCGAGAGTCCCATCTGGGTTGAGCCGGAAAGTGGCAATATATCCGCGCCACCACGCCGAGCAGGTCGCCACGTTCGCTGGGGGACTCGGCGGCGTCGGCAAGCGAAACGGCTTGGGCCAGTCGCAGCTTGGCCGGATATCGCCAGCGATAATTCCGTAGAGACGGAGATCGCCGAAATCCACCCGCGGATGCTCATTGATCAGCTTGTCGGAGACCTGGGCAGTCATGATCCGCACCCTCACAGACGCCGGCTATGTGACTGATCCGATCGTCGCAGCGCGGGCAAGGAAGTCCCGCGACGTGGAAAATGGGCCGGTTTGCTGGGCGTGCTCCAATCGTGTGTTCCGCGGCGAACAACCGTACTACGACGTCCGGCACATGCAGGGCGCCGCTGGCCTGCCCGTGTTCTGCCCCGTTTGTACTCGGTCACTCTTGGCCCCCTTGCACCTTGATCTTGCAGAGCCGTTTGGCGTCGCGATCCAGCCCCCAGAGATAGCCCCGCACCTCCCGGCCAGAGGATGGTTGTAACGCGTGGAGGCGGAGTTGTCGATGGTCGCAAGATATGAGACGACCGGCACTCCACTCGTCCAAGGGGTGATGAGCCGACAAAAGGGAGCCGGCGATAACCGCGATTTTCTGCCGGAACCAAGGCGTGGCCCAGGTTATTTGCGACGTCTTGCGCTGGTTTGCAATGGGTTGCCAATCGTTCGCCAAAGATGTAACATACTTACCCGAGAGGACTTTGAAGCAGTCTCGGCGGGACGAGAAAGTGTTTCTGATAAGGATGAGGTCCGTAATTCGTTTCTGTTGCGGAAGCGAGGGAATCGGGGGTGCCATGGCCAAACTTGTTTGGCCATGCCGAGTTTTTTCCCGGTGTCCACGCACATGCCCACGCAAGCGTGGGCATGGCACCCAGCTTTCCGCAACAGAAACTAATTCGAATCTGCGTGCGCGCACTTCTCTCAAATCCCGCCGAATCCAGAAGTCAGGATACCGGCCGGAAATGCTTCGTCGAACCCTCTTTCGCTGGGCATGGTGGAGGTCTTGACGATGAATCGCCGGTTTCTTGTGCTCTCCGCGTCGGTAGGAGCGGGCCACCTGCGCGCCGCCGAAGCCGTGGAGCTCGCCCTGCGAGAGCTCGATCCTTCCGCCGAGGTGCAAAACCTCGACGTGCTCGGCCTCACCAACGCCGCCTTCCGCCGTCTGTACGGCCGAGCCTATCTCGACCTGGTGAACAGGGCGCCCCACATGCTGGGCTATTTCTACGACCTCCTCGATCGGCGACCATCGGACCAGCACAGGGCCGACCGCCTGCGGCTGCTGGTGGAGAAGCTGAACCTGCGGAAGTTCCTCAAGTTCCTTGGCTCGGAGGCTTGGGACGTGGTCGTCAACACCCATTTCCTGCCGGCCGAGATGATCGCCTCGCTGCGGCGGCAGCACCACTTCAGTCTCCCCCATCTGACGGTCACCACCGACTTTGAGACACACCGCCTGTGGGTCAACCAGCCGTGCGACCACTATTTCACGGCAACCGAAGAGGGGGCCGTCAACTTGCAGCGATGGGGCGTCCCTGCCGGCGATGTCACGGTCACCGGCATCCCCATCCATCCGGCCTTCAGCCAAGCCAAAGATAAAGCGGAGTGCCGCCGTCGCCGTCAACTGTCGGGCGGGCGGCCGGTCGTCCTGCAACTAGCCGGGGGCTTCGGCGTGGGACCGATCGAAACGTTGTGCCAGAGCATCTTGGCCGTGGAGATCCCCTTGGAGCTGGTCGTTGTCGCCGGCCGGAACGAGGAACTCAAGACGCGGCTGGAACACCTGCGCGTGCCGTCGCGCCACCTGGTCCACGTGCTGGGCTTCACGACCGAGATCGACGAACTCATGGCAGCGGCCGACCTGGTGGTCTCGAAACCGGGCGGCTTGACTACCGCGGAGGCCCTGGCTCGCGGCGCGCCGATGGCCATCGTCAACCCGATTCCCGGCCAGGAGAGCCGCAACAGCGATTACCTGTTGGAAAACGGGGCGGCCATCAAGATCAACAACGTGGCCACCTTGCCTTACAAGCTGACGCAATTGCTCGGCACGCCCGGCCGCCTCGTCCAGATGGCGGCCAACGCGCGGCGGTTGGGACGGCCTCGCGCGGCATTCGACGTGGCCAGCGCGGCGATGCAACGGGCGGCGTCGGGGCGCGCTATTCCTGATCAGCGGTAAGCGTCGAGGTACATGCCGAAGCCGACCTGCACCTGGGCGCGGTACTTGGCCCGGTTCTCCGGCGAGAGCAACTCCTGGCAGGCCCCCTTGATCTCGACGGCCGATTCCAGGAACTGCTGACGGCTGTTGTAGAGATAGGCTGATTCGCAGCCGTCGACCAGCGTTACCGTGGGCGGCGCGGCGTCGAGCCAACCGTCGATCATCGCCGGGTACAGGCCATAGCCTTGCGCGGCCAAAGCGGGCCCCGGGTCGGCCCGCCCGGTCGCTGTCGCGCAAACGCTGTTCATAAAGTAGCAGAAGATCGTAATTCCCGGGTACTGCTCAACGACGGCCTGCATCACCTGGCGGCCGCGCTGCCGGGCCTTTGCCGCGTACTCCTTGAAGCTGTGCCGGCTCCGCCGCTCCTGCGACGCATAGCTGAACTGCGAGTGCGGCGGCGTGTACGGTTCCGGGTCGAAGAGCAGCCCCTTCAGGCCCGACTGCTTGGCCAGCCAGGCGGCGATCCGCCAATGGTCGACGATCTGCCGCCAGCCCTCGTCGTCGAACCAGTCGACGCTGCCCGGGTTGGCGCCGACAGCGGCGAAGTTGTCGGTGAAGCGAGTGAACTTGCACGAGCGGAGCTGATCGACGCTCGATTGGAACCACTCCCGCCGCCGCTCCTCCTTGCCGAAGGTCTCGCGAAGCGGACACGCTCTGCCTTCGGGCGTGCGGCCGCTCGCCTCCAGCACCACGCCGTCGAAAGGCCGCTTCTCCATCTCGGCCAGGCGTGCCAAGAGCCGCTGGCTGTCCGGCTGGTCCCAGCCGGTGGCGATGAGCTTCTTGCGGATGCGCATGTCGGGCGGCTCGGGGCGGACGGAGGTCGTCGCCAGCAGCGGCAGCAAGACGAGAACGATTCGCAGGCCGTGGAACTTCGGTCGATGGTGTCTCATCGATGATTCTCCTCCGGCGGATTGTGATCGATAGGCGTCAAGAACACCTTGCACTCGTAGGGTTGCAGACGAAACGTCTGGCGGCCGGCCGCAATACGGATCGTCTGGCCGGCCACCGCATCGTAAAAAGTGCCTGAGCAGCCGGTGCGGAGATCCCGCTGGGCAACCTCACCCGTGGTGTTGACCACGTAGAAGGCCGGCGTGCGCTCCTCAAGGACGCGGACGAACACGCCGCGGTTCCGGTCGGCCTCGCGGTAACGGCCGGCGGGCAGGTTGCGATAGGCGGCGGCGACCTGCCGGTGCATCGGTTCGTGCCCCAGCGGGATCGTGCTGTCGCACCACGAATAGCTGATGTAGTTCGGCGTGCCGCGGGCCAGCGCGTAGGCGAAATCGGCCAGGTAACCGCGGCCTCCCTGCTGAGGGTAGGAGACGCAAACCATCCATTCCACATCCGGGGCCCACATCCACCTCCGCTTCGGGTCGCTGGGAAGCAGGATCCGTTGCTCGTAGAACTGCCGGTGCAGGAAACGGGCGGTCTTGCCCTCGTAGTCCAGCGTCCGGGCCAGCCGGTCGTCGGTGAGGAACCGCTGGATGCGTTGGATGATCTCCCACGAGGCGGTCGAGTGTTCCCAGTAGGTGCAGCCGTTGAGTTCCGGCAGATAGGCGTCGTAGACGAAGCCCGGCGTGCCTGCGCACCCGCTCGGCCCGAAGCCGACCCGGCGGACGGCGTCCAGTGGTGAAGACCACTCTCTGGCGCGGCTGAAGACATCGTAATAGAAGTCGATGGCGAGGTAATCCTTGCCGGGCGCTTTGGCGGCGAACGCCCGCTGGAATGCGAGGTGAGTCTGTGCCATGGCCCAGCAGCGGAAGTCGAGGAACTTCTCCTTGGCATGGTCCTGGATCCACTGGAATCGCTTGGCAAAACGATCCGGCTCGGGCGGTTTTCCCGGCAGGGTGAGCCCCGCCCAGCGTTCGAACTGGCGCATGGTTTCGTCGTCGCAGGTGGCGCCGAGAAGAATGCGGTCCGCCTCATCGGCGGTCAGTTCGTCCCGGATGGCCGGGGCCGTGACGCAAGGTTCCCACCACGACTGCCCCGTGAGCCAGGAGATGCCCGCCACCGCCGGGTACTTGCCGTAACGCTCGCCTAGCTCGGCGGCCAGGCGGCAGTATGCCTCGCGGACGGCCGGGTGGAACGGGTTCGAGGAGGGAAAGCTGGCGCGGCCCGGCGGATCGCGCCGCCCGTCCTGGTTGAGACTCTCCGGCGCGTTGGCGCCTTGCACGATATCGTAGTGGCTGAATTCGTGAAGCCGCGAGGTGGGCAGCGGATTGTTGGCCATCACGTTGAAGACCACGCGCAGCCCGTTCCGCTCGAACATGCGTGCCACCAGCGCCGGCAGATCGACGTCATACTCGCTGGACGCCGGCGGGAAAGTCCGCGAGGGGAACCCGGCCGCCCGATAACGATAGATCCCGTAGAACAGCGTCGTATCGCCGCGATACCGCAGGTAACGAATCAGGTTGGCCACGGTCGGATAGGCGTTCCGGTACCAGACGGACTGCTCCGGGCGGTCGTCGCAGTTGCCGTTCTCCCCGCGGAACTTCTTGGGGCCGAAGCTGCTCAGGGCCAGCCCTCCGCTCTCGCAATAGACCCCGACCTGGCGGTCCGGCGTGGACGGGGCGTCCAGCGCCGGCAGATCGCCTTCCACCTCGTAGAGCGTCATACGCTTGGCGCAGGCCGGGTCCAACTCCTTGTCGATCGAAGGGCGGCCATAGTGGGCGTTCTGCCAGCAGGCTGCCACCCAAGGGGCCGAAGCGAAATGGGCAATCTGCATCACGTGCATCGCGCCGTCGTGCGGGAGAAAGCTGCCGGTAAACAGTCCCGACGCGGTTCGCGAGATGGGCCGGCAGCGGCCGTCCGCCGGATCGGCCTTCGGCTCGACCAGGAACGCCGACGCCGACATGAACTCCAGGTCCGGATATTCGATCTCCAGCACGTAGATCTTGCCCGGCGTCGTGCGGAAACGCACGCCGAACCAGTCGCAGGCCTCGGCCGACGGCAGGCCCTGCCGCACCAGCTCCGCCCGGCACTCCTGGTAGGTCAGCGTTCGGCGATAACTGCCCTGGACCCCGCGGACGACCTGCGATCGGTCCGAGAAGCTGAAGAAGTCGTGTCCCGGGTCGGCGGCGGTGAGATCCGCTTCGTCGACCTTTCGCAGTTTGGGCCCCTGGCCCGCCGGCGCCTTCGCCTGCGGGATCTCGCCCGCGATCACCACTTCCGCGCGGCAGTCGGCCAGCCGTTTGTCGTCCGCGTCGCGCCCTTGCACTTCCAGCAGATAGACGCCGGGTCGCGGACTTGCTGAAGCATGGCTCCCGGATTTCGGAAGGACATAGTCCCATTTTCGCGGAAGAAGAACGGGGACCGTTCCCAAGGCGTTTTTCGCCCGGTCCTTCGGCAGGGCAGGCCCCAACTCGCGGCGTGAGCCGGCGGGGACGGTTCGGCCCGTTACTTCACCACCGGCTGCCTTGACGCCCGTCTCCGCATCGGAGAGGGTCCAGGCGTACGTTCTGCAGCGGGCCTGCAATGCCTCGGGCACACGCAGATCGAAGGCGACCGCCTCGTCGTCCATGAAGATCGGGGCGTCGCGCCCTTGCGGGGCCAGGGACAGCTTCGACCGCTCCGGCTCGTAGAGGCGGCTGAAATCAAAGGGCACGTTGGCCGTCACTTCGCGGGCCTTGTGGCGATCCAACCGGCAGGGCAGGTCGTCCGATTCAAATTGGAACGTCGCCTCCAGGGCTGCCCGGTGCGACTTTCCCCACGCTTCGCCGCCGCCGGTGATTTCGCCCGGGAATGACGTGTAGCCGTTGAGCCACAGGGCCGGATCGCGGCTGCCTTTGACGTGCAGCCGTGTCTCGGGGCCCAGCTTGACCACCAGGCGGTTATCGCTGCTGACAAGGTTGATTTCCAGCAGATCGCGCAGCCACAAGTCGCCGTCCAGGTCCATCATGTTGCCGGTGATCAGGCCGCGGTCGTCGTAACCGACGAACCGCAGGGCCGAAGCCCAGAGATGCTGGGTAAACATCAGCCCCGGCGCAGGAAGCTGGGCGTTGTCGGCCGCGAACTGATACCGCACGCAGACTTCATCGCCAGCATTGACTTCGACCGACTGCTTGACCTCCAGGCCCGCCTTGGTCCGCCCCGCCAGGTCCAGCCGCGCCGTACCGTCGTAGCGAAGCTGGATGTTCGCCGAGAGTTCGCGGTAGTATCGCTCGTTTTGTCCCGCCTGACCGAGCACGCCGATCGGCCACAAGAAGTCGAACTGGTTGCTGGGGTTGAGGCTGGAGACGCCCCAGAGTTCCATTTCGCCGGTGTTGGAGAGGTGGATGGCGCCGTGCCGCAAGGGGACGACGGCCCAGCTTCCGCCCCGCCCGCACCCGGAATAGGGCATTCCATCGATCGTCCCTGCGATCTTGCGCGGGGGAATCTGCGGCCGGAAGTGTATCCGCTCCTGGTAGCGGGCCAGGGCCTCTTCCGCCGTCAACGCGCGGCGGTACATGCGGAAATTGTCGACCGCGCCGCGGAACAACCCGCCATGCCCGCCGACCTTGACGGGAAACGCGATCGGCATCACCGCTTTCTTCTCGGGCCAGGTTTGCGACTGGTACGGCCGGCCGTTGACGTAGATGGCCGAGGTCCGGCCGTCGTAAGTTGCCACGACGTGGATCCATGACCGGTCGCGAGGGAAGGAGAGCGCGTCCAGGCAGCGCTTCTCGCAGGCCATGCACCGCCGTTGATTATCGAAGGTCTGGACCGAAAGCCACATCTGCCATCCCTGCCGCCAGCGCAGCATGATGGGCAGATCGTCGAAGTCGCTGCCCCGCGAGGCCGCCGTGACCACTTCCTGGTGGGCCGCCTCCTCGGGACTGACCCAAAGATCGAGGCTGAAAGCGTCGAGCCGGCGATCCGCCTCGGGCAGCTCGACGCTCACGCAAGCGTGGCCGCCGGGCAGGCGGACGCCGTAGCCGTCCACTCCCTGGCAAACCTCCGCGCCCACCAACTTCCCCCGGCAACGCGATGCCCCGCGGTCGGCGACAACGCCGTCCTTGACCGAGTTGAAATCCAGGTCGAAGATCACGCCGTCGTTCACCTTGACTGCCGCGGGCCGCTCGACAGCGTTCGGCTCGGCGCTGCCATACCGGCCGCCCGTCTGACAAACGGCCATCCATCCAAGGACCAGTAGCAGATTCTTGTTCATCAGGACCTCACTCGTTAGGCGCTGCACGGGAATGCACTACTGAAATGCCCGACGTCACAATTCTGTAGGGAACGCCCTCCGTGGCGTTCCGTTTGCCGGGCAGACACGGTCGTGAAGGCCGGTCCCTTTGGAGTGCGGCGACTTGTCGCCGCTTTCTCGCCGGCATGCAGCGTCCATGCCAATGAAAAGCGGCGACAAGCCGCCGCACTCCAAAGGTAGGTTATTGTCTCGTAGCGCCTTAGTGTCCCGCGGTGGTTGCCGGGCCCGCCTCGACGACCCGCACGGTCAACCCGCTCACCTTGACCCGGCCGTCGCTGACGGCCAGTCCCAACATGCCCGCCGGATAGTCGTAGCCTCGGCAACTGAAGGCGTACTGGTCGTTGATGAAGGTCTCGATCGTCGAACCCTGCACGAAGGCCTGAAGGCGGATCGGCCTGGAGGCGTCCAGCTCGATGCGGCGCGGCTCGCGGAACGAATCGCTGGAGATTTCGGCCTCCTGTTTGCCGGGCCGGAGCACCAGAGCGTATCCCGACTCTACGTCCTCGCCCTGCCGCATGGTGAGCCTGAAGACGGCCTTGGGGTCCAACTCAAGCATGCACTGGAGCATGTAATGGTCGGGGACCCGCAGCGCGCAGGACGAGCCGGCCGCGCCGCCGCTGCCGACCAGTCCGCCGGCCGTGTAGTGCCAAGGCCCGGACGCAATGGCCAACGCCGGTTTTTGGGCCAGGTCCAGCACGCACCTGGTGAAGACGGCCGATACTTCGGGCACGGGCCGGCAATAAAGCTGGCCGCCGGGGCCCGCGTACAGCTCGCGGGGAAGGCATTGCGTGCCGCCCCAACAGGACTGGCCGCTGTCCACCCGCGGCGAGCGGTCCCAGAGCCAGCCGGTCCAGATGTGGCGGTGGCCGTCGAAGGTCCGCTTCGCCGCATAGATGAACGGCCGGTCGATCGACGCCGCGACCGGCGGCGGCGCGTAGGGCCCGCGCGGATCTTTGGCGGTGCTGAAATGATCGCCGCCGATCAGGTACCACCTGTCGCCGATCGGGAACAGGTCGGGGCATTCCTGGCCGCCGGCGCCGGGCAGCGGCGGCTGGAACTCCCAGCGTTTCAGGTCCTCGGAGACGGCCAGGCCTTGCACGCCGGCGCCGGTCTTGGCGTCGTTGCCGAAGAAGACCATCCAGAACCGCCGCTCTCGCTGGTTCCAGAAGACGTACGGATCGCGGAAATCCCGCGCGCGGGCGTTCTTGTAGTGGATGCTGTCCGGGGCGATCATGTCTTCCGGGTGCTTCGTCCACGTGATCAGGTCGGGGCTGGTCGCGTGCATGATGAACTCGGTGCCCTTGGGGTTGGCGCCGTTGTCGCCCGTATAGAAGATGTGGAACTGGCCCAGTCCCCGGACCACGCTGCCGGTGAACATGGCCCCGCCGTCGGGGCCCGTCGGCTCGCCGTCGACGACCAGGGCCGCCGGCAGCTCTTTCCAATGGACCAGGTCCCGGGAGACGATGTGCTCCCAAGGCACCTTGCCGGCGCTGCCGCGGAGGTAGAAGACGTGGTAGTCGCCCTTCCAGTAGAACGGGATCGGGTCGGCGAACACGCCCACGGCGGGACGAAAGTGGATCGGCGACGCGTAACTCTCGTCGCGCTCGTTGGCGATCAGGCACGAACCGTTGCCGGCAAGCAGCAACCTGCCATCGACCACCCGGGCCCCGCCGGCCAACTCCGCGCTGAACAGGCCCATCCGGTCGACCGGCCTGCCGCTGTCGAACGTCCACCATGTCCAGGGTTTCGGCTGCGAAGGCTGCCGCGGCCGCAGCGCGGTAAGCTGCGGCGGCGTCAGGGCGACGGGATAGATTCTCGCGTCGTCGATCGAGCCGGTGAAGTAGGACGGCCCGCCGGCGCCGAGGTGCCGCAGCCCCATGACGACCGCGGACCCGGGGCCGAACTGCTGCGGTTCGCCGATCGTGTACTCGGCATAGGGGACCCCATTGCGGTAGATGCGGATCTCGCGGCCCTGATAGACGACGGCGAGCTGCAACAGGGTCTTGGGATCGGCCGTCTCGGCGGGCGAGCTGCTCTGCTGCCTCTGCGAACGCTGGAAGAAGTTGCTGCCGGCCATCCACTTGCGCGGGGCCAACTCGCCGAAGATGATGCCGTCGAAATGGCCCGCGTGGTCGTCCAAGGTCAGCACGCTGCCGCCTCGCTGGTCAAGATCGCCCGCCGTGACCCAGGCCACCAGGGTCTTGTCTTGAATCAACCGGCCCTTGGCAATCGCCGCCGCGGGCGTGGGACGGGAAGGCATATCGCCCGGGGCGAGCGTCCGCAGGCGGATGTTCTTGAACTGCACGGTGGTCGGCGGCCCGCTGTGGAGTTGCAGCCCCAGCAGTCCGGAGAAGGCCCGGTGTCGGGTGTCGCCGTCCAACGCCTCGGCGGCCAGGCAGCCGTTGACGTAGAGAATCAGGTGCGGCCCCTGGCACACCAGATGGTACTCATGCCACCGCTGGAGTTGGAACCAGGCGGGGCCGCCGGCGTCGGGGATGTCGCTGAGGGTGACCTTTCCCCCGGCGTCGATGACGGCCTTTTTCCCTCGGAATGCCAGCGTATCGCGGCCGTGCTCTTCGTAGAGCCGGGCCAACCAGGGCGTGTCGAGATTGTTGTCCATCTGGTAACCGGCCATGTCGTGGCCGGGCAGCAGCCGGCTGCGAAACTGGAAACCGCTGTTGATGCCCGGCGAGCCGAACATGCGGAACTTCATCTTCAGCTCGAAGTCGCCCATCGGCTCCCGCCAGACCAGGTACTGGTTCGCCTTCAGCGGGTGGCTCTCGGTGATCTTGCCGGTGATAGCCCCGTTCTCGACGGACCAGTAGCTCATGTCGGGCGACTCCCAGCCGTCGAGCGTCTTGCCGTCGAAGAGGGGCTTGAACAGATCGCCGTCGTCGGCTGCCGCGGCCCCGCAGGTGCCGGCGGTCAACAGCAAGGCCGCCACGATCATGGCGGCCGCGGGCTGGCGTCGTTGTCTATACCGCTCCCGGTCAGAAATGAGACGACGAACACTAGCCCGAAGCGCAAGCGAGGGACCAGGTTGGGGCCCTCGCTTGCGCTTCGGGCTAGTGTCGTTCCTGGCCACGTGCAGTAAATCGTTCATCGGTTCGCTCCATGCCGGTCGGTGTTCCTCATGGGGATCTTCCGGTACTCTTGAGGGACTGGTATTGCTGGAAAGCCTGCTCGGGCTTCTCACCGTCGTGGACCACCGCGCGGACCGCCTGGATCATCGCCGTGGGGCATTCGGCCTGGAACACGTTGCGGCCCATGTCCACTCCCGCCGCGCCCTGGTCGATGGCCTGCCACGCCATCCGCAGGGCCTCCAACTCGGGCAGCTTCTTGCCGCCGGCGATCACGATCGGCACGGGGCAGGAGGCGGTAACCTTCTCGAAATCGCTTTCGAAGAAGTAGGTCTTGACCACGTGCGCCCCGTTCTCGGCCGCGACGCGGCAGGCAAGGCTCAGGTAGCGGGCGTCGCGGGTCAGCTCCTTGCCCACCGCGGTGACCCCCAGGACCGGGATGCCGTAGCGGCTGCCCGAGCCGACGATCGCCGTCAGGTTGCGGATCGTCAGCGCCTCGAACTTGCTGCCCACGGCCACCATCACGGCCAGCATCGAGGCGTTCAGACGCACGCACTCCTCGATGTCCAGCAGGCACTCGTCGTTGAGCTCCGTGAGCACGGTGGAGCCGGCGGAAGCGCGGAGCGAGATCGGCTTGTTGCTGGTGGGCGGAACGATCTGGCGCAGCGCGCCCCGCGTACACATCAGGCAGTCGGCGTACTCTACCAACGGCACAATGGAAAGGTCCATCCGCTCCAGGCCGGACGTCGGGCCCATGATATAGCCGTGGTCGAAGGCCAGCATCACCGTTCGCCCGCTGCGGGGACTGAAGATGCGGGCGAGCCGATCCTTCATACCCCATTCCAGGTGCGCTGCGCCCTTGAGAAAAAAGCCCTCGGTCTTCTGGGGGATTCCGACGCCGTAGTCTTTGGCGTCGAGGTTGCCGCTCGCTTCGGGCATTATCTGGATCTCCTCGGTTGTGATTCTTGCCGGTGCCGGGTGTTATGCTGAAGCATAACCTACACCGTTATGCTGAAGCATAACCTACACCGTTATGCTGAAGCATAACCTACAGGGTGTCGCCCAGGCTGTCGCGGAAGCCGGCCCAGAGCAGGGCGATGGACGTGGCGCCGGGATCGACATGACCAATGGTGCGGGGACCCAGGTTTCGCGCCCGGCCGAATCGGGCCTGGAACGCCTTGGTGCTCTCGGCCCCTTGAGCCGCCGCCTGGGCCGCGGCAGCCAGCGCCTCGCGGACACTCGAACCGCCCTGGGCGGCCCGACGGAACGATTCCACCGCCGGCACCAGCGCGTCGAGCATGGTCTTGTCGCCGACTTTCGCCGGGGTCTGCGCGCAAAGCTTCTCCAGGCCGGCCGTCCAGAGGGCCGACAGGCCGGCGGCGTCGCACGGTGGATCGGCGCCGGCGGCTTCCGCCATGCCCAGGAAAAAGGAGCCCAGCAGCGGGCTGGCCGACCCGCCGTCGACCGACATCACGTTCCAGGCCAGCGACTCCAACAGCGGTCCGGCGGCCTGGGCCTCGGCGTTGCCCAGCGATTCCAACATCGCATCGGCCGTCCGCTTCATGGTCAAGCCATGGTCGCCGTCGCCAATGGCCGAATCCAGCCGGCAGAGCAGGTCCTGGCTCTCCTTGACGCGGTTGGCCCCGCCGGCCAGCAGGCGCGCCAGATCCGCACAGCTCAGGCGGTCGGGCATCATCGTACCGTGAAATAAGGCGTGTCGCAGGGGGCGGTCCACCAGCGGATCAGCTCGTCGTCCATCTTGGCAACGCACATCTGGAACCCGGCCATCTCCTGGACCGTGAGGAACTCGCCGATCCGCGACGCGACCGGCTCGATGCCCCGCCGGCAAAGGTCGGCGTGGACCGCGCGGTAGACGATGAACAGCTCCATCAACGTAGTGGCCCCGGACCCGTTCAGGATCACCAGCAGGCGGTCGCCCGTGCGGGCGCCGACGGCGGCGACCAGCCGGTCGAGCATGATCCGGGCCGTCTCGTCGGCGGTCAG
>Ga0181539_1003578_pt1 | contig 14051 bp, 10 predicted proteins | sample PEATcosm2014_Bin_46_FD_119767 | JGI IMG/M metagenome (GOLD analysis project Ga0181539, IMG submission 119767) | Peatland microbial communities from MTU Mesocosm Facility, Houghton, MI, USA - PEATcosm2014_Bin23_60_metaG | ecosystem: Environmental > Terrestrial > Soil > Wetlands > Peat | place... | reverse complement strand
GCTTTGAAAAAACATCTCAAAATGCCCGACATCAGCCCCGCTCGTCAGCGCGAACGGGAAAGACTAAAGCTGGTGGCAGCCGGCTGTATTTCCTTCCTTATAATGGCCGGAATTTGGTTCGGGTTTACCCGCAGCCAGGATACCATCATAGCCCTGAACGTACCCATCGAATACGTCAACAGGCCTCCAAATTACGATATTCTGGATACCTCTGTCGATGAAGCGCGCCTCCAGCTCTTAGGTTCAAGCGCCCTCATAAAGTCGCTCGCGCCGGGGCAGGTGGGAGTGCGAGTGGACTTGAGCAAAGCAGCCGAAGGCCGGAATACCTTCACCATTACACAGGATGATATTATTCTGCCTCCAGGTGTTACCCTCAACAGGATACATCCGGCCACAATAGAGGTGACCCTGGATATTCCGGCCACCAAGGAGCTTCCCATCCAGGTGGATTGGACTGGCCGCCTGCCTGAAAATACCACTTTGATGCAGGTGAGCGTCTCGCCGGAAACGGTGAAGGTGGTTGGCGGAAGCAAGACCATCGAGAAGGTGAACACGGTTTACACCAGTCCGGTGCGGCTCGACACTCTGTCCAAATCGGGGTCGTTCACCGTACCGATAGTCCTTTCCCCGCCATCGCTCAAGCTGGCGCCATCCTTCTCCGACCGTGTAATGGTGCACTATCGGTTGGAAGAAAGAAATCCATCGGGGAAGAAATAGGATAGATTAGGCAGCGAGCGCAGACTCCGGGGCTGCCGTTTTTTCGGCACAGGCGGGTTGGCCAAATGGAGACACGGAGTCACCGCCGCATCCCCTGTCTCCGAATAGTTTCCTTGCTTTCCGGCTTCCAGCTCCTTGCTTCCTGCTTCCTTAACTTATTCGGTGGCGTCCAAATCGTGGCTCAGGGACTTGGACCTTGCCCATTCTGTGGCGGTCCAAAGTGCTGCAATCATAGTGACCGGGAGCCCCTTTTGAACCGCATGTACTTACCGGAAACCATTTATCCCGTGCGGGTCTATTCCAGTAGATCGGGATGAGCCATACCGTCCTTGGTCGTACGAGGATCGTAGGAAACCCAGACAACCTTTCCAATCGTGAGGACTCGGTTTGAGCGCAAGGTGACTGTTCGGAAACGATAATCCCTCTTCTTCCAATCCAGGTCTTTGTTGGACATGTTTAAATAAGCTTTACCGGGCCGCTCACCGGCGCTTATCTCGTCCAGGTAAACCTTCTCGCCTTTATCAGTAGTGAGATACCCTTCCACTTCAAATCGGGCGCCGTCGTCGAGCCGGAAAGGCTCATAGGGAAAGCCATGCTCATCACAAGGAACCAATCCGGGCACTTCTATGAACAGCTCACTCCAGTCGCCGGCGGTCTTCATGGGCGTCGCCGGTTTGAGTTCCAGCCACTGGGTCGTCAAGGTTATTCCGGGTGAGACGAGTAGCTCCTGGTAAGACGAAAAGACCTCGCAATAGAATAACAACCACACGCTTAGAGCAATCACCGCCACTATAACAGAACCGGTTATTAGCTTACATCTGAGCTTCATTCATTTCTCCACGTCACTGAAGCCGCGAGGGAGCTCATGGCTACGGTATATTGTAATCAAACCAGTTTGCGCCGCTGGAAGGATTGTGTGGATAAAGGTTCTTTTTGGTAACGTACCCGAACCTGTCCAGGTTGTCTCGAAAATCCAATGGCGAAATAATCGGCGGTTGAGGCCGAATCCCAAACATTCGACCGGTTGCTTGTTCCAGGACGTCACGGATTTTCGTGACGCAACTGTTCTGACTACTCCACTTTGGCTTTTCTGCCATATCTTGCTTGATCATCTTCACCAGCAAGTCTTGTTCGTTTGCCGTGAGATTCAGTTCTTGACCAACAGCATCCCGAAAGTCATTTTGCGTGAGGTAGGCTGCGGTTTTTTTCTCATCATTCCAACCTTTTTCTGTGAAAGCGTATGTTTTGCCATTTATATTAATAGCTGTGTGTCCAAATGACGACTTCAGGTGCCCGACGGGATCGAATGTCAGGACCTCCGTGACCCTCCCCTGATCCGGATTGGAGTTTGAGTCTAACACATCTTTATCTGCGTTCGTACTCTTGCCGGTATTTGTATTATTGTCCGTGGGAGCCGGCGGTGGTGGCGGCAACACAGGGATTGGTGGAATTGACGCCGGCAAACACATGACTTTAAACCTCAATTTTAGTGGCACTGAAGAACAAAATTCTTCAATTCGTCTTAGTTCCCAAATTCTCGAATTCCTCAATGCCTAATAGGATACCTTGAGCAATCTGGCCCTGCCAAACGGCAACCAGAAACGGCAACCGGAAGCGGCAATAGAAACGGCAACCAGAAACGGCAAAAAGCAGAGAATGGGGAAAATTTTTCACGGCGGCGTGAATTGACTGAACATAGAGTGGAGTAGTGCAGCGTCAACTAAGTTCCTATAGGTAAGGACCGTCAGCCCGTCATTCCGGCGAAGGCCGTAATCCAGCGTCTTTTCAGTTGGTTAACAGCACTGGACCCCAGCCTTCGCCGGGGTTACGATCCCTTGCAACATGTAATAACTTTGTTGACAAAGTACTAGGCCGGGGCCGGGCCCATACATCTGATTGCTGAAACAAACAAGCGACGACGGTTGCCATCCATTGGGCAGGAGTGATCACGTACGGATTTGTACGGGGGGTGCCGGGCGACCGGCATCCCCATCGAGATGTCCGACCCTTCTTGGGTCCCTTCTTGCTCAGTGCCGGCCGAATCTCACCAAACGGGATCAGTTCAGCAAACTGTTGCTGAATATCAGCCGGCAGGACGCATTGCACTGATCCTCTTCAATGAACCCCTGCCATAATCCACTTGACAAGTTTTTATTTTGTATACAAAATTTCTATGTGCACAAATGCTATGCTTCTGATCGGAAAATTATCCATCAAATTGACACGGTAGAGAATGAACAAAGGATGGCTCCATGCCGAAAGAAGATCGTATGCCACAGGATGATCGACTCATTTACCTTGTTTTTACGGCACAGCAAAAACTGCGAACCTATCTCAAAAACGCCCTTCTCGCAGAAGGGGTCAAAGTCACTCCGACACAGACCGGAATTCTCTTCCTTCTGAAGCATAAGAATGGGAGGACCATGACCGAACTGAGTCAGATCCTGGCGGCCGACAATTCCACAATGACCGGCTTAGTCGATCGACTGGAGAGGTCCGGTTTTGTCGTTCGCGAAGCAAGCCCGACCGACCGGCGAGCCCTGCTTACCCGCATCACTCAGGAAGGAATAGACGAGATGGATAGAGCGAAGGCCATTATCAAAAGGGTAAACGAGGAAATCAGTTCGGGTTTTTCGGAGGAAGAAATTGCAGCCTTTAAAAAGGTGCTCAATAGTTTTTTCCAAAAGTTCAACAAGGCAGGATCTGCATCCCTGAGAAAGGTTGCTCTGTGACTTCGGGACGCGAAGGGAAACTCTTTGTGTTGCGGCAAAAAGTGGCCCGGTTTGCAGAACGAGAGATCGCATCTCGCACTGATCTCCACTCCGCCCAAGAATTTCCTTACGAGATATGGCATAGGATAGGCGAAGAGGGGCTCCTTGGTCTCAACCTCCCCTTACTATATGGGGGCCTGGGCTATAGGCAGCCTCTCGTCACAGTGGCAGGAGAGACCCTGGTTGAGCGCGGGCACAATATGGGGCTTGGTCTCTCCTGGCTCATACACATCCTCGTCTCACGCTTTCTCATTATGCGGTTCGGAGGCAAAGCACAGCGCGAAGAGTACCTTCACAGACTCTCGACGGGCAAGATCACCGCCGCCTTTGCGATCTCGGAGCCCGAAGCGGGAACTCATCCGAAGTACCTGAAGACGTCAGCATCCAGGCGGGGTGATTTTTACGCTCTTGACGGCGAGAAAGTTTCCATTACCAACGGCCCCATCGCCGACCTCTTTGTCGTGATCGCCATCACTGGAGTCGATGCGGGAAGGAACCGCTTCAGCGCATTCCTGGTGCCCAGGGATACGCCTGGACTCTCTCTCACTTCCGGCAAGTTTCTGGACTGCCTTCGTCCATCTCCCCATTGCGGCATAAGGCTTGAGCATTGTCGGATCCCTGCATCCGCTATCCTGGGGGCAAAGGGCGCCGCATACGAAAAGATGGTCAAGCCGTTTAGAATTCTTGAAGATATCTATCTCATGGGCGTGGTGGCCGGAGGTATGGAAAGACAGATGGCGCTTGCCTTGAACGCTATCCGAAAACAGGGCGGTAATCTCTCTGATGAAATCAAGAGCCGCCTTGGCGGACTGCGCTCCCTTCTCGACAGTCTTAAAATGCTGGCCCACAAGGCGGCAAGGTTTTCGGTAACCGTTGTCCTTCGTCCCGAGCTTCTGTCTTTTAGCCTCTCTTTTCGAAATCTCTCGGACCATTTCCAGATGCTCTTCGAGCAACTCCTCTCGGAAGCGGGAATCGAAAAGGACTCTTCATTGCGCCATCTCACTTCCGACCTGGTTCGCACGAACGGAATAGCAAGCAGAGCGACACTGGCAAATCAGAGAAAGCTTGGAGAATCTCTCCTTTAACGGAAGGAACTGCATGCAAAGGGAACATGCCCGGGAGTTTGCCTCGCGCGAGAGCATTCTGCAAGGACTTGGAGAAGCAGGATACGTCTGCACCAGCGAGATCGCAACGATGCTCTTCCTCGCCTGCCATCTCGAAAAGCCAATCCTTGTCGAGGGACCGGCGGGTGTGGGGAAAACCGAGCTCGCGAAGGCTGCCGCTGCATTCTTTGGTCTCCCTCTGATACGCCTGCAGTGTTACGAAGGACTGGACGAATCAAAAGTGCTCTACGAGTGGAAGTATGGGAAGCAGTTGCTGTATACCCAGATCCTGCGGGATAAGCTTGATGATATCGTCGGGAGCAGCAGCGGACTTGCCGAATCTGTCCAAAAACTCCACCAATATGATGACATGTTCTTCTCTCCTCATTTTCTGGAGCCAAGACCATTGTTGAAAGCACTTCAGGAGGAAGATGGCGTGGTGTTGCTGGTTGATGAGGTCGATAAGGCCGATCAGGAGTTCGAAGCTTTTTTGCTTGAGATCCTGTCTGATTTTCAGATCTCCATCCCGGAAATAGGCACCATTAAAGCTTTATCCAAACCCCTGGTATTTCTAACGAGCAACAATACGAGAGAGATGAGCGATGCTTTGAAGCGCCGATGTTTGCACCTCTTTATCCCATTTCCCGATCCGAAGATGGAAAGGGAGATTGTCCGCGTGCATGTTCCGGGGCTTTCCGAAAGGCTTCGGATACAGCTAATCTCCTTTATTCAGCAGGTTAGAGAGTTCGATTTGAAAAAAGCCCCATCAGTCGGGGAGACTATCGACTGGGCAAGGACTCTTGCTCTGCTCCATGCGGATATGCTGAGCCCGGATCTCGTGAGGGAAACGCTCAATACGGTCCTCAAGTTTCAGGAGGATATCCATATGGTGGAAGATCATCTCCTAAAGATGACGCAAAAAGCGCTATCAGCGGCTTTGGACTGAAAAGTGGAAGAAGTTCTTGAAGAATTCGTGCTGGCACTTCGAAGTTCGGGGGTGCTCATTTCCGTAGCCGAGTGTATCGATGCCATGCGGGCGGTCGATCTGGTTGGCTATGCGGACAGGCAGCTCCTCCGGGAAGCTCTTTCAGGTGTCCTTGCAAAATCGTCGGATGAAAAGCAAGTTTTCACAATAACCTTCGAGCGTTTTTTCTCCTCCGAGGGCTTTCCGGACCCCTGTCAAGGTATCGAAGATACTTCTATTCGGGTGGATCTTCGGGCAAGCGATTCCACGCTTACCCGGTTGTTGGTGTCCGGGACTCCCGCCGATCTAGTAATGTCCGTGCGAGAAGGTGCCCGCGCCGTGGATGTCGCAACCATCGGGTTCTTTTTCCAGGGACCGTACATCCGGAGGATCTTGCATCAGATGGGTCTCGAAGGACTGAATCACGACATCGAAATGGCTCACGGCGAAGATGGGGCGGCATCCCAAAGGCGGGCGATGATTTTGGAGTTGGCGAGGAGCAGACTCATTGAAAACGTAAAGAGCTTTGCCGGGCGCCAGTATACCCTCTTTGCAGGCTCTTCGACCGAAGGGGCAATCGAAAAATACCTGAGGAACGCCAGGCTATCGGAATTGGAGGAGCGCGATCTTAAGCGAATTTATGCCATCATTCAAAAGATGCTAAAACATCTGAATGCGCTCTACGCCAGAAGAAGAAAAACATCCAAACGTGGGCAGCTCGACTTCAAGAGGACCTTCAGAGCAAATATCGCCTTTGATGGGCTTATGTTTGACAGGATGTGGAAGGCAAAGAAGATCGATCGTCCTGATATCATCGTATTGTGTGACGTCAGTCGCTCGGTTAGGGCCGTCGTACGCTTCCTCCTTCTTTTCCTTTACGGTCTGAATCAGACTCTGGTGAAAATAAGATCGTTCGTCTTCTGCTCAAATCTGGTCGAAGTGAGCGACATTTTTGACCGCTGCCTTGTTGAAGAGGCGTTGGCAAGAATCCTCACCGGCGCCGAAACGGGCCTTCTGATGGGTCGAACGGATTATGGAGAGGTCTTCCGCGAATTCGGAGAAAAATGGCTTGATACGGTCACCAGCAAGACAACGGTGATCATCCTTGGAGATGGAAGGAATAATTACGGTGATCCCCAAACTGAGATCCTGAAGGCGATCTACCGAAGATGCAGAAGGCTCATCTGGCTCAATCCCGAGAGTCGGCCCCTCTGGGGAGCGGGAGACTCGGAAATGAATCGGTATTTGCCTTTTTGCCACCTCGCAAAAGAATGCAACACGGTCAGGCATCTGGAAAGAGTGGTGCACGCCCTGCTTCGGCACCACTCCTCCTTGAGTTCGAGTTCCGGCTAAACGGCACGTTATTCGGCTCACATAGCTAAGAAAAAGATCTGCCCCTTAAGCTTCTACTGTAGCCAATATTGCTGCGATATCGCTGCAGAAAACGCCGGCTTGCAAATTAGCGCGAAAATTGTTTGACAGGCATATCTTTTGTGTGACATATATTTGGCTAACAAACATTATGTTGCCGTTCGGCGTCTTACCTGCGACTTCTTACAGCAGGAGGCCTCCCGCTTCCGCCCATCGCGTGCGATAGACCTGCCGCGCGGTCGGCCCCCGCGCTACGCGCTCACACGTCGCAAAGGGAGGCCGGCAAGCATGCTTCACGTTGTGAAGCAATGCGAAGCTCGCGAAGCGTGATCTATACACCGGAGGCACTTCACTTTTTTTGGAAGCGCCTCACATTTGGCTTGCCTCCAACCGCACCACATTTAGTGTCTGCGCTGTCCGCATGGCTGCGCGGAAAGAGCCGATTCTTTTTTTTGAGCAGGGTATTATATAAGTCTATCATACGAGGCCTCCCGCTTCCGCCCCGTCTCGCGGGGGGTGGGCGGGCTGTCGAGAATGAGCGGTCGGCCCCCGCGCTACGCTATCAGGACTGAACTACGCTTCGCTCCCTGAGTGCTGAGGACTGAGGACTGAGGACTGAGAGTGAAACCCTACCCATTGTCACTTTACTTTTTGGTGCGTTTAACATTTGGCTTGCCTCCAAACGCGCTACATTTAGTGTCTGCGCTGTCTGCATGGCTGCGAGAAAAGAGCCGATTCTTTTTTTTGAACAGGGTATTATATAAGTCTATCATACGAGGTGCGTGAACATGATTACCGTCATCGCGCAGTTCAAGCTGCCACAGCCGATTACCAGGGAAATGGCTCGGCAAACCTTCTTAAGTGCTGCACCCTAGTACAAGGACTTGCCAGGTCTCATCCGAAAGTACTACATCTTGTCGCAAGATGGAGGGACGGCTGCTGGTATCTATTTGTGGAATTCCAAGGAAGATGCAGACCGGCTCTATACAGAGGACTGGAAGAGCTTTGTGCACGAAAGGTAGGGGGCTGATGCATTGCTCAACTGCTTTGAATGCCCTGTCGTCGTAGATAACATCTCACACGAAGTTCTCACGGATGATTAGCCCAGTGAAAGTATCAGAGTGGCGCCGAGATTTTTTCTCATTGAAGAAAGGGGGAGAGCGATGGCGGAACTGGTGATAGTAAAAAAAACTGATGGCATTGCCTCGGTGTTGCTAAACCGTCCCGAGACATTTAATGCATTCAACATGGATATGGTGGAATCCCTGGCAGCCAATACCATTACTCTTGCAGCAGATGAGGGGGTGCGCGGAATCATCATCTCGGGCACGGGTAAAGCGTTCTGTGCTGGTGGTGACCTCAGATGGGTTCTAGCGTTCCCTCATGGTCCCTCTGCCGCACTTCATGAGTTGGCCGCCAGATTTCATCAGGCCATTCTGGAGATTCGCCGTATGCCTAAGCCTGTCATAGCTGCTGTGAACGGGATAGCGGCCGGAGCAGGCTTCCCCCTGGCCTTGGCTTGCGACTTTAGAGTCATGGCCAAGTCTGCTGCATTCCGGCAGGCCTACACTTCCAACGGACTCTGCATTGATGGTGGGGGTTCCTTCATTCTCCCCAGGGTGGTCGGGTTAGCCAGGGCGATGGAGATCATGGCTTTCGACAGGCTCATCTCTTCAGAGCAGGCTCTTTCCTGGGGATTGGCAACGAAAGTAGTAGAGGATGGGAATGCTCTTGAGGAGGCAACCCGCATGGCTCTTGAGCTTGCAGAATGCTCCTTGAATTCCTTCGGATGGTCAAAGAAGCTCCTCACCGATTCCTTCGACAGCTCTTTTGAGACCCATCTGGAGCGGGAGCGCAGAGGCATTGCCAGTTGTGCTGCTCATCCTGAAGGCATTGAAGGACTGAGAGCGTTTTCAGAAAAACGCAAACCTTTATTCAACCCTGGGAAATCCTTATAGAAGCTCTGAAGGAGGCCTCCCGCTCCCGCCCCGTCTCGCGGGTGGGGGTTGGGCGGGCTGTCGAGAATGAGCGGTCGGCCCCCGCGCTACGCGCTCACACGAAATCTGCAGCCAACTATCTCAATCGGAGTTCAGGCTGGGAGATCGGAGCCGGCCCGAGCATCGTTGTGGTGGACGAAGGCGTCGCACGCGCGCTGACGAGCACGACACTCAAGTCCGATGTCTACGCCTTCATCTTCGACCAGAAGGGTCTAATGGCAGGCATCGGGCTCCAGGGTTCGAAGATTACGAAGATAAGGAAGTGAGCGGCTGGGGGTAGTCTAAGAAGAAACGGGTCAAGCGCCTGAGGCTGGACTTGATATTCGTTCTAAACCCTGCAAAACCGACACGAGGAGGTTTCGAATGGATTGGACTGCGTCTCAACCAACGTCAGTGAGTTTTCCACCTTGGGTTCGCGTTCGGTTCCTAACCTGGATCTGTGGAATAGTCTTCCTCATCGTTACATCCGGCTGTGCTCATTATCCCATCAACCAACCCTTGAGGCAATCGGCCCCACGATTGGAATATCGCGCCAAGAACTTCAAACATGTGGGGAAAGATGACGATTTGTTGGTCATGCTCACTTTTTCCGGCGGAGGGACACGGGCGGCTGCTTTTTCCTACGGCGTACTTGAAGCTCTGAGGGATACGGAGGTCTCCATCCACGGCCGCAAGAAGCGCATGCTCGACGAAGTGGACTGGATCTCAGGCGTTTCCGGCGGAAGTTTTACGGCGGCCTATTACGGGCTTTTCGGAGATCGAATCTTTGAGGATTTCGAGTCCCGTTTTTTGAAAAAGGACATTCAGGGCGACCTCATCAACGGGATCCTCTTCAACCCCGTCAATTGGACGAAGCTCTCTTCCCTCTACTATGGTCGCAGCGATCTTGCAGCGGACTACTATGACAAGTATGTATTCGATCACGGAACTTTTGGTGACATCCTTGCCCGTGGGGGGGCGATGATTGTCATAAACGCGACGGATATGGTGCAAGGAACACGGTTTTCCTTCCTTCAAGATCCCTTCGATGCGATCTGCACGGACCTTTGCTCTTTCTCCGTGGCCCGTGCATGCGCCGCCTCCTCTGCGGTACCAGTTTTACTGAGCCCCGTGACTTTGCGGAACTACGCCGGCAAGTGTGGTTATCAGTTGCCCCCGGCACTTGCGGAGGCCATGCAACCCCCAAGGGAGGTTACGTCGCGCCGATTTGATCTTGCCAATAACATGCTTCCATTCCTGGATTCGCAAAAAAAACCATACATCCACCTCGTTGACGGGGGGGTTGCGGACAATCTCGGGCTCAGGGCCGTTCTCGAACGCGTCACGCTGATGGGTGATCCCTGGACCACCATGAAAACCGCCAACTTGACAAACATGCACAAAATTGTCTTCGTGGTGGTGAATGCAGAAACCGAAATCGACACCAAATGGGATCGTATCGAAACGAATCCGCCCTTCGGCATAACGCTTGCGTCATACTCCTCTATAGCCATTGCCCGTTACAACATGGACACGGTAGCGCTCCTGAGCGAAAGTTTCACTCGCTGGGCCGATGAAATACGGAAAGGGCGCTGCGGATCGTCGAAGATCACCTCTGAGCCGGGCTCCTGCGGCGATATTGAATTCTATCTGGTGGAAGTTAAGTTTGATGCTCTGGATGATGAGGCCGAACGCCATTACTTCAAACAGCTTCCCACATCGTTTGCGCTGAAACCCGAACAGGTTGACAAACTCCGGGATGCAGCACGACGCATCCTGACAAAGTCCAAAGAATACCAACGGCTGGTGCAAGATCTACAGTGAAGTCCGCTTATAGTGAGCGGCCTAAGTAAGCTGACATAGCCGCTTAACTTTCAGCGGTTTCCGTCTTTGAGATCGTGAAAATACCGTTGCCTCAAGGTGCATCTATATTACACTCTGTTAGCCGACAATACGACGGCAGAGGTCTTATTTCGGTCATGAACTGCCATCAAGAGGTCGTCTGGTGACACACCGTAGCATTCCGCGTCATCCAGACGCCGGCTCAGGGGGTCTCGCTATCAGACCCGCTCTGCACAGTCCGATTCGGCTTGTCCGATTGGAAAATGCGATAGGTTGATCACTTCACGAGAGGAACCATTGCAAATGAACAACACAATGCACTACCCACTGCTTGTTTTCGTACTCTCCTTCTTCGTGCTGTCGCTCTCGGCGCTGATCGGGGCGTCCTTTCTCATGAGGCAGCGGAAGCTGGAAAAGGACGTGCGTGAAGACTTTGGCGTTATCCTGGCCGCTACGCTGACACTGCTCGGACTCATCATCGGATTTAGTTTTTCGATGGCCATGAGCCGGTATGATCAGCGCAAAAATTACGAGGCGGCAGAGGCGAATGCGATCGGCACCGAATACGTGCGGGCCGACCTGCTGCCTGCCTCAGATGCGGCGAAGGTACATGCGCTGCTAAGGAACTACCTGGATCAGCGTGTTTTGTTCTATTTGGCCCGCGACGAGCAACAGATTCGGCAGATCAATGCCGGTACTGCTCAATTGCAGACCGAGCTGTGGTCCGCGGTCCTGGCTCCGGCTGCGGCGCAGCCGACGCCCACGGTCGCCCTGGCCGTTTGGGGCATGAACGATGTATTGAACTCGCAGGGATACACGCAGGCTGCCTGGTGGAACCGAATCCCAATTGCGGCATGGGTTCTGATGGCAGCGGTCGCCATCTTTTGCAACGTGTTGGTCGGCTATGGTGCGCAAAACGTCAAAGCGGAAGGCATCCTGCTTCTGATTCTACCCCTTGTTGTGACTATCGCGTTCTTTCTCATCGCGGACATTGACAGCCCACGCGGCGGCGTAATTCGCGTGAATCCGCAAAATCTGGCAAGTCTTGTTGAATCCCTGCGTGCACACTGATCGTGAAGCCTTGCATGACTGTCTTCACAGCAGAAAATTAAGATCTAAAACCGCTTCACGTCCGAAACCGGTCCGCACGACCAAGACGCCGGCTTCATGCAGACCCTTGTTCAATATGTCCAGGGATTAAAGCTAAATGCTCTTGTCCCAAGCTAAATCAGCTCCCGCCGTTTTCTTTTCTCTTGCGTTTATCCAGGAAACTGTTCAGGGCGGATTCGGAAAACTGCATGAAACCGTCGAAAAACTCCTGCGAATATTCTTTTACAAATCCTTCCCCTTCCGGGCCGATTGCCGTGTACATGTAGACGACTTCGGCATCCGTGTTACCGGATTCGTTTTCCGCCAGGCAGATGGTTATCCTGGCCACCGTCATGCCGGGGCTGACTTTCACTATTTCGATTCTGTGGCGCAGTGGATCAAAATCAGTGATCACCCAGATCGATTCGGGATTTTCTTCCCCCGTTGTAAAAATACAGTCGTTTTCGGCAAACCCGGACATCGAATAAACCGCCAGAGGGTCCCATCCCTGAGCCCATTCTCTTTCACGAACCGGGCACAGCAGCGGGAAGACATCGGCGGGCTTGCCTCGCAGCTTCTGAGTATAGCTTCTTTTAACGCGAACGGGATCGATGATCTGCATGCGGTTTTCAGCTCCTGCAGCAATTTGGTCTCTGGATTGAAAATGGGAAAATGAAATCAGCCGCCCGAATATTGTATTGCATTGGGGCGATTTCAATCAAATTATTTCACGGGCCGACGCAAGCCGGAGTTCGGAACTCTGGAGCATAGAAACAATCTTACGGAAGGATTTAGTAAACGCTGTGGTGTTCATCGGTCTGGTTTGGTATGAACTGTAGGAGAGCATGGGACCCGCTATTGAGTGGGAGAAGCGACTGAAAGAATGGAAGCGAAGGTGAAAGGTGCAATTAAATGTCAAGCCCGCCTCTTTTTTTGCTGATCAATCCCTGGATCACCGATTTTGCGGCCTATGATCTCTGGGCAAGGCCGATAGGCCTGCTTGTGCTGGCGTCTTTGCTCAGAGACGGGGGCTGCGGAGTGAGGCTGATCGATTGCCTGGACCGGCGGGACCCTTTCACGAACTCTCATCCGGAAATCCTGCCCGGCAGGGACAAAAAATTCGGCGCCGGCAAGTACCCCAGGATGCGCCTCGCAAAACCGGGCCCTTACTCTGATTTTCCGCGATATTTCTACCGTCACGGAATTCACCCGGAAAGCTTTCGCCGGAAGCTCCTTGAAATCGAAAAGCCGGACCTGATCTGGATTACATCTATCATGACTTACTGGTATCCGGGAGTTTTTGAAGCGGTCCGAATCGCGCGCGAAATTTTCCCAGGGACGCCGGTGTGGCTTGGCGGCATATACGCCAGGCTGTGTCCCGGCCATGCTGAACGGCAGAGTGGGGCCGACCGCATCATTACCGAGGAAATATCGGGTCTGCCGAAAATGATCTGCGAGGCGACAGGCTTCCCGGTAAGAAACGCAAGCGCGTGGGGCGATTTCAAGGCCTGGCCGTTTCCGGCTCTAGACTTAGTGAAACCGGGACTCGATTACGCACCGGTTCTTACCGGAATGGGCTGTCCCTACAGGTGTCCTTTTTGTGCTTCGGCAAAGCTTCAGCCGAATCGCGCACGATTCGGGGCCGAACGGATCTTCAACGAAATCGCGAGGGACCATTATGATTTGGGGATAAGCGATTTTGCGTTCTATGATGACGCGCTGCTGCTCGATGCGGAATATACGCTCAGGCCTGTGCTGGAAAAAATCGCCAAGGAGGGCCCCGCGATCCGGTTCCACACCCCGAACGCCCTTCACGTCCGGGCGCTTTCCAGGGACTGGTGCGACTTGCTGCATGCGGCGGGGTTCAAAACGATTCGGCTCGGGCTGGAGACCACGGTGGACGGCAAGAGCCGGGAATGGGGCGGCAAAGTCAATACGGAGATGTATCTGGAGGCGGTGGAGAACCTCTTTGAGGCCGGCTTTTCGGGAGATGACATCGGGGTCTACCTGCTTTGCGGGCTGCCGGGTCAGACCCCCAAAGAAGTCGCCGAGTCCATCGGGATTGTTCGGCTAAGCGGCGTTCGGCCGCACCTGGCCGAATACTCCCCCATCCCCGGCACCCCCATGTGGGAAAAAGCCGCTGCCATTTCCCCATTCGATATCGGGACGGAGCCGCTTTACCATAACAACACCTTTTACGCCTGCCGCCGTCCGGATT
>Ga0181539_1003576_pt1 | contig 14060 bp, 17 predicted proteins | sample PEATcosm2014_Bin_46_FD_119767 | JGI IMG/M metagenome (GOLD analysis project Ga0181539, IMG submission 119767) | Peatland microbial communities from MTU Mesocosm Facility, Houghton, MI, USA - PEATcosm2014_Bin23_60_metaG | ecosystem: Environmental > Terrestrial > Soil > Wetlands > Peat | place... | reverse complement strand
TTCGGCTTGGCGTCGGCGGCGATCGTTTTCGGGGTGATTCTGGCGGCGCGTTTGAAGCAAGGCGCCGCGCCGGGATGGGCGGCGGCGGGACTTCGTAAGCTGGGGGAGGCGTCTTTCTCCTGCTACCTCGTGCATCTGCCGGTCGTGACCGTGGTTCATGCTGCGTTGGCGGGAAGGTCGCCGCCGGAAGCGTCTTTGGCTTTGTCACTCTTTGCGGTCGCCACGGTGACGCTCGCCTGGGAACGCGCGATCGTGGAGCCGGCCGCGGCCTTGAGCCGCCGCTGGTCGGAAGGCCTTATATTGCATTGCAAATACAGAGTGAAAGGGCGTAGTTTGAAAGGGTAACGATATTCGAAGGGGCTGGACATGCGGAGATTTTTGTTGCTGGCCGGAAGCCTTGCGGCGTTGGGCTTCTTGGGACAATCCGCGCGGGCGGGGGCGGGCGACTATGCCTGCACGGTTTATCTGTGCACGGCGCCCGGCGGTCCGGAATGGCAGACGGTCCCGGCTTGCGTCGGGCCGGTGACGACGGCGCTCAATCAAGCGTCCATCGGGATTCCCTGGCCGGTATGTCCCGAGGCGGCGGCGGCGAGTTCGAGTTCGCCGAACGGAAACTGACACGTCGCGCAACGCTTTCCGCCAGAGAATGAGGGCGTTGAAAGCGGAGCGGCCAAAGCGGGAGCCGAAAAGCGCGCGCCGGCCGATCTCGTCGGATGGTGTCTCGCTGTGATTGGCTCGGAAGACGCTTCCGTGACCCTTGGCGCGTCTCACAGCCGGGCTGACTCGCGCCGGCTGGCGTGAGCAGGGGGCCTCGTGGTCAAAGCCGTGCGCGGAGCGTGAGCCAAACTGATGACACAATTTTGCTTTTTTGAACGAACGAGCGGGCGATCAGCTGACAGCACGCACAGGATTCTCAATGTTATCAATAGGTAAAAGCCGTACAAAAAACCTCAGGGGGAGGCTATATTAATCTGTTAATTCGACGCATTTGGGGCGTTTGTTGGACGATCGTGAAGGGGCGCGGAGCGCGCAAGCTCCGCCGAGATCGTGTGGGGCGCTTTGGTGGGATTGCGGCGATGAGCTATAGAAAGATCGTTGAATTTCCAATGAGAACCGACCCTCCCCGCCGTATATGGTGCGGGATTTTGCAGGTGCTCTTCCCGGTGATTTACGGCCATAGGATCGCCCAGCCGCGGCGAGATTCCGTTGGTTCGGAATTTCTCGAAATTCCGCCCGAAATCGCGACGGAATTTTCCTTTTCGCCGGACTGGAGAGGGGCGGGCCGAAGTATCTTCTGCCAGCCAATCTCGAAGCTCGCCGACGGCGACGATCGCGTCTTGATCATTCGGCACCACTGGACGCGGGCGCTCATGGAGGAGCATCAAGCCGGGCGTTCGACGATAGACTGCATTGAAGCGCAAAAAGTTCCTTGGAATCCTGGTTCGGAAGTGGTTTTCGTCGATGCGATCGAACAAGCCGAGTTCGCGGAGTTCGCGGAGCTCGACGCGGAAGAGCTTTCGGATGAATATTTTACGCTCGAAAAATACCAGGTTGACCCTGGTCCGCGTGAGAATAGAATTTTCTTCATGGGCGTAGATTACGATGAAGATGATCATTGCTCCATTCTTCCGGTCGAGGCTTCAGTTGGGAGAGACAGGATTTTGAAGAGGACGAATTTTTTCGACCCTGGAGCCTTAGACGCCGGTTTGTTCAAAATAAAAAGAATCAAGTGACGTTATGCATCGTCACTGCGCCTCCCGCGCCTTGGTGTCCATCATCCAACCGGCAGGATATTTCTGTCGTCGCGGCAAACATATCGTTGTTCAGCGGTGCGACGGGCAGTGAGGCGAGCGTCGATGAGTGACGAAACGGCGCCAAAATGGACGATCCAAACGGGGGAGGGCGCGCTTCTGCCGGAAGATGTGCGCGCCTTCGTCGACGCCTGGCTCGAGGAGGCGGGCGGCGATCCGCTGCGCGCTCTGGTTTTCGCGGCACAGGACGCGGCGACGTTGGAGCGGGCCGCCAGCCATGGCTTGTGCCGCGGGGCGAGCTGGCGAGGCCGGAGAGACCAGGGATAGGGCCTTTGGTCGCGCGCGCTTCCTCTCCGCCGCGCCTGAGCACGTCGTCGTGTCACTCCTCCGCCGAGCCAATGCGCGGCGAAAGCCGCGCCTATGGGGCTCGAATTTCGCCTCATGCGAAATTCGAGCGCTGAAGAGGGACCGCGCTTTAAGCGCGGTCGCCGCTTTTGCGGTTCAAGACGTCGAAACACCGTCGTAGGGACGCCTCGAGTTTCGTTGATGGAGCGGTTTGCGGTGTCGTTGGGCGTTCCATATCAGGAAGAGAATCTTGGGTTGGGGTTCGCGTCTGAATTTTGGACTTGGATGAAAATTGTAGGATCGCGGTCTCCCCTGGATCGAAAAATCGGTAGCTGTTCGAGGTGCGTAGCGCGCGTTTTTGCAGGCCGTCGCGCCCGAAGAGATCGACGCAGCGCTCTTTGACCCATTTCAGCCGGTTGACCCAGGTGAGAAGGCCAGCGGCCTCCAGGCGCTTGATGGCGACGGCGACGTGGGAGCGCGAGCAACCCGCGACTTCGGCGATGGTTTCGTAGGACGGAAAGCAAAAGCCAGTGTTCCAATTGGCGAATTGGAACAAGAGGGCGCCGAGGACGGCGTAGTCCTTGGCGGTGATGACGCCGTAGTGCTTGCGTTTTTTGGTCTTTCGCATGAGCGCGCGGCCGCGCGCCATGAGCCTGGCTCGAAGATTTCTGTCGAGCTGTCTTGGCTTCTCGAAGCCGGCGAATATTTTTGCTCGGCGCGCGCGCAGGTGCGGCGCCAGCGTTTGCGCTGTCGTCATGGGATCTCCGTTGGGGTTTGGTCACCCGGCCGGAGCGCTCGAATGCAGGCAAAGACCGATCGTCAGCAGAAACGAGGTTTCCGCTTGACTTGAGGTTTCATTTGCGGGAATCTCTCAGTTGCGAGCTAGAGAAATTCCCGGCCGGCGCTCAGCGCTCTGGTCAAGTGAGACCCGCCTTCGGGCGGGTTTTTGCTTTCTGGGTGTTCGCTTCTCCGAAATTCGAAGGATTCGCTTACGCACCGGTGTGAAGAGCGCGCCGCGCCAGCGGTGCGGCCTCCCGGGGGCGCGACTCGGCTAGGATACGCGAATTATATTAGAGTGCCAAATGGCGCTAAACGCCTTAACTCCTTCGCATGAGCGGTCCCCTTGGCGGGTTGCCCTTGCGCGTTATATTGCTTTAGCAATAACCGTTTTTGGATAGCGAATTGAGGCTTCGTCGCTTCGATTCGCTCCGGGATTTCTGAAAGGCGCCCGCGACGGATGGTCATGCTCGAAAATTCTGTATATTGAATTGCGAATAGCGGATTTGGGACTGTTGTTCGGCTCACGAATCTTCGAAACTAGCGGGGATGCGGCGGTTGCGACGGTGTAGGTGGATATGACGCCAAAACGACAGGGGCCGGGGTCTCGGCGGCCCAAACGACACAAGAGCAGGGGAGAGCGCAAGCGCTTGATCGTGATTTCGATTGCGGAGCGGAAGGAGTCTCCTCTCATCGCGGAACTGGCGCGCAGGCTCGATGAAGAGCAACAAAAGAGCGGGATGCTGAAACCGGAATTTGCCGCTTTCATCGGAATATCCGGATCTCAGTACCGCTACGTTCGCACGCATGAAGCCAATCCGACGATCGAAGCGCTGTGCAGAATGGCGAGCGCTCTCGACATTTCGGTTTACGAGCTGTTGGAAGGCAAGGAGCTAGGCGATCGGCGAAACCTCGATCGCTGGGGGATGTCGAAAGCTTTCGGGGAGGTCTTCAAGGCGAAGATGGACGCGAGCGGGCTGGAGCGCGACGAGTTCATCAAAGTCGCGAATATTTCGATGCCGCAATATTACCTCGTGGTGCGCGGCCTGGTGAATCCGACGATTTTGACGGCGGTGGAAATCGCGAAACGCCTGGAGTTGACCGTTTGGCAATTGCTGGGGGTCGAGCCCTGGGATGGCCTGCCGAAAGCGGCGGTTGAGACGACGGCTAAGACGGCGGCTGGTTAGTCGAGAGTATTGGTACTCTTGCGCGCTGCATCGAAAAGGCCTGAGCGGAATCGAAAGAGGGGCATTAGATGAAAGGAGCGCTGATTTTGGCCGTTCTCCCTGTGATTCTTCTAGGACCGGCGGGCCAGTCCAGGGCGGAAAGAACCGCGCTGGTTCAAATGTATAATTCGCCGGAGATGAACCTCGAGGAGATCGACCGCTCCATATTGGATCAGGTCGGGGCAGGGGGACGCATCAATTTCGCGTTCTATGTGCTGAGCGATTCCACGATCATGGATTCGCTGCGCGGGGCGGCCGAACGCGGCGCTGTCGTGAGAATTTATCTCGATCCGCGCGAACTCGAAAAATTGACGCTCTCGAACGATCACCCCTTGGTGAAACTGTCTCGCACTCGCAACGTGGAAATCAAAGTGAAAGGTCTACAGGACGGGCTGATGCACCTGACATCCTACTCGGTGAACGGGGTGCTGCTGCGAACGGGTTCGGCGCACGAGTCGCATTCGGGATTGGAACGGCAAGACAACGATCTTCTGGTCATCAGCGACAAGCCGACGGTGTCGAGCTTCGATCATAAATTCGAAGTGATGTGGGCTCGCCCGTCGAACACGAAATTCAACTATCAGTGAGGGGTTCGAAGCGCTCCTATCCGGTTAAAACAGATACCCACTACATTTAGAGTGGCCGGTGAGCCGTACCGAAGCCGTCTGATTGGCTGTACGTGACCCAGAGCGGCCCTCGTAGTCGTTCCGACGGGAAGTGCAAAATCAAGAAATTAGCGCCGCGATTTTTCGACCAAAATCCAATTGCGAACGAAACGACCAGCGGACGACGGCCTGTCGGCTCACTCCCCCCAAAAGTTTATGGATTTTTCTTTGCCGCTTTTGCGGCCACATCAACTCTCGACGTAAGCCATTTGGGCGCAGACCCTGTGTCCCGCTTAACAAGGTTTACGGCTCTCTCGAGATCTTCCAGCGCCTCTTTGGGATAGCCATGCAGGAGCTTTGTCATCCCCATTATGGTGAAGCACTTCCAACAATTGCCGATATTGGTTTTATCCCCGTTCAAAATGCGGATCATCAGCGTCCCCGGCTTTAGCGCCATGACATCGGGGTCGGTAAGAGCCAGCCACATAATGATGTCGATAGCCGCATACTTAGGCGTCTTCGGGTCCGACGCAATACGCTCGCAAGCTTTTCGGTAGGTGGCGGAAAAGCCCTGCTCTTCGTCGCCCGTTGAGATATGAACGAGCGACGTGGGTGCGTTCATTCTGCATGAAATATCGTTGGCGTTTTCGGCCGTGACTTCGGCTGGCTTACGGTTGAGGCTTCTCCACAGGCTCAACTGAAAACATGCAAGACCGTTGTTCTCGGTATCTTCGGCGCTCCATTTCATGAACCCGAAGCACTCCGATTCTTCGGCCCCGATCCACATCATGGTCGTTGGTTTCGTGTAGTTGCCGAAACCCTCGATGACCGCCCAAGGCACGCCATGCGCGGTAGCGTTAGCGGCCATGGCCTGGTTGCATTCGGAGGCTTGAGCGCCATCCGGAGAGGCGCAAGAGTGGATGCCGAGCCGACCACCCCAGTAGACGATTCTCGTTTTGCCTGAAACGAAGAGCGCCATCGCGCATGCGGAAGCGCACGACTGGCCCGGTTTGACGACGGTGCCGATGCTACCGCGAACATCCATGTTCTTGGCTATTCTCAAAGCTTCGCCGACTAACCCGCCAGGGCTGTCTAACTCCAACGTCCTAAATGTTCGCAGCGCCTCGAATTGCGCCGCATCACCTTCTTCAATCGGTCCCGATGCATACACAGTCGAGTTATCGCGCCAAGAGAAGGTCATGGCGTCCACCGCGACCACTTCCGCCAGCAGGAAGATTGCAATTATCGCAATTCGTCTCAACATTTCGGTTGCCTCTAGCGAAAGATGGGATTCAGTTTGTAGCGATGGCTGCGCCCCCGCTCAACGTCTCAGATCGGTCGATAACTCGGGTTCGGGGTGGCGGCGCCTGGCGCCTTGCGCCAAGGATCCACGGCACACACATTGCCATCATGGCGAATAGCACTGAAATCATCCTCCGCTGGGCATATTCCGAGCTGACATCCGAGCGCTTCCGAAAGGACATGGCAGACGCCGGCGTCCCTGCCGAACTGTTCGATCTGGCCGATACCGGCGCTCCCTATGACGAAAAAATCGCGCAGACGCCCGAGCGTCGGGTGCCGCTGCTTCGCGCGCTCTATCATCTGCGTGGCAACAACGTCGCCATGCTCCTCAACGAGGAGCACGAAGTCCAGAACTGGACGAAGAATGACGTCCTGAAGCTCCGAGTCGTGCCGGCGAACGGCGGTCTCTCGATCGAGGAATTCATGCAGGCCAAGCCCTCCGGTCATGCGCAGGACCCGCGGGCGAAGGTCGCCAAGATGACAGACGCCAAGCTGAAACGCCTGTCCGAAACGCCAGGCATTGTCGGCTTTAACGGGTCCGCTATCGTGCTGCTCGACGGGACGTCCAGGACCCTCGCTCGGCTGCGCCGCGGCGACACCGTGTTCCCGATGTGGACGCCGGCGAGCCTCAGTCCGCTACGACCGTCCTGAGCCCTTCCGGACGAGAGGCCGGAATTCATGTACATGGCGTCGTCGATCGAGCGGTCAGGAGTTTCTTGGCGCGCTTGGCCCACTGGGGCGTTTTCTCGACGGCTGAACGTCTGAATTCCGGTGCCACGCCAACGTCTTCTTTTGGCGGATATTGTTGAAAAACTCCGAAATTTGAGGGTTGCAAAAATCGAGGCGAGGCGCGCTATTCGTGAGAATCGCTGCACGACGCCTTTGTAATCGAACTGAGAGACTCCCTTGTTGGATTCGCGTCACGCGAGGTAAGCTCCCGGCTCCCCTTCCAGCCGCCTCGCCAGCGGCTTTGAGAATTTTTGACTGGCGCCTGAAAAGAGTTTTTCAACAATATCGGCGCAGTGCCGCCGCAGGAAGAATGGCTGCGGCATCCCGATATCTAGTGGGCGTCGGTCTTAACCGGACAGGCACGCTTCGACCTTCGGTCGCCGTTGGCTCGAAGAGCCGTGCCGGGATTTTGTATGGCGGCGTTCATTTGAGAAGCGCGGCGGATTTTGAAGCGGCGGATTGCAATTCGAGAATTTGCGCGAAGTCGGCGCCGATGATAGGTGGCCACGCTATCCAAACGTCGAGTTCGGAATGACGCGCGAAGAAGGCGAGCGCGTTGGAAAGGCTCGGGGCGTCGTAATCGGCATAGATGGTGACGCGGCGCACGCTCGGCGGGAGCGTCACGACGCCAAAGCGATCGGCGCCGAGCGTCGCCCATACGGGAGCGCCGTTTTCGAGAAGCGATGCGGCCCATGCGGTTTCGAATCCCTCGGCGAGACCGAGATGCTCGGCGAGGGGAGCGAGGCGCAGCAGAGCGTCGCCGAGCGGGCCAATGGCGCGGCGCGGGTGTTCGACCTCGGCTTTGCGACCGCCGGTAGGATCGAGGAACGTGAGTTGGACGGCAACGATGTCGCGCGACGGCGCTTGAACGGCGGCGACGAGGCAGGGAAAGCGCCGGGTTTCGTCGTAGCGGTAGGATCTGAGGAAGCGAATGGTTTTGGGCGGGCTCGCCGGCAGAGAGCGCGAGCGCAAATAGGTTTCGGCGGGTGTGCCGGCGACGTCGATCGCCGCGCGCCAGAGCCGCAAGGCGAGGTCGGTCGTGGTTTTCACCGCGCGGCGCGGCGGCACGCCGCCGGCCGGAGTGCCGGGAGCGCGCAGGGGCGAAGCGTCTGGCGCGAGCTTCCGCAAGGCGGCGAGCACGTCGCGGGGATCGCAGCCGGCGAAGCAATGAACGATCAGGCGGCGGTCGCCGTCAGACACTCCAAGGGATGGTCGAAGATCGCCGCGTCCTTTGCCGTGGCTGCGCACGGGGCAGCGACAGAGGTAGCCTGCTCCTTCCGGCTTCCCGCCAAGGATTTTGGCGATGTCGGCGGCGCGCTGCTGCATCGGCCCTCGGCCGCTATTGCGCGCGCTCGGCGTCGCGCAACGCCTTGTTCAATATTGCGGTGGGGTGGGGCAGGTCGCGCGCGATCCAAAGCCCGCGTTTGGCTTTCTGAGCTTCGCCTTCCGCGACGGCGTATTGGAGGTTCACGGGCTTTCCATTGGCGTCGGTGGCGGCGAAGGCGAAACCCTGAGTCACCATGACCGTTCCGAGGTCCAACGTGTTCGCGCCGACGTGAGCGGCGCATACGGTGTAGATCAGGGGCGGCGATGTGGTTTGCGCGACGGCGGTGCACCGGGGTTTGGTGTCGCGAATGAGCGCGGCGAGATAGGCGATGGACGCTTCGCCGCAATCGAGTTTGGCGCCGGCGGGATTGGTGAAAGTGGTTCCGCGAATGCAGGATTGAACGCCATAGAGGCGAAAGGTCTGCCCGTTTTGTTTCCAGGTGTCGCCGGTTTGAAACTCGACGCCGCATTGCGGAATTTCGAAAACGGGGAGGGGCTTCGTGGCGCCCTGCGCGGGAGGCGGCGGCGAAGCTGCGCCAGATTGCTGCGCCAGGGCGAGCGGCGCGAGTAGGAGCGGCGCAAGGAAAAAAGCGAGGGCGCGCGCGAGGTCACGGGGGAGGGGCAAAGACATTGGCGCGACCCTCGAGTTCAAGCGACGCTGCTGGGAAGGCTGACGGGCGCGTTACCGGGGCTGGGCGATATGACGCCGCCGGGGTTCCCGCCGCTGCCGGGACAATTGGTCCCGCCATTGTTGGTGGGGGTCGTCGTCCCGCCGCCGTTTTGACAGGTGGAGGCAGCCTGATTGATTTTGTTTTGGATGGAATTGCCCCAGGAGCAAATGCTTTGTCCATTGCCGTCGAGGTTAGCCGTGCCATTGTGCAGCGTGGCGCCGGTGGCGACGACGCCGCCATTTCCGGAGGTTGGACAGGCACCGCCGCTTTGCAGAGCTGCGACATCGTTTTTGCAAATGAGCGGACCGAATTGGAAACAGGCCGCTAGCGTGCCGGGGGTCACGTTATACCCGCCGACTTGACCGTTGTTGGCTAGGGTTTGATAGGCGCCCGATGTGTTGGAATTACCGACCTGCTTGGCCCATGTGTCGACTTGAGTTTGGAGTGATGAGTTTAGATACTGGCTGGCGCTCGTACCAGGAGGAAGATTGGAGCTGGTGAGCTGAAGCACGCCGAAATTATTGCCGTTGCTTTCGCATGTGTTTCCACCTGATTCCGCGATGCCGGCGCCGCCAAAGGTGCATGAACTGCTTTTGAGCGCTTGGCTTGCATAGGGGGAATTTTGAATTGCTTGGGATATTTGTGCAGCGGAGTACTGCTGATTCGCGCAGCCGGCTTGGAGATAGGCAAAGGCCGAGCTCGTCGAAAGAAAACCTGCCGCCACGACGGCTGAGAGCGTTCCGAGGCGCATCGTCGTCTCCGATCGAGATTTCAATTTAGAGGCACGGTGAGGTTCATGTCGGAGCGCACGCCGTCATAAACGTCGAAGAAGGAGAGCGTGTGAGTCGTCGGATTGAGCGAAACGATGGTTTGATATTGCTTTTGCGCGTTTGAGGCGGCGTCGTAGCCTTTGACGCCGCGAAGGGAGGAAACGAGGAAATTGGGGAGTTCGCTGATGAGCCGTGTGTCGCCATTGCGAAGCTCGACCAGGCGAGCAGGGCAAAATCTGGAGTTGGGAAGGCCGGTGTTCGAGCAGTTGTTGTTGATTGCCGAAACTATGTAGGTACGGCCCTGACTCTCAACGGTTGCAGTGAAAACCTCCGCAACCAGAGGAACGTCGTGCATGCCCGGCTGGGCTTGAAGATATTTTTGAAATTTGAGCAGATCCGGAATCTGGTCGCGCCAAATTTGCAGTTGAGGATTCGTCGCGGGGTTCGCCGTCAGGGAGATCGTTTCCGCGAGCAAGCGATGTTCGATTGTCGGCTGCTGCTCCGCGAGAGCCGGGCGGACGACGAGGAGCGCAAGAGCGAGAATGAGGAGTGTTTTTGACAGCCTCATAATTTTCTCCTTCGCGCGCGCGCAAACTTTCTTTGCCATTTTGGCGCGCACGGATAGGTGCGGAAGACGGCAGGCGAATGGCGGCGCCAGGGGTTGTGCGGAACACTCAAGCGGAGCGAACCCTTGACGCAGCCAGCCGTCGCCTGCCGTTGAGGCGTCCGCAATTTTCGTCACGGGAAAAAAGCGAAGAGCTGACATGGGGGAAATCCTCGATCCTCGAGCTCGGATGGATGAGCTATTTCGCGACTCCGACATCGGCAGGATGCAAGAGAACGGTTTGAGCACACTGCGCGATGTCGGTATGTGAGACCGTGTAGCGAATTTTGAACGCGCGCACATTTACATCGTAGGAAACGAGCGTCGTGGTCGCCGTCGAATCCTCGATCGGGCCTTCACCGGTTTTCAGAAGGAAGCAGGCCGCGCCGTCGATGATCGAATAGTGATCGCCCTCGAAGGTGACGAGCCGCATGGGGCAGACTTTGATTTTAGCGGCGAGCGAAGGCGACGGATATTCGTCGGTGCAGACGTGCGGAGTGTGAAGCACGGTGAGCACGACGAGCTTGCTTTGGAAATTGATTGAGAAGTTCCATTCGGACGCGCCGCGATTGCCGACGGCGTAGCTCATCGCGGGGTTCGGCTTCTGGCCTGGGAGCGGGGCAGGTGGCGGCTTACGATTGCTCTCGTCGAGGCGGTCTTGCCAAATCGAGGCGTAGGCTTCCGCTTCGCCGGTTGGCAAGGCGAGATCGTAATGCGCCACCGGGCGCCACGCCTCTGGGTCCGATGTAAACCGCGGATTTTGCGAGGGCGCCGGGGTCATCGTCGCGAGCTGCGCGAAAGGCTGGGCTGACGGATTCGCCGTGACGGCGAGAGCGGCTGCAAGAGCGAAGATCGAGGAGCGCATCAGCGAGTCCGGCGAAGGAATTGGAGCACTCTGCGGCCGACCTTGACGAGGCCACGAATGGCGGTGACGCCAACAAAGAACATCGCGAGCGTCGGGATGAGAATCAGAAGCGCGGTTGCGTTGCCGTGAAGCTGGGTCACGGCATGCGGGAACAGCACGCTGTTGATGACGTATTCCAGCGGATAAAGGACGTAGCCGAAGATCTGGACAGCCGAGGTGTCGAGCCAATCCACGACGACGACGAAGGCCACGATGCCCCACACCGACAGGACCACCGGATAGAGCCCGGATGAGCCGCCGAGGCGCGCAAAATATTCCGCCTCGATGATTTCGAACTCGCGGTGCGACCAAGATCGCATTTTCTCCTCCAAAGCCGAGCCGAGGCAATAAGTTGCCTCCTGTGAGAGGCCGTATTCCGTGCATAGGCCATTCATTTTCATATATTACACCACTATTGCCATTGCAATATAATTTGGTTAGGGAGGGATCGACAAAGGATTTCCACCGATGCGCTACGCACTCGTTTTTGCCTTGGCGGCCTCTTGGACAGCCAGCGCTCACGGAGAAGAAGCCGAGCTGGGCACCCTCAGGGAGCCCGGACGAACGGTGGTCGTCAGGCGGCAAGCTCCCGAGAAAGCTCCCGCGGCCCAACCGGAGTGTTCGGCGTGGATGGACGCGGCCAGTTTGCGCGATCTCGTCAGGCAGGAAGCGCGAAAGCAGGGCGTCGATGAAAAGGCCGCGCTCGCAATCCTCAGTCAAGAATCGACGGATGGCGAGCAGGTCAACTCGTCGAAGGGCGCCCGTGGTCCGATGCAGCTGATGCCGGCCACCGCGGCTCAATACGGCGTCAAGGACATCTGCAACCCGGTGGAGAACGTACGGGGCGGGGTGGCCTTCCTCAATGATCTGATGGCGCAGTTTCAGGGAAACTTGATGCTGGTCGCGGCTGCTTACAACGCGGGCAGCGAGCGCGTCTACAAGTCGAACGGCGTACCGCCGAACGCGGAAACGGTGCGCTACGTCGCCTCCGTCACCAACCAATATTACGGGCTCGGCGAGCTGGCGGCTCGCCGTGGGAAGAGCGCGCCGAAAGGCGAAGCGAATGCTTGGGCGCCGTCGGAAGCCTCGCGCGCGCCGGCTTCGAACCCCGGGTCGTCCAAAGGCCAGCAATGGATCGGCGGTTCGGTTCTTTACGTGACTTCTGACCAGGAGGGAGACGGTCGATGAAACGCGTGAGTCTGTCGAAGGACGCTTGGGTGATCGCCGCGCTAGTGATCGTGGCGGTATTGACGAGTTCGGACGCAGCCTGGGCGACTGGCGCGACGTTCCAGCCTCTGAACACGGCTCTGACCGCCGTCTTGACGTTCATGACGGGGACGTTCGCGACGACCGCGGCGACCGTTGCGGTGGCGGCGGTCGGTTTCTTGGCTTTGACCTCGCGCATTCCTTGGTCCTGGTGCTTTTCCGTCGTGATCGGCGTCGCCCTGATTTTCGGCGCCGCGCAGATCGTCCAGTCGCTCACCTCCGGAATGGGTGGCGGCTGAATGCGTGCGCAGGCGCAACCTCGCCTCGATCCTCTCGTGGGCGGCCTAACTCGGCCGCCCATGATGGTGGGGATTCCATACACGCTCTTCGTATTGGAGTTTTGCATCGTCGTGCTGATCTTCATCAACACGAAAAATCTGCTGATGTTCCTGCTGGTGATCCCGATCCACGGCATCGCATACGCCTTGACCGTGCGGGACAATCGTTTCGTGGACATCATACTGGTGCGCTTCGGCAAATGCCCCCTGACGCGGAATCACCGCTTTTGGGGCGGCGACTCTTACAAACCGTGAATTGGAGGAGAGATTGGCGAGCCTGGCGAAGCACATTCTGAACTCGATGACGTTTGGGCGCACGGATGCACGGGAAGCATCCGTCGCACAGCACGTTCCCTACATGCGTCACGTCGAAGAGGACATGCTCAAGACCAAGGAAGGCCACTTCATGACGGTGGTCAAGGTCGGGGGCTTTTGCTTTCAAACGGCCGATCAGGTGGAAATCGACATGCGGCTGTCCAGTCGCAACACGATCATCCGTTCGATGAACGATAGCCGCTTTGCGGTGTGGTCGCATATCGTTCGCCGCGAAGTGACGCCGGAAATCGGCGGCGACTTCGACAATTTCTTCTGCGCGGAGTTGAACCGCCGCTACATGGAGACACAGGTTCACAAGCGCATGTTCGTGAACGATCTCTACGTTACGATCATTCGCCGTGGCTTTCAAGGCAAGGTCGGCATGGCCGACAAAGCCACGAATTTCTTTCGCAAGGGAATGGGCGTCGATCCGGCTGAATTGCAATTGGAGGCCAGACGCGAGTTGCGCGACACGGTCGGCAACTACTGCAAGGAAATGGCGAGCTATGGCGCGCGCGTGCTTGGCTGCGTGATGCGCGAGGGTGTCGTCTGCACGGAAATCGGCGAGTTTCTGGCGCTGTTGCTCAACGGCGGGACGCCGCTGTCGATGGCGCTGCCGCGCATGGGCCTCGACGAATATCTGCCGACGAAGCGGATCACCTTCGGCAAAAAAGCGCTTGAATTCCGCGGCGCCACGCAAAACGAAACGCGCTTTGGCGGCATGCTGTCGATTCGCGAATATCCCGCCTATACGGGCGCCGGGATGTTGGATGGTCTGCTGCGTGTTCCGCACGAAATGATCGTCTCGCAGTCATTCGCACTCGAAGACCGCGCGCCGGTGATGTCGCATGTGGCGAAAGTCGAGCGCCAGATTGCCGCCTCTGACGAGAAGGGAACCGCGGTCGAGACGGCCATAACCATCGCGCGCAACGAACTGGTCACGGGCCAAACGGTGCTCGGCTATCATCATCTGACCGTGTGCGCGCTCGGCCGCCGTCTGCGCGATCTCGAAAAATGCGTTCAAGAGGTAACGCAAGAGCTACAAAATTTCGGGACGATCGTAGTGCGCGAGGACATGAACGCGGAGCCGTGCTTTTGGGCGCAGCTTCCGGGGAATTTCAGTTACATCGCGCGCCGTTCGCTGATTTCCTCGCGAAACTTCGTGGCCTTCGCGTCGCTGCACAATTTCGC
>Ga0181539_1003573_pt1 | contig 14070 bp, 6 predicted proteins | sample PEATcosm2014_Bin_46_FD_119767 | JGI IMG/M metagenome (GOLD analysis project Ga0181539, IMG submission 119767) | Peatland microbial communities from MTU Mesocosm Facility, Houghton, MI, USA - PEATcosm2014_Bin23_60_metaG | ecosystem: Environmental > Terrestrial > Soil > Wetlands > Peat | place... | reverse complement strand
TGGGCCGGCGGTTCCGCGCGCTGAAGCTCTGGTTCGTGATCCGCAGCTTCGGCGTCGAGGGCCTGCAGGAGAAGATCCGCGGCCACGTGGCTCTGGCCCGGGAGTTCGCCCTATGGGTCGACGCCGATCCGCGCTTCGAGCGGTTGGCCCCCGTGCCGTTGAATCTCGTCTGCTTCCGGCACCGTGGCGGAGAGGCGGCCAACCAGCAGATCCTCGATCGCCTCAATGCTTCCGGTCAGGTCTACCTCACGCACACCCGCCTTCACCAACAGATCGTGCTGCGGATGTCGATCGGTCAGACCAACACCCAGCGGCGGCACGTCCAACAGGCATGGAAGCTGATCCAGGAAGCTGCCGCGGAGCTTGGGAGCTGACGAGCAAGACCTTAATTCTCCTTACCAGTCGCGCGGGTCGTCCGGATCGTCGCCGCTCCAGCGGGCGATCATCACAGCCAGTCCGAGGCCGGCCAGGCTGCTGGCCACCAGCACGGCCAGGATGAGATAACCGACCCACGCCGGCGGGTCGAGCCAACGCAGTACCCCGAAAATCAGGGCCACGGCCACCGTCACGCCCAGCAAGGTGCTCAGCCCGAACTGGAGCGGCGGCCGACTCGGTTCGTCTTTCGGCGGTTGCGGGTTCGTAGGCGTCACCTCTGCCACTGCTTCAGGTTCTTCATCACCGCCGCCAGGTCGGTCCGCCGCTTCTCGTAGAAGGCGACGCTGCCCAGCACGATCGTTCCCAGGATGATGCAGGCCACGAAGAAGACCCAGGTGTGTTGCTGATCGACCGCGGCGTACTTGATCATGGTCACGATCACCACCAGCAGGAAGCTCAGCCCGAGGAAAAGGAACGAGCGGATCCGCAAGACGATTCCCGCCAGTATTCCCAGCAGCGACAGGCCGACCAGCACCAGCGGCAGGTAGAGGGCGCCGCCCACGTCGCGGAGGAACTCGGTGCTGGAAGGAATGTAGATTAGCGACAGTCCCAGGTACCGCAGGCCCGCGCTCAGCGACGCGCCGAGTCGTTTGTGATTGATGAACTCCGACGCGAGGATCGTCAGGCCCCAAGGAATCAGCCACAGTTGCGGGTGCTCCAGCAGGCCCCAGTCGCATCGTTGCCAGAGCACGGCCAGCCCCACGTTGGCCGCCGCCGCGGCCAACAAGCCGTAGCCCAGCGATCGCCGCCGGGCGGCCAGGGCCCCGTAGAACACGGCGCCCAGGAACCAGATCAGCGGGCTGGCCCCGGCCAGGTGCAGGACGCTCGTCCGATCGGCCGCAAACCAGAAGCCGGCGGCCGGACCGATCGGCAGCAGCACGGCCGTCCGCTCCAGCGGCCCGCTGAGCACCGGCAGTTGCCGCCGCTGGAACCACTCGGCCAGCCCGGCGCCGCCGAAGGCGAGCGCCAGCACCAGGAACATCCAGTAACGGGGTATAATCCCCCACTGGAAGAGTTGCGGCTCGGTGAGCCAGAGGTGCAGTCCGACGAGCGCCACCACGACCTCGGCCGCGTAGACATACGCGGTCCGCTGCCGATCGGAGAGTTTCAGCGGGTCGAAGCGGGGCGCCACGGCCATGCTCACCAACGCCGCCAGCAACGCCGCCAGCGCCAGGCCCACGGCGATGACCGCCGGCAGCGTCATAAAGCCCGTCTCGTCCATCTGCCGGTGGTATGCCTCCAGCAGCAGCGCGACCGCCAGCATCGCCGTCGCCAGTCCGCCGAACCAGGGCGCGGCCCGCCGGCCCCGGGCGATCCAGTCGCCGGCCGAAGGCAAGAGCCGGGCCAGTCCGGGCCCGGCGGCTAGCGACACAATCGCGGCCGATGCCATGAGAATGACGCAGCGGTGCAACCAGGGAGCGGGAATCTCCGCGACCAACCAGGCCCAGCCGGTGGTCGCCAGCAGCAACATCCCCAGCCCCAAGGCGACGTATTGCCACGGGCCGCGGGTTTTCTCGTCCGATCGCCCGGGCATCAGGATTCCCGCGACCAGCAACGCCAGCGCGCCGAGGGCTCCGGCCATCCGCCCTGCCGGCCAGGAGACGCCGGGAAGCGTCAGGCCGTTGAAGCGGCCGTCGATCGCCACCCATGCGGCCAGCGGCGCCGCCCACGCCGCCAGCGCCATCTGTACCCGGGGAAACCAGGACGTCGCGAAGCGACCCGGCTCAACGCACTCCTCACGCTCCGCGACGTACTCCTCACGCTCCGCGTGAGGATCGGCGTCACGCGGAGCGTGACGAGTACGGTCCGTGGCCAACAGCTTGCCGGCAATCGCCATGGCCAGCACGAACAGGGCCAGGGCCAGGCCGGCGGTCCAGCACAGCGGATCGGGCTTGAGTGCCCAAGCGGCCAACCCCAGGCCGGCGGCCGCCAGGGCCCAACCATAGAGCCCGGCCAGCACGAACCGCGACGTGCGGTCCCAAAAACAGACCACGATCGAGAGCAGCGAAGCCCCCAGGCAAATCCCACCCAGCCGGCCGATCGCAGGATGCGCGATTTCCAGCAGGTCGCAAACCAACAGTGACGCGACCAACAACCCCAGCAACACCAGCCCCGCCCGGGCGGCCCAGGCGACAAAGGAGACGCGGCGACCGTCGTGCTCCAACTCGGGAACCCCGCGCGGCAGCAGCGGGCGGACCAGCGACCAGGCCAACGCCGCGGCCGAGAAGGCCACGACGTTGATCTCCGCCAGCCGCACCGGATCCCAACGCCACCAGGCGACCCAAACCACGGTCGCCGCCACGTTGCCCAGCAGTCCGGAAACGTAAACAAGACCCGGCCGCCGCCGCCAGATGGCCAGCAGTCCGATGGTCACGCTGACCGTCACTAGCGCGCCGAACGACCACCAGGGTGCAGCCGGGTCCGCCGCGGCGTGACACAAGGCCACCAGATCGGCAACGTCCCCGAGGGCATCGGCGGGTGCAGCCGGGTCCGCCGCGGCGTGACACAAGGCCAGGGCCACGGTCAGCACGCCGATCAAGGTCACCCAGGAGTCGATCGACCGGCTGGCGAGAATCGACTGCGTGAAAACCGAGACATTCACCGATTCCGGTATACGTGGAACGTCCCTTTTTTCTCGCGGATCGACCTGCCCGGTCATTCGCAGCGTGCGGCCGGCCCAGCCGATGCCCAACACGGCCAGTCCCGCGGCGGCCCAGGCGGCGGTCAACACGTGGTAAGAGAGCCAGGGCCGGAAAAAGGGGACAGTCCCCATTTGCCGGAACGGCCCGAATTCCGCCCCCGCGGCGCAAGCGGCCAGGACGCCCAGTGCCAGCGCGAGGCTGCCCGGCACGTGAACCAGGCCGCGGGGTGAGACCTGGCGGAGGTACCAGGCGGCCGCCACCGCGGCCAAGAGGATGGCCGTCCAGCCCGGCGCGGCCGCCAGCTCGGCTGCCCAGCCCGGCAACCGGTCCGGTTCCCCGAGCAGGCAGACCACCGGCAGGGTCACCAGCACCGCGCCGCCCAAAGGCGCCAGGGCCGTTTGCAAGGCCAGCAGCGGACTGGTCCGCACCGACAGATCACGGAGCACGTAGAGCCGCTTCCTGGCGGCCAGCCAGACCAGGGCCACCGCCGCCGCCGCGATCACGTTGGCCTCCAGCAAGGGCATCCACCAAAGGTCGAAGGGCTGGCTTCGCTGGACGAACCAAACCACCAGCGAGGCGGCCAGGTTCACGCCGGGCGAGGCCGCCAGGGCCCACCCCTCGCGGCGTCGCCAGACCGCCATCGCCGCGCCCGCCGCGCTGGCCAGGGCGATCGCCGCGGCACCCCAGAGCCGGTCTTGCTGGTCGGCGTGGAAGAAGGCCGCCTTCACTCCCAGGAGCGTCGCGGCAAGTCCCGCGGCGACGACCCAAGTCGAGGCGGCGCGGATCAAGAACTGCGGCGGACCTTCGGCGCCGGGCAAGGTGCGGAGGCTCGCCACCCACCACGTCGCCGCCACCACCACCACCGCGTACATCGCCCACGCCAGCATCAACGTGCGATAGCCCCACTCCGGCGCCCAACTCACCAGCGAGAGGACCGTGCAGGCCAACAGCGCCAGCGACGTCATCCCCACCAGTCCGGCCGCCTGCGGCGTGAAGCGGCCTCGCGTCTGGACCTGCCGGATCACGGCCGCCGCGACCAGCAGGGCCAAGGCCACCCAGCCCGGCCAAAGCCCTTCCCTCAACGGCCAGTCCTGCCAGCCGGCGGGCAGCAGGACGATCGACAGCAGTGCAGGCGCCATCAGCAGCCCATTGCCCAGGATGCCCATCGCAAGCTGCACGTTCATCAGCCGCCGGCCCACGAAATCGTACTCGTCACGCTCCGCGTGACGCACGGTCTCTCGCTCCGCCTGACGCAGACCCTCACGCGGAGCGTGAGGAGTACGTTCACGCGGAGCGTGAGGAGTACGTTGCGGCTCGCGCCAGACGTCGAGCCGGCGCCGGGCGACGAGCCAGACGATGGCCCAGGCGGAGGCCGTGATGGTGGCCAGTTGCAGCAGCAGGACCGTCTGCCCGATTCCCCACGTGCCGGCATGGAGCATGTAACCGAGAGTCACGGCCATTTCCAGCACCAATCCGGCGGAAAAGGCGTAGCCCGCCGACGACTCGCGGACGGCCAGGCCGACCAGTCCCACGATCACCAGGGCCAAGGGGATCAAGTAGGAGAGGCTGGCCCCGATTCCCGCGAAGAAACTGCCGGGAGCCGGACCCGCCGGCAAGGTCCCGCTGAGCTTCAGTTCTGCCGCCCAAAGCGTGATGAGCACCACGGGAATGGCCGTCGTGGCCAGCAGCACCGCCCGGGCCAACCGCGGACCGTGCGGCCCCATGTCCCGCGCCGCATGGAGCCGCTCGCACCACGAGCGGAGGCGGGCCCGTTGGCAGATGACCGTCGCCAGCGCGACGAACGCCACGCCCAGGCCCCACCGCAGCGCTGAGGCCGCGGCCAGTTGCGTCGCCCAGCGGCCGGCAATCAGGCAGGGCAGCGTGGCGGCCGCCAACAGCACCGCGACCAACTCGGCGGCCGTCCACCTCTCCCAAAGCGTCGCAATGAGCATTATGGCCAGCACGGCCAGGAGGATCCATGCGGTTGGGCCAAACGCGCTGGGCACCGCGGCAGACGCGGCCGGCGCGACGGCGCCGCCGACAAGTTCATGGCCCACTTCGGCCAGCGTGCAACAGGCCGCCAGCAACCACTGCATCGTCACCAGGCCATGGCGAACGCACCAGTCGACGCTGAACCGGCCTTGCAACAACCGCTTCTCGTTGATGCCCCTGTGGAGGCTGACGATTCGGGCCACGACCCAGACCAGCGACAACAGTCCCAGAGCGATCCCCCAAGCCTGGAGATTCCGCGGATCGAGCACGGCATGACTAACGCTCGCCATCCGTTCCAACAGATTGGGCGCAGGCGGCAGTTGGCTAGGCGTGATCCAGCCGAGGTGCCTTAGCCAGACGGTCGTTGCCGCGACGGCTGCGAAGGCCAACGCCGCTTGATGGGCGGCGAACCAGACCACCGCACGATTTCGCCAGGCAAATACCAGCCACACGGCCGCCAGCCAGGGGAAACAGCAGGCCAGCCAGAGACTGCCGGCGCTGCGGCCGAAAACGATCGCCGGCACCGCCAGCAGCGACGACACGATCGCGGAGTCGGCCAGCGGCCCGCCGATCGCCCGCCGCACGGCCTTCCCGGCGGAACGGAGCCGGTCGAGGCACAGCGCGGCCAGCACGGCCAAGGTGGCGTGGCCCAGGAGGGCTATCGTGAATTGGGGGCTGAGGTGGCCGTCGCACTGGTAATAGTTGAAATCGAGCGCGTGGATCGTGCCGGCCAGCCCGATCAACGAGGCGGCCCAGGTCCGCGCGGACGAGCGGTAGAGCCACGCCAGCAGGAAATAGACCGCCGTCAGCGACGCGCTGGCGACGATCGGCGCGGGCGTGGGCGAAGCGGCGATCAGCGCCCCGTCGCGCCAGGCCGTCCATACCGTCAGCGCCGCGGCGAGCATCGCGCCCGCCTCGCCTAGATGGACTAAGGGGATGCGGTACAGATCGGCCAGCGAGAGGCCGTCGCTGCGAGGCCTGGAGGTCGCGAATTGTTCTTCGTCGACCATTTTCCACGGATCGTACCAGACGCCGGCCGCGTAACGTTGCAGGACGGCAGCAGCCGCGGCCATCACCAGCGCTTCGATCGCCACCACGGCGCCCCAGGCCGGTCCGACGTGGTGCGCGGCCGACTGCCACCACAGGACCCACAACGGGGCCGACGCCACCAGAGCCAGTCCCAGGTAGCCTGGTCCGAGGCGGCGCCAGCGGGCGGTCATCGCCAGGCTGCCGGCGCCGTAGACGGCGTAGAGGATCGCGGCCCGCAAGGCGTCGGTTCCGCCCGTCCGGACGCCGTCGACGGTGGTCAGCAACAACCCGGCCGCTGCGACGGCGATGCAGCCGCCGAGATAGACCCGGCTATCGCGGCGGCGACCGAGACGCGCCAAGAGCTGGGAAAGGGCAGCCAGCACGAGGAACAGGCCGACCGTCGCCAGGCCGGTCCGGCCTTCGAGGACCAGTTCCAGCATTCGCCGGCCCATCGCCTCGCGGTCCACGTCGATCAAGCGGCCGGTGAGCACCTGGTAGCCGACGAGATAGACCAGGGATGCCGACGCGATCGCGCCCCAGTGTACCAGCGGAAGCCGGTAGCGTAAGGCGACGTAAGCCAGCGCTGCGGTGGCCAGCGAGCCCACGGCCACCAGCATCACCGGGTCGGGCCAGGCCATGACCACGGCCGCCAGCAGGCAGCCGGCGCCCAGCAGCCCGACCATCGTCCCGGCCACGCGGAAGCCGGCCAGAATGCGGCGGCCGCTGGAGCCCTCGATCACGCTCAGTCCCGCCGCCAGGAGCGGCAGCGACGCCAAGACCGCCGGCACCGCCAAGTGATCCATGGTGGCAGCCAGGCCGTCCAGTTTCACCGCCCGATCGACCAGCAGCCCCAGGGTTACGATCATCGCGAAGCCGGCCGTGCCCAGCAGGGTGAACAGGCCCGGGGCCGCCTTGACCACGGCGCTCCGGCGGTTGCCGAGACGGTAAAGGTACCCGCCCACGGCCGCCAGGAACACCAATGCGACAGCCCCTGCGGAAGCAACCATCGCCTGTCCGTGTACCGCGCCGTCCGGCAGCCGCACGGCCAGCGGCACGGCGCCGGCGTTGAGCACGACGCCCGCCACCTGGTACCAACGCCCGCCGGGCACGAGTACCCGGCCGGCCAGCCCCACCAGCCAGGCGAAGATCGCCAGCGACGCCAGCTCCGCCGCCGCGCTGCCCAACGACCACTGCTGTTTGGAAAGGCTGACCATGATCCAGAAGTAGAGCGGGACCAGCAGCGTGGCAATGGTCAACATCGTCCGTCCCACGCGCACCAGCTTCCAGCGGTGGTACCAGAACAGGCCGACGCCGAAGACGCCGGCAAAGTAGGCCACGAAGATCGAGAACATCAGCAGCGGCGTCTGCTTCAAGGTTCCCCAGAGGCTGATCACCAGGGCGATCGAAGGGCCGACGAAGAGGATCGCCCCCGCCAGCAGCGCGATCACCTCGCCCCAGCGGATGTTGCGCTCCTGCATGAAGCCGACGAGCACTTCGGAGAAGGACTTGTGCGGCGGCTGGGCATGCACCGCTTCGCGCGCAACCGGCGCCGAGGACTCCGCCGCCGGCTCAACGAGTCGCTGCAAGGCCGCACGTTTCACTTCCATGGGCGGCTGCGGCGCCGCATAAGCGGTCCCAGGGACGACCGCAGGGATCGGCGGCGATGGCGGCGATAGCGGCGGCGCGGCGGGCGGTGGGGACGCGATCGCCGCACTCCCGGCGGGCGCGGATTCCGACGCCGGGACCGACGACGGAGTCTCCACGATTTCCAGTCGAACCGCCGCCGGGGTCGCCCTTGTGGGAGCAGTCGCCGGCGCTTGCGCGGCCGGCGCGGTGCTCGGCACGACGGCCCCAGCCGCCGCGGGCCGCTGCAGCTCGGACTGGCGGGCTTCCAGCACCGCGTGGAACTCGACCAACTGCTGCGTCGTCAGCCGATGCGTATTGGCCAGTCGCATGATCTGCCGCCGCATGGCGCGGATGTCGGCCAGTTCCTCGGCCGCCTTGCCCGCCAGGTCCCGTCCACACCATTGGCAGCGGTTGTCCGACACGCTGGTCCAGTGTTCGCAGGCCGGGCAGAGGCGGCCCGCCGCGACCGGCTTCTTGGCCCCGGTCGCCTGGCGGATCAGCCAGGCGAAAAGGCACCAGAGCCCGTGTCCGACGACGGTCCAGAACAAGACGAAAAGAGCAACAGCAAGGACGACCTCCCACATAGCACACCCTCCCCGCTGTACGGCCCCTAAAGTAGCAGGCACACTCCGTGTGCCGTCCGCCCAAGGCGGAGGAAGCAGCGGACGGCACACGGAGTGTGCCTGCTACTTTGGCCGATCCCCGCGACCGGGTACTATGGCCCCGATCTAATCCAACCGTAGCATAAGGCTCCGTGCATAGCCACTTATAACGGCGTGCTCACTACTGGAGGAGATGTCAGTAGAGCGAGGGGTTCAACCACGGAGACACGGAGGTCACGGAGCAAAGTTCACGCCTGTAAGGACTTACGTTTGTTCTTCGAGAAAGGAGCAGGTTCTACATCGTTCGCTTCCGACTGGCGGCGAGCAGTTGCTCTATAGGTTCTATGCGACGGGCAGGAATGCCCGTCCTACTTTTCGATCGTCCTTCCGTGCCCTCCGTGCTTCCGTGGTGAAGTTGCGGGTTCTGCTACGAGAATAGCTCAGGGTTTTCCCGGTAGCTCTAGCCCTTAGTTGCAAAGTAGACTTGCAACGGCAGCGTGGATCGCCGCGCGGCGACGGACCGTTTCGGGGCCATCGCGAGGAGAAACCAGACGCCATGTCCTTCCGCCCGGTTTTCATTGCCGTCGCCGTCGGCGGCTCGCTGATCGTCGCCGCCCTGGTGGTCAACGGTCTTCGCCCCAAGGTCGAGGTGCAGCAGCCGGCGGCCGCCTTCGTCCGCGCCACCGGCAAGTGCGCGGAGTGCCATCGCCGCGAGACGTCGGCCGTCGTCCACCAATTCGAGGGCAGCCGCCACGTGCAGGTGGGCGTGACCTGCCTGGATTGCCACCAGCCCGTCGAGGGCCAGCAGACGCTGGCGCACCGCGGTTTTACCATCGCCAAGACGCTCTCTGCCGCCAACTGCCGCCAGTGCCACGCCGACGAGTATCGCCAGTATCTGCGCAGCCGCCATGCGGCCCCCGCCTGGGCGGCCGTGCACGGTCCAGGGGATTTTACAGCCGAACAGATCGAGTTCGCCGAGAAGTTCCATCCCCTGGCGGTCAAGCGGAGCGCCCATCTGCTGGTCGGTATGGAAGGCCCGGCGGCCGTTACCAAGGGCTGCACGATGTGCCACGACGTGGGCAAGCCCAACGCCGACGGCTCGATCGGCACCTGCACCGCCTGCCACGCGCGGCACGCGGCCTCGGTCGAGCTGGCCCGGCAGCCGGAGACCTGCGGCCAATGTCATCTCGGCCCGGACCATTCGCAGATCGAGATCTACCACGAGTCCAAGCATGGCGTGATCTTCAACGCCCAGAAGCGTTATTTCAACCTCCGCGCCGATCCGCGGAAGCTGACCACCGCCGACATGCCCGTGCCGACCTGCGCCACCTGCCACATGAGCGGGCTGGAGGGAATGAACCTGACGCACGACACCTCCGAGCGGCTCTCCTACTATCTCTTCAAGACGATCTCCGATCGACGGCCCAACGCCCAGATGGGTGAAATCGCCATGAAGCAGATCTGCCTGAAGTGCCACACGGAGCCCCGCATCAACCAGTTCTACGCCGAGGCCTCGCGGGTGATCGACTCGACCAACGGCCTGGTCCGGGAAGCGACCTCCATCATGGACGGCCTCCGCCGCGATGGCCTGATCACGGCCGAGGATCTCGACGAACCGATCAAGTATCGCTACTTCGATCTCTGGCACTACTACGGCCGGACGGCCAAGCACGGCGCGTTCATGGGCGGGGCCGACTTCGTCCAGTGGCACGGCTACTATGAGATCGTCTCCCGGCTGGTAGAGATCAAACGGGCCGCCGCCGAGCTGCGCCAGCGGAAGGCACGCGGCCCGCACGAGCCGGCCACGCGGGAGCCGAAGCCGTCCGGACCCACGCCGCCGCAGAGCGAAAGCCATGCGGCCAAACCGAGTCCCGCTGCCGACAAGGACCGGTAAGGGCCTGCAAAACAATAAGTTGGGCAAATATGAAAGAGCAACGAAGCGAAGCGACGTTGCTCTTTCAGGCGTTGGCGTGCAAGAAATGCCAAAAAACCACCGGATAATTCCTTGCAAGTTGCGTGCGATCTCTATTGAACCCATGGGCGCTGCGCTTCCTTGGGTTCAATAAGTTCGCCCAACTTGTTGTTTTGCAGGCCCTAGACCATGCCCCGACTGCTCGCCGTCGCGCGAAATCTGCTGGCCGACCCTTTGCCGCTGGCGGAGTTGTTCCTTGTGGGTAATCTCTCCTTTCTTGCCGTAGACGTGGCGATCGCCCACTCGGTTAACGCCTTTGCAAAACCGGCCGAATGGGCGCCGGTGGTCTTTTCGCTGCTCTCCGCCGTGACGCTGCCGCTGGCGGCGGTCCTGGCAGGCAGCCTTCGCCCGCCGCTGCCGCCCCGCACGAAAGATCCCGGCTGCGCCGCCGGCCCGCGCCAGTGGATCGCCTGGCTGTTGGGGCTGGCGGTGGGCGCCTCGGCGGTCGGCATGGGGCTTGCCGGGCTTATCTACCATCTCCATAGCGGCTTCTTCCAACAGCAGACCCTGCGAAACCTGGTCTATGCCGCGCCCTTTGCGGCGCCGTTGGCCTATGCCGGGCTGGGACTGCTGGCGATCCTCAATCGCATGGTGCTGTCGCGGACCATCGAGTGGGCCCGGTGGGTGGTCTTCCTGGCCCTGGGCGGCTTCCTGGGCAACTTCGTCCTCAGTCTGACGGACCACGCCCAGAACGGATTCTTCGACCGCCGCGAGTGGATTGCCGTCGTGGCCGCCGCCTTCGCCGTGGGCGGGCTCCTGGCGGCCCTGGTCGATTACGGCAACCGGCCTTACCTCTGGCTCTGCCAGTGCCTGATGTTCGTCGAGATCGTCGTGGGACTGCTCGGCTGGTACTACCACGTCAGGGCGATTGCGCGAAGTCCCATGAGCGGCCTCTGGGACAAGATCCTCTACAGCGCCCCGTTGTTCGCCCCACTGCTGTTCGCCAATCTGGCCGTGTTGGGAATGCTGGGGCTCTGGGGGCTGCTGCGACGGGGAGCCGACGCCTCGAACTAGTTTCTATTGCGGAAAGGGCCGAATTGGGGTGCCATGGCCAAACTTGTTTGGCCAGGCCGTGTTCTTTCGGTGTCCAAGCACATGCCCACGAAGCGTGGGCATGGCACCCAGCCCACGCAAGCGTGAGCATGGCACCCAGCTTTCCGCAACAGAAACTCTTTACTCCACCAGCACCAGCGCGTAGTAGTTCTGCGGACACTCTTCGCCGCGAACGACCTCGATGGCAAGCCCAGCCGCGCGGGCCGTGGCGAAGACGTCGATCCCGGCGGCTTCCATCGCCGGTCGAGCTTTATCCGGGTGCTTGCACGCCACGGCCGCGTCCGTCTTCCGCTTGGCGACCCCGCACGTCTTGCACAGCCAACACGGCCCGCATACGAAGGCGAACGCCTTGTAATAGCCCGCCAGGAATATCGTGCGCTCCAGGCTCCGGGCGATGTCCCGCACTGATTCCCAGCGGTCGCCGTGCAGCAGGATTGCCGACTGGTACTCGTCGAGCACCCGGCGGGTCGTCTCCGGCGTGGGCGAGTGCGGCGGGCAGGTCAGACACTGGCCGTATTCCGAACAGCCGTACTGGCACCGCAGGCGGACCCAGGTGGCCGTGAAGACCTGCCGCGGCGGCGAGACCACCAGCGCATCCAAGGCGCCCAGCCGTCGGGCTTCGTCGCAGAAGGTCTGAAGAGGTTGTGGATCGGACATACGGCGAAACGGCCTGAAATAGACGACTCGGCTCACCCTCCGCCCATTTTACCAACTGGAACTCCGGTTGTCGCGGGATTAAGATGAAGGGCTAAACCCATTCGTGATTCGAGGAGTAGGGAACGCCCTCCGTGGCGTTCCGCAGCCTCCAGAAAAGTAGTATGGTCCCGAGCCCGGAACGCCACGGAGGGCGTTCCCTACAGACGGAAGTGATTCTTCGGCGGCCGCTAAGAAACGCCAAAGCGGAAGAGGTAGCGGACGGCACACGGCGTGTGCCTGCTACTTACGCCGTACCACCAGACAGCGAGCAACATCATGTTCATGCACGGGTTGATCGTCTGTGTTCTGCCGACGCTCTTGGGGGCGCCGCAGCGCGCGGAGTGGCCGCGCGGCCACGTCTTCTTCGCCAGCAACTTTCAGGGCGGCGATGCCTTGAAGGGCTGGTCCGGCCCCGGCGCGCTGGACGCCGGGTTCCAGGGCGGGCGGGCCCTGCGGCTGGAGCGCCCGCCGGAGAAGGGCGGCGGATATGCCACGGCCACCGTGCAACTGCCGGTCGAGACGATGCGCGGCTACGTCGTGCAGTTCTCCGCCAGGATCAAGGCCGAGAACGTCAGCCGCAAGCCGCAGCCGTGGAACGGGGTGAAGTTCATGGCCCCGATCGTGACCGACGGGCAGACGAGCTGGCCCGCCGCCGAGACGGGCGTCGGCACGTTCGACTGGCAGAAAGTCGCCTTTCGCGCGATCGTGCCCGAGGACGCCAGGCAAATCAGCCTGGTCGTGGGCCTGGAGGCGGTCACCGGCAAGGCGTGGTTCGACGACATCCGCGTCGTCGCCTGGAAGCGGCTGGAGGACGCCGTGCCGCGCGCGGCGGCCGGGCCGGTGTACAAAGGGCACGACCTGCCTCGGCTCCGCGGGGCGATGGTCAGTCCCGAGATCGACGCGGAGGGCCTCCGCGTGCTGGGCCAGGAGTGGAACGCCAACCTCATCCGCTGGCAGCTCATCCGCCGCGAGAGGATCTGGGATTCCATCGACCAGGCCGCCTACGATCGCTGGCTCAAATCGGCCCTGGATCAGTTGGACGCGGCCCTGCCGCTGTGCCAACGCTACGGGCTGCGGGTCGTGGTAGACCTGCACTCGCCGCCCGGCGGGCAGACCGTCGGCGGCGCCGGCTACGCCGGCTCGGACCACGGCCTGTTCACCGACGCCGCTTGCCAGCGGAAGTTCATCGAGGTCTGGCAGCAGATGGCGCGGAGGTACAAGGACGTGAAGACGATTTGGGGCTACGACCTGGCCAACGAGCCGGTCGAGTCGGCGGCCGCGGAAGAGCTGGCCGACTGGCAGGAGCTGGCCGAGCGGGCGGCCAAGGCGATCCGCGCGATCGACCCGCAGCGGGCGATCATCGTCGAGCCGCCGCAGTGGGGCAGCCCGCTGGGACTGCGGGAGCTGCGGCCGCTTGCGGTCTCCAACGTCGTCTACAGCGTTCACATGTACTTGCCCCATGCGTTCACGCACCAGGGCGTTCACGGCCTCAGCCATGCGCACCACTACCCCGGCGAGATCGACGGCAAGCGATGGGACAAGGCCCAACTCGAAGCGGCGCTTGCGCCGGCGGTCGAGTTTCAGCGAAAATACAACGTCCACCTCTACATCGGTGAGTTCAGCGCGATCCGCTGGGCGCCGGACGACAGCGCTTGCCGCTACCTGGCGGACCTGATCGACATTTTCGAGGCCCATGACTGGGATTGGAGCTACCACGCCTTCCGTGAATGGGACGGCTGGAGTGTGGAACATGGCAGCGACCCCAAGGACCACAACCGGGCCGCGTCGCCCACCGGCCGGGAGGAACTGTTGCGGTCCTGGTTCGCCAAGAACGTCAACGGAATTTAATGAATCCGCCATTCGTCCAGTTCCAGCAGCGGGCCGTCCGGACCGTTGACCAGGAACGCCGCATCGCCGGGTTGCAGGGCATGCCAGGTGATCGTCTTCTGGTCCGTGCTCTTCAGAAAGATATGGACTGAACCCGGATTATTCATGAACGTGTAGGGTGGGACAAGCAAACCGG
>Ga0181539_1003572_pt1 | contig 14073 bp, 1 predicted proteins | sample PEATcosm2014_Bin_46_FD_119767 | JGI IMG/M metagenome (GOLD analysis project Ga0181539, IMG submission 119767) | Peatland microbial communities from MTU Mesocosm Facility, Houghton, MI, USA - PEATcosm2014_Bin23_60_metaG | ecosystem: Environmental > Terrestrial > Soil > Wetlands > Peat | place... | reverse complement strand
CTGCCCGCCCTACCGTTCCGGATTTATTATCCGTGTCTATCCGTGTCCATCCGTGGTTTAATTATATTTAGCGGAATTTTTTAGTGAGATAATCATCAACTAACTCAAAGCTATGCGTAGGCGATTGTGGATTTGCATGTTGTTGTGCCTGTTGTGCCTGGCGGGCGCATGGTTCTTCTGGCACCAGCCCGTGACCACGCGAACGAAACCGTCCGCGCTCCCCCAGGTTGCCACGCCGACGGTGCCCGCGACTTCCTCCGCTTCCACCGCGCCGAAAATTTTGACCGCCCTTTCCACCAACAGTGCAACTTCGGCCAAAACAAAACCGTTCGCCTTCCGCCTCAGCAATACAACCAGGTCGCTCGATCAGTTGACGCGCGACCGCCACGCGATTTTGCTGGAGAATGCGCTGATTGACACTACCGGCCCGCTGAATCTTTCCATTCCCAAAAATTTGCAGTCGCCGGGTGATCCGGGCGCTTACATCGTCCAGGCGCGCGGGCCGATTGACAATGCCTTCCGCGCGATGCTGGCGCGGTCGGGCGCGGAAATTGTTTCCTACATTCCGAACGACGCCTATCTGGTGCGCGCCCCGGCGGGCGTGGCCAATGGATTGGGTGGAAATCCGCAGACACAGGCCGTGATTCCCTTCGAGCCGTATTACAAAATATCCTCGTCCATGCCCGTGACGGTTGGACAAAAAACGCTTTCTTCCGCGCCAATGAAAACCAACCGGGCGGCGGGGCCTTCGTTGCTTGCGCTGGCGGTGAAACAGTCGCCGCTGCCCGCGGGAACCTGTTTGACGCTCGGTTTGTTCAAGAACGGCGCGGCGGCGACGGTCGCGCAGATTGAAAAGCTCGGCGGCCAGATTGTCGCACGGGACAATTCGCCGTTCGGGCCGGTGGTGCGCGTGCAGCCGCCGGCGGATTGGGTTGCACTGGCCGCGCTGCCCGGCGTTCAAATTGTCGAGCCGTATCACCGGCGCGTTCACGCCAATGACCTGAGCCGCGCGACCGTGGGTGTGGCGGCGGACACGCAAGTGGCGACGAATTATCTCGGCTTGAGCGGCTCGAACGTGCTGGTGGAAGTGAACGACTCGGGCATTGACGCGACACATCCGGATTTTTCCCACAATCATTCGACGCCCGTTCGGGTATTTGGCGATTCGGTAAACTTGCTGGTTAACACCTTGGTTGACACTGACGGCCACGGGACGCACGTGGCGGGCACCATTGCGGGCGATGGTTCGATGTCGTTGACCGTGACGAACGCGCAAGGCTCCATCATGCCGCCGACAAATGGCCAATTTCGTGGTATGGCACCGCTGGCAACCATGTTGGCCATGGATTGGAATGATTCGGACCAGGAACTTCAAGAAGCGGCGGCACAAACAAACGCGTTGATTTCCAACAACAGTTGGAACTATGGTGACAACTCCTACGACCTGGCGGCGGCGAGTTACGACGCGGCGGTGCGCGACGCGCTGCCGGGGGTGACGGGTTCGCAGCCGGTGCTGTTCGTGTTTTCGGCGGGTAATTCCGGTGCCGGGGGTGACGACGGCAGCGGCGCCACTGCGGATACCATCTTGTCGCCGGCCACGGCCAAGAACGTGATTACCGTGGGGGCGCTGGAGCAGCAGCGCTACATCACCAACCTGGTCACCGACCTTAGCAGCAACCAAAGTGAGTACTGGTACCCGGAGACGGACACGAGTTTTCTGGTGGCTTGGTATTCCAGCCGGGGCAACGTGGGCGTGGGCACCGAAGGCGACAACGGACGTTTCAAACCGGACGTGATCGCGCCGGGGTCGTTTGTCATATCCACGCGTTCCAGTCAATGGGACGAGATAGCCTATTACGACCCGACAAATTACGACGCGACGGTATTGTCTGACTATGTTAATTCCGGTTCCGAGAATTTTTATTCGCTCCTGGTGCCGTCGAATGTGGTGCAGATCGTGATTGAGCTTATTCCCAACATCAGTTCACCGTCGCCGTTTCCTGATTTGCCGATCTGCGTTTGGCAGGGGACCGATCCGCGGGTTAGTTCACCGAACCTGATCGAGGCAGGTTCCATTTCCATACCGCCCGATTCAACCCTTGGCCCGATTGGCGCCGGCTGGTGGTATGCCGTCAGCAACAACACCAGTGCAGGGGTCAGTTATGATTTGTATGTTGATATTGTCACGACGAATGCCAACGGAAATTATTTCCAGGTACTGAGCAATTTGAACAACACCTTGGACGGGAGTCCGGACTCAACGGTTACGCCACATTACTATCGTTACGAAAGCGGGACGAGCATGGCGGCGGCGGACGTGTCAGGCGTGCTGGCGTTGATGCAGGATTATTTCACCAACACGCTGCACGCCACGCCCAGCCCGGCGTTGTTGAAGGCGCTGCTCATCAATGGTGCGCGGCCCGATGGGAATTATACTTATGGGCTTCAGAACCCCCTCAATGATCAAGGCTGGGGGTTGATCAGCCTGCCGGACTCGCTTCCGGCGGGAATCACGACCAACGTGAACAACAGCGCCGGGGAGGCGATGCTGATGATTGACCAAAGCCCGGCCAACGCGCTGGCCACCGGCGACAGCCACACGTATCTGATCACCATTCCCGATGGTTCAGATGGGCAATTGCTGCCCTTGCAGGTGACGCTGACATGGACGGACCCGCCCGGCGACCCCAACGCCGCCATCAAACTGGTCAACAGCCTTGAGCTCGTCGTTACCAATTTCGATGATCCTGCAAACCCAATCGTTTTTTACGGCAATGATATTGCCGGGGGCAATACTTACAACACGCCGGAAAGCCCCACAAACACGGCGAGTTACGATTCCATCAATAATGTCCAAAACGTGTTCATCCCGGAGATGCTCGGGGTGAACTACTCCGTCACCGTCATCGGTCGCAGCGTCAACGTCAACGCTGTCACCGCGCAAACCAACAACGCCCTTGGAATTTATGCGCCCAACGTGGTGCAGGATTACGCGCTGGTCATTTCCATTGGCGAGGGCGAAGTGACAAACGCGTTCACGGTGACGGACAATGGGATCGTCTCCAACCCCACATCCGACCAGCAAATCACTTATGTGGTCAACCCCGACGCGCCGTTGATGAATCAATTGGCCGGCGCGAGCACGCCGCTGCTCGGCACCAACACCATCCTCCTGACGACCAATGGAACGGAACTGAACGGCATTCAACTGGGCGGGACGAACCTCATCACGCTGGGCATGACGAACCAGTGGCATTTCTACGTGATGACCAACCCCGGCCCGGCGGACTTCACCAACGCTGCGTTCATCACTTTCGATCCTGACACACTTTCGATTCCGCGCATGGGGGTGTTTGCCAACCCCGCCGGCAATAATGCTGGCTCCTACGGCAATGTTACGCGGCCGGAGGCGGACATTGACCTTTACGTCAGCAGCAATCCGGGGCTGATGAACCTGGATCCCGCGGTCATTTCCAACGCGGACAAATCGGTCGGCCGCGGCGGCACGGAATTCGTGTATTACACCAATTCCGCGCCCGGTGATGTTTATTACGTAGGCGTGTATTCGGAGGACCAACAGGCGGCGCAATACGGATTCATTCCCATCTTTACCGACATCCCGTTCAGCCAGATGAACTCGAACGGCGACGAGATCGTCAATGGTCTGGTGCTGCCAATGAATATTCCCGACGGCAGTCCGGCGCATCCAGGCGTTGGATTTGTTTTCGCCCTTGCCATATATCCCATGGAAATACAGCGCGTCGTGGTGACGAACATTATCGCCCACCAGAATTTTGGCGATCTCATCGGCACGCTTGCGCACGGCGGTATGAACGGCTTGTCGGCGCACGTGGTGGTGAACAATCACGATTCACTGGGCAACACCTTCGGGCCTCCCATACGCACGTTTATTTATGACGACAGCGGCCAAAACAACATCTTCGGCTCGCAGCCGTCCGACGGTCCGGGCAGTTTGAACAGTTACGTCGGTCAACAGGGCATTGGCCCGTGGATTTTGACCGAGGTGGACAATTCGCTGACGCAGACCGGCGCCGTGACCGGCTTCCAAATGTTAATCGAGCCGCATCAGGATTTGGGCAAGGGCATCACCGTCACCATTGGGCCGCTGGGTTGGCAGTATGGCTATATTGACGTGCCCTCGGGGACGGCCAGTTTGACGGTATTGGCCACAAACTGGACCGGGACCGGGCTGGTGGATCTTTATGTCAAATACGGCGCCATCCCGACGCTGACGGACACCAATGAATTCGGGCCGGCAGGGTTGACCAACAGCAGCCCGATGGGGCCGGAAAACTCGATTTACATTGGTTCGCCGGCGCCAGGCCGTTACTGGGTCGGTTTGCACAATAACAGTGTGCTGTCGCAGACGGTGCATGTCGTCGCCGATCTCGGCACGGTCACGCCGCCCGCCCAGGTGATTTACACTTCCGCCGGCCCGGTGCCGTTGCTCGACGACGCCGTGACGAGCGATTACATTTACGTGACGGCGGACCAGACCATCTCGTCGGTGGACGTGGGTCTGCGGGTGAACCATCCGCGCGTGTCGGATTTGGTGTTCCATTTGATCAGTCCGAGCGGCACGCGGGTGTTGCTGGTGGAGAACCGCGGCGGCACCACCACCAGCGGCATGGGCGCGACCATCGCCGTCACCAACATCGTCCCGGTCTCGTCTTCCGGCGGCGCGGGCACGACCCTCAACGTCATCAATGTGGCCATGGACACCGGGACGCTGTCGATTTTCTACAATTTCTACACCCTGCCGGATGAGATGGTCATTGATGACCAGAGCGGAGCCCAGATTTTTGATTCCGGCATGATCAGCGGCAGCGGTGAGTTCAATGTCGCCTACGCCAATTCCAGCTTTCTGACCATCAAGATGAATCCCAACGGCAACAATGGCGGTTCGGGCGACCTGTGGGATTACACGGTAAGTGCCTTGCAGGCCCGGCAAACCTATCTGGTGTTGACGGAGAACACGAACCTGACCACGACGCCCATCAAGTTCGCCCCCACGCCGTTCGTGTCGGCGATACCAGTGACGACCAATGTGGTTGTCCCCGGATGGTACAGTGGTTTTGAAGGAGCTATTGGCGGCACTCCATTGGCAGGAAGTTATTTTGCTGGAGGATGGTATGTCAATTCAGGAAGTGTGGACGTCCTTCCCACCGGAGTTTTTGGCTCCACGGCATTCGAAGGAACGAATTATTTGGATATCAATGGCAATGGCCAGGGAACGATTTCAACGAACGTCACCACCGTGGCAGGGCAAACCTACCAACTGAGCTTTGCCTACGCCCCGAATCCTGATGCCCGTACTCATGGCACTCCCACGGTTACGGTGCAACTCCAGACAAACAGCAACCCGTTGCTGACGCTCTCAATAACCAAATTCACCAACACGTGGGCCAACCTGGGATGGGCGACGACGTCACTCCTCTTTACCGCGACTTCTCCGTCCACGCTGTTCGCGTTTGTCTCGCAAACGCCGGGGGTGTCCGGGGTGCTGCTGGACGCGATTGGCCTGGCGCCCTTGACCGGGAACAATGGCTTTGAAGGCGCAGCGGCCGGGGATTACGCCCAGAGCCATTACTTTGACGGCTGGTTCGTATCCGCCAATCAGGTCACGGTGATCAGCAATGCGGCGCTGGCCTATTCCGGCACCAACCTGCTGGCGCTGGCCGACGGCCAGATTTCCCGGATCCTGCCCACGATTCCCGGCACCACTTACACCCTGTCGTTTGCGTATCGCGGCCCGGGCGCCGTGGCTTTGTGGCGCGGCGAAAGTAATGCGAACGACAGCATCAGTGCCAATAACCCGGCCACGGTACAGGATATCACCTACACCAATGGCGTGGTCGGACAGGCGATGGTCTTTAATGGAACCAGTTCCTATATTCAATATCCCGCCAGTAGCAGTCTTGATGTAGGGACCAGCAGCAGCGGTTTCACCCTGGACACCTGGGTTTACTGGGGGGCCCAGGAATATCTCGCGACTTTGTTTGAATGGAACACGGGTTCCGGCAGCGGCGACGCTTCCGTCGGTGTCCAGTTCGCAATCGCACCCTATAATGGTACCGGTGGGCCCGCTAGCGGGGAGGGCGACCTTACCGCCAATCTTGAGGACACGACCAGCGCCTTCCATCCGATTTCTTCACTTGTTAACGTGGTAGCCGTTGGCAGTTTCCAACATGTGGCGTTGACCTACGACAGAATGAGCGGGAATGCGGTGATTTATCGAAATGGTGTGGTGGTCGCAAACACGAATCTGGGTACCGCCTTTACGCCACAGACCAGCTTTCCTTTATACTTGGGTTGGCGGGCTGCCGGCAACTTTGCCAGCCCTGATTTCAATGCTTTACAAGGATATCTGGACGAGCCGACCATTTACAATCGCCCGCTCTCGGCCTCGGAAATCATAGCCATTTACAATCAGGGCACCAATGGCATGGCGAAGTACAACACCAACGCGCCGGCCGGCATCGCCCAAGGGCTGGCGGAGGCGCAGTTGACGTTGAACGGCGCTCCTCAACCCATCTTCTTCGGCAACGACACCAACTGGCAGACCGCCACCTACAGTTTCACCGCCACCACGACCAACACGCCGCTGCAAATCACCGGGCTTGAGCCGGGCATGTTGCTGGACAGTTTCGTCATGACCACGATCCCGACGAACAATTACGACCTGTATTACCAGCCCGAAGAATCCCTCGACCTCCTGGACGGCGAGAACGCGGAGGGCCAGTGGCAGCTCGAAATCCAGGACGACCGCGTGGGCGCCACCAATCCCGCGCCTTCGCTGGTGAGCTGGCAGTTGCGGTTCAATTTCCCCTACACGCCGCCCACTATCACCACGCTCACCAACGGGCAGACGATAACCAGCAATACCGTTCCGCCGGGTGGCATCGCGTATTACCTGGTCCAGGTGCCGACCAATGCGGACATCTCCACGAACATCCTGTTGAACACCACCGGTCCGCTGAACCTGCTGTTCGACGCGTTCAACCCGCCCACCGGTATTCTGCCGCAGGATTATCTGATCCTTAGCGCACCCACAGGCGGCGGCTTGGCCATTTTGAACACCACCAGCATACCGACTAATTTTGCTGCGGGCGGAATTTATTATCTGGGCGTGCAAAACCTGAACAGCTACTCCGTCAATTACGACATTCAGGTGTTCTTCCATCTGGTGCCGCCGCCCCTGAGCCTGCCGCAATTACCCGAACTGCTCGCCATTGCGAACCAGTTGTTTACCGTGACCAACAGCGCCACGGGCGGAGTGCCGCCGTTGACCTACGTGCTCACCAGCTCCGTGTATAGTGGTCCGGCTCCGGTCATTGATACCAACGGCGTCATCACCTGGACGCCAGCGACCAGCCAGGCGCCTGCCGTCTATACCCTCACCAACATCGTGACGGACACCACAACCTTGCTGACGGCGACTGACATTTTCCATGTCCTGGTGGTCCTCACGAACGGCCAGCCGGCGTTCCCCGGCGCGGAAGGCGCGGGTGGCTTTGCCATCGGCGGTCGCGGCGGCGATGTTTATCACGTCGTCAACCTGAATGATTCCGGGCCGGGCAGCCTGCGCAACGGCATCCAATCCACCTTTGGCAGCCGCACCATCGTCTTCGACGTTTCCGGCGCCATCAATTTGTATTCGCCGCTCCAGATCAATAATCCGTATTTCACCATCGCCGGCCAGACGGCACCGGGCGCCGGCATCACCATCCAGGGGTTGACGTTCTCGGCGGAGAGCGTCCCCGGGTTGGATAGCGCCCACGACGAGGTGGTGCGCTTCGTCCGCTGCCGCCCGGGCGATATCTATGCCCAGTACTTCCAGGGCGATTCGTTCCATTTCATCGGGGTCACGAATTCGATTGCCGACCATATTTCCGCGTCGTGGAGCCTTGACACCGTCCTGTCCACCACCTATTCGACGAACGTCACGGTGCAGTGGTCCATGATCGCCCAGCCGCTCGACCATTCCGCCTATTTGATCGGCAACGGCAACGCCGGCTACCAGGAGCACGGCTACGGTTCGCTCATCCGTTACGGCTCCGGCGCCATCAGCTATCTGCACAACCTTTACGCGGACAACTACAGCTACAATCCGCGGGTGGGCGATGATATCCAGTTGGATTTCATCAACAACGTGGTGTGCAACTGGGGCGCAGCGGCCGGTCTCAACGAGGACGACACGGCGGACAATCCGGGCGGCTACACCAATTATCTCAACTACCGCGGCAATTATTTCATCGCCGGCAGCAACAGCGTTAATCCCAACATCGCCTTTGCCTCCGGCGTGACCAACGCCACGTTCACGCAGATTTACGAGGCCACCAACTTGATTGACACCAATGCCTTCAACATCGTGCTCGAGGGCACCAACACCGATTGGAACATGTTCAGCGGACTGCTGACTCAACTCGCCAGCCCAACCCTGATCACCAACGGAATCCCGGCCGCCACGAATGATCCCGCGTTCGCCTACGAGCAGGTGCTGGCCTTTGCCGGCGCCTCGGTGGCGGGCGCCACGGCGGCGGGCAGTCCGGCGGCCGGCACGTCCCTCCTGCGCGACCCGGTGGACACCAACATCGTCGCCAACGTCCGCAACAAGAGCGGCCAGATCATTGACTTCATCAGCTCGAACAGTTTCCCGGGCGTTTACCTTGGCACCAACTTCGGAGCGACCTACTCCGGTTACTCGAACGCGGCCGTGTATTGGGTTGCCCAGGGACTTACCAACTTCGTCGGCGTCAATCCCTGGCCGGTGCTCGATTCCGCCCCGCAGCCGCTGGACAGCGACGGGGACGGCATCCCCGATTACTGGGAAATCACCCTGGCCGCACTCGGCACGAACAGCATGAATCCGGCCGTGCCGAACAATAATCACAGCAACCCGGACGGTTACACGGACCTGGAGCACTATATCAACTGGCTGGCCGCGCCGCATGCCTTGACCGTTTCGAACACGCCGGTGGACGTGAACCTTTATGCGGTGGTGGGCCGGACGGGCAACCTGAGCTTTGGCGTGACCAATGGCACCAACGGCACCGTGACCCTGGGAACGAACGGCTACACGGCCACGTTCATGCCCACGAATGATTATTTCGGCTTCGCCTCGTTCGGCTTCAGCGTCACGAACCTGGCCACCACCAACGGTTTTGACGTGACGGTCAGCGTCATGGTCAGCATTACCAACATCATCACCAGCTCGCTGCCGCTCACCAACGCCGTGCCGCAGACGAACACGCTTCCGGCCGGCAGCTTCACCTATTACCTGGTCACGGTGCCGTATTACGCGCAATTGGCCACGAACATCCTGATTTCACCCAGCGCGCCGCTGAATCTGTGGTTCAGCCGGGCGGGCTTCCCGACTGGAACCAACACGGGCGACTATATTTTGCTGACCAATTCGCTGGGCGGCAGTTCCCTCCTGGGCATAACCACAAACTTCATGCCGACCAATATCATTCCGGGCGGAACGTATTATCTGGGCGTGCAAAACCTGAACGGCTTCCCGGTGAATTTCGGGCTGGAAGTTGATTTTTATCCGCCGGCGCCCTTGCCGCCGCCGACGCCCGTACCGGTGGTCATCACCATCACCTCCATTACTTACACCAATATCAACGGGACCAACGGCTTCCTGCTCCAATGGCAGGGCCCGACGAATTACCAATATCAGATCCAGTGGACGACCAATCTGCTGCCGCTGATTGCCTGGAACACGGTTTTGAACCCGACCATCAATGTCTCCGTGACGGCGACCAACGGACATTACAGTTTCTTTGACGACGGTTCGCTGACCGGCGGGCCGGCCCTCATGAAGTTTTACCGGATCCTCGCCTACCCGAATCTGGGGCTGATCACCAACCCGGGTCCCGCCACCAACACCGTCCTGGCCGGGGGCATGTCGCAGGTGGTGGTGGCCGTGCCGGCCAACGCCATCGCGGCGAGCAATTTCCTGATGGCCGCCAGCGGGCCGTTGAACGTGTGGTTCAACCAGACCAATCCGCCCACCGGCGACACCAACGCGGGCGACTTCCTGATGCTGTCCGCCACCAATTCCGGCGTCTTTGTGCTCACGAGCAATTCCGTGCCGCCGCTCGTGCCGGGTACGAATTATTACCTCGGCTTCCAAAACCCGGGCGCCAACAACGTCCTGTTTATCTTTCAGGTGGCGTTCGGTTACGCCCCGACCAATGCGGTTTCCAATTTCAGCATCACCGCGACCAACGGCGGCGTCTGGCTCCAATGGAACGGCCTGACGAATTATCAGTACCAGGTGCAGTGGACGACCAATCTCGCGCCACCGGCGGCGTGGAATACGATTTCCAACATCGTCCTGACCTCCACCACCGGAATCTTCACCTTCTTTGATGACGGCTCATTGACGGGCGGGTTCGGCCCCGTGAAATTTTACCGGCTTATCGCCTGGCCGTTTATGACGCCGATACCGCAAACGCTGTCCATTTCCAGCGTCACCGTCACCAGCGTGGGCGGGACCAATGACCTGGTGCTCCGGTGGAGCGCGCCGACGAATTACCAGTATGGGATTCAATGGACGACCAATGTCTCGCTGCCGTTCAGCAATTGGTCCGTTATTCCCAGTCCGGTTCTCACGCTGACCAACGGCGTCTATACCTTCATTGACAACGGCCAGACCGGCCCGCCGGCCAGCGCGAAGTTTTTCCGGCTCTACGAATATCCATGATGGCGCATGAATCAATTTTCCGGCTGCAACCCGGCGCCGCCACCGATCGGTAGCGGCATCCTTGCCTGCCGTACCCGGCGGCATCCCTGCCGCCCGGGCCACAAAGCCGAATCCACGTTATGACCTCGCTTCCACCTCAGACCACCCGGCTGGACCTGCCTGCCGGCAGGCAGGAGTCCGGGCGATACGGCAGCCAGCAACGGCTGCCGCCATGGTGGAAGGTCGAATGGCTCCCTTTTCCGTTGGGCGCAAAGGAACACTGTATCTGCCCGACCATCGGAGCGCGAGTTGTCCCAACTCGCAGCAGTTCCATTCGCGAAGACCGGTTCATAAAAACTTTTCAAGGTATTCCTGCATTTGCCGGTGCTGCGGCTTGGGACAAGCCGCGCCCCAGATACAGTGTCCAACTGCCCATTGCCTCCCCGATTTTCCTGATTTAAATTTGAAAAACATCCCAACAACGCTTATTTATTAGTGTTTACCATGAAAACTTTCGACACTCCACCGCATTTTCCCGCGCACGTTCCAGAATACGGTCGAGCTTGGCGGATGGCTGGCCTGCGCCCAAGCGCTCCTGTGCTGCTGGCCTTGATGTTCTTTCTCGCCGGTCTGCCGCCCGCCAGAGCCGGTCTGCCGCCGGGTTGGAGCGACACGGATATCGGGACGCCTGCGGACGCCGGTTCTGCGTCTGATAACAATGGCGCTTGGACCGTCTCCGGTGGCGGCGCGGACATCTGGGGAACAGGCGACCAATGCAACTTCGCCAGCCAAAGTTTCAATTGCGACGGCGCAATCATTGCGCAGGTCACCAGCGTGCAGAACACCGATCCAAGCTCCGGCTGGTCCAAAGCGGGCGTGATGTTCCGTAACGACACCACCGCCGGGGCGGTTAATGCATTTATGACCGCCACCGCGACCGAGGGTGTCAATTTTCAATTTCGCAGCACGGCGGGCGCCGCGTCCTCCAGCACGCAGGTCGCCGGGGTTGCCACGCCTGTATGGGTCAAACTAGTTCGATCGAGCGACCAGTTCAGCGGCTATTACAGTTTCGATGGGACCAATTGGGCACAAGTCGGAAGCGCCGCCACCATCGAAATGGCCGGTTCCGCCCTGGCCGGGTTGGCCGTGTCGGCCCACAACAACGCCGCGCTGAACACCTCCACTTTTACCAACGTCGGCCTGAGCTTGGCCACCTTCGGAATCTATCGGGAGCTTTGGACCAACCTCAACTCCAGCGTCGGCAACACTCTGACGGCGCTCACGAACACCACCTATAACTCCAATTGGCCCAACAATCCCGCCGCGTCCTACACGCATATCTTTGCCAATTTTGAAACCGAGATTAACGTGGCCATGAATTACTTCGGCCAGCGTCTGCGGACTTTTGTCGTGCCGCCGACCAACGGCCTCTACACGTTCTGGATCGCCAGCGATGACACTTCCCTGCTTTACCTGAGCACCAACGAGAGCTCCGCCGGCATGTCGCCGATTGCGTCCCAAACATCTTACACGGCATCGGAGGATTGGACCGAGTTCCCCAACCAGCAATCGGCACCCATCTATCTGCAAGGCGGCTGCCGTTATTATCTGGAAGCGCGGATGCAGCAAGGCAATGGCGGCGAAAACCTCTCCGTGCGCTGGCAATTGCCCAATTCCACTTTTGAGCAGCCGATGGCCGCGGTCAGCGCGGCTGGCACGCTCCTCATCCCATGCAACGGCGTGAACACAACTCCGGGCATTTTTACCCAATCCAGCAACACGACGGTCGTCGAGAATCTCAATGCGGTTTTTTCGGTGCTGGTCACAAACCAGGCGCCCGTGACTTACCAATGGTACAGTACCGGAGTCAAGCTGCCCGGTGCCACCCTGCCCGTGTACACAGTCGCCAATGCCAGTCTGGCGCTCAACAACGGCCAGACATACACCTGTGTCATCACCAACAGCACGGGTTCGATCACCAGCGCCCCCATCACCCTCATCGTGCTGCGCGACACCGTGGCGCCGACCGTGACCGGAGTCTTTAACGTCGGACCGGCCAACGTCGAGATCGTTTTCTCAAAACCGGTCGCCGTCACGACCGCCACCAACATTGCCAATTATGCCTTCACGAACGGCCTGGCCATTACCGGCGCGGCGCTGGCCACGAATAATTTCACGGTGACGCTCACGACCGCGCCGCTGGTCTATGGGAGCAATTATACCATTGTCATCAATAATATCTGCGACCTGGCCAGCACGCCGAATTTCATCGCCACCAACACTCTGGTCAGTTTCACGGCCTCACCTTTTGCGCCGCTGGACATCGGCAGTCCGGCTATTGCTTCCACCGCCACCTACACGTCCAACGGGGTGAACGTTAGCAGTGCCGGCAATTACATTGGCGGCACCAGCGATCAATTCAACTTTGAATATCAACTCCAAACCGGCAATTTTGACGTCACGGTCTGTCTGGCCGGGTTGGGTTTGTCCGACCTTTGGGCGCAGGCCGGCTTGATGGCCCGCGCCAGCCTGGATGCGGGCAGCCCGTTCGCCGCCGCCCTGGCCACGCCGGGCATGAACGGTGATTTCTTTGCCGATCGCGCGGCCACCAACGGTCTGGCCGTCACCTCGGGAAGTTTTCCGGTCAACTATCCCAATACCTGGCTGCGGCTCAATCGCGTCGGCAACGTGTTCACCGGCTTCGGCAGTTACGACGGGACCAACTGGACGCAATTGGGCGCCGTGACGATTGCGATGCCCGCCCAGATTTACCTCGGCCTGGCCGTCGCCAGTCATAACACCAGTCAACCAACCACGGCGCAATTTCTGGATTATGAAACCACGCCCGCCAATGCGATGGTGGCCACGCTCGTCAATCCCCACGAACCGCTGGGACCTTCCAGCCGCATGACTGGGATTGTCTTTTCCGAAATCATGTGGAAGCCCGCGCCGCGCACCGACGGCAACAACGTGGAGTTCCTGGAACTCTACAATTCCAATCCCTTTTTCCAGGACATCAGCAGCTATCAAGTGACCTGTGCGGACATGAATTATACCTTCCCCACCAACACTCTGATCCCCGGCGGCGCCTTTTTTGTCCTGGCCGCTTCACCGCAAGGCATCGCCAATGTTTATGGTCTCACCACCAATGTCTTTGGGCCGTACACCGGCAGTCTCAAGCATTCCGAGACCCTCCAACTGCTGGATGAACAAAGCAACGTATTGCTGACGGTGCCCTACACCGATACTTACCCCTGGCCGGTTGCCGCCGACGGCACGGGGCACTCCATTGTGCTGGCCTACCCGACCTACGGCGAAGGCGACCCGCGCGCGTGGGATATTAGCGACGTCGTGGGCGG
>Ga0181539_1003570_pt1 | contig 14088 bp, 9 predicted proteins | sample PEATcosm2014_Bin_46_FD_119767 | JGI IMG/M metagenome (GOLD analysis project Ga0181539, IMG submission 119767) | Peatland microbial communities from MTU Mesocosm Facility, Houghton, MI, USA - PEATcosm2014_Bin23_60_metaG | ecosystem: Environmental > Terrestrial > Soil > Wetlands > Peat | place... | reverse complement strand
CTGGCGTTTGGCAAAACCACCGCGAAAGGCAAGATTGTCTACGTCCATGTGTTCGATTGGCCCCCGGAAAGCCGCTTGGAAGTGCCGGGGTTCCAGGGGCGAGTCGGGCAGATCACCGTGCTGGGTGACAAGAAGAAACTAAAGTACCAGCAGGAAAACGATAAATTGATGATCCAGGTGCCCCCCACCGCCCCGGACCCAAACGACAGCGTTTTGCAAATCGTTGTCCGCTAGCACGGACTGCCGATGGGGAAAGAGCGCAACTTTTTTGCTTGATTAGGGTTGTACATCTATTGATACAATGGTAGGAAAGGCATTTGATTGCTTGTTTGGGCTGATTTTGGCTAGGGCACGCTAGCCCCCATGATGGCACGATTTCCGCATTATTACCGTGGGGAAGGGGAATCCCCGATCGAAAAACCCAGAAGGCGAACGTGTATTCTAGGGGCTTCGATGCGAGGAATCGCTGTGCTGCCGGGGTAGCGAACACTTATGAAAAGCACTCAGAGAAGAGTCGCGGTTGAGCCAGCAGAACCGCTGCCTTTCCGACGCCTGTCGATCTGTGCAGGTTTTATGTACGGGGGAATACTGGCAGGGTCGGTACTGGGCATTTATGAAGCTGTTCTGCTGTACTCAAGACCTCGTTACAGCATCGTGCCAAGGCCCAATTTGGGTCCCCTCATCTTTCTCGTAGCGCCTCTGACTGATCTGCTGGCGTTTGGACTCTTGGGGCTTGTCTTGGGCTACCTTGCGGAAAAGAGTAGATCCACAAGCAGATCGTACGTGCGGTGGTTATGCGCGGCGGGATTGGGCTCGGCCGGCGGGTTTGCGGTTGGAGTTTCCTCCCTCCGGCTCTGGTGGGACAAATATCCCAGTCTTCCCCTCCTTGCACTCGTGGTAACGGCGGGGGGAGTGGGAGTTTCGGTGCTTGCGGCCGTTGTTCTGGGGAAATGGGAGCATCGCCGTGGCGGGTTCGCCCCAAGGAAGAGTGAGCAATGGATCCGCGGGTTGAGAATAGGGGTTGTGGCCATAGGGGTTGTCCTGGTGGGCTCGGTGGCAGTGTATGAAGTTCGCGGGTCTGAAAACATTTCGGACCCACCCGCCCATCTCACGGATACTGCGCTGAGGCCGAACATCATATTGATTACGATCGACGCCGCGAGCGCGGATCACTTCTCGTGTTACGGCTATTCCCGGGAGACTACTCCGAACCTTGACAGGCTCGCCAAACGAGGCGTGCAGTTCGAGAATGCCATTGCGCCGTCTTCCTGGACGCTACCCTCATTCGCCTCGATGTTTACCGGCCTGTTCCCCCATCAGCATGGGGCCGACGGCGCGTCTCCCTTGCCGAAACGATTTCCGACCTTGGCCATGGCCCTTAAGTCGGCGGGCTACCAGACCGTGGGATTCAATGCCAACCTGTCATACGGGCAGGCGAGTGAGGGGATGGCCCAAGGCTTTGACCTGTACGAGGATGGATCGGAGAACCTGCGACAGAACCTCATGCGAACGCTGTTCGGCAGTGCTTTTGTGAGGTTCGTCTCCGCACGTTTTGCCCAACCTGATCGGCCAGAGCGCCAAAGCGCGGAAGAGATAAATCGAAAAGTACTCCGCTGGTTTCCGCGCCGGACGCGTCGGCCCTACTTCCTCTTCATAAACTACTTCGATGTGCATTCCCCTTATTTCGCGCCGCGGCCATTTGCGAAGCGCTTTGGCGAACTGCCCGACGCAATTGTGCGACGAATGAATAGCGGGATCATTGGAACAAGATTCCCCGCCATTACCCCCATGGAACAGGCCTCGCTCGTGGCGGGATATGACAACTCGCTGGCGTACGCAGACAGTCAGATCGAGGCCCTGATGCAGTTCTTGGCAAAATCCCCGGATTGGTCCAATACTGTGGTTATCATCACGTCGGACCACGGCGAATCGTTCGGGGAACACGGCTTCTTTGGGCATGGATGGAATTTGTCGCGCGAGCTTGTGCATGTGCCCCTGATCATTCTCGGCCCTGGCATCCCCGCGGGTTTGCGCGTCCGTAGCGTGGTAGCCACCCGGAAATTATATGCCACCATCCTCGGCTTGGCTGAGGGAAGCACGACAGCATCCCCCAGCCCTTCCTCCCTTCAGAACTATTGGTCCGGCAAGCGGGATTCCGCCCCGGAGGCGAGCGCCGTGGTCTCAGAGGTTGATGTCCCCACGCCGTATCCTCGATTGCAGAACGCGTATATCAGCGTGACCACACCGCAGTGGCATTGGATTCTGGACGCCCACGGGCACACGCAACTCTTCGACTGGGTCAAGGATCCGACGGAGAAAGCCGACTTGGCGGCTTCACCCGAGGCGAGTGCGGTGGTGGAAAACCTCCAGCGGGACTTGCGCAAGCATGTGATGACTTCCCCCCGCCCCTGGGCAGGCTTGTCCTACTTACAGCCCATTGGACTAGGGAGGTTTCCCCCCGTGAACCCCCCGGATCGCGACATGCTGGACAGCCTCCCCTATCAGTAGTCGCCTCGGAAGAACCGGAAAGAAGTTCGCGCCGTGGGTTGAAATCTGCCGCCCTTGCTGGGGTTGCGGAAGCGGTGGCTTATTCCCTACCTTCGGTTCCCCACAACAAGTGCTCCATTCACAGTGAGTGATTCTTTGCGGCCGTAGAGTCCTTGCATCCATTTTTGGAACGAATCGAGGTAGGTGTAATAGACAGGCGTGATGTAAAGGGTGATGAGCTGAGAAAAGACCAACCCGCCCACGACACACAGGCCCAGAGGGCGGCGCGCTTCCGCGCCGGCGCCAAATCCCAGCGCGATGGGCAGGGTTCCCATCAGTGCCGCCATCGTGGTCATCATGATGGGCCGGAAGCGCACCAGGGCTCCGTAGTAGATGGCTTCTTGTGTCGTCTTACCGGAGTTCCGTTCCGCATCCAGAGCAAAGTCAATCATCATGATAGCGTTCTTCTTGACGATACCCACCAGCATGATGATTCCGACGAATCCGTAGAGGTCGAGTTCATAGCCGAAGTACATCAGCGTGAGCAGGGCCCCCAGCGCCGCCGAAGGCAGGCCGGAGAGAATCGTCAGCGGATGAATGAAGCTCTCGTACAGAATCCCCAGCACAATGTAGATGACCAAGATAGTAATGACCAGCAGAACGCTCAAGCCGACCAGGGAGGATTGGAACTGCTGCGCGGTGCCTTCGAAGTTGGCGCTGAGGTCGGAGGGCAGGGTCTGTCGGGCGACCTGTTCGACGCGATTGACGGCATCGCCGAGCGCGGTGCCCGGCTGCAAATTGAACGACACGGTGACGGACGGCAATTGCCCGGCGTGATTGACCACCAGGGGGCCGAGTGACTGGGTGAGCTTTGACACCGCGCTGAGCGGCACCAGTTGGCCGTTGCTGGAGCGGATGTAAAGCAGGGAGAGCGCCTGCGGGTCCATCTGGTACTTGGGTAGGAGTTCGGCCAGAACCCAATACTCATTGTTGGGGGTATAAATGGTGGAGATCTGACGGGAGCTGTAAGCCGTTTCCAGAGCGTTTTCCACCTGGAAGGCGCTCACTCCCAGGGCGTTGGCCTTGTCGCGGTCGATTTCCACATTCACTTGCGGGTTGCTGACTTGGAGGTCGGTAGTCACATCCTGAAGTCCCGGTACCGAGCCCAACTCGCTTTCCAGCTTCAGGGCTTCGCGGTAAAGCTCCTTCGTATCCGGCCCCTGAAGGGTGAACTGGTACTGGCTCTTGGTATAGCGGCCGCCGATTTGAATCGGGGGTGGGTTCTGCATGAAGGCCATGATGCCGGGAACCACGAAGAGCCGGGGGCGCAGACTTTCCAAAACCTGGTCGGTATCGAGGTAGCGATATTGGGGATCGTGCGGGTAGGGAATGTGCAGCCGGTCCTTGAACCAGTTGACCATCTGCGCGCGGCCGCTGGGACGTGCCTTCATGTCGAGGATAAAGAAGCCGGAGTTCCCGCCGCCGCCCGGACCGCCCGCGCCCGCGAAGGACATGACGTTTTGCACGTTGGGGTCAGCCACCAGGAGACGGGTAAGGGCCTTCTGGTGTTCTTTCATAGAATCAAAGGAAATGCCCTGCTGTGCCATGGTGATGCCGAAGATGAAGCCACTGTCTTCGCTGGGAAGGAATCCCTTGGGGATGCGGATGAAGAGCCAAACGGTGACGGCCATGATGGCCAGGGAAAACAGGAAGGTGGCGAACCGGTGCCGCAAGACCCTCTGCAAGCTCCAATCGTAGGCGACCAGCATGCCGTGGTGGCCGCGCTCGAAAAGGTTGAACAGAAAGCCGTGCTCTTCCGGCTTGGCATGGCGCAGGAAGCGGCTGCACAGCATGGGCGTCAGCGTGAGCGAGACCACGCCCGACACCAGGACCGCCGACATGATGGTCACGGAGAATTCGTGCAGCAGCCGCCCCAGAATACCTCCCATGAAAAGCACGGGGATGAAGACCGCGGCCAGCGAGAGGGTCATGGAAAGAATGGTGAAGCTGATTTCCTTCGACCCATTCAGAGCCGCTTCCATTACGTCCTCGCCCATTTCCAGGTGACGCACGATGTTTTCCAGCATGACAATGGCGTCGTCTACGACAAAGCCCACCGCCAGCACCAGCGCCAGCAGCGAGAGGTTATCGACCGTGTAACCCAGCAGGTACATCACCGAGAACGTGCCCACGATTGACATGGGCAGGGCCAGGCTGGGAATGATGGTGGCGGAAATGTTGCGCAGGAAAAGGAAGATGACCAGCACCACCAGACAGAGCGTCAGATAGAGCGTGAACTTGACGTCGTCCACGGAGTCGCGAATGGAAATCGAGGCGTCGTAAAGGGTATCCAGGTGGATGGACTGCGGGATCTCTTGGCGAAAGGTCGGCAGCAGGCGCTGGATGTTGTCCACCACCTCGATGGTGTTGGTGCCGGGTTGGCGTTGGATGGCCAGCACCATGGAGTTGACCCCGTTGTACCAGGTGACCACCTTATTGTTCTGCACGCTGTCGGTCACTTGGCCCAGCGCTTCCAAACGCACCGGCGCGCCGTTGCGATAAGCGACGATGAGCGGCCGGTAAGCGGCGGCGTTCTGGAGTTGGCCGTTAGCCTGCACCACGAAAGACTGGTGCGTGCCGAAAAGGGTTCCGGTGGGCAGGTTGACGTTGGCATTCTTGATGGCGTCCGTCGCCTCATCAATACCGATGCCGCGCGTGGCCAGTGCCTGGGGATCAAGCTGCACCCGCACGGCGTACTTCTGCGCTCCATATAACTGCACCTGCGCCACGCCGGTGATCATGGAAATGCGCTGCGCCATGAGCGTGTCAGCGTAGTCATCGACGGTGGAGGGTGGAAGGGTGTCGGAGTACACCGCCATGTAAAGGACCGGCTGGTCCGCCGGGTTCACTTTCCGGTAAGCGGGCGGCGCGGGCATGTCGGGCGGAAGCCTGCCCTGCGAGCGGGCGATGGCGGCCTGCACATCCTGCGACGCGGCGTCAATGTTGCGGCTCAGGCTGAACTGCAAGGTGATCTGCGTGCCGCCCTGTGTGCTCATGGAACTCATGGACTCCAGGCCGGAAATGGTGGAGAACTCGCGCTCCAGCAGGGTGGCCACGGCGGCGGCCATGGTCTCGGGGCTCGCCCCGGGCAGGGAGGCGGTCACCTGGAGAGTGGGATAATCGACATTGGGCAGATCGCTGACCGCCAGTTCACGGTAGGCAATGACGCCAAAAACCAGAATGGCCAACATCGTGAGCGTCGTCATGATGGGCCGACGGATGAAGAGTTCTGCCAGGTTCATAATTCCCTACAAAGCGAAAAAACAAGTCAAAAGTCAAAACGCAAAAGGCAAAAGTCAAAAGTGAGAAAAACATGTTTGGACATCGTGGTTGTGCTCATATGTTTTTTCGGCTTTGCCTTTTGACTTTTGCCTTTTGACTTGTTCTTCCTTTGGCAAGCGGTCAAGTGGGCTTTTTAATCTCCACCATGGACCCTGGGGCTAAAAGCAACTGGCCGTCGGTCACCACGGTTTCGCCGGGCGCTACGCCTTTCTCGATCACCGTTTCGCCCTGCACGGTTTCGCCCACTACCACCGGCCGGAGGTCGGCGGTAAAGTCGGGCTTCACGACAAACAGGTACTTACCTACCTGGCCCGTCTGCACCGACTGCGACGGCACCACGGTGGCGTTGAGCTGCAAGGTCAGCCGCATGACAACGTTAACGAACTGTCCCGGCCAGAGTTGATTGTCGGAGTTCGGAAACGTGCCGCGCATTTTGATGGTGCCGGTGGCGGTGTCCACGGCATTGTCAATAAACGTGAGCTGGCCCACGGCCGGCGGTCGCGGATCGTTGGGGATTTGGGCCTCCACCGCGAGCGGGCCCCGCGCCTGGTATTCTTTCACCTCGGCGAGGTATTGCTCCGGCACCGCGAAGGTCACATAGATGGGGTGAATCTGATTGATGACCACCAGAACCGTATCATTCACTTTGGCGATATTACCGGGATAGACTTGATAACTCCCCGTGCGGCCGTCAAGGGGAGAGTAGATGGAGCAATAGCTCAAGTTCACCTTGGCGTTTTCGATTGCGGCTTGGTCCGCGCGCACGGTGGCTTCCTGGGCTTGAGCGGTGGTTCGAAACGTGTCGTACTGGTCTTTCGAGATGATGCCCACCTGAAAGAGCTTCTCATTTCGCTCGGCCTGGGCCCGGGCATTGGCCAGTTGCGCCTGGTCGTGCGCCAGGTTGGCCTCAAGCTGGTTGAGCGTCGCCTGGAAGGGGCGGCGATCCAGGGTGAAGAGCAGTTGGCCCTTCTTGACGTCCTCGCCCTGAGTAAAGTAGGCGCGCTCGATTTCACCTGCCATCTGGGTGCGCACCGAAACATTGGAGTAGGCTTCCACGTTGCCGATGGCTTCCACTTGCAGCGGCACGCTTTTCACCGTGGCCTTTGCTACCGTGACCGGAACGCGGAACTCCATCTTCATGCCTTCCGATTTCACTGGCTTGGGTGCGCACCCCCCCAGCATCAGCAGGCTCGCGAGCAGCATGCCGACGCACCACGCATGGACAGCGGGGCGAAGTGCGTTGCGGCTTCGCGCGGTAATGACGGCAAGAAATTCCATATCCTGGCTTCTCCTGGCTATGAACCTTTCCGGGTCGCTGGCGGTGTTCCAATGTTACTTGCTTGCGATTACCTCGCAATGAAAGAAAAGGATAACTGTACTTCCAAGTCACTGCCGCGTCAATGTGATGTCGCAGGGGCAGGAGGTAGATGGACAAAACGTCCGCGAAACGTGTGATTGGCGCAAACGCCAGGTTTGGATTTTCAAGGTTTACTGTGAGAACGAATGCCCTCGGCGCTGATCGCGGCCTGTGCCGCGCCCCGGTATCCTGAAACCCGAAGGGCAGGTGTATAGTGGCTCGGACCGAAGATTGACATCCCAAAGAGATTCCGGCCGGGTCGCACGGTCGCCAAAGGGGGAAGATTATGAGACGAAGGAGATTCTTGCATCAAGTCGCCGCATCGCTGGCGTCTGCGCCCTTGCTTTCTCGTGGGGGAATAAAGGGGAGCAACCAAACCTCTCCACGAAGTGGCGACCCTATTATGGTGAATTCCACGCGACAACTTTTTGTTGATAACTTGCTGATTGCCGAGGGACGCGGCATACGCCTGGTGTTGAACCGCCCCGACCCTAACGGCGAGCGTTGTGTTGTGGCCGACAAACCTTGGGAGGGTCTGGGCGTCTGGGGATACAACTCGGTGATGGAAGACGATGGCGTCCTGAAGTTGTGGTACGACGCCATCGCCAGCGATGGCAGCCGGTGGTGCTGTCTGGCGACTTCCCAAGATGGGATCCACTGGGAGAAACCCAACCTCGGGATTGTCCCTTTTCAGGGTCAGAGAGACACGAACATTGTGTTTCCACCGGATCGTATGTCCCACGAACCAAATTGCGTATTCAAGGATACGAACCCCGCTTGCCCCCCTGCCGAAAAATACAAGATGGTGGCCAACCTGCATCCTCCGGGGATGGCGAAGGGCACGTACGTGGCCGCTTCCCCCGATGGCCTGCGTTGGAAGCTCATGAAGGATTCGCCCGCCTTCCGCGACAGCGACACGAACAACATCTGCTTTTTCGATAACCGCATCGGGCGATACGTGGGGTACGTGCGCATGTGGGCTCCCATGCGCATGGTGGGCCGGTGCGAGTTTGACGACATAACCTCTTGGGGTAAAGAGGAGGTGGTTTTTTCCTACGATGCGGAAGACCTGCGGGGATTGGACAGCCAGGTCTTTTCCACTACCGCTTTTGCTCAAGGTGGGTCAGCCATCAAGACGAAGCCCGCGATGGATTTCTACACCTCAGCGGCCTGGAAGTATCCGCGCGCCGAGAATGTTTATTTGATGTTTCCCTCCGCCTACTACCACTATCAGGAGGATTGGGCACGGCGCATGGGAACAACCGATCCCAGGAATGACGGAACTCTCGACATCCAGTTTGCCACGAGCAGGGATGGCAAAAGCTGGAACCGCCTTGATCGGCATCCCTTTATTCGATTAGGTGTGGCGGGGGGCTTCGCCAGCGCTTACGCTTATATGGCATCGGGATGCATCTGCCGTCCGGAGGAGATTTGGTTCTATTATGGCGTGTCGGACCACACTCACGGGAACTACGATCCTGCGCGCGACAAATTCCTTGGAACCATCACCCGCGCGCGTTTGCGTCTAGATGGGTTTGTGTCCGTGGACGCGGATTATGCCGGCGGCGAGTTCACCACTCCGCCCTTGCTGTTCTCGGGCAAACAACTCACCCTCAACACGGACACGAGCGCAGGAGGACATGTTCGCGTGGAGCTTCAGTATGAGTCCGCCCAACCCCTCGCGGGATTTTCGGTGGCTGAGTGTGACCCCATCAACGGAAACTTTATCCAGAAGACTGTTTCCTGGCGTGGCAACCCTGCTTTGCAGGCCTGGGTGGGAAAGCCCGTTCGTCTGCGATTTCTGATGCGCGATGCGAAACTGTACTCGTTCAAGTTCGAATGAGTAAGGGCAGGGCTCATTCAGTTGCGTGCCACCGCACGCCATGCCGTTCGGCGAGCTCGATGGCATAGTGAATTGCCACGGCAACGGAATACGCGGGGCGCAGGGGATCCCTCTTGTCAACCACGGCGATTACCCCGCCGCCCGGGCGATACACGGGACTGCCGCTGTTTCCCGGGCGCAGGTGGATATCCACAACCAAAGCGTCACTGGCGGCAGGGAGAGGGTAATCGATTTCTTCCAGCCGCGTTCTGCCGACTGCGGTGACGCGCCCTGCCTGCGTAACCGGTTGCCACGAAAAAACGGGATAGCCCGTGACCCTCACTGCCGTCCCCACGGCCACGGCGTGCGCATCAAGCATCGCATAAGGCGGCTTGCCGCCGGGGTTTGCCAGGAGTGGCCGCTCGGCTTTCAATAAAGCCAAGTCGTTAGGGATGTCAAGGGCAATCACATCACAGGGCACCGCCTGGGCAGTTCGAGAGCTGGTGACCGCCAACTTTGCTAAGATCTTCGCTCCCGGAGCTTTCTCCAGGCACCCCTTCGCGGCTTCCACCACATGCCAATTGGTAATCAGGTAGCCGTCTTCATTGATGAGGAAACCCGTCGCCGAACACTCCTGGTTTTGGTCTTGATTCGCCGGGCCGACGGCGACAAGCTCGACGACAGAGCGCAGGACACGGTCTTCCTGCGGCGGTAGCTTAACTCTTCCCTCTGTCTGTGAAAACGGAATGGCGTGGGAGGGTGACAAACAAACCAAAAGGCAAAAGGAGACAAGCGCTAGCTTTGGCCAGGAACTACGGATCACAAACGACGGACGACTGACACCTGACGAAAGCTCGCCAGACCTGCGCCCGGCCCTCTCAGGCTGCGAATTGTTCATTGCGTTCTTCTGCACAATGCCCCGGCAATTTCAAAAGCCCCGGAGTAGATGATGGCAAGGAGCAAAAAAATGAGACACGCCCGCCTGAGGCCGCGCGTTCTAATGATGTAATAGGGGACAATGATTGGCCATGCGAAAGACATGAAGAATCCTATATCCCAAACCCGCATGACGCGCCGTTCTCGGCTGTCTATTTCAAGCCAGTAGCAGATCAGACAAAAGAGGGCCACGTACGAGAGGACGGAGGAAGCCCCCGGCACTTCTGTATTTCTGGCAAAGCAGATACCCTTTTCCACTTGGCCAGCGACGATCAAAGCGAGAATCAACACGGCTGTGATCCTCGCTGCTATAGAGGCCTCTTTCATTACCCACTCACTGTTTGTCTTAAACTTTATATGTCCTATCCGCTGTCACTTGTAACCTATCACCTGCCCCTCCTGCAATGGGCCACTGAAGGCGGACGATGGGCCAGGCTTACCGATCCTGCAAACTCCCGTCCGTGGTTTTGACTTTTGCCTTTTGCGCTTTGCGTTTTGACTTGTTCTTCATTTCCTGAAAGCCTCCTTACCAATCCTGCACGCTCCCATCTCTACGCCGCGCGGTGGGCAGATAGGCGCGCTTGTAGGGATATTTCTTGGCCAATTCCTCGTTTAGATCGGTCCCGAGGCCGGGCGTGTCGCGAACCATCATGTAGCCATCTTTGAACTCCGGCGCGCCGGGCAGGACTTCTTGCGTGATCTCGGGGAAAAAGACCATCTCCTGGATGCCGAAATTGGGGATGGAAATATCCACGTGCACATTCGCGGCGTGCGTTGGGGGAGCGATGTCGCCCGGGCCGTGCCAGGCCGTCTTTACCTGAAAAGCCTCGGCCAGCGCGGCCACTTTGCGGGCGTTGGTGATGCCGCCGATGTGCCCCAGGTCGCAGCGAATGAAATCGATCAATTGTTCTTTGATAAGCGGGAGGCAATCCCAGAGCGTATTGAACAGTTCGCCCATGGCGATGGGTGTGGTGGAGTGCTGGCGGATCAGGCGGAAGCTCTCTTTGTACTCCGGCCGCAGGGGATCTTCGAGAAAGAAAAGGTGGTAGGGCTCGAGTTCCTTCGCCAGGCGCGCCGCCTCCACCGGTCCCAGCTTCTCGTGCACGTCGTGTAGCAGTTCCACTTCCTCGCCGAGCGTCGCGCGCAAGTGCGCGAAGAGCTTGGGCACAATGCGCAGATAGGGCCCCGGCTCGAAGAGTTCGGTGTGCGGCAGATCGGCTTGTTGGGGGACGCGGCCGGCGATCTCCTCCGATTTCTTCTTCTCGGCCGTGCCGTACGTTCCCTCCAGTCCGGGAATCGCCACCTGCGCGCGAACACATTGGAAGCCGCGCTCCATGGCCCGCCGCACGGCGTCTTCGACCTCAGTAAGGTTGTTGCCGGAAGCATGGGTGTAAGCGAGTGCTCCCACGCGCGTGCGTCCGCCCAGCAATTGATAGACCGGCATGCCCGCGCGCTTGCCCTTGATATCCCACAGCGCCAGGTCGACACCGGCGAGCGCCGTCATCTGCACCGGGCCGCCCCGCCAGTAGGGGCCGCGATAGAGGTACTGCCAGGTGTCCTCGATGGCTTCCGGATCGCGCCCGATCAGCAACGGCGCAAGGTGCTTTTCCAGCGTCGTCGCCACGGCAAGTTCACGCCCGTTGAGTGTGGCGTCGCCCACTCCGTAAAGCCCCGGCTCGTTGGTCAGGATCTTCACCAGCACGTAGTTGCGGCCTGGGCAGGTGACGATGACGCGCACGTCGGTAATCTTGATAGGCGGCAGACCCGGTGTGGAAGTAGGTGGCGGCGCCTCACTCCAAGCCATTCCTCTCGCCAACGCGGGCTTGGCGAGGGCCGTTGCTCCGGCGAGTTTCAAGAATCCCCGGCGGTTCGCGGATTGAGCTTTGGGTGGCATAAGACCTCCTGCGCGGAGATTAAGGGTAACGATTGGCTCTGCTCGAAATGCCAAGTGGTTTTCACGCAGGCCATTTTACCCTGAGGAAGGGTAGCGCGGACCTGTTCTGTGGGTCCGCGGCTTTTCCTTGCCCATAGGGGACAAGCCGCGGACCCACAGAACAGGTCCGCGCTACACCTGCTATATTCCAAGGATTGAAAACCGTTATGGCCGTGGCGCCGGTTTGGCGGAGGCCGTCAAGCGTTTCAGCTCGACGTTCAGGTTTTGCACGCCGGGCTGGTCAAACTTGACGATGATGTCGGAGGGTTCAAAGCCCGCGGCTTCAATGTGCAGGGTGTGCTCGCCGACGGGGAGTTGGAAAGGGCCGAGTCGGTCGGTTGTCCCCGCGTAAATACCATCGAGCGTGACGCGAGCTTTAGGAGGATTTGTATCGAGGATCAGCGCCCCCACGCTATCCCATTCGTAACCGGCGTTGGGGTTGCAGCCGGCTTGGCACGGATTTTCACTGGGATAGGGACTGACCCACCAGTATTTAGGGGGAACGGCAAGAGGCGAACTGGACGAAGCGTAGAGGCCGGAACCACCGAACACAGGGTACCCACCCCAACCACCGTACCCACCCCCACCCCCGTAAACGGGCGCAGCGTGAGAGGAGCTGTACGCGTGGGGGGCGGCGCCACCTCCCCTTCGCTGGGCGAAGACCGGAAGGCATAACAGCAAAAACATGAGTATGAAACGAAGGATAGTGCGGGAACTCTGGCTCATATGGCCTCCTCCAAACGGAGCCCAATTGCCTCTTACCCACCCTAATTGTAACATCCTCGCGCCTCGATTGCGAATCGTTTTGTCTTCTTAATGGATGCCCCGGGGTGCGCAGCCGTTGCCCTATGGCTGCAAATCAGCCGAAGGATCAAAGAGATCCCGTGATGGCAAGGAAAGAGGGCGGGGCCCATTCCACACCCCAGCGTGAACGGTCACCTCGCGGCAGCGGCATGAGTCCTGATAGGGCTTGACGCTGTTTTCGGTAGTGGGCTAACGTGATAAGGTTACGCTTAAATCCCAAATCGTCGGCGTACAGACACTGAAAGATATCTCGCGACGAGCGTCCGGACGGGAATTCCTATGGATCTTTTTGAGCTCACCAAAAGCCTGGTCAACATGGCCTCCGTCACCGGTCATGAGAAGGCCTGTGCGGAATTTGTAAAAGGATACCTCGTTCAACTGGGTTTTCAGGCAGAACTGATGCCCGTGTCGCGTGACCGTTCGAACGTGTACGCCACTTGGGGAAAGCCGGACATCGTGCTGAGCACGCACATCGATACCGTGCCGCCCTTTTTCCCGGCGCACGAAGATGCCGACCACATTTACGGCCGCGGGTCCTGTGACGCCAAGGGGATTCTGGCGGCGCAGGTGACAGCCGCGGAACGGCTCAAAAAAGACGGCGTGGAGGATTTCGCCTTGCTTTTCGTAGTGGGGGAAGAAACCGTCAGCGACGGCGCGCGCGAAGCCAATTTGCACCCGCGCGGTTCGCGCTACATCATCAATGGCGAGCCGACGGAAAACAAACTGGTGATTGGCACCAAAGGAAACTTGCGAATCGACCTTCGTGCGCGCGGCAAGATGGCGCATTCCGCTTACCCGCACCTGGGCGTGAATGCCATTGACAAGCTCTTGGATGTGCTCGCGGATCTTCGGAAGCTCCCCCTGCCGGTCAGCCCGGAGCTGGGGCCCTCCACCATGAATATCGGTGTGATCACCGGCGGCCGCGCGGCCAACGTAATACCCGACGAAGCCGGCGCGCAGATCCTGATTCGCACCGTGGAGAATTCCGAGCCCTTGCGGAGGAGGATTACCGAAATCATCGGTGATCGTTGCGAGCTTGCCATCGTGCGCGACACGCCAGTGCTCCTGATGGAAAAGCTCGAGGGCTACGAAACGGACGTGGTGGCTTTTACCACCGACTTGCCCTCGCTGACCAATTGGGGACGCCCCTTGCTGCTCGGGCCAGGCTCCATCAGCATGGCGCATACCGAGCGTGAGTGCGTGCGCAAGGCAGACTTGGTGGCTGCGGCCGATCTCTACTGCCGTTTGGTTCGCGACCTGAAAAGCAGGGATTAGGGGTTAGGGGTTAGTACTACTACGTTAAGTTAAGGTGGACGGTTTCGCTTGCGAATTACGCTGCCACAGTACGCGCACTCTCCGGTCCAGGTAAACAACAGGCGTTGGATCTCACGACGCGTCTGTGGCAGG
>Ga0181539_1003563_pt1 | contig 14110 bp, 12 predicted proteins | sample PEATcosm2014_Bin_46_FD_119767 | JGI IMG/M metagenome (GOLD analysis project Ga0181539, IMG submission 119767) | Peatland microbial communities from MTU Mesocosm Facility, Houghton, MI, USA - PEATcosm2014_Bin23_60_metaG | ecosystem: Environmental > Terrestrial > Soil > Wetlands > Peat | place... | reverse complement strand
GGATGATCGTCAGCAGGGCGATAAGCGAGAGCCAGGCGATGCTTGATTGTCCTCTCGACAAAATGACATACGCAACCATCAGCGGCCCACCGGCCATGCCGACATTTCCGCCGACCTGGAACAGCGACTGGGCCAGTCCGTACCGGCCTCCGGAGGCCATTCGGGCCACCCGGGACGACTCCGGATGAAACACGGAAGAGCCCACGCCCACCAATGCTGCCGCAAAAACAATCGCGTGAAAACTGTGCGCAGCCGAAAGCAACAACAGGCCGATGAGGGTCGAGCAGAGCCCGATCGGCAGCGAAAAGGGTTTGGGATGACGGTCCGTATAAAGACCCACAATCGGCTGCAGCAGGGAGGCCGTCACCTGATACGTCAGAGCCATCAGCCCTATCTGCCCGAAGCTCAGATGAAGCATGCTCTTGAACATCGGGTAGATTGACGGCAGCAGCGACGCCATCATGTCGTTCAGCAAGTGGCATATCGCGACCGACGTCAGGATGAAATAGACCGCGTGCTGTTGTCTAGAAACCGGTCTGTATGGCAATGGCAGTACCTCCGTTGGCGCCCTTTATCGCACCTTGTTCATTTTTCCCACACCTGTGGACTTGCACGCGCCTTATCTCCATTTCTTCTTTTCCGTGGGCATGAGGAAGTCCTGGACATTCCCCGAAGGCCCATGGTAGCGGCGCATAAGATTGGAGTCTACTAAAATTGTCCCGATGGGTCAACAAGAAAGACGGGGACAAGGTGCAGATTCCGATCTGAAACGAAGAACTCTTTGACGTACTCCTCCGGCGGGCATATAATTGTAGATAAGGCGTTGCTTTAATAGCCGGTGATCATGTGACGCACCATGTCGTTGTTGCGGCTGCACAGGAGGCGATTATGAAAAAACTTTTCTTGATCATTGTGCTTTGTCTGGTTATTACCGTTCCATACGCGTACGGAAAAGGCGGTGGCGGAGGTCGTGGCGGAGGACACTCCGGTAGCGGTGGCGGATCTCATGGATTCTCACAAGGAGTTCCGGGAGGTGGAATTCACGGAGGAGGATCTGGGCGTTGGTATGGCGGATATGCTAAAGGTGGGCACTATTATGGAGGACATTACTACGGTGGCTATGGTAGTTACTTTTATAGAGGATATGCACCACCGGGTGCCTTATTTGGAGCTTTTCTAGGCGGGATAGTTATAGGTGGAGTTTTTAGTCCGTTCTGGTGGCCTTACTACGCTGTAGCAGTACCTCCAGCCTATTATGATCCATACTATCAATATCCATATCCTGCACCTCCGTACGTAATCGAGGTTCCACCCGCCGAGGCTACTACCGCCTATCAGCAAGGACCTCCACCGGCAACAACGGCGCCAAACCAATGTTATGCACCTAAAACCGATCCGAGCGGGAATGTGATCAAAGACAATGGCGGCAACATGACTCCTGACTTTTCCAAGCCGGTGCCATGTCCTCCACAACAATAACATTCCGGTATCCGGTTTTAGATCTCCTGATTGCGCTTTTTTGATTTTTGAATTGCAGATTGGGCGGTGGGGCGTCAGGCAGGAAAAACGGGGGATGCTGCGGAGGGGAAATTCCAACCGGTAGGGTAGGGAGAAGGTTCAGGCTCGCGAATCATAAAGTAAATCAGGGAAAGGGCGAGAAGCAGGGAACCAATCACGATGGCGAGCCAGGGTATCTTTCGGGGTGCTCGGCTGTTGCGCTTCAGGGCTTCCAGGAGAGGCCCATCGGCCTTCGGAGGGGCGACAATGCCACGCCATCCGCAATCGAGGCACCTATATGCCTTCCTGTTAAAACGCTTCATAGTGCGCTCGACAACGCTTCTCGACCGGCTTCGTTTTACGTGTGGAGACTTGCAGCTCGGGCATACAACCTTCATAGAGTCCTCTCCCAAGCTCTATTTGTCCTGCTGAGCGCCCTGCCGATAACCTTTTCCAGTTCCGGAAAAGAGAAAGGCTTCGAAATGTAATCATCCGCACCTTTTCGTATGGCCTCGGTACCTGACTCGATAGTTGCATAACCCGTCATGATAATCACCCTCACCTTTTTGCTCCGTTCTCGTAGTGCTTCGAGCAGATCGATGCCGCTCATGTCGGACAGCATCAAATCGGCGATAACCAGATCGTACTGTTGCTGCTCGAGCGCATGGAGCCCCTCCGCCGCGCTGTAAACAGCAGACGAGGAGTATCCGGCAGTAGTGAGGTAAGCCGCAAGCACGTCCGCCATAGGCTTTTCATCATCCACCACAAGTAGTCGCGCCCTGGGCTTGCCTGTACTCACCAAACCTTTGCGGTTATCCGGCCTTATCCCCTCTCCGGGCAGCATGGCCGGTATCGTGCTCACCTTCGGGGATTCCTCGGCATAAGGCGTGTACTGGTCGACCATCCTGCTCAATTGATTCTTGATGCCGGGGATGCTGCAGGCGACGGCAAGCTGCACGAGGTCCGAGATCTGCCCGGACAGCGTGCTTAGGCTTACTTTCTTTTGCGCCGAAAGCACCATAACCTTCTCGTGTCGGGTCGGCACCACATGCTCGCCATCCGTGATCAACTCTTCGTAAAGCTTTTCACCCGGCCTCAATCCGACGTACTCGATATGGATGTCCTCATCGGGCTTGAAACCCGAGAGGGTGATCATGTCTCTTGCGAGACTGTCGATCCGGATGGGGGTTCCCATCTTGAGGACAAATATCTCTCCGCCCTTTCCGATTGCGCCCGCCTGCAGGATAAGGCGGCATGCCTCCGGGATCGTCATAAAATAACGGGTCATATCTTTGTGGGTGACCGTCACCGGTCCGCCCTGGGCGATCTGCTTCTTGAAGAGAGGGACCACGCTTCCCACGCTTCCGATGACGTTGCCGAACCTCACCGCCATGAAGCGGCAGTGGTTTTCCGAGGAATAGGCCTGGGCGAGAAGCTCCGTGAGCCTCTTTGACGCGCCCATCACATTTGAGGGACGCACTGCCTTATCGGTGGATACCACGACGCACTCTTCCACGTTGTTCTCGATGCACAGCTCAAGGAGCGTCTGCGTTGCAAGCACGTTGTTGAAGACGGCCTCCCAGGGGTGAAGCTCCATCATGGGCACATGCTTGTAGGCAGCGGCATGAAACACCACCTGAGGGCGGGCCCCGTCCAAACACTTCTGCATCAGGGACCTGTTCTGGAGCGCAGCAAGAGCCGGAGTGATGGTAAGATGGGGAAAAGCCGCTTTCAGCTCCATATCTATGTCGAAAAGGCCCGACTCATTCCTGTCCAGGAGGACCAGCATGGACGGCTCAAACTGGGCGATCTGCCGGCAGAGCTCGGAGCCGATGGAGCCTGCGGCGCCGGTGACCAGCACCCTGCGGCCCGTCAGATACCGGCCGATTTCGTTTACATCGATCTCCACCTGTTTTCTGCCGAGCAAGTCTTCGTACCGGACCTCCCGAATGGCACTTACGCTCACCTTGCCCTCTATAAGCTCCCCGATCCCGGGAACGGTCTTAAAGGTCACGCTGGATGTAGTGCAGAAGCTGACCAATCTTCGCATCTCGGCGGCGGAGGCGGATGGAACGGCAATAATGATTTCATCCACGCTCAGGTCTTTCACTATGCGGCCTATAGTGCTCACGGCCCCGAGTACGGGCACCCCGTGGATGGTCATTTCAAACTTGGACACATTGTCATCGACAAAACCCACCACGTCATAGCGAAGCCTTGGATTATCTTTGATCTCCCGAAGAAGCTTCTCTCCTGCGCTGCCCGCGCCGATGATAACAAGCCTCTTCATCGGCGCCCACGCGTCGCCACCCGTGCGCTCAACAGCACTTCTCGAGCGCCTTCGTTTTACGTGTGAAGACTTGCAGTTGGGGCATATCACGTTCATGAGGCCCTCATCCTGTTTTCGTTGTACCCTCCGCTCTTACAGCCGTTTCCACACCATCCCGAGAATAATGCCGAGGATCAACCATATGGGTATCGATATTATCAGACCCCATAAGAGTCCACTTACTCTTTTTAGAGAACTCTCAATATCTTTCACATGTACCGCTCTTTCCACTTTGATCCTGACGTCTTCCAGGTTAAGCGGCTTGGTAATGTAGTCAAACGCGCCCTGTTTAATTGCCTCGATAGCAGTCTCGACGCTCGGATACCCGGTCATCAGGAAAAACGCCGTTTTCCTATCCTGCCCCCTAAGCTGGCGGAGGAAATCCAGCCCGTCCATTTCAGGCATAACAAGGTCGGAAAGCACACAGTCAAATTGTCCGGGTACAAACTTCTCCAATGCATCCTTCCCGGTCTTTGCCGTCACTACTTGATAGCCGAGACTGCCGAAGTAATCTTCAAAGATGTTCCGAATCCCCTCTTCGTCGTCCACGATCAGCAACCGTTCTCCTGCCATCGATCCTTCTCCTTTGCCTGTCCTTCTTTATCGCTTGCTGCGCCTATTGGCTGCCGGACCAGACGCTCAGATCTTCACGGCATCATCCAGGAACATTTTGACTGTTTCTTTTGAGTATGGATGAACCAGCATGCCCTCTATCAGGTTGGGTGTCACGGTCACAATGTGGGCTCCGGCATCGAGCCATTCGATCACGTTCAACACTTCCCTGGTAGACCCTACGATCATCTGGGATTTAAGGCCGAATTGGTCCAAGACTTTACGTAGCTTGGAGATTTCACTACATGTATTGTAACCCATGTTGTTGACCCTGCCACCGAAAATTGATACATAGGTAGCACCGGCCAACGCGGCGAGGAAAGCCTGTTGGGCACTCATCATCGCCGTTACATTTACCCGCACGTTGTGCTTTGTCTCGAGATCGTGTATTACCTCCACGTTGTCCAGTTCGCCGTTAGGACCATGGATGGTGATCTTTATGTTAATGTTTTCAGCCCACTGTGAAAATTCTCGTGCCTGTGTTATCATCTCTTCTTTTGCATTCGTCGTAACTTCGACTGACAAAGGGTAGGGATGAATCATTCTGGCAATCTGGATCGAACGTTCCCTAACCCCATCAAGTCCTCCCGTCACACCATCCTTCAAGAGAATGGTCGGATTTGTGGTCACTCCTCGTATAATTCCCATGCTCATGTACTTCTGGACTTCTTTGATCTTTCCCGTATCAAGGAATATAGGCATTGAGTTTCCTCCCCAATTCGTAAACCGTAAAATGTGAATCGTAGAGAGTTATTTCATTTCTTACCGTTAGCTCATAGCGATTCACTGCATTATTTCACGCTCTCCCACTTCATCTCGTTCACGAGTATTCTGGGGTGCGACACAATCAGATGCCAGATGACGGCCTGAAACGATTCCGTGTGAGCCGTTACCGTAGCTCCGTTAATTGTCGGTATGATTATACACGCATCCGCACTGCGTGCCGTGAAGCCACCATCTCTGCCCACAATTCCAAAAATTCGTGCGCCCACTTCCCTGGCATATTGCAAGGCCTTTACTATGTTCATGCTTATATTCTTTTCCTCGCTTCCACCGCCTACAGAAAAAACAAATACGCCATCTTTACTGTTTAGTCGGCTGCCCTTTAGCCAGCTTAAGAAACAGGACTCCCATCCATCGTCGTTCACCCTGGCCGTCAACTCCGCTACGTTATCGGTAGGCGTGTATGACTCAATTCCGGCAATCTTCCTGAAATCGTTTACCGCGTGGGCGGCGTTCCCTGCCCCTCCACCCACTCCGATAAAAAAGAGGCGGCCTCCCTCTTCGCGGAGCCTCGCTAACTGCTGGACAAGGGACTCAATAGCTGCCTTGTCAATTCCATCCACAACCCGATGCACCTCATCAAGATATTGCTCTACGTAGTTCATGTATTGTCCTCTATTCTTCCCGCATCAGACCTACAATCAACTCCGTACTCTTTCATCGGTATATCTTCGGCAACCGCTCCCAGATATTTTTTGGCCTCTGTGGTTGCGCAATACAGGTCGGCATCATAGAATCTCCAATCGACAAACCGATGAAACTCTTCTATCGTTCTTATTTTTGCAAGTGGATATCGCATGACCCCGAAACCCCTCCCGGTCCTCTTGATCCCCAAAAACGTTGGGGCTTCCCGGCCGTCAACCAGTATTTTTACCGCCTCTCGACCTAGCGTGAAAGCCCACCTCATGTCCAGTTTGCACGGCGAGCCCGAGCGATAGAGATAGGAAGGGTTAACCGCATTCACATTTCTCGTGTCGAATTCCTTTTTCAGATCTTGTTTGAGCTTTTTGGCGAGCACTTCAGCCGCGCCCTTGAACCTCGGATGGCCAAACTCGTCTTTTTCGTACTCATCCGCGCTTATATGGGAGTCGTCCGAAAACCGTGCCCCTTCCGCGACGACGATAATTGCCTGTCGCTGCTTCCCATATGTTTCTACCACGCGTGATTTGAATCTCTCATAGTCAAGCGGAAACTCGGGAATTATGATGAAGTCCGGATGACCCATACAGGAGGACAGGGCAAGCCATCCGGCGTGCATCCCCATCGATTCGACGATAATTACTCGCTCATGCGAATAGGCCGTTGACCTCAAGCCTTCCGTAAGACTTACGAACGAGGATATCTTCCGAGCGGCGGTAGGAAATCCAAGTGTGAAATAATTAACAATTGCTTTTCCGTCAATTCCGCGACCATCTTTCGGCATCACACCCACATCGTTGTCTATGGTCTTCGATATGAGAACCTGAGGGATACCGGGGAGAGACAAAGAGTTTGACAAGGTATCTTCCCCACCTATTACAATGAGCCCCCCTATGCCCAGCCTCTGAAAGTTTTCCTGAGTGCGGTGCAGACGTTCATCCGACCCGTCAAGCTTGATTCTCGATGACTTAAGGATGGTTCCGCCGATTGCCGGGTTGACGTTAAGATCAGATAGATTGACATAAAGGTTTTCAATTAATCCCTGCCAGCCTTTAATGAAGCCGATCAGCTCAATATTAGCCTGTTTGCATGATTCGACAGCGGAGGCAATGACGGCATTCAGGGGCGGTACATCTCCTCCTCCAGTCAGTATGCCTATGCGTTTCTTACACATAAATGTCCACTGTTAGCCGCCTGCCGCTAGTGTCGTATTCTGATTTTCTATTCCCGTTTCCCGTTCCGCGTCCCAACCTCATGTTCCGAACCAGGGTGGTGTGGGAGGGCAAAAGTCGCGGGGCCTTCCCCTGTCCCGATTTTCACTACCTTTTGTTCCGCCGAAGACCGGTACATGGCCTCTATCACCTCGTTTGCCCTCAACCCGTCTATTCCGTCACCGACCGGGCGCCTCTTGTCCTTGATGGCTGAAAGGAAGTCCTGCCATTCTAATTTCCAGCTCACATCTTCAACAGGGAACTCGTCACGTTCGATGTCCGGCACGCCGCCTTCTTTTCGCCTTTTTCCGAACTCGAGCGTCTCGGGCCCGTAACTGCCACCCAGACCTTCAATTCTGAGGTAACCCTCGGTGCCAAAAATTTCGAAGGAGAAAATATTCTTCCAATTCGTCCAGCTCACATGAAATGAAGCCGTTACGTCGCTACCGGTTTTTAAGATGGCGGACGCATTATCTTCTACTTCCATCGGCCAGAACTTGGTTTCCACGCGGCCGTAAACCTCCGTAATTTCTCCTCCGAACCACCGTATTAAGTCGATCACATGCACACCCTGGTCGAGAAGCTCGCCTCCGCCGCACAGGTCTTTTGAGGCCCGCCACTCTTTTTCCATTCCCGGCCGTCCGCCATGGCCATAGCGTGCCCTGATAGTAAGGATCTTACCAATACCACCGCCGTCACAAATTTGTCTGGCTTTCCAGACTGCAGGGTGAAAACGATGGTTATAACCGACCTTGAGCACCAGGTGGCGCCCATTTTGCGCAGCTTGCAGCCCGTCCACTATTTCCGCCGCCTCGACCGCGTTTCGCCCGAGCGGTTTTTCGACCAACACGTGATTCCCCGATTCTAATGCGCCCAACGCGATGTTCCGGGCAAACTTGTTGACGACGGCAACAACGACGATATCGCTTTTGGCATGGCGTAAAAGAGATTGGTAGTCCGTGAAGACGCGGCAAGAGAATTCGGCTGCAAATTTTTGTGCCGCTTCCGCGTTCGTATCACAACACGCGACCAGTGCGCTGCTCTCGTCCAGGCCCAGCGCCCTTTTGCGGCCGATCAGCCCGCACCCTATAATTGCCACACGCACGGCCGTTCCCGTCCCTCACTTCTTCCCGGCACAGAAGCTCATGTCGTCTATCCGCCTCAGGGTCGCGAGGTCCCTGTCGGCCCTCAGCCGGTTTCGGAACTCCTCGTCCCGCCAGGGGTCCCATTGGGCACTGATAAGCTTGCCCGTGATGCCGTTGGATTCATCTGAAGCGAGGAACGCGACGAGCTCGGCGGGAAGCTCAGGGGGCACTCCTCCCTTATCCCGCCTCCGCACCGCATCTTCCCATTCCTTGCTCCCGGCCCTGGACCCGGCCTCGATGATCTCGTCCAGCATTTTCGTATTAATTGCCCCGGGCGCGATGGCATTCACGTCGATTCCAAATGGCCTTACCTCCTCGGCCAGCACCTCTGTAAACCTGACAACCGCTGTTTTAGCGGCGGCATAGGCGCTGAAAAACGGCCTCGGCCCTGTCGCTCCCCCCCCGGAGAAATTGATTATCTTGCCTGCCTTTTTCGATATCATTATCGGTACTACAGACCTGCAGCACGATACCGAGCCGAACAGATTGATGCCCACACTCCTCATCCATTCCTGGACGTCCACCTCGGCGAATGGCCCGATGGGCGGCTGCACTCCTGCCGCATTCACGAGGACATCAACCGCACCCTGCCGGTCGATTATCTCGTCTACTAAATTTTCAACCGCCGTTGCATCCGATACGTCCACGGTTCTTCCAGAGAGATTACAGTCAGAGTATCTGGTTTTCAGTTCCTGGATTGTCAACTCGATTTCCGATGTTGTTCTCGAAGCGATAACTACATGTGCCCCTTCCCGTACAAGGGCCTCGGCGACCGCCCTGCCGATGCCTCGGCTGCCACCGGTAATCAGGGCTACCTTATCGATCAGGGTCAACCTGCCTCCCCCAGCGTCGTTTTCATTACTTTCAGTCTGTTCTTGCCCACCACGTTCTTGCTGTAGAGCTTTACGGCACTTGCATTGCCAACATTCATAAAATTCAAGAGCACCTTACTCCCCTCAAAATCAAACCGGTATCGCATTTCCCTTAAGCCCAGCCTCTCCATGGCGTGTCGGAATTCGGTCTGGCCTTTTTCTATATAAAAAAGGAAAAATCCTCCTCCTCCGGCACCGGTTATTTTCCCGCCAAGCGCTCCCTTTTCCTTGGCTATTTGATAAATGGCGTCGAAGCGTTGATTTGACATCTTTCTGGATATTCTCTTTTTGTACTCCCAGTGCTTATCGAACAGCAACCCGACGTCTGTTATATTGCCGCTTTCTACGGCATCTAGTATCCGATATCCGATATCTTTGATATAGTGCATGCTCTCTATGACGTTTTTCCTTTCGCCTGAAGCTCCCCTGCTCTGTTCTTTCAGGATTTCATCTGCACTTCTTGAGGTGTTGGTGTAGAACATGAGGAGGTTCCTGCTCAGGTCATCGATTGCCGCTTCCGGCACATCTGCCTTCCGCACGTATACCGAGCCGTCCTTTTCGATGTTCAGGACAGTCAGCCCTCCAAAGGCAGCCATATATTGGTCTTGCTTCCCGATAGGTTTCCTCAGTGAGTCGATCTCCAACTCGCACGCCTCTTCGGCTAGATCCTGAAGCGAAATGTGCTCTCTTTTCAAGGTGTGGAGGGCGTGGAGAAGACCGACAGCATAGCAACTGGAAGAACCGAGACCGGTACCCGCCGGCACGTCCGCCATCGATACTATTTCCAGCGAATTGTCGATGCCGGTCATGCGCATCGCTTCCTTCGCTATGTCGTGTTGCAGATCCTCTCTGCTCTCCACGATTTCCGATTTTGAGTATTTTACCCGAATAAGATCATCAACTATCGGGCGGTTCAGATTAATGAACATGTATTTATCGATACCTGCCGCGAAAACAAACCCTCCGTGCCGAGAGTAATAGGCCGGCAGATCCGTGCCTCCCCCACCGAGTGTGAATCTGAAAGGTGTCCTGGTAATAATCATTATTATCCTCCTCACGCAAGAGCGGCCTCTGTTTGCCCCAGATGCGATGCTACAAAGTTAATCGGATAACATGCGGAGAACTATAGAGCAGGGCCGGCGGCCTTGAAGAGATCAGGGGTATCGATCGCAATAAGCGAGCCTTGAGCCTCGATCCCGTAGAGGGCCTCCCCACTCCTCAGCGCGTGGGGGAAAACGTTTCTTGCAAAATCAATGACCCGGCCCGGCAGAATATACTTGAGGATATCCCGGTCAAGCACGTAAAGACCTGCATTGACAAGATTGCTTATACGCTCATGAGGGCCGGGCTTTTCGATGAACTTGATGATTTTCCCATCATCGTCCAGAAGCGCTATTCCGCTCTGACTTACGTCATCTTTTCTGTGGAAAGCGATAGTACCCATGCCTTTGCATGCCTGGTGAAAACTGATGATCGTCTTCAGATCATAATTAAGGAGATTATCGCCGTAAATGACGAGGAACGGCAAGTTATATGTCGATACGACGTCAGAGCGGGGGTGGCGGGCAGCGGATGGCGAATGGCCTTCCTTCCAAAAGTGATCGGCTATACGCCTGACGGCACCCGCAGTCCCGAGAAGCTCCTCTTCATAGGAATAGGTAATGCTGACGCCAAATTTCTCTCCGTTGCCGAAGTAATCAACGATCCTGCCCGGGAGATGATGAAGGTTGATGTAAAGGTCTGTTATCCCGTACTTCCGACAAAGCTCAATATTGTGTTGCAGTATGGGCTTCCCGGCTATCCGCACCATGGGCTTCGGAACCGCGTCGACGATACCCTTGAGTCTTTCTCCCTTCCCGGCTGCGAGAATGATAGCTTTCATATCCTTCCTAACGCCATCTCTCCCCTTATAAATTCTATCGCCTTCCCAAGTCCTGTCACCAGGTCTGTCTTCGGCTCCCAGCCCAGCCCCTTCGCCTCGGTAATATCTGCCAGGTTTGCGAAGGCTTCACCGGGGAGGTCAGCCTCGTAGCGAGGTCTGGCGTCCGAGCCAAGCAAGCGGGCAATGATCGCGTAGATCTCGCTCACCGAATAATTTTTGCCCGATCCGAGGTTGAACACCTTTCCGGTAGTCCGCGCGTCTGTCATGCATTGAATGTGGAAATCGTTGATATCGTCCACGTACACGAAATCCCTTCTCTTTTCACCTGTGCCGTAAATGACCGGCCGCTCATCCTTGAGGAGCTTAATGATGAATGCCGAGAAGACCGGAGGGATGGTGCGCCGATAATCCTGCCTCGGCCCGTACACGCAGAAATACCTTAATGCGGTAAATTGTAAGTCGCAGAATCGTGAATAGGCCTCGGCAAAGTACATTGTCGCAAGCTTACTCGTCGCATAAAAGCTCTCAGGTCTTACTTCAGCTTCCTTCGAAGGAAGTGTCGAGCATCCCTCGTACAACGCGGATGATTCCGCATAGATTACCTTCTTCACACCTGCCTGCCTGGCCGCCTCGAATACATTTACCGTCCCCGTCACATTTATGTCGGCGGTTTCAACCGGGTCTGCCTGGCAGTCGGCTATGCAGTTCTTGGCCGCAAAGTGAAACACATAGTCCACATCCTTGAACAGAGGATAAATGGACTTGCGTCGCACGTCTTCCTGGTAAAACTCGACTCCATCGGGGATTTGTTCCCTCACGCCATAAGAGAGATTATCAACGCCGATGATTCGTAAATCGTGCATCGTGGATCGTGAATCGGTCAAAAGGCGTTCAGCGAAATTCGATCCGATAAATCCCGCAACACCGGTGATTAGTATGGTGATTTTGTGACTGTGAGACATGGGGACTACGAGACCCTCCCCGTCTCCCTCCGTCAGCACCCAGTGCCTCGCAGCACCGCTCTCACGGTTTCAAGCAGTATTTTAAAGTCGAGCCGCAAACTCCAATTATCGATATACTGCAGATCGAGCATGCACCATTCATCGAAATCGCTGATGCTGTTTCGCCCGCTTGCCTGCCAGAGACAGGTGATACCAGGCTTGATGCTCAGCTTTCTTCGCTGCCAGCTCTGGTAAAGCACCAGCTCATGAGGGCCGACCGGGCGCGGTCCCACAAGGCTCATATCACCCTTTAGCACACTCCACAACTGCGGCAGCTCGTCGAGGCTATATTTGCGGAGAATCTTTCCGATACTCGTGATCCTTGGATCGTCCTTGATCTTGAATACCGGACCTGACATCTCGTTGTGCTGCATCAACTGTCCTTTTATCTCGTCCGCATTGACTATCATTGTCCTGAACTTCCAGCTTGCAAACGGCTTCTTGTTAAAGCCGATCACATTCCAGCGATAAAATACAGGACCAGGGGAGGTAAGCTTAATCAGAAGTGCGATCGAGAGAAGGGCCGGAGCGAGGATAAGAAGTGCGATAAAGGAAACAACAATATCGATCAGCCTTTTTGCGTAAAGCAGCCATTCGTTATCCGGGACGGTGGTGAAACTGATTATGGGTAGTCCATACACGTTGTCAACACTCACCCCTTTTGCCAGACGCCCGAAGAAATCCGAGTTGAGCCTTACCTGCACACCTTCGCGCTCGCAGACATCAAACACGGCTTCCGTGTGGCCCAACTCCTTGGCTGATGCACAGATGATCACTTCATCCACCTGATGATTATGGAGGATATCTTCCATCGCGGATGCATCTCCAAGCAGAGGCTTTCCTTGAAACTCTTCCAGGTATTCCTTGCTAATTAACGCCACCATACCCACGATGTCGAGCCCCCATCCTAAGTTGGCCTCGGTGGTTCTTACAAACTTGTGCGCGGTGGCTCCATTTCCAACCACGATGACCCGCTTTCTGTTCCTGCCCCTCTCCCGGAATTTCTTCGCAACTCGGAATATGACGATCTTTTCAAGCATCAAACAGAGGGCATTTGAGACAAAAAAGATACAGACGTACGTACGGGCAATATAACCGACCCGCAGCACAAAGATGACGGCAAAAATCGCCAGGGTACCAATGAGCGAAACCTTCAGCACAATTACAATCTCGTGTCGAAGTGAGGTAAATCTCTGATACGTATACGCGTTCATCTTGGAGAGAACGATAACCCAGACAGCAGAGAATGTCGCTGCGACCCAATAAAGATCGGAAGTCAACTGAATCTCCGACCCAAACGTGCCTGGCAGACTAATCCTCAGACCGCTCCAGACAGCGTATGCAAGGACAAAGCTGAAAGCCGTCGTGCAAGCATCGGCCAGTTGAGCTATTCTTCTGTGATATGTGGGTCGCCAGAGCATCAGTTACGGGACCTTTGAACAGAGAAAAGGTGGTGGAAATGGTAAGTAAGGCTGTCGGCGCAATATCAACTTTGTTTCAACTGCTCCCGGATCCATTCGTATGTTGTGGATAAGCCTTCTCTTAGTGACCTGCTTGGTTTCCAGCCAAGTCTCTTAAAGATGAGATTGTTGTCAGAGTTTCTGCCCCGCACACCAAGCGGACCATCTATATGTTTGATGCTCAGTTTCTTGCCTGCAATATCCATCACAATTTCTGCAAGTTTGTTTATGCTCACCATCTCCTCAGAACCGATATTTACAGGCCCGGTGAAGTCGGAATTCATCAGCCTCCTGACACCATCCAGACACTCATCGATATATAAGAACGATCTCGTCTGCTTGCCGTCGCCCCATATTTCGATCTCTCCTCCGTCGGGCGCAACAGCAACTTTCCGAGACATCGCGGCAGGCGCCTTTTCTTTTCCCCCGTCCCAGGTTCCTTCCGGGCCAAAAATATTGTGGAATCGCGCAATACGGACCTGAATGCCATGGTTTCTCATATACGACAGATAGAGCCTCTCACTGAACAGTTTCTCCCATCCGTATTCACTATCCGGTTGGGCAGGATATGCCGAATCCTCAGAACATTTTGGGTTATCAGGGTCAGTCTGGTTGTATGCCGGATAGATGCAGGCAGAAGACGAATAGAACATTTTCCTGATATTCCGCTTATGGCAGG
>Ga0181539_1003558_pt1 | contig 14134 bp, 11 predicted proteins | sample PEATcosm2014_Bin_46_FD_119767 | JGI IMG/M metagenome (GOLD analysis project Ga0181539, IMG submission 119767) | Peatland microbial communities from MTU Mesocosm Facility, Houghton, MI, USA - PEATcosm2014_Bin23_60_metaG | ecosystem: Environmental > Terrestrial > Soil > Wetlands > Peat | place... | reverse complement strand
TGGAAGGGTCCACAGATCGCTTGTGAAGCCGTGAGCCCGGCTGCCTCGGCACAGCGCCTTCTCCACGGCACGAAGCTGGCGACGGTCCAGTCTCGGCTTGCGACCCGCGCGCCCGGTGCCACGAAGAGCGTTCGTGCCGCCACGCCGCCATTCCCGATACCAGCGGCTGACACTCTGGCGACTGACCTTCAGGTCGCGCGCAATGGCCGCCAAAATCAGCTTGCCGGTCGCAAACAAATGAGCCGCTTGCTTACGCCGACGCTCCAATTCCTGGAAATCTCGTCGCGGAGGAAGAACCGTATGCATGGCCACAGTATAGCGACCATGCAGACGATTGTCACCATATTATGCGAGATTCAGTAAGACGCTTGCCAACGCGGACGCGCTCCTGGAGGAGAGGATTCATCTGCTGATTGAATACCAGGCGAATGAAGCCGTTGCCCAACTGATCTCCGCCAAATGTCATGAAGCTCAGATTCCGGTCATCGCGGTCAATTTTTCTTTGCCCGGAGCCTATTATTTCGGAGCGAATAATTACCTGGCCGGCAAGATGGCCGGCCGATTCCTGTGTGAATTTGCAAGTGGGATCGGACGAAAGGGAGTAAACAAGTTCTTGATCCTCCCAGGCAGGGGCATGGGCTCGACACAAGAGGTGCGGGTGACCGGGATCCGCGATAGTTTGCGCCAGAGCCTTCTTCGGCTACCTCAAACCGATATTTTAACAGCTCCTCCCGGATTGACGACGCATGACGGCTATCGTGCAACAAAGGAATTGCTTCAACCGCTCCGCAGTTCGTCCAAGAAGTTCTTGATCGCCGCTTTGACGGATCCCTTGGGCATTGGGGCGGCGCGAGCGGTTTCGAAGATGGGCATGGGCGATAACACTTGCATTGTGGGGCAGGGAGGCGACGACGACGCCCGGCAGTACCTTCGCCGGGGACGTGCTTTCGTAGCCTCGGTGGCCTATTTCCCCCATACTTATGGGGAGCGTGTGATGCAACTGGCTTTGAAAGTCCTCGCGGGGGAAAAAGTGCCTTTGACCTCCTACACGCCTCATGTCGTGCTGACCGCACAGAACCTCCAGGAATGCTATCCGTCCTCCTTGTAGCTTCCCATTCCGCTCGGCCTCACGAGCCCTTCGTGTTCGCACGTCGAATAAAATGCGCAACTTCGCTGTTCAGGCGCTTGACTCCAAGGCTGAAGGTGCCTACAATTACGGTGTTTACCTTGGAGGGCTTTGAATTCAAAACTGGAGACCCTTAGGGAGCGTCACGGAGTGTGAGTGGCGCCTCGGCGGGGTACATCTACTGCCCAGCCGGTGCTGTCTAGCCAGGAAATGTCGCCCTGGCATGATTGTGTCGGCTAGGACTGGGTTACGATCCAATGCAGAGAATGGATGGAAATCGATGAAACGAGTTAATGGGCTCGAGTATGGCGCGGAAAGCTGGCAATTCGAGGCGCCGGATGACTCGATCGTTTTTGAGCATCCTGCACCAGAGCGGGTTCATTCCCCCTTAAGCAATCCTGCTGAAAAACTTCAGGAGGCGCTGCAACAACCAATTGGAATGCCACCACTTGATCAACTGGTGGACGCCAGTTCACGCGTGTCGATCACCATGAACGACTGGATGGGAGGCAGCCTTTACGCTGCTCCAGCCGTTCTCGACATTCTTCGTCGTGCCGGTGTGAAAGATGAAAACATCCGAATGATGGTCGCAGGGGGAACCCACGCCAAAGTAACCCGAGGGGAACTCCTTGCTTCGCGTTTGGCGCGTTGGATCACGGGCAACAAGCCTCCCTTCCCGGATGCGTGTCGTATCCTTCCGGCGGAATTGGTCGCTCAGTGGTCAGAAGGTTGTGAGCGCATCGAGAGGCATGATTCGACGGATCGCTCGCAGTTAGTCAACCTGGGCGTTTCCGAACGGGGCGACTTGGTGGAAGTAAATAAGATCTTGATGGAAAGTGATTTGGTTATCCACCTGGGTTGGGGCCCGTTGCCCCTCTCTCCTTTCGGAGGATTCCTTGGGACCGGTTTGGCCATCGGATTATCGAGTGACCGTTCCATTCTGCCCCGCCATTCCCCAAGCCAGATTAATCATCCGGACAGCATAGCTGCTGATCCTCACCGCCAGCTTTACCAACGGCATAAGCTCGCGGTTATGGACAAGATCGAGAAGTCCGTTTCCGCAAAGATTTTTTATATCGATCCATTCATCAATGTGGACGTTCAGTTTGCACATGGATGGTGGGCTGGTCACTGGCGTGAACTGCGCGAGAGACAGGTGGCTGTAGCTTCGGAGGAGTACGTGGTGAAACTGCCAGGAAGTGCGGACATCCTGGTCTTGGGTTGCCCCGGGTACATGTTGCACGGCGAAACCTCCAATCCCATGATTGCGTTAACCCACGTCGCTAACACCATGCGCGGCTACCTGCCTCCCAATCCTGTGTTGCGCAAGGGCGGAGTCGTAATTATGACCACTCCTGGCGACGGGCACTTTGACGAGCGCTACCGGCCCTCGGACCGAGAGGTACTCGGACACTATGCTCGTGTGAACCGTAATATTGACGACCTGTTTGACCAGTATGCGGAAGAGTTCCTCACTCGCGAAGATCTACTGTACAAATACCGCCATTGCTATGGCTTTCACCCGATTCATCCCTTCTGGATTCTGTCTTCCACGCAGTATGTCCTCGATCATGCGTCGAAGGTGATTTATGCCGGGGCCAAAGAATCAGAAATGAGCCGCCAGTTAGGAATAACCGTCGCCCCTGATCTCCGGACCGCGTGGCAGATGGCTGTCGCTGAGACCGGACCTAAGCCACATGTGACGGTGCTGCCCAACTCGTCAAAGCGACTTTACGTGATTTTCGAAATAGCAAAAGCCTAGGTGACTTTTCACGGGGACCCTACAGGAGGCCTCAGGATGCCCGAATATAAGCTTCGGATTCTGAAAATGGGCCAGGTGGACGTGCCGGGACCGGAAGTTTATTGGATGAGCCACTGGTTCGAATGGGAAACGCTGTATTTCTATATGGTGGTGATTCAGGGAGAGGGCATCACGGCTATTGTTAATACAGGTCCACCCGCTGATCTGGGGGAGCTGAATAAGCTTTGGCGAGCCTTGGCGGGCGAGCGATGTCAAATGTTGCGCAAGGAGGAGGAACGTCCTGTCGCGGCCTTGTCGTCCATTGGCCTCCGAGCGGAGGATATTCAATATGTTCTGCTCACTCCGCTAGTCTGCTACGCTAACGCGAATGTGGCGCTTTTTCCCAATGTCGGGAAGATATTTATCTCCCGCCGAGGCTGGATTGAGGATTTCTTCGCGCCCCCAATTCCGGGGCACGTCCCATCCAAGATCTTTATGCCAGACGATGTCGTAGTTTATCTTACGACCAAAGTCTTTGATCGCGTGCATCTGGTGGGTCAGGAAGAAGAAGTTCTCCCGGGAATCACGATGTTTTGGGTGGGCGTCCACCACCGTTCATCCATGGCCATAGCCATTCCTACCAAAAAGGGGCGCGTCATTATTTCAGATAGCTTCTTCAAGTATGGCAACATCGAAAAAGACCTCATTCTAGGAGCAAACGAGAGCGTCGAAGAGTGCCGGCGCAGTTACGCTCGAATACGACGCGAGGCAGACATTACCGTTCCTTTGTACGACCCCGAAGTCCTTGAGCGGTTTCCGGGAGGAGTGATCGGGTAGAACAGACGGAGGTGGTACATATATGTCTCTTCAGGGCAAAGTTGCGGTGATAACAGGAGCTGGCCAGGGAATCGGGCGAGGAATCGCCCTACGCTTGGCCGCTGAGGGCGCAGATATAAGCGTTGTCGACAAGAACTTTAAAACGGCGACGGCGGTTTGTGAGGAGATTAAGAAACTCGGGAGAAAGGCTCTACCAATCAGCGTGGACATCTCACTTTGTTCTCAGATTCCGCTCATGGTTGAGAGCGTGGTCCAAGAGTTTGGGGGAGTCGACATCTGGGTGAATAATGCTGCCATCATCTACACCACGGCAATGCTGGAGGTCACGGAAGACGAGTGGGACAGTGTCATGGACGTGAATGCCAAAGGAACTTTCTTCTGCACTCAGGCCATCGCCAAGCATATGATTAAGCGGGGTTCCGGACTCATTGTTAACATGACCTCGGGGCAGAGAGCCAGGCCCATGGCGGCAACCTATGCCGCCAGCAAGGTGGCTCTTGACATCATCACCCAGACCGCGGCTCTGGCTTTGGCGCCTCATAAGATTCGCGTCAACGCCATCGATCCCGGCATAGTCCGTACGCCCATGTGGAAACAACTGGACGTCGATCGAGTCCGGCTGTTCGGCCTCCCTCCCGGAGAGGCGTCCAGGAGATGGGAGTCACAGATTCCAATTGGAATAATCACGACCCCTGACCAGGTGGGTGGAGTCATAGCTTTCCTAGCCTCCGACGACGCGGCCAATGTCACTGGACAGATTATCCGGTTAACTGGCGGCACTGACATGGCGACCTTTGAGAGGGCTCAGGAAACTGAAAAAAAGTCGTAGCGTCTATTTCCCTTCGATGTCGCAAAAGCGGGAGATGAAGTGAAATCCAGCCCTTGGGCTGTATAACTTGAGGTAAATCAATGTTCAAAGGAATGCATCACGCTAACGTTGTTGTCTCGGACATGGAAAGGACCAAGACGTTCTATACGCAGGTCCTTGGTTTGCAGGTAGCACTTGAGACCGCCATTGACGACAAGGAATTCGCTCGTGGCGTAGGTTCGCCCGGGACCAAGGTTCTGGCTACTTTCTTTGCCGTGCCGGGAACACCCACTTTGATAGAGACCTTTCAATTCTTGAGTCCATTAAGCCGTCCGGTCCCCGCGGACTCCAAACCCACGGATATGGGGGTCGGCCACATCTGCTTTGAAGTGGATGATATCCACGAGACCTACAACGAGCTTCGCGGCAAAGGTGTCGAATTCGCTTCGACTCCCGTTATGATCTCTCCAGAGCATCCGAAGGCAGGTGGGATTCAGTGGTGTTACTTTTACGGTCCCGACGGAGAGCGTTTGGAAATCCTTCAAATGCCCAAAAAGGGTTGATTGAATTTCCCGCAGGATGCGTTTGGAGTGAACACCTGTCCGCATGATTGGACGCAGAAAAATATGACGCAGTGGCAATTCACTGCGGCATGAGTGACTTGCTAGAGACGCGACATGAGGCGCTACTATGGAACGGAAGTGAGTTATTTCGGGCCTGCGAACCTGACGACCATTAACTATTTTTGTGGTCGCGGAGATCGTCAACAATGCCCCTAAAAGTTGGCGTTATAGGTATCGGCTGGTGGGCTGTGGAGAATCATATCCCTCTGCTACAGGCCTTGCCTGAGGTTGAGGTGACAGCCATCTGTGGACTCGGACAAGAAAAGCTAAAAAGCGTCCAGGAGAGGTTTGGGATCCGCTTCGCCACAGAAGATTATAGGGAACTGCTGTCAAACGACGGCTTGGATGGAGTGGTAGTGAGCTCCCCTCATCGGTTCCACTACGAACATGCCGCCGCGGCGCTCGAGCGTGGAATCCACGTACTCTGTGAGAAGCCAATGGCGTTGCGAGCTTCAGAAGCGAACCGCTTGGTGGACCTGGTCGAGTCGAAGAACCTACACTTCCTGATTCCCTACGGATGGAGCTATACAGACTTCGCAGCTTTTGCAAGAGAGCAGGTCCAGGGTGGAACAATTGGAAAACTCGAGCACATCCACTGTTACATGGCCAGCGCGACACGTGATCTCTTCAGTGGCGCCGGCGCATGGTTCACGGGGGAAGCATTCCTCAAGCCAGAAACCACAACTTGGAGTGATCCGGGCGTGGGAGGAGGATTTGCTCACGGGCAACTCACGCACGTCTTAGGTTTGTTGCTTTGGATTACGGAGCTTGAGCCGGCTGAGGTGTTTGCTTTTCTGGGAAGGTCCGAAACAGGAGCGGACCTCTATAATTCCATCTCCTGCCGTTTTAAAAGCGGCATTACTGGAACGGTGGGCGGGGCCGGTGCTCTGCCTCCACCCTCGCCACACGAGTTAGATATAAGGATCTTTGGAAGCGAGGGGATGCTGCATTTGGATATTGAGCGGCCAAGGTTGGAAGTGCGGCGCAATGACGGGCACAACTATTCTCTCCCTATGAGCATTAAGCCGGGTTTTTATGCCTGCCTCGAACCCCTGCGGGTTTTCGTTGGCTTGCTGAAAGGCAAGCCAGTTGAGAATCGGTCGCCAGCTTGGTTGGGTGCCCGGGTGGTAGGGATTCTTGATGCGAGCCTGCGTTCGGCCGCGAGCGGCAGGGCGGAGGTTGTGTGACGCCGTGGAGGATTGGTGGAAGACCGAGAGTGCTACTAGAGGGGCTGGTTCCGATTCCCCGACCCTGACTTGGTGCGCTAACCTCTTCCGCGTTGTGAACTTCCGCCAGCACGGCTGCGGAACCCAGGTCGAGGGTTTGAAGGGTTTTGTTTCTTTTCCACAAATGCCAAGTGCCTCCGATGAACAGAGGCAACGGGCTCCCACTGAGGAAGACTTTGGAGACCAAAACGGATTTCTTGGCCCCTTGAGATTTCCCCTTCCTCGCTTTCAAAAGCTAGGGTCTCACCCTCCAATCCGGGCTTTGAAAGGAACGTTTCGTGGTTCTCAGGCAAATCTTAAATCCAATAGTTTGGCAGCGACCTCATCCTCGGCTTCCACCATTCCCTTATCACCCACAACTCCGTACTCGTCTCCACGTCCTTCGGCAAGTACGAACTGATTCCGAATCGAATTGGACACCCTGTATAGGTCGCGGGCAATGGTGCACTGAAGACGATCCAGGGATTCCATTGGTTGTTGCTGATCTGACGGTAGTCGGGTGTGGCAGTGAATTCGACGGCGGAACCATCAACTTCTGCGGTCGCTTGCACCAGTTCGCTCATTTGTGCCTGTCGCCATCTCCGCCCTTTGCGACTGAAAGTGTTGACTACCGCCACATGATGGCGCCCACCGGCATACCCGGGCAACGTCCCCTCGAAGACCTTGTCCCTTTTGCTATAGCCCCTGCGCTCCAAAACTTCGGAATCGGCGAAATGAACCTCCAGGTCCGGGCCACCCGCTATTTCCCGAATCGGCACACCGTAGGAGTAGCGTGGTGAAGACTCTAACAACTCTCTCGTGGGTAACCCGCTATCGGCACTTCCCTCTGGGGTCAATTCCACCATGGCGACTTCAAAGGGGCGCAACTGGATTTCCACTTCTTCGCCGACGGTGAAATAGGGCGACCCCTTGCTAGTTAGTACCGCCTGCAAAGGATGATGCAGCCGCATTTGTAGACGCTGACCTTTGCTGACTCGCAGCCCAATCGGTTTGCCCAGCATAAGCTTCACAGTGCGGCTGTCAAATGAAACGTTATTCAAGAAGACAAAACCATGGGCACCATCAAAGTAGCTATATCCATAGATCTCGTCTCGCCAAGCATCCCCAATCGTATAACGTCGAGTCAAGAAGACAGGCTCATTCCTTTTTACCAATCCTTGAATTCGCGCCAGGAAATCCACATCACGAGCTTCCAAATTGTAGAGGTCGGACCAAACTTGGGGGAAAAGCAGATTGCCACGAGCCAGATCCATGATCAGGCCCTCCTGCCATCGCTCAGTCTCCATCTGGTTGCCCCACCAGTTGTTGGCAAGCCAAACCCCAAGGCTATCGTGATTCTTCGGAGGCACCCAGCGGGCATACTGGGCTCCTTGGTCTAATGCTTGGGTGACTGCGTCTCGGAAGAAGAGCGCCGGGTAATCCCCTGTACTGGCGGCTTCCATAGAGAGCCGGATGTCAAAGATCACATCGCCATGAAGTGCGAGAAAGGGGGAATACGCGCCCCAGTACCAGACAACGAAGACACCGGGATTGGCATTCCGGGCCTGCCGTGCGATTTCAATCAGACGATTGAAACTCTCCTCAGTTGAATATTTCCCAGGGAGGTGCAGGTGTTCGGTCGAGTTGCAGTAGTAATCACCACAATCCAGCTTGATAAGCTCGACGTGATTCTCCTTTATATGATGTACTACTGCATCTCTCAGCATGCTGAAATAAGGCTCGGAAGCCACACAGAGACTACTTACCCCGCCCCAGATGTCTGCAAGATAACCATTGCGGAAAACGGCGTGGGGATACTCCTTAGGGTTCGGCACACAACTCGGCACCGTTTTGGGGTTGCGTCCGTTCGACCAAGCTCCTGCCGTCACGCAAAACCACTGGCCAAACTTCATTCCCAATGCGCGGATTTGCTTGATCATCTCCCCCGGCCCGTCCGGAAAGGAGAACAATCGAAATTTCTTCAGGTCCGATGTAGATGTCGTATCAAGACTCATGTCCGGGATGTAATAGTCAAACTTAATCCCTCGCTTCTGCCATTCCGCTAAGAGATTCAGCGTTCCCGCATTTTGATAATCATTCAGGGCCCAGCTTGTGCCGTCGGCAAACGCCGTGACGCCGAAAGGATCGTACAGCGCCAGAATCTTATTCTTTCGGACTGTATGCGCCTCGACATACTCCAAAAACTGCCGATTCGCCTGCTGTGAAGGAGCAACTCCAACTATGGCGTTGTGGCTTCGCCAAACCTCGCCCGGTTTCAGCCATCGGCCGGGAAAGTGCGTGATCTGAAGGGTATTTTCGTGCCACCGGTTCAGCCCCGAAGGGTGCTCCACCGCCGCGAAAGCCTGATCGTCGATCGTAAGCGGATAACCGTAACCGCCTTCCCCCAGGGAAGCGTCAATTTGAAACGTGTCCAGATCGACATCCAGCAACAACACTGGGTCTGTACTGCCATTCTGAACATCAGCCCACTTCCGTCGAATTGGCCCTTCCAGCTCGTAGTGAAGGTCGACCCGTATCTTCGAGCTTTGACTGGCCAGCTTAACTGTCAAGGAAGGCCGATAGCCCTTCTTCTCCTGGCTCAGCTCCACAACCTCGAAGTCGGCAATTTCAAGGTATGGCTCTCCCACAGTTACGAACTGGTCGTGTAAGGCAGGATCGAAGATATGCCGGTCGAGGATGTCATCACTAAGGTCACCGTAGTGCCGGTCATATGAATACGTCTGAACCGCCACCACGTTAGCCTCGCCAGGGCCAAAACGAACCGCCCCGTAGGCGGGTGAGTGAGGTGAAACATGAAATTGCCCTGGTGACCTCCAGCGCCCGGAACTGCTTCGCCGCCCGACTTCAACGCCGTTTACATAAACCCAATATTCTTTCCAGTCCGTCTCGTCATATCCGCCCAGATTCAAGACGATTTCCTCGCCTCGAGCACCAGAGGGCAGCTCGAACTTTGTCCTGAACCAGCCATATCCCCGGTACACTGTGGGCGGCCTCCCTTGATTCAGCGTCAGGCCGCCTGGGGATGCTAAGCCCCGGAGTCCGAGATTGAGGCAGGCAGGCCATTTCGAATCATCAAATTCCTTTTGATGGAAGCCTTGCTTGTAGCCCTGCTCCGCATCCTGCGGAGTGGAGTCATTATCCGAGCCGAAGGAACACTGCCACCACGGTATCTCGATTCTCTCCTTTGCCGCAGATAAGGTCAGTCGTAGTTCCCGCGCGGCGCTCAGCAGGAAGTAGCGGCCAGTCAGCTTGTTTCGCAAACCAGTGCTTGCGATCATCTGGCCCGAACGCGTGAACTCCCAAACCATCTGATCATTTTCCAGGGTCAGCTTTGTACCCTCGGTTTGAGTTGGGTCGGCTTCACCACGTTCCGCAGTTACTGCGGCGGCTATACCGGCGATTGTGCTCTTGACGAAATCCCTACGATTCAATGGATGGGCCATCTTAACCTCTCCTTTCGGTCTGGCAGAATGATGAAAAGCCCTCGTCTCGTGTCATCCTGAGGAGCTGCCCGCCGCAGCGGGGTGGAAGAACAGTGATGAGTGACCCGGCGCGGCGGGACCACTGACAACTATTTTCGGAATGACATGCCGTTACGTTCTTTCGGCAACACTCTACAGCCTGCCATGTTGGAAGCGCGGCAGAGGAACGAAAATTCTCTCCAATGGCACAGGCTTCAAGTACAGTTTCCCATGATGGAAGTTATCGATATTCTGCATGAACTGCACCACTATATCAGTCCCGTCGATCACGTAGACGTTTATGCGGTAGAGTACCCCAAGGTCGGAGGGATCGTCAATAACTTCCGCAAATCTGACGGCCATCGCAGTCGACATCCGCCGGGCCTCACGGAACATCTCCAGGCTGTGATCCAACCGCTGCATGAATTCGGCAGAATTTCCCGCCCCTCGGGCTCGGAAGGCCGCGTCGAACTCGAGGTAAGCCTTTTCCAGATGCACCATGGTATCCAGGTGCATGGCGTAAGCCTCAGTCTTGTTTTTCAGGTAAGCCAGCTCCGATTGGCTCCCAGGCGCGACCTGCTTTTCTGCTTGCTCGAAGTGGACCAGCGCCTGGCGCAATAGCGCTGCTGAATGGGCGTAGTACAGAGACTCATCGCGGGCATGGTCGAGGAATCCCGCCCAACCTGCAAAAGTTGGCCCGTCATAAGGATTCCCCTGCTCAGGATACGACTGGATAATGCCAATTTCGTAGGGAATACCGCAGCAAGGAAAGTTGCCTCTTCCGGCCGCGATAAGGTGGCATACATGCATTAGTTATTGCTTGGCTGGAATTTGAGGCGCCTGGTGAAGGAATTGGATTATACTCCCGTTTAGAAGACGATGGACTGCTTGGGAGAAAGACGATGGGAGGTCAGCCGGAGAAACATGGTGCCAGAACAGTAGGATCGTTGGGTAGCAGGCCTATGCGAAATTTGGCCGGCGCTTGCCCGTCTGTCATTCAGCGCGCAACCGTTTTCATATTGCTCTCCTCATCGCTGGTTTTGGCAAGCCAGGGGGAGAGCAACTTTGCGGCCGCGGAAAAGCTCTACGCCGCAGGTAAGCTCCCTGAAGCGGAGGCCCTTTATCAAACGATCGGGAGTGATGACCAGAATTTCTCACAAGCGCTTCGGCGTCTTGGGGCGATCTATTATTTCACCGGACGCCCGGCGTTGGCCGAGGAAAAATTCGCCCAATACGCACAGCTCCAGAACTCAGCAGAAGCGTACACCTTGCTGGCGGGGGTACAGTTTGACCTCCGGAAATTCGACCCAGCCAATGAGTCGGCCGAACACGCCATTCGCCTCGATCCCAGTTACTACAAGGCCTTCACCGCGCTGGGAATGATTCATGCCGCATTGGGCGACTGGCCCGGCGCTGAGAAGGCGTACCACGAGGCCTTGCGTTTGAACGGGAGAGACGCCGATACATGGTTCTTAATGGGGCGCGGGTATTTCTTGCGCAACGACTTCGAGAAAGCCAAGGACGCGTTCGAGGAGTCGCTCAAACTCAGCCCACAGCAAGTCCGCAACTATACAAATCTCGCGCTGGCACTGGAAGCCATGGGCGAAGATGATGCGGCCGAAAAAGTTCTTAAGCAAGGCGTGAAGGTGGGTCAGTCCCTGGCGCAGCCCGATGTTACGGCAAGTGTGGATTACGGGCTCTTTCTTTTCCAGCGCGGGCGTGATGCGGAGAGCCTGGAGGTTTTACGCCAAGCGATCAAGGCGTCACCACGGGATGGGGAGGCCCATTACCAACTCGCGCGCTGCCTCTTCCGCATTAAGCAATTTGAGGAGGCCGCTGCAGAAGCAGAGGCTGCTCTGCGAATAAGCGGGCCCGACTATAAGGTTCACTACTTGCTGTCACGAATTTACACTGCCCTCGGGGACACGCAGAATGCTGCGCGTCATGCTGAAGAAGCCGCACATCTTGCCGACCAGAAACTTTCATTCACAAAGGAGTAGTGCCGTCTGGGTGGGAACAGCTACTGCGGTTCTGTCACCGCCAGGATCTGATTGGCCTTGATATTCGTAAGTTCCTGTCGTGCACCGCTGGGCCAGCGGATTTCCAGGCGATTGACCACAGCATCGCGTCCCAGGCCGAAATGCACGCGCCGGTCGCTCGATCCCGCGTAACCGACGCTGGTCGTGACGTGATTGTACTGTGTCCCACTTTCCGTCTCGACCTTCAACTTGGCGCCGATCCCGTCGCGATTGCTGCGCGTTCCGATGGTCTTCACGATAAGCCAATGATTTTCCGGGGCGGAGATGTTTTGGAGTATTTGCGCGGGTGCGTTTAAGGCCGAAACCACCAAATCGATCCGGCCGTCGTTATTCAGGTCGCCAAAGGCACAGCCGCGATGCGCCAGTGGTCGCTGAAAATCCTGACCGGCATCCTTTGAGGCGTCCACGAAGCGGCCCTTATCATTGAGGAAGACCGCGTTAGGTTGCCGGAAGTGGACATTCATCTGCTCCATCTCGATTTCGTCGTTCACGTGAGAATTAACCGCCACCAAGTCTTTCCAACCGTCGTTGTTCAGATCGTAGATGCCGTTGCTCCACCCACTCAGGAAAATGCTCCAGCGCGCGAGCAAACTTGAATGAGTGAAATCGTCAAAGATCCCATGGCCCTCATTATGAAAATAAGAAAAGGTCTCATTAGAGATCGCAGTCACGAAAAGGTCGGGCCGCCCGTCGTTGTCCACATCCCGGAAGTCAGTGCCCATGTAGGATAGGGCCGCACCGTCGCCATTGAAGGCCACCCCCGCCTGAAGTGCCACTTCGTTAAAGGAGCCGTTACCATTGTTGTGGAACAAAAAATTACGCGTGGTGTCGTTGGCCACAAAGACATCCATATAGCCGTCATCGTCGTAGTCGGCGAAGGATACCCCCATGCCTTTTCCCAGATGCGCGCGGATACCCGAAGACTCCGAGACGTCTGTAAACGTACCGTCCCGGTTATTATGATAGAGCATATTCGGCAAGGGCTTAAATTTAGATGGATAACAGTAGGCTCGCGCTCCCATCCGGGAGGCAGAGCAATAGGGATTCTGGTCGAGGTCAAAGACACAGTAGTTGACAACGAAAAGGTCGAGCCAGCCATCGTTGTCGTAATCAAACCAGCCAGCGGCAACTGACCATGTCTTTCCTCGCTGCGGATCGAGGCCCGCCACGCCAGCGTGGGCGGTAACGTCTGTAAACGTCCCATCGTGGTTGTTGTGGTAGAGGATGTTCCTGTTCACGCCGGTCACGTACAGGTCTTCCCAGCCGTCGTTGTCATAGTCACCCGCGGCAACCCCCATAGAATAGCCTTCGCCTTTCACCCCGGCCTGCTCGGTCACATCGGTGAAGGTGCCGTCTCCATTGTTGCGGTAAAGTCGATTCCAGTATTGTGGTCCGGTTTTTTGCAGTTCGGGAATGTGGGCGCCATTGGCAAAGTATAGGTCTGGCAGACCATCGTTGTTGTAGTCGAAAACGGCCACACCCGCGATCATCGGCTCGATCTGATACTTATAGGGCGTCGCACAGTTGTCGAGTATAAAGTTAACCCCGGCGATCGAGGCAATGTCCTTAAATCTGACCGTAAGAGCCGCATCTGGAGGGGGGGGCAAGGAGGGAAGGGCCGCGGGAGATGTCAACGGGAACGAGGCGAAAGGTCGGAGACCGACAAGGAGGCCGAGAAATTCGCGTCTTTTCATAATGCGCCCGGAACCAATTTTCATCTCCTACTTCCGGGACCGAAGTCTCGCCCTCGACAAGCCTCGGCCGCCACCACCCATCATTGTCGCGGACTCGCCGCGCAGGGTCACAAAAAGGACCGTCGGCCCGCCAACCTAAACCCAATAGTTCGGCAGTCACCCCATCCTGGGCGGTCACCACTCTATTACCGCCCTTAAAGCTGACGTCAAGTCGCCAACCGCAGGGAAGTGAGCGCGGATTCGGAATCGAATTGGACGTGCCGTAAAACTAGAGCCTGCCATGTTGGAAACGCGGCAGAGGAACGAAAATTTTCTCCAAAGGCACAGGCTTCAAGTACGGTTTCCCATGATGGAAGTTATCGATATTCTGCATGAACTGCACGACTATATCAGTCCCATCGATCATGTAGACGTTTATCCGGTAGAGTACCCCAAGGTCGGAGGGATCATCAATAACCTCCGCAAATTTGGTGGCCATCGCAGTCGACATCCGCCGGGCCTCACGGAACATCTCCAGGCTGTGATCCAACCGCTGCATGAATTCGGCAGAATTTCCCGCCCCTCGGGCTCGGAAGGCCG
>Ga0181539_1003557_pt1 | contig 14136 bp, 12 predicted proteins | sample PEATcosm2014_Bin_46_FD_119767 | JGI IMG/M metagenome (GOLD analysis project Ga0181539, IMG submission 119767) | Peatland microbial communities from MTU Mesocosm Facility, Houghton, MI, USA - PEATcosm2014_Bin23_60_metaG | ecosystem: Environmental > Terrestrial > Soil > Wetlands > Peat | place... | reverse complement strand
TTGAAAAATTCCTTGAGGCTAAATAGCCGTGAAGGTCATGATTGAAACTGAAGGGCATACTGGTTTATGTAAGATAATTCAAAACACGCGGTTCACCAAGGTACTTCACTTCAATCTCGCCAAAAACTTGACAAAATGCTCATGCAAATGCCACAAATAGGTTGAACTTTTCGCAAAAGATGTAACGTTTTCTGAGAACAATACTTAGCGCTTTGAGTTCTCATGCCTCGCTGGTGCAACACTCGCCCTAGGCGTCCCGTTCCCGCAATAGAACCGAGTTGGTGTTTTCAAAGAGGGCTTATATGTGGTGAGACTTCAGGCGTTTATCAAGGGTTTTTGGAGTGGCATCTCGTGTCGGAAGGAGAACGTTCATCAATATCGAGAACGTGGTCGCGACAGGTGCTCTCCATCAGAATATTGATTTGAACTCTATCGTACGCGTATTCCCTGGCGTAGAATATAGGCCCGAGCAATTTCCTGGCTTGGTATATCGGTTGAAGAATCCGAAGGCCACCACCTTGATCTTCAGCTCGGGTAAAATGGTCTGTACTGGGGCGAAGTCGGAGCGGCAGGCTCGCAAGGCCGTCATGAGGGTTGTGGACGAGCTCAAGCGGGGGGGAATCGTCATTTTGGGTAAGCCTGAGATTCAGATTCAGAATATGGTAGCGTCGGTAGGTTTAGGCGGTCATATTGATTTGGAAAAGTTAACCTACTCACTGAAACGCACCATGTACGAACCCGAACAGTTCCCTGGCGTTATCTACAGAATGGAAGACCCCAAAACAGTCATACTAATCTTCTCAACCGGAAAGCTCGTTTGTACGGGCGCCAACAAAGAGACGGAGGTTCACAGATCCATCGCAAAACTGCAAGAAACACTTGAAGAGAAGACTCTGATAACATACGTCAGCGGTAAATGACCGATAAACGGAATAATCAAGCGTTTTTCGTTTGGAAGTTTGATTTTCTGGTGCTGCAGGAGCGAAACGTAACATCGTGCCAATTAGGTTCGTGACTTTGCAGCTTTTCTCCGCTTATGTTTCAGTGACGGTCGATGTACACGTTTCACGTTTTCCCATTGGCCGTCAGTCATAGGTTTGAATGTCATTCCGCACTCCAGACATTTTCGAGTCTTCATCTTAGTCAAATGGTATCATGAGAGTACGATTCATTTCGTGTAATAAGTTTAACACTACATCTGCAACCGGCAAGAAATCAACGGATCTTGACTCAATCCATAAAGTGTTAGGGCGCTATCGGCAAGATTCGTCATCTGATTAGGTGTTTCGATCAACGGAGCACGATCATATATCATGTATCAAATATTATCTTTATCAGATGCGCTGACGATTTGAGTTCGATTAGAGCCATGGCAAGCATTGTGATGAAAAAATCGAATAAGAAGACACATTGTCAACATGAGTATCCTGATAACGCATGGAAATGTGGGAAATGTGGCTACCAACTCCTCCCTGACCTCCTCGGAAAGATTGCTGAAACGGGTTCGGGAAGAATAATGTCCACAACAGTGTAATCAACCAAGAACCGATGACTGATGCTAATTGGATATCCAACGACGACTAGGGTAGTGTTCAAGGACCAAAAACCGTGTAGGCTTCAAAGTGTTACGTGATAAGTACGGAGGCAATACGGCAAGTTAGATGTCCAAAGTGTGGCAAATACTACCTAGCTGACGTAGACAACCCCATATGCCCCCACGAACCAGTTTGACTATATCCAAACTCATGATAGACCACGTCTTGAACGAGTGCATATACTGAAATGGTATTTGCACACAATCAGCCAAGAGGAAAATGCGAAAGAGCGTCTTCGTGTATTTTTTAGATCTTGAAAGGCTTAACCATGTGAGGAACGAAGTTCCGCATGAAACTAAAACTAGGTGGCGATAAGGTGGGAGAGGATTCCTGTGATTGGAGTTTTCTTCGCCGTTTCGAGGACGGTAAGTCTGCCTGTCTTCTTAAGTGAGAGTTGGATTTGGCCTCTGAAACTTCTAACTATGGCATCGTGAACCTCGACTCGGTCGCCCTTGGAGATTGTTCCTATCTGTTTGTTCCATATAGAGAGAGGGATTTCTCCGGTACCGTCGGAGAGCGTAACGGAGCAGACCAAGAGGGGGGCCCCGTCCCTCGAGGTCACGGCTCTCGCTTCTGATTTCTTGACCACAACCGCCTTGAAACATACATTCCTCAACCCTAGCCTCAGATCTCTAATGCTCCTCTCACCTTTCGCGTCAAGTTTGTTTGCTTCGCGTTTTTGAATGACATCAATGTAGCGTGAAAATCGTTCTGGCGGATTTCTCAACATTTCAACCGAATCATTAGGGATGTCCGCTTGCGCCCACCACTCGCCCTCAGCTGAGAACATGTACGTTGAAGAAGCTTCACCGTGTCGACGCGTTTGAATAGAAACCTTTCCACACCGGGAGTTGCCGCGGTTTCGTGCAACCAGAATCGAGGCACGAAGAAGACTGGGCTCTAGATTATGTTTCTTTGCGATCTGAAGCAGGTAGATGAAGTCCCTGTCGAGACCGCGTATCCCTGTTAGGTTCCTTAGCGCAGTTAAGATATTTCTACTCTGAACCAATACGACGCCATGGGTAATAAAGCGACCCCCAATAATTGGGGCTGATTCTATGTTCTCCTTTAGGGGTGGGATCCGTTGGCCTGGGAAGGGAAAGGAAGGCTCCTCACGGTCTTCCAAAACCTCCGCGCCATCTCCGACTCCTTCGACATCTGCAAATTCAACGCGTAGCTGCTCAGAAGAGGCGTACGAGCAGGGCGTATGGTTGTGATTCTAAAACGGGCAGGAGAAAGAAGGGAATGTGGACCCTGGTTAACCAGAGTCCTAGTTCTAGGGGCTCACACCACAACCTCAACTTATCCTTAATTTGTTTGGGTGTCATCATTTTTTGAGTCAGCTTTCTTCTCAAGAGAATCTCCAAGCCACCGCCCAACCGCCATGCAAAATGTGTTGTCCTCGGTTTCGATGTGTTGGTGTGGGCCTTCATATTCTGTGCAGCTTGCGACCTGAACATACTTACGTTGCTTCGCTGCACTCAACGTGCTAGTTCCTCCCGAATCTGCGCTACAACCAAATAACTCTTCGGCCTCTTCTGGTTTTCTGGTCAGTCTGTACATTGGATATAGAACAGAACTAACTACGCTGTCTTGGAAGTAAAGGTTCTTCGATGAGCTGGCAATCATTTGTAACCATAGCATAGCCAGAAGGTTCCGTTATTGTCGCGCAAGAAGAAAGATCTCGTTGGTTTCTTTGGTGCGGGCACGGGAAACCGTGTCAAATGTCGGGACATGGAGTGGTTTTAAGCCTAATCAGAGACATGGCCAATTTGAGCGCGATGTCAGACCAAAATTTCTCCGAGAAAATTGCCTCCCGTCAAGTGTCACTGGGTCTAGTGCTGGGCATTTCCAAAACTTATTAGCCGTCATCGCTGGGTTTGCCTTCGTGAATTGGAACTATGACCAAGTACCGAGTAACTTGGAAACGTGCGTATAGAACAGGAGCGAACCCCGATCCTCCTGTATTTGTAGAAGTTTTCGAATATGCAGTTGACGACATTGAGCAGGTTCCTACCCTGTTTCGAAATCATCGTAGCCCAAGTTTAGCTGGCGCTAACATCGAAATTCTGCAAATAGAAAAGGTCAGTGATAGAATCTAAGTCTACGTAGACGTTACATAACCTGTTAGGAGGCTTTGTCAAGTCTCCGTTTGGCCTTTTTGACTGTCAAAAGTCGTTTGGTGACGGTTTAGGCTAAAATCCTTTGCTTACGTAAGAATCTCCTAAGATGATCCCGTCTTTGGTGATGCGGACATCGTAGAAGTATAGTCCGTGAGGGTAAGTACGCCACACGGTTCCCTCAACCTTGATGTTTCCTTGTCCATCGTCTTTTGGTTTCAAAGACGACCAGTCGGACACATCTATCCCCGTCAACTGTCCCTTGGCCCACTCTTGCGCGAGACGAACATAGTCGATGGTTATCATTTTTTTCTTCTCCGATGTGTTATCCCCCCTTTCACCTTTAACACTAATGCAAAAATTACGGTTTTCTTGTTTGCAAGCATTTTGTATCATTGTGAGCCACTTCGTCTTAGGGACTTAGCCACGAAACAAAATCAAACATTTTTGCTTAATACTTCTGTTCAACCTAATCCCCTTCCCAGGTTCACGGTAAGAATCCAAGGGACTGAACGGTTATTGTGCACCATGCGAGTCGTGTGTTGGTCGTAGAGCCGTTCTTCTTGGATTCGGTTCACGGCCAACATGGCTCTGCATGAATTGGATCGCGGGTCCAGCCCATTCACGATTTGCAACTTGGCTCTGAAATATTGTTCAACGCGCTAGCGGTGTGTCTAGGCGTCTCATAGATGGATTGGGCAGCTGGGATCGATTTGCAAGACTACTTGGAACTTGGTACAAGTAAATCATGTGCTTGTCATGTTGATCTCTGAACTTCTCGGCGCGTGACGGAACCCATCCATGAATCTGAAAATCATGCGAAACGACACGTGTTCCCGCCTTCAGTTCTTGCTCAAGTTTCGGTCTGATCATTGAATTGACCGACGATAGTAGGTATAGAGTTACAACGTTCGCGTCACTGAGACTAATCTCAAAGAAATCCCCGCGGATGATCTTCACGTGATGTTCGAGTCGTTCACGTTTGACGCGACCCAAAATCTGTGCATAACGTGAGGCATGCAACTCGACACCAACAGCCCTTGCTCCAAAATCCCGTACTGCACAGGATAGTACCCTACTGTCACCGGCACCCAGGTCATAGACTAGTTCTCCGGGCCTCACGTTGGCAAGAGTAAGCATGCGCCGAACGACCGGCTCAGGCGTGGGAACGAAAGGAACCATTAATCCCGTATCCATCACATCCATCACGAAGTCACTATCAACCGTATCATGGAGAACCCCTCAGAAATCTGCGAATACATCCTAGCATAACCATGTTCAATTTTAAGCACGTGAATTAGCCAAGCAAGGCTTGCACTTCAGCTGTGGAGCGACGAAAGGTGAGGGAGGGAACTCTTGTACATCTTTCCGGGACCTAGGAATAGCTTGACGACGTGGGATAGACCCTCTTCTCCGAGGGATCGAGCATCCCCCCAGAGACAAACTTGGCCTTAGACTCTCTGCAAGGGTTTCTCGCCTATGTGATAGACGATCTCGACAGGGCAGTGTAGAGCCTGTTCCATCTTGGTCTTCCAGTCCGTGTTTAAGCCGATCAATGCGTATATGCCAGTGACTTCGGCTTTAGCTTTTTGAACGATTCTAGCTAGCGCCATCTGGGTTTCGCCTTTGTCGACGACGTCGTCCACGATCAGAACGCAATCGCCTCTCTTGAGAGCGTCTCTGGGAACGTAGAGGCTGAGAACCATCGCACTCTTGTCGGGAACGTAGACTTCCTCAATGAACTCTCGAACACCTACCTCCCTGGTTTTCTTTGCTATAACGAGCTTCACGCCTAGCCTATGCGCGAGGAGAACGGCTAGTGGAATTCCGTCCACGGCGGGTGAAAGTATTTTCGTAATCCGTGCCCCCGCGAATCTGTTCACCGCATGCTGAACCGCACGTTCGAGGAGGAGCGGATCAGAAGTTAGCCTCGTATTGTCGAAATATCCTAGATCATCGAAGCGGATTCTGAGCTGGATTTCCGCTTCCAGCCGCATCATCTTCTGCATTGTCTTGTTGATGTAGAGCGCTCGATCCATTGCTGGCAGTACGTGGCCTTTAACGTACCTGCTCAGAACGGTATCTGGCAACCCGATGATCTGGGAAAGTTCTCTGTAGGTATAATAATTCTTAGCGAGATTGAGCAGCTCAATAGTCATCAGCTTATACTTCAGATCAGATATACGAGAATCTCCGTCCAAGACAATGCCTCCTTCGTTAGAGCCGAAGCAGTGACTCCTTGGTTATGCGTCTTCTAGCAAGAATCACAGCAAAGTGAGGTGAAAACGGTGCAAAGGAAGCTTTCCGAGCAGGGATATGCTATAACTCGAGGGTACCGCACCCGCGAATGCGGCACTCAGCGACTGAAAAACATAGGCAGGTTTCTAGTGGCAGCAGGGTTTCAGTGGAAGAGCTTCGCGGGCTCTAACTTACCTACTTCAACTTCCTCGTTGCCGCAATGGAAATGCTTGGTTCTTTGGTTACTTTTTCTTCTTTGCTTTCTTCTTCGCTTTAGGCACAGAAATCACGTGTAGATCTTCGCCATTACAGGTTTAACACTTCCGACCGCCACGAAGCGGTCGCTTGGCCTAGGCTACCGGGGTACGTACTGCGACCCTTTCTCTTCTAAGCCTCTTCGAGAATTTCTGGTACCATGCGTCGTCTTCGGGGGCTATGCTAGGACCAACTCGTTCCATCGCTTGATCAAAGTCTCGCCTTGAGACCTCTATTGCATCTACGTCTTCTCGTAAAGCGTTCATGGCCGCTTCTCTGCAGATTGCTTCAATGTCTGCACCTGAATAGCCTTGTGATCTCCTTGCGAGTTCGTCCAATAACACGTCTTTAGAGAGGGGCATTGAGTCTGCATGAATTTTGAAGATCTCCTTGAGTGACTCGAAGTCTGGCGAGGGAACGTAGATCAGTCTATCGAATCTTCCAGGTCTCATCACGGCTGGATCTAGCATGTCCGGCCGATTGGTGGCGGCGATTACGAGAACGTTCTGCAATGTTTCTATGCCATCAATTTCAGTCAGGAGCTGACTTATCACTCGTTCGCTGGCTCCAGAATCACCGTATCCCAACCCGCGTCTCGGCACTATGGCATCCAATTCATCGAAGAAGATTATTGCAGGAGCCGCGGTTCTTCCTCTCCTGAAGACCTCGCGGATAGCCTTCTCTGACTCTCCAACCCACTTGGAGAATATTTCTGGACCTTTTATTGAAATGAAATTGGCCTCGCTTTCTGTTGCTACCGCTCGTGCCAGCAGCGTCTTACCGGAACCAGGTGGTCCGTAGAGCAGGATTCCACGCGGCGGATTGATTCCCATTCTGCTGAATACTTCAGGCTTCTTAAGCGGCCATTCAACAGATTCCATGAGTTCCTTTTTGACTTGCCTCAAACCACCAACCTGATCCCATTTCACTTGTGGGACTTCGACGTAGACTTCGCGCATTGCTGTAGGCGTGATCTCTCGGTATGCTGACGTGAAATCCTCCATCTTGACAACCATTTTTTCGAGGATTTCAGGCGCAATGCGCTCCTTCTCCAAGTTGATTTCCGGTATGTACCGTCGGAGCGCCTTCATCGCTGCTTCTCGACATAGCGAGGCAATGTCAGCTCCAGTGTATCCATGTGTCACGTCTGCAAGTCGCTTCAAATCCACGTCTTCACCCAGCGGCATATTCCTCGTATGAATCTGGAGCGCTTCATATCTTCCCGCCTTGTCTGGAACTCCAATCTCGATTTCGCGATCGAATCTCCCGGGTCGACGCAGTGCTGGGTCAATTGCGTTCGGCCGGTTGGTTGCACCGATTACTATTACGTTGCCGCGAGATCCCATTCCATCCATCAAAGACAGGAGTTGTGCGACGACTCGACGTTCTACTTCGCCCGTTACTTCTTCACGTTTTGGTGCGATAGCATCCATTTCGTCAATGAAGATTATGCTAGGCGATGTCTCCTGTGCTTTTTGGAATATCTCCCGTAATCTCGCTTCTGATTCCCCATAATACTTTGACATTATCTCCGGTCCAGAGATCACGTAGAAGTTTGCGTCAGACTCGTTAGCCAAAGCTTTTGCGAGAAGCGTCTTGCCGCAACCTGGAGACCCATACAGAAATACTCCTCTAGGTGGCTCGATACCTAGTCGATGGAAGAGTTCCGGATGTCTGAGAGGCAGTTCTACCATCTCACGTATTCTTTGTATCTCTTCGTGTAGACCGCCTATGTCTTCGTATGTTACTATCGAGATCCCTTTCTTCTCGGGCGTCGGCTCGCTTAATACTTGGACTTGGGCTGCCTCCGTAATCTTCACTGGACCACGCGGACGTGTTCTCGTAACTATCAATGGAACGGCGCTTCCGAAGATCGAAAAAAGGGTCATGTCCCCTTCAATAAACGCCATGTCCATGAATCGTCTTTTCACGAAACGCACAAACTCCGCGTCCACACTCAGGCGTACGTCTGTTGGCGCGAAAACGATCGCTTCGGCCCCTTTCACGTCTGCCTTTCTAACGTTGACGTACTCGTTTAGAGCAACACCAGCATTCCTTCGAATAAGGCCGTCCATCCTTACACTTTCTTGTCCCTGCTCTTCAGCGTACGCGGGCCATGCTACAGCTACAGTCATCTTTTTCCCATGAATTTCAACAAAATCTCCCGCAGTGATCCCGAGCTTCTGCATCGTCTCGTTGTCAATGCGGACTTTGCCCTGCCCAACATCGCGCTGCCTGGCGTCAGCAACTCTCAAAGAGATTTCTCTACTACTCATTCTCTCATTCTCTCAGAATACATTAGAATTCACGCCGATCATACCGAATCTCCAGTCTCGTTTCCAGACCTTCTCTGCCACAGGAAAGGGGAGCACGGCGTTGTAGAAGTCAAAACTGGGAAAGCCAGGTATCGGAAGAATGAGGATGCGGGATGGCTTTCTTTCGGCATGGGCTGTGAAAATCCCCCACCCGTTTTACTGTCGATCGTATTTACGAGAGCTTCAACTTCTGAAGTGCAGACTCGAATACCTGTTTGGCGGGTTTTCATCCCCTGAAGATGGTTGCGTGTCAACAACTACGAAAACCGCCAGTTTTTCATGAATGCGCAGGTTCAGCGGTGTGAATATCGATAGTTTGAACGGCGGCGGTGCCTTGGGTATCGTGATCTTCCCCCGAACGCGCGGCGAGTTTCACCACTAGATATCCACGATTCCTCTCTCCCCCCAGGGCCAGAGGTGAAGCTAAGTCGCTCAATCCGGTCGTCCGCCATCGATTGTATTGCTCGAAAGTCGCCATTTTGCTCCGCGGATACTATCGTCACTGCGGTTCCGGTCTTGCCAGCCCGTCCAGTTCGACCAATCCTGTGGAAGTAAGTATACGGATTCTGAGGAACGTCATAGTTGATAATGTGTGTAACTCCGTCAATGTCTAAACCTCTTCCGGCTAGGTCAGTGGCAACCAGTATACGGCTGTGACCGCTTCGAAATGCGTTCATTGCTCTATCGCGTTGATGTTGGGTGAGGTCACCGTTCAGTGCTATGGCGTCTTGATTTCTTCGCCCGAGTGATTGGTTCAGCCAGAATGTGCTGCGTTTGGTTCGACAGAAAACTATGGCACGTTGTACTTCGTTGTCCTGCAGGATTCTTAGTAGCGCATCAAGTTTTCTTTCATGGTCCACTTGGTAGTAGTATTGGCTGATCTCCTTGACGTTGAGATCCTCCGGTTCGATCAGGACTTCGCGAGGGTTCTTCATATGCCTGCGGGCAAGTTTCAGTACTTCCTTGGGCATCGTAGCGGAGAAGAACGCGATTTGGCGTTTACTTCTAGTCTTAGTTAGAATATGCTCAACGTCATCAATGAAGCCCATGTCCAGCAACCTGTCAGCCTCATCCAGAACAACGCACTGGACTTTTTCAAGGTGAAGGGATCCACGTTCTATATGGTCGATGACTCGCCCCGGTGTTCCAACTATGATCTGCGGGCAATCTTCTAAGGCGCGTATTTGGGCATTAATTGATTGGCCACCATAGATTGCAAGAGCGTGCTTGCGAGTGAATCTGCCATACGAGTTGATGTCGCTGGCTACTTGCACTGCAAGCTCGCGTGTCGGAACGAGCACCAGCGCCTGAATATTCAGGTTCTTATCGTCAACGATCTCCAGGAGCGGTAGGCCGAAGGCAGCGGTCTTTCCAGTTCCAGTATGCGCTTGACCAATGACATCGCTCCCGTGCCGCAGAAGCGGAATAGTTGCTTCTTGGATCGGAAACTGTCTCTCGAATCCAAGTGCCTTGATAGCGTCCAATATTTCTGGGCTTAAGCCCAGTTTCTCGAAATTACTCATTCCTTATTTCTCCTTATCTTCCAATCACGTCACAGGTCTGAGATGAAGGCCAAAGGCTGGCTCCGTCTTTGACTCATTGCGGAAACTAGACTTCGGTTAGTTCCTCAGACTTCGGCGACTTCGATCAGTTGCAGCAAGAAGAAGAACATGCGGGCAATCGTTGTAAATGACTCGCGTCTCTCGTTCTCGACAACTAACGTTGTGTATTCTCGCCGTGGTTCCATATAAGGATAAAAAGAGAAGTTTCGTGAGTAATCTTAGTTAGAAGATGAAATCGTCTATCTCCTCAGTAACAGGAAATAGTACATCAGTTAACAGCATAATGTTACACGTCACACTCTTTCCTGATTGGTTACCTGTTATTAGAGGAAAAAGCCATGTTGGACGTGATGGATGCGGACTGGTGTGGCTCATGGAACCTGTCTGACCGTGTCTCCCTTTCTTATGTGTCAGTGAAAAGAATGTTCAGCGCGTCCTTAAGCCCCTTGTATCTGTTTCGAACAGTGACCTCGGTTACGTTCGCAGCTTCAGCGATTTCCTTCTGTGTCTTCTTTTCTCTTTCCAAGACGCATGCAACGTAGAGTGATGCAGCCGCAAGTCCCATCGGGTCTTTGCCCGTGACTATTCCTTTCTTCTTCGCTTCGTTGAGGATTCGTATTGCTCTGTGTTGAGTTAGCATAGAGATTTCCACTTTCGTAGCGATCTTCGAGATGCACTTCACCGGGTCCAGAACAGGCATGCGCAAGTCGAGCTCTCTTACAAGCAATCTGTAGCATCTTGCGACATCCTTTTTGCGAATCCTGCTTGCAGCCGAGACGTCTTTCAGAGTCCTCTGAGTTTCAGACATCCTGCAAGCGGCATATAACGAGGCTGCGGTCATTGCGGCTATAGGTCGTCCTCGCACCAGCCCGTTGTCGAGAGTCTTACGATAAACCATTGCGGCACGTTCTTTGATTGAGGCTGGGATGTGAAGCATATCTGTCAGCCGGTCAAGTTCAGCCATAGCTTGAGCCAAATTCCGTTCAGCTGAGGAATGGACTCTGGTCCTGATCTGCCATTTCCTTAAGCGGAGCATCTCTAACCTTGTGGCAAGTGGAAGTTGACGACCGGAAGCGTCTCGATTCACACGATCAATAACAGTGGAGAGACCTTTGTCGTGAATGGAGAAGGTCGTCGGGATGCCAACTCGACCACGTTCATCTTTTTCCTCCTTGGTGAAGGCGCGCCACTCAGGTCCTCGGTTCAACGCGTGCTCGCTCAGAACAAGGCCACAATCATGGCAAATCATCTCCCCTAGATCATAATCTTCAACGAGGTTTGCGCCACCGCACTCTGGACAGTTCTTGACTTGACCTATCTTTCTGGTTGTCGTACTCGCACTCGTTTTTTCATCAACCCACACTATGCTTTACGCTCGAGCCATATCTTCAGTAGAACGCGTGTCGTTCTACCTCAAAACCCGTCCGGCCCGACCTGAGCTATCCACCCTCATGTGTCAGTGATAAGAGTGTTTAGAGTGTCGAGGCGAAGAAAAAGCAGGATCAAAGTCGAGAGAAGAACAGATGGATAACTCTCATACAGAACGCGAGTAAACGAACAGCAAAGGCGCTAAACCTAGTGTGGAAGAAATTTGTCCAAAACGGCTGTAATAATCTGTTTGGTTGGTGGCTCATTTGTGATGTTTGCGCTTAGCGTTTTCGTGTTTGAGCTTGTGCGTAGTTAGATCGTGGAAGTGAACGGTTCCTTTGCATATTGGACAAGTTATTTTGGTCATGTCTTGTCAAAGGGCGACTGAGTATTTACGAGCTTGCATTTTGGATGATCGTTAGCCATCTGTATTTGCCTAGAATTCGAATTCAAGACGTTACATAGGTGAGAGTGCTGATTCTGTTACGTTGATCGTAGGCCACGCATACGAGATAGTCAAGCAAAAGGTCCATCTCTAGGGAACCGCAAGTAGTTGGTGGGCGCGTGAGAATGGAGAGAGCTGTTCCTGGGTGTCCAGGCTGCGGTCGGAAAATGATTTTCTATTCTAGTGACGCTTATTCGGAACATTACACCTGTCCGGATTGCGACCGGTTTCTGTGGATTCCAAGACCGATTGACTTCTTCCGTAAGTGAGTCCTGCCGTCATTCACTTCAAAGAACACCTCAACTCGTTCGCGCAAGTTCCCAAGTTTAATCTCTGATTTCCTGGAAGCCTGCAAGAACTACCACAAAGGAAAGAATTCCTCCTACGTGACGCAGAATTATGTTGACGTGGTCAACGATAGGAGAACATGGGACAAACCCGATCGTATAACAATTGACATTGTTGAACGAGAGCTGTTTAGCAAATACCCGTTCGATTGGAGCAAAATGAACAGATGCTTCCGTACCACCAAGAGAAATGTCTGTTATGAATTACTGCTCGAGACAGATACGTGCTACTCGAATCGATCATTGTCATAGTTGCCAGCTGCTCATCAAATAAGCGTCTCTTCCGGTTTCAGTTTTGTCACAACCCTATGTTTGTGACCGAAATATCGGAAATATCTCCGGACACACCGAGATAATGTACTAGCTCGTTTTCGACAAGGAACTCGCAGCCCGCTCGCAGCAAGGTCAACGATTCAGGGACGAAAATGTGAACCCAGCAAAGGGCACTTAAGTAGAGGGCACCCCCCTTGCATGGACGTATGCAGTGGATTCGGATTCTTCGTCCTATCCAATGTGTAACGGAAATAGAAAGTGGTGAACAGAACATGACAGAACAACGGAAAATTGAGCCAACCCCGCCTACCCGGCAGAGCAGAACCCCCTCCAATACCATCTTCATTGGACAGAAGCCAATCATGGCATATGTTACAGCGATCATGATGCAATTCGGCAGCGGCACCAATGAGCTTTCAATCAAAGCGAGAGGGCGAGCCATATCGGCAGCCGTTGACGTCGTCGAAGTGTGCAGAAGACGATTCTTCGAAGGCAAACTTCACGTAAAGGACATCATCATCGGAACCGAGCAGCTGGGCGAGGAAGGACAAGTACGAAACGTGTCAACGATCGAGATCAAGGTGACAAAACCAACCTAGCGACGACAGTAGGCCACCCCTACACAACGGAGCGATCTCGTGTGAATAGAGACAGGCGAAGAACATTCAATGACCTCTCGCTTGAAATTGCAACCACGCGCAGGTACTGCTGACTAGGAGAAATTCGCCATTGGCCTACATGGTGAGGATGCCCTTGCTTTGAAGTACTTGCGCTTGGTTCTGTGTGTAACGCCAGAGCACGTCCGCGCGACTGGTTTGGAAATCCCATGGCGCAACCAAGACTACATCGCCGTTCTTGATCCAGACCCGCCTCTTCATCTTGCCTCGTATGCGGCAGACTCGGTCGGCTCCGTCTGAACACTTCACCATTATCCGATCGTACCCGAACATTTGGGTTACAATCCCAAGCAACTGGCCTATTTCTGGAAGAACGAGTTGATTAATGTCCCCTTCTGAAAGAACCTTCTTCTTTCCCAATCCACACTGCCTATCCTACAAGGTGACAGCTCGACACTCCATTTTAACCTGCCTTACTGTAGGCGGCAACTGCTTTCGACCCGGGGCTTAATTGCGGTGAGGGTAGGAGAATCGATAAGGTATTAGCATATGTTTGAATAACTGAGAGCGTTGCTTAGCTATGATGTCTAGGTTCGAGAAGGAAGGACAACGATTTGTGTGTGATAAGTGTGGTTTCGAAACGAACAGTTCAGAAATCTTCCCTTTACACAAGAAGAATTGTCCCAAAGTTTAGTTTCCTCTGCCCGCATCATAAGGCCCAAGCACACGAAGACGTTTGATAAAAAATGGGATTTCCCGTCATTACCGGTCCTAGGGTGTTCGCCTAGTATCTTCGGTGCTTCTGGTAGCAGTCTCTACAGTAGACCGGTTTACCCGCCGTTGGCACAAACGGTACTTGCGTATCTGCGCCGCAGTCAGAGCATTTGACTTGCGTCATTTGCCTCGGGGCACCGTAACGTCTATTCTCATAACCCATTTCGTTTTCCACCGTCCCAATTTTCTAGTTATACGAAAGATAATACTCGCCGCGATAATCGGCA
>Ga0181539_1003556_pt1 | contig 14142 bp, 11 predicted proteins | sample PEATcosm2014_Bin_46_FD_119767 | JGI IMG/M metagenome (GOLD analysis project Ga0181539, IMG submission 119767) | Peatland microbial communities from MTU Mesocosm Facility, Houghton, MI, USA - PEATcosm2014_Bin23_60_metaG | ecosystem: Environmental > Terrestrial > Soil > Wetlands > Peat | place... | reverse complement strand
GAACGTATTGACCGAGATTGTGAAGCAGGCGCCGATTTACCTGTTGAATTCGGTGAATCCTTACCGGCTGGAGGGCCAGAAGACGCCGGCTTTTGAAATTGCTGAGGCTATGGACTGGAACGTGCCTGATCACCTGATTGTTCCCGGCGGCAACCTGGGCAACAGCTCGGCGCTGGGCAAGGGCTTTCGCGAGATGCGCGAGTTGGGACTGGTGGCGAGGCTGCCGAAGATATCGGTGATTCAGGCTGCGGGGGCGAATCCGCTGGTGCGGAGCATGGCCGCGAGCCATGGCGCAACGCTGGAACCGGTGGAGGCGCATACGCGGGCCACGGCCATTCGCATCGGGAATCCGGCTTCGTGGCGCAAGGCCGCAAAGGTGATCGAGGAGAGCGGCGGATGGTGCCTGGATGTGACTGAGGCCGAGATTGCCATTGCCAAAGCGGAGATCGGCGCGGAGGGTCTGGGCTGCGAGCCGGCTTCAGCGGTGACGCTCGCCGGGCTGAAGAAATTGCGCGTGCAGGGTGCGGTGCGGTCCGGCGAGACGGTGGTTCTGGTGCTGACGGGGCATACGCTCAAGGATGCCGATTACACCATCGACTTCCATCGCGGGACGCTGCTAAGCGATGACGAAAAGAAGGGGCACGAGGCGGAGATCGACGCGTTGCGGCGGGACGCCATCACGCTGGAGGCGACACCGGCCGCGGTTCTGGCCGCGCTGAAGGGCCAAGTCGGATGAAGGACGCACGAAAGATGGATCGGTTCCGGCTCCGCTTGCCTGCAACCTCAGCAAATCTTGGCCCCGGATTTGACGCCGTGGCTGTGGCCCTGGACTTTGCCCTGGAGATCGAGGCCGAGGCGGCGCAGGAGTTCTCGATTGCGGCGACAGGGCGCGATGCGGAGCGTTGCGGACGGCTCCACGATAACCTGATTCTCGAAATCTACAAGGACCTGCTCGAAGCCAATCAAAGGCCAATAGTCCCGCTGACGTTGCAGGTAACGAACCAGATTCCGCTGGGGATGGGATGCGGATCGTCGGCGGCCGCGCGGCTGGCGGCCATCGCCCTGGCGGTGCACTTTGGGCAGCTCGATTGGGATACGGATCGGGTTCTGGAAGAGGCGTATGCGCTCGAGGGGCATCCGGACAACGTGGCGGCATGCTGGCTGGGCGGATTTGTGAGCGCGGTGTGCGAGGGAAGAAGGGTTCACGTGGCGCGTGTCGATCCGCCAAAGGCGTGGCGGGCGATTGTGGCTCTGCCGGCCGAGCCGCTGGCCACCAGCAAGGCCCGCGCGGTGCTGCCGGCAACGTACCCGATGGAAGATGTGGTAGCGAATCTGCAATCGGTAGCGGTGCTCGGATTGGCTTTTGCCCAGGCGCGGGGCGATCTACTGCGGCTGGCGATGAACGACCGCATTCACCAGCCGTATCGCGCGCCGTTCTGCCCGCTGCTGCCGCTTTTGCTCCCGCTGGTGGGCAAAAACGGGATTCTGGGGGTTGCCTTAAGTGGTGCTGGCCCGGCGGTTCTGGTGGTTGTCGAGGGCGAAAAGAGTTTGCAGGAAGCTACCTCCGCAATAGGGAAAGCGACGGAAAATTGCGTTGCGGCGGAGCTGACAATCTGTGGGTTTTCGCGGGTTGGAGCCAGCCAAGTGATTGATATTGAATGATTTCGATAGTTAACTACGGCTGATTTGGATTCTAGGCTGTGCGTTATCAATGAGTTAAGGTGGTTGCTGAGGTAGATAATCACCTCTTCTTTGATTACCTTACCCATTACCTAAGTTTGCTTGCCATTTATCGATTTAGCAACTACATTCGCTGCGTGAGCAGTTCTGGGGGAGGGCTGCTCTAGCGCCCGTGATCCTTCAATGGATCCGGGCGCTTCTCTTTGTACGCGACAACATTCTTGTGGCTCCGGGAAACCCCAAGATTGGCGCGGACGCATGACGTTTGTCACAGACCCAGTGAAGCTGCGGACTACCCGGGCTTGCGACCTTCGGGGGTCACCGCGCATCCGATAGGTATACGGTTTCCTGTACAATGACGGGTGCGGGGATCCGCGAGGAGGATCATGGCTGGGCAAGGTATTGTGGAAGTGAACGACGCGAATTTTGACCAGGAAGTGCTGCGCAGCGAGCAGCCGGTTCTGGTGGATTTCTGGGCCGTGTGGTGCGGTCCGTGCAAAGCGATTGCGCCGATCGTGGATAGCGTGGCTGCGGCGTACGCGGGCAAGCTGAAGGTGGCCAAGGTGAACGTGGACCAGAATGGCGCGACGCCGTCGCGTTACGGGATCCGCGGTATCCCGGCGCTTTTGTTTTTCAAGGGCGGCAAGGTGGCCGACCAGATTGTGGGCTACGTGCCGCAGAATGTGATTGAAGAGAAGGTGCAGCGCCTGCTGGCGTAACCGGCGCTGCGAAATTCGGAGATTGGAAGCAAGGCTCGGGCAATGCGCCCGGGCCTTTTGCTTTTTCCCGGGGCTCTGACCGAATGAATTTCCCATCGATTGGCTCGGTACCCCACGTCTCAAAGTCGAGATCCTTCGACTTCGCTCAGGACAGGCTCCGGGGCGCCCCTGAGTCGTGCGAAGTCAAGGGGTCAGAGCCCTACCCGCGGCTGCGGAATTGGATGATGCGGCGCCGGTCGCGCTTGGTGGGCCGGCGCGGGGGAAGCGGCGCGTACTGCTGCATGGCTTTGCGCTCTGCCGCAAGGCGCAGACGCGCTTCGCGGCTGGCTTCGGTCTCGCGATAGAGGGTTTGCGCAACGGATGCAGGGCCGCGCATGTGGCTCAAGCCCAGCACATCGATCTCAAAGCGGCCGGCATCGTTTTCGATGGCGAGGCGGTCGCCGGGGTGAACCTCGCGCGCGGGTTTGGCGCGGAGGCCATTCGATTCAATCCGGCCAATGTCGCAGGCGCGCGAGGCCATGGCGCGCGTCTTGAAGAAGCGCGCCGCCCACAGCCATTTGTCCATGCGCACTGAGTCCATATCAGAATTCTACGCAAAGGTTTTCACGGCGCTGGCGTGTGTTGCGCCGCGTCCGGCCCATGCATGAGCGCCTGGTAGCGACGCGCGTACTCTGCTTTGTAAGCGGCGACGGCGTGGTCGTAGCTGAGCTGTGGCGTGCCGGGCTTTACGGTCCAGTGGAATTCGACGGTCCGTGTGCCTGCGGGGATGGTGAGCGCGCCTTGCGCGGGATGCACCGGCTTGCCGTCGGCCGCGGCGGATGCGAGATCGACAAACCACGGGAGATGAACGACGATGGCCGCGGGCGGGGTGGTGAATGCGGCGTGGAGATGCAACGTGGTCACGCCGGCTTGCGGCTGCTCGAGCGTGAAGGCGACCGGACCGAAATACGTGGGCGCCTGGCGGACGGCGATGGTTTTGCCTTTGCCGATCCAGGCGGGCGAAACCACAGAAAGCAGATGAAGCTGATCGCCCTCTTCGCGCACGAGCATGGTGCGCAGGAGGGTGCGGTATTCGGCGGCGAACCAGCCATGCGGAGAGAGATTGTCGCCGAAGTTGCGGTCGCCCCAGGGGCGGATCTTGTACTCGAAGCCGGCATTGGTGGAACTGGTGTGGAGCAGGATGGAGTAAAGCTCGTTGAGCGCCTGTTGCTGATCGCCGCGAATGGTCTCGGTCATGGTGTTCTTGATGGTGAGGTAGTGGTGCAGGAACTCGCCATCGGCATAGGTCATGATGCCTTCGGCATATTTGGCCTGCGTGGTGCGGAGGGTTGCGGTCACGCGGGGATCGTGCGGGTCGAGCGTGGGCTCGGGGACGACGGAGAGCAGATTGCCCCAGTCGTAGCCGCCTGTTTGTCCATCGAGGACAGGCGGAATGTAGCCGTTGTGCGCGGCGGCCTGGGCGTCGAGAACTTTGAAGAAGGATTGATGCAAGCTGTCGTATTCGGCCTGCCATTTTTGCGCGAGATCGGGGTGGCCGGTTGCGGCGGCCATGGGAATGGCAAGGCGCAGGCCGTCGAGCGCGAGGAAGTTGTAGCCGGTGAGGTGGCCGGGGATGTACTCGTTGTCGCGCACATCGCTCGCGGGGACGATGTGGAGCGGGTCGGCGGCGCGCGCCTGATGGAGCCAGTCGACGGCGTGGTCGATTTGCGGGAGGGCCCATTCGGCAAAAGCCTTGTCGTGCGTGATGCGGTAGTGCTGCGCGTAGGCCCACACGGCTTGGCCCCAGCCGTCGTATTGCTGCGCCTGCGAGAGGAAGTTGCCGTCGGGTTTTTGCGATTTGGCGAAAAAGTCGAGGCACGCGCGTGCGATCTGCGAGTAGCCGGTGATGTCGTAGCTATGCACAATGTCGGCGCCGTCGCGCAGCCAGAAGGCGTGGTAGTGGAGCTTGTTCACGGTCTGGATGGTGTCGGGTCCGATGTGGTCGATGGCGATGAGGTCGTAGACGAGATTGGAGTAGAAGGTGTCGACGGCTTTGGGCTCGGGCAACGCGATTTGCATGCCGGAGGAGAGAATGTCGTCCCAATAGGCGATGATCTGCGCCTTGGCGGCATCGAAACCGGTCTGATCGATCGCGGAGAGGATCTGTGGATCGGCGGTGGGAACGACCGGCATCTTGAAGTCCAATGTGCGTTGTGCGCCGGGCGGGAGCAGGATCGAGTAGGTGACGATGCCGACGGGCGTTTCCGGCTCGACGAAGAGATGGGCGGGCTTGCTGAGGTCGGGTGAGTGCCTGTCGCGGATTTGGTCGCGGAGGGTGAAGCCGCGCGAGGCGTAGCCCAGGGGGAAACTGTAGAGCAGGCGGCCGTCGCGGAAGAAATGCGCCGCGTCAAAGGAGTTTGCCCACTGGCGGTTGAAAGGCTCGCCGATTTGCCGGTAAGCGCCGGGGAATTTGCCTTCCACGGGGCGCAGAAAACGATTGTCGCCGTGCGGCATGCCGGTGGTTGAGAGCGCGTCGTAGCGGATGCCGGTGGCGAAGATGGCGCGCGTGGGCTGGTGCGAGGCGTTCTTCATCTCTACGCGGATGAAGTTGACGAGGGGACCCTTTTCCTTTCCGTCGAGCGTGGCCGCGAAGAGGGTGAAGCTGTAGACGATGCCATCGCGCGCGAACTCGTAGTGGACGATGGGCAGATGACCCTGCTCGAGGATGCGGATGCGCACGCTGGCGGGCTCGAGTTCGGGGCCGGTAAAGAACATGAGCTCGCCGAAACCGGTGCGCAGGTAGCCTTCCGGCGTGATTTCAGTGGCGGCTTCGGCGCCCATGACGCCGATCTCGTCGGTGGGCCTGGAGAAATAAGAAAAAGGCTGGCCCGGCTGGTCGATGGACGGCGAAACCATTTGCGCGCGCGAGCTGGCTGCAAAGAGGAGAGCGAGAGCGAAGCTGGCGACGCAAGGGAGAAGGCGGCGAAGGCTGCGGGATACGACAACGTTCATGGAGCGGGAACCTCCGGCGGCGCGGATCGAGAGTGGTTGAATCGGCGCGCAAGCAAAGGGCTTGCACAGGGCCAAGGGAACATCATAGACCAGTCAGGGGTGGCATTCGGCGCGGATGGGTTGGGGTGATGGGGATCACGGGCAAGGGTATTGGAGCGGGCCTACACTTCCTCATCGCAGTAGAACTTTTCCTGCGAAGGAGGGGCCGCGAGATGAGTGGAACCTGTGGAAAGTGCGGAACGCGCCTCGAAAGCCCATGGAAGTTCTGCCCCCTTTGCGGAGCGGAGAACGCGCAGGAGGCCGGAGAGATTGCGAAGGCGCACCCGGAACACGAGAAGGCGCCGGTGAAGGGCGGAATCAGCGGCCTGGTCCTGGGGCTGATTATGGCGCCCGTGCTGATCATCTACGGGACCTTGATCTGCCTGATGGTGGGGCCGTGGATGGCGCTGGGAATTCCCATGATCATCGCGGGCATTTGCGCGCCGATGGTGGGCCCGTTTATCGCCATCAGCGCGGTGCGGGGAAAATGCCCGTGGTGCGGCGTGAAGATCTCCAGCGTGGGGCCGATGGACGCGTTTTACTGCTACGCATGCAGCAAGCGGATTGTGGTGCGCAAGCGGGAAATGGTGCGGGCCGAGTAAACTGTACGCGAACCTGAAACACCGGTCCAGGTCGCGCGAGCGGCGAGGGCTGATTTTTGTTTCGGCGTTCCTGAAGATCGGAGCAGCCATGAAAGCGTATCGGCGTTGTTCTTCCTCTTTTCCTGTCCTTCGTATTCTCTTGACCGTTACCGCGCTCACTGTACTGTCCGCATGGACGATCGCGAGCCAGGCAAAGGCGCAGACGGCCGCAAACGGCACACCGTCGTTTCCGGTGGGCGGCGTGTCCGTTGCGCTGCCCGTTCCTCCGGGCCTGGGCATGGTGGAATTGGGGAACGACCGCGCCAAGTACGAACTGGTGACTCCCGACAGCAACCGGCTGGTCGCGGCGTTTATTCCGGAGACGGAAGTCGGGAAGCTGCGCAACGGCGGGACGGGCGGCATTGACCCCTACGCGCTCGTGGAAGTGCTGCGCGCAGCCGAGTCCAGCGATGTGAGCGCGAGCGAATTCAAAGACCTGGTCGATTCTGTCAGCAAAGAGATCGGGGGTGTGATCGATTCCTCGTTCAAAGAGAGCGAGGAAGAGTTCAACAAACGCATGCAAGCCATGAACCTGAACACGCAGATCAGCTACGGCAAGCCAGTGATGCTGGGCACATTTTTCTACAAGACGGATGCCTATGGATTCGGCATGATCGCGCCGGTTACGGTCAACGGGACGACCATCAGAATGGTCGTGGGCGGAGCGCTTTTCCACGCCAGGAGCCGGGTCCTTTTTGCGTACTTTTACGAGGAATACAAGAACGAACAGACACTGGTCCAGGTGCGTACGGCGACCGAGCAGTGGACGGATGCGATTCTGACGGCGAATCGGTAAGCGCGTGGGGGAATTAAGCTGCGAGGGACTCGGGGCTGACGGGAAAGTCGAAGGCCCTCAGAGAAATATCTTGGGAGTCAAGTAAGAATCTTCACTTCCGCCGGGTGAGCCTGATGTTCGTATAACTCTGGATACAAGCGCCTTGCATGTGTCCCTTCTGATATGTCGACGTAGGGCATATAGTGAAATCGCCGAAGAGGACATGATCTTCCCAACCAGCTTTCTCGAGTATCTTGTCGAGGTCATCATTTGTCGTGGATAACATTCGCTTTGTTCCTACGATCCACATAAAGTCACCGTCGGCATAGATGGCATATCTTCCGTGGATGCTGAAGCATTTGCCGAAGGTCATTTCTTTGCAGTTCGCCGCGTTCGCAGGGAACGCCGACAGGACAACGAGAGAAACGATAGACGTTATCACGAGGCGCACATTCATAACGAATGCGATTCTAACCTGAATTCAGTTTCCGCGTTCAGTCGCCACGATTCATTCTTTATCAGTTCTTTGCCAGCGAGGCTAATTACCCCGCCGGCTCAGGCTCGTGGAAATGCCGCCAGATGGTTCCCGCCGTTTTGCGCGAGACGACGGCGGCGAGGGAGTCGGCCGTGGCCTGCTCGACGTCGCGCAGGCTGCCAAAGTGGGTGAGCAGGCGCTGGCGGGTCTGCGGGCCGACGCCGGGAATATTCAGCAGCTCGGAGTCGCGGTCGCGCATGGCGCGGCGCTGGCGGTGATAACCGACGGCGAAGCGATGGCTCTCATCGCGAATGAGCTGGACAAGATGGAGCACGGGCGAGCGGCGGTCGAGGACGATGGGCTCGTCCTCGTTGCCGTAGAGGTAGATGATCTCTTCCTTTTTGGCAATGGAGGCGAGCGGCTGCGAAGTAAAACCCAGCGACTCGAGGGCTTCGGCCGCGGCATGGAGCTGGCCCAGGCCGCCGTCGATGAGGACGAGGGAAGGCATGGTTGTGGGTTCTTTGGTGCGGGAAGAGCTTCCCTCAGGGGATAAATGGCTGGGCTGAAGCCCAGCCCTACCAGCCCCATCTTTTTTGCTTTCAGTGTCGGCACGACTGAAGTCGTGCCCTTTCACGGAAGCGGCTTTTGCCGCGGTGCCTTTCGGCAAGTTCAGGGCAGCTTCGAAGTCGTGCCCTTTCGCGGCGACTTCGATCTGCCCATTCGCGGCGTCGCGGATACGGCGGTAGCGGCGTTCCACAACCTCGCGCATGGCGGCAAAATCGTCGACGCCGGCGACGGTCTTCATTTTGAATTTGCGATAGGCCGATTTGTTCATCTTGCCGTCTTCCCAGACGACCATGGAGGCGACGGTTTCTGCGCCCTGGATGTGCGAGATGTCGAAGCACTCGATGCGGCGGGGAAGCTCGGGGAGCATGAGGACGTCGGCGAGCGCCTCCTGGATGGCCTTGCGCGAGGGCTCGAGGACGCGGAAGCGCTGCGTGTAGGACTGATGCGCGTTTTGCCCGGCCAGATCTACGAGGGAGCGCTTTTCGCCGCGTTGCGGCACGGCGATTTCGATTTTGTGGCCGATGCGCTCGGTGAGGAGCGCGGCGAGGGCTTCGCGGTCGTCGAAGTCGACGGGGACGAGAATGACGCGCGGGACGTAGTGCTGGTCGATGTAGAGCTGTTTGAGTAAAGCAGAGAAAACAGCGTCTGCGTGGAAGACGGGCTCGAAGCTTCCCTTAGGGGCTAAAGCCCCAACCTCATTTCTCCGATCGTTTTTGGCACGCGACCCTCCCACTGGGTGGGTGCCCAGGCCGTGCCCTTTCAAAGCGGATGACTTGTTATGGTCTCCAACGTTTTCGTTTGAAGTATGGCGGAGAGGAAAAGCAACCGCAGATCCTTCGACTCCCTGCGCTGCGCTTCGGTCGCTCAGGATGACAGGCTGAGGTTGGGGCTCCTCATCAACAGCCTCGATCAGACTCGGCAGGTCCTCCCAGAAAAACTCGCGGCGGTCGACGATTTTGCCGTTGCGCATGTGGAAGAGATTGACGGCGAGGGAGCCGTCCTCGAAGTGATAGCCGAAGACGTCGGCGTCGTCGTCGAGCTCGGCGGTGGCGATGCGCTGCTTCTCCTGCAGTTGGTGCACGGTGGAGAGCTGGTCGCGCAGGCGCGCGGCGGCCTCGAACTGCTCGGCTTCGGCGGCGGCCATCATGCGCGCGGTGAGGGTGCGCTCGAGTTCGGCGTGGCGGCCTTCGAGAAAGAGCTGTGCGTCGCGGACTGCGTCCTTGTAGGCTTCGGGCGTAGTGAAGCCTTCGACGCAAGGGCCGAGACAGCGATGGATGTAGTACTGCAGGCAGGCGCGGGGATGGTAGCGCGAGAGATCGACCTTGCAACTGGGCAGGAGAAAACTGCGGTGAATGAGCTCGACCACGCGATAGGCGAGATTGCCGGGGAAGTAAGGGCCGTAATATGCGGCGCCATCCTTGCGCAGGCGGCGGGTGACGAAGACCTTGGGAAAACGGTCGGCGAGGGTGAGCTTGACGTAGGGGTAGGTCTTGTCGTCGCGGAGCAGAATGTTGAAGCGCGGCTTGCGCTGCTTGATGAGATTGTTTTCGAGCGCGAGGGCTTCGTGCTCGTTGGCGACAAGGATGGTTTCGATGTCGACGGCCTCACGCATGAGGGAGCCGGTTTTGGCATTGGCCTGCGAGGCTTCGAGGAGATAAGAGCGCACGCGGGAGCGCAGGTTGTTAGCCTTGCCCACGTAGATGACCTCGCCCTCAGCGTTTTTGTAGAGATACACGCCGGGCTGCGTGGGCAGATTACGGATTTTCTCGTAGAGATCCATCGATGGGCGCCGTGCGCTTGAAGCCAGTTCATAGGATAGCGGGAACGGGGGTCTGACCCATACGGGGTGCGACCGTGCGATCCCACCCTAAACGCTCAACCACCCCACGGACGAAGACCTGTCCGCGAGGGCCCCGGTGAACGCGTTGAGGGTGGGGCACCCGCGAGTTGCGGGGCGGGGTCGCAGAGAGAGCCGGAATCGAGCAATCCTTACCGGGTTTGGTAAAAATTACATGATTCCTTGGGGCGGAGATGAGATCCGGCCAGATAATCAAGCTTTTCATTGTCAATCAGTTGCAGTGATTTTCGCGATTGGAGGGCGGCATGCACTTCCCTGGGTGCAGAAAGAAACTCTCCCTGCCGGGAATACGGGATCATGCCCGGGCAGAGAACGGAATGGTGAAGGCAATGACAAGCCATCGATTTGGATTTGCGATGACAGCCGCGGCGCTGGTCGCGTTGGGCGTGACGGGATGCGCCAGCAAGAATTATGTGCGCACGCAGACGGGACCGCTGATCGATCACACGGATCAACTGGACCACAGGTCGGCGGAGAACAACCGGGCGATTCACGATGTGGACGACCGCGCGCAGGCGGGCATCACGAAGGCGCAGAGCTCGGCCGACACGGCCAACCAGAACGCGCTGAACGCGAGCCAGGCGGCGAACTCGGCCGATACGGCAGCCAACGACGTAGCGCACCGTGCCGATACGCTGGAGAGTGTGGTGAAAGGGCTCGACAACTACAAGGAAGTCACGAAGGTATCCGTGACCTTCGGTTTCGACAAAGCCGTGCTGACCAGCGACGACAAGGCGCAGTTGGACAGCTTCGCGGGCCAGTTGGGTTCGGCCAAGAGCTACATTCTTGAAGTGACCGGCGGCACCGATTCGACGGGGCCGGCGCAGTACAACTACGACCTGAGCCAGCGCCGCGCCGATGCGGTGGTGCAGTACCTGGCGGCGAAGTACAACATCCAGGCGCACCGGTTTTATCTGATCGGCATCGGCAAGGACCAGTATGTGGCGGAGAACAATACGCCGGAAGGGCGCAAGGAGAACCGGCGCGTCCAGGTGCGGCTGCTTTCGAACATGAGCAGCGACAGCGCGACGAGCGGGCAAGCTCCGGCGGCGACAGGCCAGGCGAAGCCGCCCAGCACGACGCCGACGACGGTTGACGAGTAGCGCAGCTAGAAACGGTTGATGGTTGTGGAAGGAACAATGGGCAGATCCGAATGGGTCTGCCCATTGTGTTTTTTGCGAGAGAGATCAGAGCTTCGCGGCGGCGAGTTGTTTCACGTGCTCTGCGCGGACTTCGTTGGCAGTAAAAAGACGCAGGAAGGGCGCGGGGGCTGCGGCCGATTCAACGGCGGGGCGGCCGTTGGCTTCTTCGCGCTCCACGATGCAAACTACTGCGGCGATCTGCATGCCGGCCTCCTTCGCGGCCTCGATGGCGGCGATGGTAGAGGCGCCGGTGGTGCAGACGTCGTCGACGATGACCACGCGCGCGCCGGGACGATAGAAGCCCTCGATACGGCGGCCGGTGCCGTGAGCCTTTTCGGCTTTGCGGACGAGGAAGCCGTGGAGGAGGGGCGAACTGGGATGCGAGAGTGCGCGCCAGGCGCTGGCCGTGGCCACGTTGGAGACGATGGGATCGGCGCCCATGGTGAGGCCACCGACGGCCTCGGCGTCGACGTGGTTGGCTTCAAGCAGCTCGAGGATGGCGTGCCCCGTGAGGCGTCCGCCTTCGGCGTGGAGCGTGGTGGTGCGGCAATCGATGTAATAGTCGCTGGTTGCGCCGGAAGAGAGCTTGAACTCGCCGAGCTTGAAGCTGGTGCGGGCGAGAAGGGCGAGGAACTGCTGGGCGTGGGGTGCGGTGGGCATCGGTACGATTGTACGAGAGCTACGAGCTTCTAGCCTCTAGCTATTGATTTCTGCAAAAGAAATATCCTTGCGCCGTCCCTACGGGACTCCTGGGTCAATCTGTGGAATCCGCTTTCCCCACGCTAAAGCGCGGGGCTAACACACACTGCGCCTCCGGCGCGCATCGGAAAGTTACTCATACGGTCATCAACAAGAACTGGGTTTCGACTTGCTCATCTTCGAGCGTGCCTGGCTAAAGCTAGAAGCTAGGAGCGAGCGGCTAGTGGCTGCCTTCTCACATCTTGTCGAAGTGGCGGAAGCCGCCGGTGCCGATCATGGCAACGGAAAAGATGAGGAAGTTATAGGTGGCATGGACCAGGGTGCTGGCGGCCAGAGAGCGGGTGATGAGACGCACCGCGCACAGAATCAGGCTGATGACGATGAGGAGAAGGAACGGTCCCAGCGAGTGGCCCTGCTGTTCGACATGCAGCAGGGCGAAGGGAACGCTGGTGAGCGCAGATCCAATGATCATGGCGGGAAGCGACCACTGCGGATGGCCGTTCGCGTCGAGCGGAGGGGGAAGCGTTTTGTGGATTTTTTCGGCGGTCCAGTCGCAGGCCGTGCACAGCGCAGGCAGAAGAAAACCGCGGAAAAACATTTCCTCAAAGAAAGGGGCCATGGTGACGCCGAAGGCGAACATCAACCAGGCGGCGCCGGGAGAGCTGATCATTTTTTCAATGGGCGCGTTGCTGGGACCGGGCATCAGAATCTGGTCGAGGATTGCCAGGCCGAAGCAAGCCAGGGCGGTGCTGGCCAACGGCCAGAATCTGTCGAGTGCAACCTGGCCGCGCCATTGCAATCCTGCGAAAAGGCTCTCATTCCAGATCATGGGAAAGACCCAGAGGCTCAGAGCGAAGGTGACGAGGTAGAGAATGGCCTCGCTGACGAGGTTGAAGCCGAGGTCGGTGGCGGATTTTGTCGAAAGCTGGAAGCCGAAGAGATGAAAGTGCGAGGCGAGAGCCAGGGCAATCACCAGGACGCTGAAAGCAACCACTGCCAGCAGGGACAAAAGCAGAAGATGGCCGAAGTGCGGAATGCGGACGGGGCGGCGGACCGGCGGCTGGGTGAAGGATTGAAGGAGCGGTGGCCCGGCGTAGGGCGGCGCATCCGGCGCGAAGGGCGCCTCAGCCGCGGCGAGCCGACGGGCATCGCCGGCCTGGTCTTGGGCCATGATGTTTTCCACGCGGGCTTGTGCCGCCAGGCGCCGAAGGAAAGCTTCCGAGTCGTCTGCCGGATTTGTCACGGGCTCGCGTGCGTCGTCTTGGGGAAGGTTGGTCATGGACGTTTGATGCCGGTCTTTCTCCGTAAGCTTGCCACGGCTGAAGATTTTTGTCGCGTGCGCTTGCCGTTGGTGTGTGTCGCGCTCACCGGATTTGGCTCGGCGCTGTTCGACGCGGAGGTGGGGCCGTCGCCGGCCGCGGAGGGCGAAAGGAGATCCTCTTCCGAATCGGCGGGCGTGAGGCGGCCGTTGCTGAACTTGTAATAACGCTTGAGGAACTGTCCGGTGTACGAGCCGGGCGTGGCAGCAATTCTGGCGGGGCGGCCTTCGCCGACCACGCGTCCGCCGTCTTCGCCGCCCTCGGGGCCGAGATCGATGACCCAGTCCGCGTTGCGGATTACGTCGAGATTGTGCTCGATGATGATGACCGAGTTGCCGAGATCGGTGAGCCGGTGCAGGACCTCGAGGAGCTTGCGCACGTCGTCGAAGTGGAGGCCGGTGGTGGGCTCGTCGAGCAGGTAGAGGGTCTTGCCGGTCTGGCGCTTGGAGAGCTCGCGCGCCAGCTTCATGCGTTGCGCTTCGCCTCCCGACAATGTCGTTGCGCTTTGGCCGAGGTGAATGTAGCCCAAGCCAACATCGACGAGGGTCTGCAATTTCTGGCGCACCTGGGGCACGTCGGTGAGCAGCGGCAAAGCGTCTTCAATGGTGAGGTCGAGCACGTCGGCGATGGAGTGGCCGTGGAATTTTACGGCCAGCGTCTCCTGGTTGTAGCGGCGCCCGTTGCAGATCTCGCACTGCACGTAGACGTCGGGCATGAAATTCATTTCGATGCGCCGCTGGCCGTCGCCCTGGCAGGCCTCGCAGCGGCCGCCGCCCACGTTAAAGCTGAAGCGGCCGGGCTTGTAGCCGCGCTCACGGGCCTCGGGCAGCATGGCGAAGAGGTCGCGGATGGGCGAGAAGACCTGGGTGTAGGTGGCCGGGTTGGAGCGCGGGGTGCGGCCGATGGGCGACTGGTCGATGCGCACCACTTTGTCGATCTGCTCGGCGCCGTTGATGGAGTCATGCGCGCCGGGCTCCTCGCGCGAGCCGTAGATGCTCTTGGCGAGCGAACGGTACAAAATATCGTTGACCAGCGTGCTTTTGCCTGAGCCGCTGACGCCGGTGACCAGGGTCATCACGCCCAGCGGAATGCGAATTGTCACGTCCTGCAGATTATGCTCTCTCGCGCCGGTGACGGTGAGCCACTTGCCGGTGAGGGGCCGCGGATGGACGCGTTGCAACATTCCGGAAACGCCGGAGAGATAGCGCCCGGTGAGCGACTCGGGGCAGGCCATGAT
>Ga0181539_1003553_pt1 | contig 14143 bp, 16 predicted proteins | sample PEATcosm2014_Bin_46_FD_119767 | JGI IMG/M metagenome (GOLD analysis project Ga0181539, IMG submission 119767) | Peatland microbial communities from MTU Mesocosm Facility, Houghton, MI, USA - PEATcosm2014_Bin23_60_metaG | ecosystem: Environmental > Terrestrial > Soil > Wetlands > Peat | place... | reverse complement strand
AGCATCCTTCGACGTAGTGGGGTCACAGAAACCTCCTTTCTGTAACCCCAAACTTAACGCCCTCGACCCCTCGCCTCTCGCACCAATCTAAGTCCGCCGCGCCAGCGGCTTAGTTCAAACGCCCATTCCGCCGATATGCCGCCTCGTGGTTCCGGTCGGATCGTCGGCCACTCGGAGGTTGTCCCATTGCTTCTGCCTGGTCGCCCGACGTTTACCTATGTTTCGGCATCGGACGGAATCCGCACCGTGCGGAAGCGGGGGTAGCCAAGGTCAACGATTTTATGACCGTGGGTCCTTCTGGCGGTGGTCCAGTTACAACAATTTCGCTTGGGACAAAGCAACCGTGGCGGCCTGCCCGATTCAGATTGATTAAGTGCGATTGCCATTGGGGTATCACGCTTGACAAAATCCCCCGGACAGGAAAGCCCTGTCCGTGGCTACGAGCTTGCCATGCCAATTATCGAGCGAGCACGCCTGATTGAAAGGCCGCGGAGGAGCACAAACCCCGCGCTACCGCCTTTGTACTCATACTATCGGGGCCGTTTCCCGACGAGGTGCTTGGGGCGGAAACGGAAGCCCGTCCACGTTTCGTCGATCGAAACCTGGGCGACGCTGTCCAATCCGGCCTCATACAAGGGCTCCCATCCGCTATCTCGCGAGAGGTCGGACGGCAGTGGGCCTGACTTCTTGGGATACGCGAACCACAGAAGGGCATCTTCGACTATGGCGCTAAGTACAGAGGGCGCCATCGTTTTTACGTCAGCTTTGCACCGTACAAAGGCGATTACACAGTCGGCTCCGCCGCTTGAGGTCTTCAGCAGCTTCGCCTCTTCCGGCAAATTCCCAAGCAGTGCGCGGAAGTCTGCTGGTGCGCCTTGAAGCAACACCTTCATTCCAGGCCTGATTCCCAGTTTTCGTGCGAGTCCAGACGGTGTCATGGTTTTGCTCCGCTCTTGCGTGCCTGAATCGTCAAGCTCTTGTCAAAAACACGGATTTAAGTGCCGGTCATTTGGTTGAAAGAACAAATTCATTGCCATCTACGTCCTGGAATTTCGCAAACTGACCCCACGCTTGTTTCGTGGGAGGGGCCGTAAACACCACTCCGCGATCTTTCAACTCCTGATATGTCCGGTCGATGTCGTCCGTCATAAACGTTACATTGCAAAAAGAACCGATCCGATCTCCGTGGCCGGGAGGCGTGAATAGAACTACGTTCGTCTCGCTGCCTGGAATACGCAGTTCTATCCAACGCTGCTTGTCATCAAATGGCTGATCGGTCAAGATTTGGAACCCTAGCTTTTCCGTATAGAAGCTGACCGCTTGGTCCTGATCTCGTACAGGAATGCTCACAAACTTTACCGCCTTAATCATAAACATCCTCCTGTAAGGGGCAGTGTAGAGAGGGGAACACGGCCTTGTAAAGAAAAATCGATCCACTATAGTGTATTCTGCTATAGTAATAAGAAGAACTGCCGGAGAGTTTTTGTGAACCTTCCCTTGGATAGCTACATCCTGGATGTACTCATGCGCGATCTCGCCGAACATGAAAAGCGACCCTCGGCGTTTCTTGTTTACCTGCATGTATGGAGGCGAAGCCTGGGTGCGGGTCAGAAAGTCGCATCGCTGAGCTACCAGGAGATAGCGGAGGGCACGGGGTTATCGAAGTCCGCCGTGCAAAGCGCTGTGAGGCTTCTCAAGAGGCGAAGGCTAATCTCTGTTTCTCTAAAGAGCCCGACTGCTACTCCGGTCTATAAAGCAGAGCGTCCCTGGATGCGGCGAAAGCAAGGGTAACCCACCGGCAGGAGCAGCATGAACCATAATTGCGGCGAGAATACAATGATTTTGGCGGAATTGTCGGCCACTCGGAAAATAAGCTTTGACTGGTCCCCTGGGGGGATCGTTGTCCCGAACGGGGTTCGAGGAAATAGCTCTTGCCTTGTCGCCTTGTGTTTATCGACGAATTCGCGGGAGCAATCCAAAGTTTTGGGCGAGCGCACTCGGAAACTCGTAAATAGTTCGCAGACGGAGATTAAAATACGTCCGTCCCGGAACGGGCCAAGCTGAACCACCACCCTTCGGTTGACACATCTTGAAAGCACACCCTACAATGAAATCTCCAGGCACTGATGGCAGAAAACGCAAGGGCGGCGACCATTCAAAATTCCCATAAAGTACTTCGCGGGCCGGCCAACCTGCTGGACCTGATTGGCAACACGTCACTTGTGCGCCTGACGCGAATTCGTCCAACATCGCCGGATGTCGAAATCTACGCCAAGGCGGAATGGGAGAATCCCGGGGGTTCGGTGAAGGACCGTCCGGCGATGAACATTATCCGCGAGGCGGAAGCCGCCGGACGGATGTCGCGGGACAAAATCCTGATCGACTCGACCTCCGGCAACACCGGCATTGCCTACGCGATGATCTGCGCCGCCAAGGACTACCGCGTGAAGCTTTGCATGCCCTCCAACGTGAGCATGGAGCGCAAGCGCATTCTGAAGGCCTATGGCGCGGAGATTGTTTACACCGACCCCATGGAAGGCTCGGACGGCGCCATACGCCGCGTGCGCACCCTGGCCCAGGAGAATCCCGAGCTTTACTTCTACGCCAACCAATACGATAACCCCGCCAACTGGCGCGCCCATTATTTGACCACCGCTCCCGAGATTTTCGAGCAGAGTCAGGGCCGCGTGACGCACTACGTGGCGGGGCTCGGCACCAGCGGCACGTTCATCGGCACGGCGCGCCGGCTGAAGGAGCTCGACCCGCGAATCCGCTGCCTGTCGTTTCAGCCGGACTCACCCTTCCACGGCCTGGAGGGCATGAAGCACATGCCCACCGCCATCAAGCCGGGAATTTACGAGCCGAGCGTGGCCGACGAAAACCTGGAAATTTCGACCGAAGATGCGCACATCATGACCCTGCGATTGGCGCGCGAAGAAGGCCTGCTGGTCGGCGTCTCCGCCGGCGCCGCCATGGTGGCCGCGCTCAAAGTGGTGAATCGATTGACCCGCGGCGTGGTGGTGACAATTTTCCCCGACAGCGGCGACAAGTATTTGAGCGAAAGATTCTGGGATGAAGGGCAGTGAAGCATTTGGTGATTTAGCGACTTAATGATTTAGCGATTGAAGGACCGGATCAACGAATCACTGGGTGGTGGGATCAGGTTGACGTAGAGGCGGCTTTACACCGCTACTTGACGATGTAAAATCGGGTTACAATACCGACCTGGCCCACTACCAATCACTGGCTCAAGAAATCGCTAAATCGCCAAATCACTGAATCACAAATGGTCAGTTAACCTAACAATGGCTCTACGACTGAACAAAGTGAATTTGGAAGCCATCCGTCAGCACAGCGCGCGGGACTATCCCAGCGAGTGCTGTGGGGTGTTGCTGGGGAAGGCGGAGGGCGACCTTAAGCAAATTACGGAGGTGGTGCCTCTCACCAACTTGCGGCACGACCCCAGCCGCGCGCAGGAGCTTTTGCCCCTGGGCGATCCGGGCAGGGAAACGGAAAAGAACCGTTTCCTCATCGATCCGCTCGACCAGTTGCGCGTGGAAAAGGGCGCGCGGGCGCGCGGGCTCGACGTGTTGGGCTATTATCACTCCCACCCCGATCACCCGGCGCGGCCCTCAATTTATGACCGCGACCACGCATGGCCCTGGTATTCCTATGTTATAATTGCGGTTGAACGGGGCGTCCCAAAAGACTTGACGAGCTGGGTTTTAGCCGAGGATCGGTCGGCCTTTGGGGCAGAAACAATCATTGGTGATTTGTGATTGGTGATTGAGATATTGGTGATTTGTGATTGGGTGATTTAGCGATTCTCGCGAGGTTCGTTCATCTGTTTCAATCGCAAATCTCAAATCACAAATCGCCAATGACCCGGAATCTTTCGGCTTTGCAGCGCATCCAAATTATTGAGTGAATTATTGGTGATTTGCGAGGGGTGATTCGTCATTTGTGAATGGCGATTTGTGATTGGTGATTTAGCGATTGTTGCGAGGCTGTCGATGATCTTTTTCAATCACAAATCAGCAATCACCAATCACAAATGATTCAATCACCAATCGCAAATCACAAATCACAAATTGAGGACAGAGAATGCCGGTCAAGGTTATCATCCCGACTCCGCTGCGGCAATATGCGGAAAAGAAGGAGTCGATGGAAGTGCAGGCAAAAACGGTTGCTGAGGCTCTCGCGGCCATCACCTCTCAGTACGGTGACCTGTGCAAGCACCTTTACAACGAACAAGGCAAGCTCCGCAGCTTTGTGAATATTTACGTCGGCGACGAAGACATTCGCTTTCTGCAAAAGGAACAGACTCCCCTGAAAGAAGACGATGTGATCAGTATCGTACCTTCCATTGCCGGTGGCACGGCTCCTTTGCTCTGCTCAGGGCAAGTTCTACGCTGTATCTGTAGCTAGCCTGGGTTCCCATCCCGCCAAGCCGGGGTGGCGAATCCCGGGCGAACCCCCCGAAAAAGTCATCAGTTGTCAGTATGCAAGCAGTCGTCAGTTCTCAGTGATCAGTTTTCAGTAAAAGCCCCCCCGCGCGGGAGTTTTTACTGACAACTAAAAACTGATAACTGACCACGGACCACGGACAACTGACAAGCCTTTGAGGAAGGAATTGAAATGAGCCCAGCCACCATGATTCAGCCCGCACAATTGAGCAAGGACGAGATTCTGCGTTACAGCCGCCACCTGATCATGCCGGAAGTCGGCATGGAGGGCCAACTGAAGTTGAAGCAGGCCAAGGTGCTATGCATTGGCGCAGGTGGCCTGGGCTCGCCCCTGGCGCTTTATCTCGGCGCCGCAGGCGTGGGGAAGCTCGGCCTGGTGGATTTCGACGTGGTGGATTTCACCAACCTGCAACGGCAGGTCATTCACGGCACCAGCGACGTGGGCCGCGCCAAGCTCGACTCGGCGCGCGACACCCTGCTGGAAATCAATCCCAATGTGGAAATTGAGACTTTTGAAACGCGTCTGAGCAGCGACAACGCGCTGGACATTTTCCGCGAATACGACATTGTCGCCGACGGCACCGATAATTTTCCCACGCGCTACCTGGTGAACGATGCCTGCGTTTTGCTGGGCAAGCCCAACGTTTACGCCAGCATTTTCCGTTTCGAAGGCCAGGCTTCGATCTTCTATGCCGAGCAGGGCCCGTGCTACCGCTGCCTTTATCCGGAGCCGCCTCCGCCCGGGCTGGTTCCCAGTTGCGCCGAGGGCGGCGTGCTGGGCGTGCTCCCCGGCATCATGGGTTGCATCCAGGCGATGGAAACCATTAAGCTGATTTTGGGCCGCGGCGAGCCGCTCGTTGGCCGCCTGCTGCTGTTTGACGCGCTCGCCATGAAGTTTCGCGAACTCAAGCTGCGCAAGAATCCCGATTGCCCGATCTGCGGGACAAATCGTACCCTCACCAAACTGATTGACTACGAGCAGTTCTGCGGCATTCGCGGCGAGGAGCATACACCTGTGCAAACCGGTATCCCTGAGATTACCCCGGCGGAAGTGAAGAAGAAGATGGACGCGCACGAACCCTTTGTCCTGATCGACGTGCGCGAGCCGCACGAATACCAGATTTGCCGCATCCCCGGCTCGAAACTCATCCCTCTGGGGGAAGTGCCCAAGCGCATGAACGAGCTGGACTCTGCGGATGAGATCGTGGTGCATTGCAAGTCGGGAATGCGCAGCGCCAAGGCTGTGGACCTGCTCATGAAGTCCGGCTTCCGCAAGATTCATAACCTCAAGGGTGGAATCCTAGCGTGGTCGGATCAGGTGGATCCGTCGGTGCCGAAGTATTGAGCGCCGCCGGCTTGTAGGGGTGCGGCTTGCCGTACCCCTTTGGCTCGGTCGCGCGATTAAAATGAAAAGGGTACGGCAAGCCGTACCCCTACAACCAGGATGGATATTCACAAACTCAGTTCAAAGGAGAATTCATGTCAAATATCTTTGCAGACAACGCCGCTAGTATCGGCAGAACGCCGTTGGTACGACTGAACCGCTTGGCCTCGGGATCGTCAGCCATCGTGCTGGCCAAGGTTGAAGGCCGTGGCCCGGCATACTCCGTGAAAGACCGCATCGGTGCGGCCATGGTGTGGGATGCTGAGGAGCGGGGCGTGTTGAAGCCCGGCGTGGAAATCATCGAGCCCACCAGCGGCAACACGGGAATCGCTCTGGCTTTCGTGGCAGCCGCGCGTGGTTACAGCCTGACCCTCACCATGCCGGAAACCATGTCGCTGGAGCGCCGGCGCGTGCTGGCGGCCTTCGGCGCGAAACTGGTACTCACCCCCGGACCGGAAGGCATGCCCGGCGCCATCCGGCGCGCCACGGAGATTGCCCAATCTGATCCCCATCGCTACTTCCTCCCGCAGCAGTTTGAGAATCCCGCCAACCCCGCGATCCATGAGAAAACCACGGGCCCGGAAATCTGGAATGACACCGACGGCGCTGTTGATGTGCTGGTTTCCGGCATCGGCACGGGCGGCACGATTACCGGCGTTTCGCGCTACATCAAGAACACCAAGGGCAAGAAAATTATCTCGGTGGGTGTTGAGCCCACGGCCAGCCCTGTAATCACTCAGTACCAGCAGGGACAGCCGCTAAAGCCCGCGCCGCACAAAATCCAGGGCATTGGTGCCGGGATTATCCCGAAAAACCTTGACCTGTCGCTGGTGGATCGCGTCGAACAGGTGTCCAACGATGAGGCCATTGAATTCGCCCGGCGCCTGACGCGCGAGGAAGGCATCCTGAGCGGCATTTCATGCGGAGCGGCGGCTGCCGTGGCCGTCCGTTTGGCCAAGCTACCGGAATTTGCCGGCAAGACGATTGTCGTGGTTTTGCCCGATTCCGGCGAGCGCTACATTTCCACCGTGCTTTTCGAAGGAATCGGATAGCAGGTGCCAGGTGTCAGGTGTCAGGAAGCAAAGAAGGTGTGAGGTATCAGGTGTCAGGTCTTAGGTTTTCCCTGAAACCCGACACCTGGCAACTGACACCTCCTCTGACACCTGACACCTGGCACCTGACACCTATTTGGGGAGGTTCCACAATGCGTGCCGATGATATGAAGTGCCTGGCACAAGAGTTTCGCGCGGATTTGGACGCGCAACTGGCCGGGGACAAACTCAGCGATTTCAATTTGCCCCGGCGTGAGGCGGTGGCCACCATCTGCCGCCGTTACCTGGAAGTTCTTTTTCCTATTTACTTCCTCGGCGACGAACGCGAGGTTCCGGGCGCGCGGGCTTGCCACCACCTGATAGAAATTCAGACCCTGCTCTCGAACCAGATTTGCAGCGCGGTGCGTTTTGAATGCCGTCGCAGCGGAAAACCGACGCCCGCTGACCTTGAGCATTATGCGGAAGAGGTCCATAAGAACTTGTTCGGGCAGTTGCCAGAACTGGCGCACTTGCTGGCCACCGATATCGAAGCGGCCTATCACAACGACCCGGCGGCGGGGAGCGTCGAGGAAATCCTGCTGGCTTACCCGTTCATCGAGCCCGTCACCGTGCAGCGTCTTGCTCACCGCCTGTACCTTCTCGATGTGCCCTTCATCCCCCGCATGATGACGGAGACTGCGCACAGCCACACGGGCATTGACATTCATCCCGGCGCGTCCATTGGCGAATCGTTCTTCATCGATCACGGTACGGGCGTGGTGATTGGTGAAACCTCTATCATCGGGGACAAGGTGACGCTTTACCACGGCGTCACGCTGGGAGCCTTCAACCCGCTCAGCAAGGATGAGGAGGGCCAACTGCGCCGTGGCCAGGAAAACAAACGGCACCCAACCATCGAGGATCACGTCACCGTGTATCCTAACGCCACCATTCTAGGAGGGAACACCCATATTGGCCATCACAGCGTCATTGGCGGGAACGTGTGGCTGACCCACTCCGTGGCGCCTTACAGCCGAGTGACCGTGAAGGATGCCGAGCTGTTTATTCTGAACGCCGGGGACGAGCACTGGAGCCTTTACGGCGGTATTTGAAGCAAACAGTCGTCAGTTGTCAGTCATCAGTTTTCAGTAAGAGCCACCCCGCGCGGGGGTTCTTACTGACGACGGAAAACTGATGACTTTCTGTAGGCGCTGTCACCCGGCCGTAACTTCTTCCCTCGTCGCACTTCCATTCGTCGGGTTCCTCGGGTAAAATCTCATTTCTTACATTGGGGTGATCACAGAACACGAACGAATTCTGCCCGTCCGGACCCACTAAGGGCGGGCCACCGATTTCAGGCTGAACCCGGGAGGTTCATATGGCACCAAAAGTAGGGGATCCGGCGCCGGACTTCAAACTGACCTGCGCCACCGGAGAGTCACAAAGCGAGTTTGAGCTTTCTGCTCATCGCGGCAAGAACGTTGTCCTGGCATTCTATCCGCTCGATTTCACCCCGGTTTGCCAAAGCGAACTGGGGGCATTCCAGGCGGACCTCGCCAAGTTTACGAATGCGAATACCGAAGTCGTGGGCATTTGCACCGACTCGGTTTTTGCCCACATGGCCTTCCAGAAACATCTGGGCGGGCTGAAGTTTCCCTTGGCCACAGATCGTTGGCCTTACGCTGAAGTGGCCACCGCCTATGGCGTTTTCCCTCCCACTAAACACCCGATTCCGTTCATCAACGACCGAGCGGTTTTCATTGTCGATAAGGACGGCAAAATCGCGTGGTCGAAGATCTACGAGCTGCGGGAACAACCAGACAATGGGGAGATTCTGGCGGAGTTGAAGAAGCTCTCCTGACAGAAGTAGGGGCGGTTCGCGAACCGTCCCTACGCTGGCTATTGGTGGGGGGCATGGTGAATCTGAAGGAATTCTTCCTCACACAAAAAGAGAGCGAGCATCAGGGAACGCTGTCGGTCTATGAGAAGATTCCGCCCGATCGCCTGGACTGGCGCCCTGTGGAGGGCATGCTATCGCTGGGACAGATGGCGCGGCACGTTTGGCGGTCCGAGGAGGGAACTCGCCGCATTGCGATTGATGGCGATTGGAGTTACTACCAGACGCGTATTCCCTTGGGTCTCTTCGCAATTCTGGGCGAAGTGAAATCGCTCGATGAGGAGTTGCAGGAAGTCCGGCGCGTCCATCAGGAGACCCTGCGTGCTGTGCAGGCGTTTCCGCTCGATCGCTGGGAAGAAATCCGCGAGAATCTACAATTCAATGTTCGCCGGCCCATCGGCGTCATGCTTTTCCGTATCATCGAACACCAGATTCACCACCGCGCGCAGGTTGGAACTTACCTGCGCGTCCTCACCGGCGGGCGCGCCAGCCCCTATGAAATCTGAAATCTCAAATTTGAGAAGAGGTGTCAGGCGCCAGGTGCCAGGGGTCAGCAAAAATGCTCTTCTCCTTTATGAGAGAGGTGGGGGTGCTTAGCCTGCTCGGATTGTCCCGATGCTCGCCTGAAACCTCGCACCTGAAACCTGAAATCTATCAGTCCATGCCTGACACCTGGCACCTGACACCTTCCGACAAACCTCTGGAACGAACGCCCGCGTGCCATTATGATGTCACCCAACCCAGTGAGTGGAGGTGGTTGCGCATGCGCCCACTGATTCTTGTTTTGTCAATTTTGCTGTTGGCCGCCGCCGCAACGGCGGCGGACCGGGAAGCGGCGAAGGCCAGCTACCGGCAAGGCAACGAGTTTTTTGACCAGGACCGGTTTGCCGATGCGTCGGCGGCATACGGCCGCGCCATTGAGCAGGACCCGCAATTCCTGGAGGCTTATTACAATCGCGCCCTGGCAGATGAGATGGTGGATCGGCAGAAGGCCATCGCGGATTGGCATCAGTTCTCCGACCTTGCCGCCAGCGCCCCGGATTTCAAGTATCAAATAGGTCAAGCCAACGCCAGAATCCAAATCCTGGGAATGCTGCCGGTGCATCCGGACGCTCTGCAACCCTCGCATTACGTTCCCTCCGCATCGGACTATTACCTGGAAATTGCGGAAACCTCGGAATCGGAGAGATGGAACTCGTTTCCCATTAAGGTTTCGATTGGGAATGTGCCTGAGGCCAATTGGGCGCAAGGAGCACGGGAGGCATTCAGCATTTGGAAGGAGATGCTCCCGCTGGAACTGACCGCGGAACCCGACGAAGCGGATATTCGCTTCAATTGGGAGGCCGATCAGACCATGGAGCGCGGCGCCGTGGGAGAGGAAATGGATTGGGTGCAATTTCGCCGCGTGGGAGGAGAACTGACCGGCCGCAAAGTGGCTTTCATTTCCGTGGATCTTTCACGCCGCTGGTCCAAGGATGAAATGCGCGCCATCGTCCTGCACGAAATGGGGCACGCGCTCGGCATCCGAGGGCACAGTTCATCCAAGGGAGACATCATGTACTTCCAAGTCCAGGAGAAGAACCGCCAAGTGAGAGTCCCGGGGCTTTATTACCCGTTTGTTTGGAAAACACTCGTCAGCAAGCCCAGCCAGCGGGATCTCAATACCCTGATTCGACTCTATAATACTCCTGGGGTCGTGCAGCGCGAAAGGTAGTCAACCATCCGAAACTCGAAAATCGAAACTCGAAAATCGCGGCGAGTTTCGAATCTTCAATTTCGAGTATCGAATTTCGAGTTGCGAATTATGAGAGTTGCCATCACCGGTGCAGCAGGATTATTCGGGCATGGGCTGGTCGCGGCGTTTTCCACTCGGCATGAGGTGTTCCCCTTGACGCGTGCCGAGGCCGATATCACTGATGCGGAGGCCATCGGCGCGGTCCTGGAGCGAATCCGCCCGGACCTGGTTGTACATCCCGCCGGCATTCCTGACATTGATCTCTGCGAGGCGGATCCCGCCAATGCGTTTCGGGTGAATTATCAAGGCACTTGTAACGTGGCTGACGCCGCCCGCCGCGTAGGAGCGGGCCTCGCCCACATTTCCACGGATGCGGTCTTCGATGGCAGGAAGGCGACGCCCTATGTTGAGACCGATCCGACCGCGCCCATCACCGTCTACGGGCGAACCAAGTTGCAAGCCGAGCAGGCGGTGAAAACCCTGGAACGATACTGGATCTTTCGTGTCTCCGTGTTGTTTGGCCCGGGAAAGATCAACTTTGTGGAAAAGGGTCTGCGCAAGGTCGCGGCGGGTGAGGAGTACAAGGTCGCAAGCGACCAGTGGGGTTGTGCCACCCACACCGTGGATGCCGGGCTGAAAATCATGGAGGTCGCGGAAGCCAGCCACTACGGCCTCTATCACCTGGCCAATCAGGGAGCGTGCACTCGCTTCGAGTTGGCTCGCACGGCGGTGGAACTGGCAGGGCTCGATCCGGCAAAAGTCATGGGTGTTCCCGACGCCTTGATGCAGCGGCGAGCTCCCCGGCTGAAATATGCGGTAATGGAAATGGCAGCCTTGCGTCATGCGGGCTTCGCGCTTCCGCGGCCCTGGCAGGAAGCTTTGGCAGACTACGTCCACAATTCATCGAGTGGCAGAATTCGCCGATGAAGGCGCGAAGCCGAGCAGACTTCGCAAGCGTCCCCAGAGGTCCGAGGTGACTCGACTGCGCGGAACATGCGGCACAGCATAGTGCTCGAGGATCTCGAGGGTGTTGGCGTCAGAGACTTCGCCGGTGATCACCAGAACGCGCCCCACCAGGCTGGGCCGGAGTTCGGTGATGGCTGAGACCATTTGCTGAAGGGGGGCGGAACGGAGGTCGAGCAAAACCGCATCAAATTGATCTTGGCGAATCATCGACAGCGCCTGGTCAGTGTCGTGGGCAACGTCGCCATCGCAACCCAACCCCGCCAGCAACACGTAAAGGACATTTCGAATCGAGGGTTCATCCTCGATGATCAGAACCTTCCGGCGTGGGGGACCTGGGGCCACGTGATGTTTCCTTATGAGGGGCTTATGATCGTAAGATGCGGATAGCTACAATTTCCGGTTCTTTGGTTTCCCGACCGGTTACTATTATCCTAGTTTCCTAACCCACCAATGTCAAGCCTTTTCCTGATGGCCAACAAATCCAGCGGCCATCGCGGCGCTCCGGTTCCATTCTCAGCAGTTTTCATGCCAGGTGGCGGGCGGCGAAATCTCTGTCGCCAAATCCAGTGCGGGCCAGGACAAAACCCACCTCCGGGGCTCACGATGGCGTTGGCGCCACGTCGCTGCGATTGGCAAACTCATCGTCGTGCCCGGGAAGGATGCGTCCCATCATGGCCAGAATGCGGGTCCGGTCGTGCTGGAACTGCTCCCGGTTATGCGGGATCATGGTGAAAACATTCTCATCGTGCTCGCGGGTCAGCACGGCGTCCCCAGCAATAACGGTGGGCTGATCGCCGTGATGGACAATCACGGAGACGTGGCCCGGGACGTGGCCATTGGTCACCAGGAATTCCAAGTCATCCGGTAACGGGTGGGTTTCAATCCAGCGAAAGCGCGACGGGTCGCCCAGGCGTTTGCGGTCCCACCAGCGCAAAGCGAACCGCCGCAGGGCACCCATCAACTCCGAGGTCCTTTCATAATCAGGCGATTCCGGATAGTACTTCAGGCTCAGTTTCTCCCAATTCTGCACGTCGAGAAGATCGGCGTAAGCCTCACAGCACCAATCATGTGACTGCTGCGTCCCGTAGATTTCGCTTTCCGGGAACAGGCAGTTGTTCAGAACATGGTCGACATGGAAGTGCGTGTTGACGACCATGCGGATATCGTTGGGGTGCAGGCCCCGTTTTTCCAGGGCTTGGAGAAGGCGATGGGCCTCGTGCGGCATGCCGGTATCGATGATGATGTGATGATGCCCTCGCGAGAGCAGCGTGCAAGTTGCGCCGCGCCAACTGCCGGGAAGCAGCACATCCGTTTTCCATGAAGAGTTTTTCATGGACGAATCGGGAGGTTGCGAATCGGGTGAATGTGAGTCCGTTAATCCCATTGCTGTGAATGCGGAGCGTGGCTCCGCTGGCGGCCTGCCCCCTTGCGCGGTGTGTCGATCTCGGGCTTCGCCGGCGATTCTACGCGCTTGCTCAGAAATGCCCAACGCGCCCACCGCACACAAACGGATGTTCAGGCGGGGGAGCCAGCCATACTCCCGGCGGGCGCATTCTACCGCATCTGCGCAGGGCGGCAAAGCTCCATAGTGTATTCTAACAGTTGAAGCAACTTCTGCGGCAGGAATGTCTGGGCCAAGTTGGCTAAGACCCAGGTCGGAGGTGGGCAATTTGCCCCTTTTGTTGGGTCTTTCAATCCAGCTTGCCATCGCCGAATCGCTTTTCCGTCCGCTGCAAGGGACAAAATGCACGCGGCATTTGGCGTACGAATTGCACATCCCTTTTGCCTGCCTAGATGGGGTGACGCGGACCGGTCCGTCAGGCGCGCCCCTTCTGTGCGGGGCGGGGGATTTTACATATTCATCAGAGGAGAAATGATTCATGTCATTCATAATCGTTGAAGGTTGCACCAAGGATGAGAAATGCATCGAGGTTTGCCCGGTGGATTGCATTCATCCTCGCAAAGATGAAGCCAAATTTGCGGAGGTCACGCAACTCTACATTGACCCTGTGAACTGCATTGACTGCGGCGCCTGCGTTCCGGTTTGCCCGACAAACTCGATTTACGCCGAGGCGGATGTGCCGGAGAATTTCGCAGACTTTACCGCCAAGAACGCTGCGTACTTCCAATAGCTGCGCGCGGCCCCACGACCTCCTGAGGGATGCGCCAGCGTGCGTTCCAGGCGCAGCGCTGCCTGACCTGTTGCGACTTCGCCTTGCTGGCGCGTCTTCCTCTTTTTATCTCCTCCGGATTTCCCTCTAATGTCCTGACATGATCACACTGTCGTTGCCGGAGGGTGAGGTTTGTAGCGCCCCCTTTCAGGTCTTGATGCTCACATGGTCGTCCAGAGGACTTATGCCCCTTGGTGGCAAATATCGCGATAAGCGCCTTTCTTTTCAGTAAGTCATCGTGAAAATGCAATAAGTCACTTGTTTTCAATAAACTCTGAGGAGCACTTTTTTTGCCCCTTCGTTTTCAATAAACTCTGAGGACCACTCTTCATTTCTAACATCTCTTTGGGTCACCCCTTGGGCTGCCCTGGGGTAGGGCAAGCCCTACGCGTGCCCCACAAAATAGTACTGAACAGGATTCGCATTTTTCGTTATGTAAGGAGGCATGCAAACCACCCAAACGATTCTCCACGTGTTGTCCAGCCCGGTAGTT
>Ga0181539_1003550_pt1 | contig 14155 bp, 10 predicted proteins | sample PEATcosm2014_Bin_46_FD_119767 | JGI IMG/M metagenome (GOLD analysis project Ga0181539, IMG submission 119767) | Peatland microbial communities from MTU Mesocosm Facility, Houghton, MI, USA - PEATcosm2014_Bin23_60_metaG | ecosystem: Environmental > Terrestrial > Soil > Wetlands > Peat | place... | reverse complement strand
GCGAGCTTTTGCAGAGTTTTCGGGTGGATCTTAAGAAGAGCTGCCGCTTCTTCGCTGTCGAGAACGGGCTCGAATGTAGGCTGAGGTTGAACCGGAAAGTTCGATTCAGCTTGAATTTTTGGCTCAGGCTTCGCCGAGTAATTTGCGCTTTCAGGTCCATTTCTGCCTCTGCGCGGATCCTCCTCGGTTTGCGCAGTCTGTCCTTCCCTCATACTCTTCCTCCAAAACAACCCCGAATTCGAAAAGGTGCCGGGCGGCCCCGATTGATTTACCCATTACACGCATCTTGTCCCCAAGGCCAGACCTTACGCGCCGTTCTAACCCCGAGCTTCAATGGTCCAGCCCGAAGTAGTCGAGGGGGACAACGGGTGCGAGCGTGGCGCCGGAGGCTGGGCTGGTGATTCCTTGTTACGTCGCCAAAAAGCTTCTCCGCTTCATCGTTGTCTCTAAATGCCTCGAATCGGTAGTTCATCCGGCCTAACAGATTGCTGTTCATACTTTGTGCCAGTACTATTGCCATCCCCTAGTCTTGATATGCTGAACTATTTTTTCTGTCAAACGGCTGCACGGAGATCTAAGCGAGTTCAAACAAATCTGGCGCCTTACGATGCCGCTGAGAGTTGGGCTGCAACATAATCATCGCCGATTCAGCCATTTACAGACACTCTCGTCGGAGGGACGCGACTGTCAGAGCCCGCAAAGTTGTCTTCTTGGCTGGCATCCCTGTGCAGCCGTCTGCGCAGGCTATGGCACTCCGCGAAGATGGCTTAAATCAATGCCTTATATGAGGGTATGGCTTGCGGTCCCAAGGATTGGATTGCGTTTTGAGAAATTACTGGATTAGCGAAAAATATTTGGCACGCATCGTGGCGGCGCCCGTGTGACCTCAGATTTCTGGCCCTGTATCCAAACGAGATTCTCGGACCGCAGGTAAACCGATGGCCAAATCCGGTTCGTTCAACAACTCCGGGTTGAGAAATGGTTGGACCGGCGAAAAATCTTCTGCAGGGATCCTGGCGCCTATCGCAAGGGTAGGTCTTATTCCGCTCATTCGTTAGCGCTTATCATTCAATACAGGGTCTGGCGGGACAAGCAGCCCTTCGCAGGCGACATGAATGGAGAAGATACGAAAGGAGGGTGACGATGCAGACGGCGCTGTGCCAGCCGTTTACAGCTGATCTCGGCTAGCCCGGGGCGTGACTGCCCTGTCACTATCGCCCATCCCGCTCAGGATTTCGATCGCCTTGTTCATCTGCTGATCGACGCCGGCATTCAATAGGCACGGGTCAACTTCTACCAAGACATTAGGTGAGACTCCTTTGCCTTCGAGGCAATCGCCTTTTGGCGTGTACCAGCCAAAAACTGGCAACCGCACCCAGTACCCACTGCCCACCCTGAAATTCGCCGCCCCGAGAACGTTTCCGGCTGTCTTTGTGCCGACGATAGTTCCCAGCCCATATTCGGCAGCGAAGCCAGCCACCATTTCTGCGGCGCTATTTGTCCATTCATTAACGAGTAGGGCGATGCGGTTATGAAACGGCTGCGGGCCCAAACCCTGAGTGAGAAGAACAACGGACTTGTCACGGAACAAGAACCGCGCCAAGGTCAACCCCAGTTCAATCTCGCTACGCGGCATCGGAACGGGTGGGAGGTCCCCTCTTTTGTACCCTATGCGAAGACGGCGTGGGGTCAGGCTATGTCCGATCGGTATTTGTCCAGAGCACATATAGCTCGCAAGCCTCGCCAATCCTAACCCGCCACCGATATTTCCTCGGAGATCGACAATGAGACGGCTCGTGCCGTGCTGTTTGAGGTCTGCGACGGCTGCATCTAAATCCTTCGCGAACCGCAACCCCATTGGGCCCGGAAAATATACAACTTTCAGAAGACCAATGTCGGGGGCAATCATTGCGTGCGACAGACCCATGGGCTCAACAATTGGCGGGCGCGCTTTTGTCCCCTTTCGTTTCGGCACTTCCACTTCCACCTGCCGAACGTTTTCGCCACGGGCGTCAGCAATCCGCAATGTGTATGTCTGTCCCACATTGAACGGCGGCATCGACGGCGGCAGGTACTCAGTCCCGTCCACGGCGAGCAGCATATCGCCGGGCTTAATTCCCGCAACTTGGGCGGGACCGCCTTCAAACACGTCCAAAAAAAACCAGCGCTCGGATCCTGCCACGGAAAAGCTGCGAAGCGTTGCATTGATCGAATGTTGGGGAAGAACCAGCTTTCCGTGTTCGTGATAGAAAGCGGTATGGCTGCTGCCGAGTTCTGATAGGAGCTGCCTGATACCACTCTCGAATGTGGAGGTTTCCGCTGCCAGCAACTCAGGGGTTCGTTGGTCGACCGAGGCTGTCCACGCGTCATAGTTCACACCGCCGACATTGATGTGATGGTTCAGCACCATCTTCTTAATGGAAGCTAGGATTCTGGCGCGAGATTGTGGACTGAGCGAGATTGTTAAGTTGTTATTCATCGTCATGGGAGGATGTGGCGCGATCATCTGCGCCGTCGAATATGAAGCCGGCCCAATAGTACGGAGCGACAGTTGGGCCGAATTCCTTCACGGTATCCCGTTTTGCGTGCGTGAGCGCCTCAGCCGTGGGCTCATGTGCAGCCAAGTGTTCGTAGAAGTGTGTCATGACCACCAACGAATATTCGTCGTTAATGGACCACAGAGTGGAAACGACTGCCTTCGCACCAGCGAGGAGAAACGCCCTGGAGAGTGCCGCAACACCCTCTTCGCCTTCGAGGAGTCCGATCGCCGTATCGCAAGCCGACAGGACGACTAAATCAGCGTTGAGGCGGAGCTGAACGATTTCCGACGCATGCAAGAAGCCGTCTTCGCCCGCCGCAGGATCGCTCAGAAGAACCAACGCTGAGTTATTTGGATCTTCTTTGCTTGCGAACCCATGAACGGCCAAATGGATAATGCGGTATTGTGCGAGCCCGGCACGCTTGAAGGCCGATTCGGTAGCCTTCGATCCCAGCAATAAAGTATCGGTCGGGTCATGAATCGCTGCCTCCGCAGCAAGCACCTCGTCTTTAGAGGCAGGCAAGTTCGACAGCTCATTGGCATCGTAACCGCGCGTGAGCGAGGCCTGTTTCAACTCGGTGGGGTCGTAAGGAATCCCGCCCACTCCCAAGAACTCATGTGCGAAGGTGTGCGACTGGCGCCGAGTCTGCGTAAGCAGATAGAAAGCGGTTGCTGACGGCTCATAAATGACAGTGTGCGTCTCCACAAGGTAGTGCCCTGAGTCATTGACGAATCCTTCAAAGGGAACGAGATGCAGCGGTCCGTCGGGAATGATTACGAGAGTTTCTCTTTGCGCAACCTCGGCAACTGGTCGAAGCAGAACATCATAAAGTTGACTACCCTCGTCACGAGCCGGTTGTTTCGCTTTGACAGCCTTCAGATAGATTGCAATGAGCCTATTGATGCGCTCTCTGCTAGGTAGGGGAACGATACGGGAACCGTCGTGGGAAATCACCAAGCAATACGACTGCGGGTCCGCCACAACGTACACCAGGATTGACGTCGATGGGCTGAGGCTCCGTTCGATACGCCCCACCCCGATTGTCTCGTGGGCCCGAGCCTTCAGGATGTTGACATCCGGGGTAACCCACCGAGATTGCTCTGCCATGAAGATTTGATCGCGAATGTTGCGCACTTCGGCGGTCGACCGCGCGGCCATTAGTTTGAGCTGGAGCTGGGAAATCGTGCGCTCCTCCCTCCTTGCCTCTTGCGGTGTGACGGCACCGGCCAGCAGCAGGTCGGTCGTAATGCGGCCGCGAACTTGTTCGATGATCGAAAAAGCTTTCGCCGGGTCATTAAAGTGCTGCGCGATCAAACAAAAATGTTGGGAGTACAATTCGCTGGAGGCATTGATCAGGGCGGTTTTATCCAAAACACCGGTAAGATTGCCTATGGTGGAATCGACAAAAGCAGCAGCGCGATCATAGGTACGGTCGGCTTCGGAATATGCTCCCTGCTTGGTCTCAATTTCGGCAAGAGTTCGTAGACATTCCGGAACAGAGGAGATATCACCACTCGTCTGAATCGATGCGGCCGCGAGGGCAGCGAAATGTTCCGCCTTCGGCAGATCCCCCTGTTGGCGGTATATATCGGCCAGCATAGACTGCGCTGTACCCATATGCCGCACTAAGCCGGCCTTTTGGGACAAGGGAAGGGACTGTCCAAGGACGGATAATGCCGTTGTGTATTGGCCCTGAGCTAAAGCAAGGTGCGAGATTTGGATCAACACTTGGGACTCGTGTGCCGGCCGATGCAGGTCTCGGGCGTGCTTTAAGATGTCTGCGGCGAGAGCTTGCGCGGCCGCGAACTGCTTAAGGCCGATCAGTGCGTCCAAGCGCTGCTCGTAGGTCAGAAATGGATAACCAGAATCTGGCGTGGCGAGGGCGATCTGTAAAGCCTTGTCTAGATAGGGGAGAGCCTGCTCGTACGTCTTTGTGAATACCAAACCCATCCCGAGTTCTGTCAGGTAGCGGATTTGGGCGCCGGCGTCACCGGCTGCGGTTGCAGCAGCTAAAGCGGTCCCAACATTCTTGCGAGCTGTCGCCATATCGCCATCATAGAAGGCCACCAAACCTAGCTGAGCCAAGGCGCGGTACTGCCATTTCGTATCGTCCAGCTCACGTGCCAGTGCCTGTACTTGTTGCCAGTCATCCCGCATCTCACCAGAATTAAGCTCTGCGTCGATATCGCCTTTGACAATGAAGCAAAACAGCCGGAGCTGCCTATCGTTGAGAAGGAGGGGGCTCGTGTTCAATTCTTCGCCGAGCTGGGCCGAGATCACCGGCAACCTACCTTGTTCCACCGTCGACCTGATCCTTCCCAGTTGGGCATACAAAGCGTTCCGTTGATCGCCCGCTGCAACGAACATCTTCTCGGCTTGGCTAAACTCTGGCCCGGCATCCGCCCAGTTGTATAGATCAGCTAGATAGAGGGCGTGGTGGAGCAACTCGGAAGCAGAGTGCCGATTCTGCTGTGCATTTAGTGGCAAGAGCCCTGTTCCGAACACACAGGTAAGGGCCACCAGGCGGATAATGTTCTCAAGGGTTTTCGCGGTAGGTTTTGCAAAGGATCGAGTTTTTGCTCTCACACGTTTCTCTCCGATTTTCAAGAGTGAACAGCGCAACTGATTGTGCTCGACCCACAAAGGTCTGAGTGTGGATAGTCATACCCACTTGTCGTCTGTCACGCGGTCCGCCCTATGCCAGCAGACCATTCGAGCAAGTAGGGGATCTGAGTTCATAATAACTACTTCAGAACCACACGATAATATCTCCAACTCCGGCCTGTCCGACGAATACAGGCCAAATACGGCCCGGGACGTAAGGATTCAAGATTTACCTTTACGTTGAACGCAGCGATGCCGTCGCGCAGCCCCGCAACATCCTCTGCCCTCACGAGTGGCTTTTCGGGTTCTTGTGCGAATTCGAATTCATATTTGCCTGCCTCGCTGCCGATGGGGAGATAAATGGAAAGTGACAAGCGCCTCCGAGGAAGCTCTATAGGAGTTTCATCAGGGATTGACTCTTCACCACGAAGCACGACCCTATTTCTAAGGTCGAGAAGATACGGCTGATAGGAGCCGGGCTCTTCCCGGCGAGCGATTTCACCTCTTCCTCCAACCGAATGTTGCCGCCATCCCCCAATCCAAAGCCAAATTCCAATAGTTAACCCTACCGTAATGCAAGCTGCGATGGCGGCGAACCGAATCCATCGCTGGCTTAGAACCTGCCGCCGGAGTACAGCATATTCCTTATAGCAGGGAGAGCAGAAACCCAAATGATCGATCCAGTCCATCACTTGGTCAGGGCTGATCTCACGGAAGGCGATTGCCTTCAAAGTCGATTTGTCAGGGCAGCCGGTCCGCTCCGGGTTCGGAAACCCGCCTTGCAGCAGGACGCGTTTCGCAGCCTCGAGAAATTTCGCTTCTTCCCTGCGCATAAGCGCTCGATCACTCATGCGTCTCACCGCCTTTACCGGAAGTATTCCTTGAGTCCTTGGGTTTCATAACGCGGTTGCGGGCCCTTTGGAGTCCTTTATTAAAGCGAACCTCTGCATTGTTGGTGGTGGTTTTCAGAATGCCGGCGACATCCCTCCAAGAGTAACCGGTGTGTCTCAGGGAGAAGATTTCCCTCGGCCGTTCGTCCAAGAAAGTCATCACCTCTTTGACGAGCAGCTCCTGCTCAATGGATGGGGGTGCGGCTTTAGTCCGAAAGGCACTAAGGGAATCCAGATCTTGAATGGAGCCGACGGTTTCAATGTTGGGCTCCTTGGCCAATTGCCGGTTCAGCCGGCGAATGAAGGCCGAATAGAGATAATTGTCGAGGTTTCGAATGGGACGCATGAGCCGTCCGTTGGTCTTCCGGGCGCGGGAGAGTGCGAGGAGGGTTGCTTCGAGAAGGTTGGCAGTTCGCGCCGAATCCTGCTGGTGGCGCTGGGCGTATGCGTCGATGCGCGCCCAGTTTCGCTCGGCGGCGTCTACGAGGTCCTGCTCGATCGCATTGCCAGACTTATCCCGTGGCCAAACCCGAACTTGCGGAATGGATTCGAAATCCCTGGAAGCCATTTCAAAACCCCATGCAACTTGCTGAATTGCTTAACCGTATCCGAGTGACCTGGGACGACGGGCGGGGGCAGGGAGTTAAGGTCTTTATTTCCAATAAGACCTTGCTGCCTAGTACGCCCAAACCGCGTGCGATCACGTCAACGGCCTTTGTTTCAAGGGGCTCTAGAGGGTTTTGAAATGGCTTCTGGGCACAATCGCCATCCAGTCGCGCTCATCCCATTACCAGAGGGTCCGGCTATCCGCGCCAAAACCCGAGATGATTTGCCCTCTACTATTAAGAGCCCGAAAAACCGCAAAAACTTACCCACCCTCGCAACTTTATTTTTGGCCCGGGTCTGAAGCCCTGCCTCTTGCGGCGGAATTAGCCCGATTGAAATTACCCATTAAGTATCTGCGCATTTTTAGCCTCTTACAATATGGGGGCGTATTTGTCCAAAAGCCGTGAGGACCGGGGCATCGCTGTAAGAATTGGCCTGATTCCAATTCGGTCCTACACATCTCTGAAGGAGTGACCTGAACTCGCACCCTTCGGCTCCGCTTCCGGCTCATTGGGAATACGCAAATGATGTTTGGTGGACGGGTTGCGTCCGCATAGATGTCCGGAAAGGAGGTTGATGGGTAACGTGTCTCAGCTTTGCATCCAAGGCCTTTCGAGGAAGCAAAATCGGGCGATCGACGCAATACTCAAATCTGGCGCTGCCGGCGGCCCTTCTCGACTGTACAAATCCATACAACAGATCCGGGAACAGGATCCGAGCCTGAGCCTGAGAAGACTCCTGAAGCGAACCGCAGTGTTGCAGCTAAGCAGCTGGCAGAACCCCTGGATGGACGGGGAAAAAAACTATGTTCTCGAGCACGCGCGCGAGTTTCCGGTAGCCGACCTCGCACGACGGTTGCAGCGAACCCAGAGCGCCGTGTATCAGTTGCTATGGAAATACCGCGAAAGCGCGAAGTTTCAGGACGGGTACACACAGAAAGAGCTCGCGGAAGCGCTTCATGTGTCACCGCGCAAAGTGCGTGGCTGGGTTCGCCTGGGTTGGCTCACGCTGTATCAAGACCGAATAAAGGACCGTTCACTTGTGCGCTTTTTGGAAGGCCACAGCGACGAAATCGACGCCAAGCGCTTAGAAAGCGACGTGAGGCTTTGGTTGCTCGATCTCGGGTTTCATGAGGATGCTATCCATTCGGTCCGGTGGTTTAGGGACCGGAAGCAAACCATGAGGGTGCACATCTGCGACCGGTGCGGCCGAAAAGTTCACGGTAACGCCTTCTATCGCCACTTGAAGGCTTGTGCCAAGGGCGGGACGTGTCTCACCAAAGATACTGACAACCGGCGAATGCTTTAACCTTGCAACGGAACAGAGGAGGCGCCCTCAGGGTCACAGCCATTCGGGACGTAACTCTCCGCTTTGCAGCGCCATTCCTCAAACCGAGGGTACAACGCCGGCTGATCCTTGGGCCATTGACTAGCCCAGTATAGCAACCAGTAATCGATGACTTTTATTCGCCGCGGGTGGAGTTCGGCGGTGTAAACAACCGCATCCAGCCAACCTTGTGCCTCCGCTTCTTGAAAATGTAAATGCCGCAAACGTGCCCAAAACTGATCCCAATTCCAGTTGTCGCACATTTCGAGAGAGGGAAAGCGGCTCTGGAACTCTTTAAGCACGCGGCCAGAGAGCGGCAGACCGTGGTCCACAATCGGGCGGAGCCAGTAAGCGAAGGTTTCGAGGTCAACATAAGTTCCGATTGCACGCTCCAATCGCTTTTTGCCGCAGCGAGCCGCCTCTTTGATCAATGCCTTTCTCTCCTTGCGCAGTCCACTCGAATCCAAGACTTCGCCAGGACAGACTTCTGCGGCGGATTTCCATTCATCGAATGATGGGTAAGAAGCCGGGCGCCGCACTGACCATTGCCGCTCGCAGTACCCCCAATATGCCCAGTTTCGTGCATAGGCCAAGTCTCGCGCGGCAAAGAAACTGACCGCGCGCATCCAGCCTTCCCTATTGGGTTTGGCGAAAAGCGTTTTGTGCTTCCAGGTGTCCAGGCACTTCCAGAGCTTTGGGCTCTTCTCAGATTCTATTCCCGCGCAGCGACGCTCGACCACGCGCCACAGCCAGGCAGGAGTCTGATGTTCCGCTTCCTCAATGGCGTGTACCCAGAGCGTAAAGGCTTCCCATTTAATATATTGTTCCCGGTATTCCAAAAGAGTAGGCCACGGGACCTTCCGAGCTTGCCATTCGGCCTCGCTCCGGGTTTCACTCTCAATTCGCCGCTTGAGTGAATTAAGAGAACGAATTCTGCCTTGAGTCCGCATGGCTTGCTCGAAGCTAACTTGGCATAACGCAGCATGGCATAGTTCCAAGCAAATTCTCAAGGGGCGTGGGCCACGGGCTTGTTTACAACTGTGTCGTGGACGACTTGTGTCATTCGGGGAATCTAATGCAAATCGGATCCCGGCCCTCCCCCTCACAAGAACTAACTTGCCGTACTCTGAGCAACAATGCGGTTCTCCACCGAATGAGAGACTAGTCGAGCAGCGGAACATTTCTGGCACCAGAAGCGCTAATGATCCGGAGTCCTGGGATAGCCTGATCGCGAACAGAGTCTGACTAGAAACCATTCGACCAGCAAAATATTTCTGGTACCAGAAGTGCTGATGATCCGGAGTCCTGGGATAGCGTGATCGCGAGCAGAGTCTGACTAGAAACCATTCGACCAGCAAAATATTTCTGGTACCAGAAGTGCTGATGATCCGCAGTCCTGGGATGGCCTGATCGCGAACAGAGTCTGACTAGAAACCATTCGACCAGCAAAATATTTCTGGCACCAGAAGTGCTGATGATCCGCAGTCCTGGGATAGCGTGATCGCGAACAGAGTTTGACTAGAAACGAATCGACCAGCAAAATTTATTTGGACCAGAAAATGTGAGCCGTCCCCACTATTCCTCCGCATGACTGCAACCGCCTGTTATGCAATATGGTGCATGGACTCACCCGGTTAGTTGCAATTCCCACCTCCCCTTGATTCTTACCTTCTAAGCTCCCGTTTCGCGGTTCAGCCGGATGCGCGGAAAACAAAAAACCATTACCTTGAGCGCCTGAGAGGCGAGCAACGTGTTTTCATCGATTGAAGACCTAGCCGTAAGGCTGCGGAACGCCCAATACATCATCGACCCGGTGACGCTCGAAGCCGTGTATCTCGCTGCCGAGATGCAGAAGCCCCTGTTGGTCGAGGGCCCGCCCGGCTCGGGCAAGACCGAATTGGCCTACGCCGTAGCGTCAGCCGCAGGCGCGGTGGTCGAACGCCTGCAGTGCCATGAAGGGATTACGGAAGAGAAAGCCATCGGCAAGTTCGATGAAGCCTTGCAGCAACTTTTCCTCCGGGTTGAGGGTAGCCAGCTTGGCGACGATTGGGAAGCGATCCGCAATCGCCTTCATTCGCTCGATTTCTTCTCCCACGGCCCCTTATTACGCGCCCTCCTTTACCAGGAGAAACCCTGCGTCCTGCTGATCGATGAACTCGATAAGGTGGACCATGCCTTCGAGGCGATGCTGCTGGAGCTGCTCAGCGCCTGGCAAATCACCGTACCGAAACTCGGAACGGTTAAGGCCGAGACGGTGCCCTTCGTGGTGTTGAGCTCGAACGAGGAGCGCAGGCTCGGCGACCCGTTGCGCCGCCGGTGTTTTTACCTGCGATTCGAGTATCCGAGCATCGAGCGGGAGGTCGAGATCCTCAGCGCCCGGAGTAAGGGCCAGGATTCCACCGTGCAGGGTCAACTGGCAGGTCTGGCTTGTGCGCTGCGCGCCTGGAACATGGAGAAACCGCCTTCGATTGCGGAGATCCTTGACCTTGCGCGGGCGCTCGAAATTCTGGGAATGGGCGAAATCAATGCCCGAGACCGCGATTTGCTCTTGCCATTACTTGCGAAGACTCCGAGCGACCGCCGAAGGCTGTCGATGAACGCCGGATTCGAGGGGTTAGTCTACGATTCGCTTCGCCACCGCGACCAACTTATGAAGGCAGGACACTTAAAGAGCGAGGTGCCGGTGTGAGAAGGGGAACTCTTCTCCTGCTCGTACTTGCCTGTGGCGCCGAGGCTTCTGCCCAGGGACCACCGGCACCGCGGGAATACGCAGTTCGATGCGTCGAGCATTACGCCCAGATTAACCAGGTTCCCGTGGAGCTTGTGGAGTCCGTGATCGACGTCGAGTCCAACTGGAATCCCTCTGCGGTCTCACCCAAAGGTGCGGTGGGGTTGATGCAGTTAATGCCGGGAACGGCCCTCGAGTTCGGGGTGAGGAACCGATTCCAGGTCGAAGACAACGTGCGCGGAGGCGTGGCTTATCTCGCCTGGTTAATTGAGCTCTTCCGGGGAGACCTGCGCCTGGTGATGGGAGCGTACGTCGCGGGCCAGGACCGCATGTTGTCGCGAGGGCTTTCGTACTCTTCTCGCGAAGTCTATGAATACGTGTCGAATGTAGCCCGCCAGTACCGCTGGCGGCGTACCCGAACCATACGAGGAGGTAAGTCATGACCCAAGCATTTTGTACCGTAGCGTTGATCACTTTGGCGGCCTGCGCACAGGCACAAACGGCTGAGCCCAAGCCGCGGATTGTGACCCACCCAGACATGGCCACCCAAGTGACGACGGTTGAGGTAGCCGCGCACTTTGTCACGGCCATTCGGCTACCGGAGGCCATATCGTCGGTGGCTGTCGGTGACCCCGCGCTCTTCGACGTCGAGCACTCGGAACGAGAGCCCCAATTGTTGTTTGTCAAAGTGCTCACAGCCTACCCTGCGAAAACCAACGTGCTGATCTCGACAGCCAAAGGACACCAGGTAAGCCTGCTGGTGGTCAGCAAGGGTGGCGAAGCGTCTTCGGCCGTCGACTTCCTGGTGAACTATCAGCGGGAAAGGAGCTTCATCATCGAGCCCACGGCCCGTTCGATGGTGGTTCCAGAGACAGTCCCGGTAACAACCTCACAGCCCGCAGCCCCGGAAACCCAAAAAAGTTCTACCCAGGCTTCGTCTGCGGCTTCGATTAAACCCCTCTTGCAAGAGATTCTTGGATCTCCGCCTGAGCCCGTGCCCCCCGTCCAGCAAGGCAATCTTGACAGACTCCTCCAGAGCCAGGTGGCAGCGCCCCTGCCCACCCTTTACGGTGAGCATCCGCAGAGTGAGAGCGAGCGAGGGGACCAGATCCGTGCGGGGGTTGGGCAAGTTATCGACGGCGGCCAGGAAGTGGCTGTGCTGTTTTCGGTGGTCAATCCCCAAAAACAGGACATCCTGCTGATGCCGCCCCAAATTCAATTGGGAGGCAAAACGAATCACGGCAAGCTGGTTAAGCATTCCAAGTGGACGACGGCCGAGCAAATGCCGGTGATGGACTACCGGTTGAGCAAGCGGCGCCTCGGGCCTGGCGAACGCGCTGACGGCGTCGTGTTGTTCGCGAGACCCCCCTACAAACAGTCGAATGAAACCCTTTTTCTACAAATGGCGGAAGCGGGCGCCGTCGATCATCCGGCGCTTGCCCCCATCGGCTTTGGAATCAGCACCGCAGAGGAGGATAACCATGTCAGAACAAAACCCGGAAATTAAGGCAACGGCGCAGGTCGAGGATGTGGATCTAACGAAGGACGAGCAGCCGGAAAAACCACCGACCCCGCTCGAACGGATACTTCAAAGCCTCCGGAAGGCCCAGCCAGCTTCGAAGCCACCCGCCTCAGGAGGCCGCCGGGACCTCGGTAAAGACAAGTCAAAAACGCTGTACGTATTGGTGGCTGCCGGCATCGCCGTGATTCTGTTTCTTCTGATGTACCTTTCTTCGCCGCAGAAGCCCAATCAGGGACAGGCGCCTTCCCACAGGGGCAAGCCTGATCTCGGCCAACGCACGACGCCCGGCCAAGCGCAGAAGCAAGCGGGTTCCACCGTCCCGTTGCTCAACGCGGATACGAGTGACCAACAACCCGAAAGGGGCAGCCAGGTAACACCGGAAGACATCAATCGTATGTCCCACGCAAATTCCCAAAGCGTGATGGCAAAGCCGAACTTTACAGCCAATACCCTGGTTCCAGCAGAAGAGGCCACGGGGAAGGCCTCGGGCGCGAAGAATCCCAACAGCCAGCAATACGTTCTTGGCCGCATCGACTTTTCAGATCCGGAATTGCGGCAGAGATATGCCAATGCCGGGCAGGGCCCGGAACTGAGCGCGGTCACGGTCCCGCCCCGATCGCTTGCCTCTTCGAATACCGAAAGCGACCTCAAAAAACCTTCGCTCGTCTTCGTGAGCAGCGAAGGCACGATGAACGCGGTGGCAAGCTTGACACGTAGCGAAAGTGGGGCCGCCAAAGCGGACGCGCAGGGTCCGGAGGGAATATCCCTGGATTCTCTGCTGCCCGCCGGGACACGCCTGGTGGTACGGCTCGAATCCCCGGCGAGCACCGCGGTCGCGGCTCCGGTCATTGCCGCGATCGAATACAACTACGAGCAGGACGGGGAGATCGTGGTGCCAGCCGGATCAAAAGCCCTGGGGAAGCTTGAGCAGGCCAATTCCACCGGCTACGTCTCACTGCGTTTCGACCGAATCGAATTCCCCGACGGGACGACGGGGAAGATGGACGGAACTTCCATGGGGTTGGACTTTGCGCCGGTCAAAGGGCTCGTGTCCGGCAAGAGAAGCGGTACGCGATTTCTGGTGCAAACCCTGACCGGAATGGGAACTGTCGCAGCATACCTTGTGGGCGGAAACAACTTGAGCGGGCCGATTTCGGACAGTGCACTCTTGAGAGAACGTCTTGCCGACAATGTAGCGATTGCCGGGCAGAGTGAGATGAACCAGGTTGCGTTCAACCAGAACATCATGGTGACCGTGCCTGGAAACACGCGGTTCTATATCGTTGTACAGCAGACTCCCAATTCCTCTGCCCAAACAGCAGGCGCTCGGCGCACGAGCTCTGCTTCGGGCTTCGCCGGTGGAAGCCAAGCCGTCCCCAATCTACAGGAACTGCGGGAACTGTTGCAGTTAAGGCAGGAGCTCAGCCAGCTCTACCAGCCGGGACCGGGCGAGAAAGCCGCGCCGGACGACAACCCGCAGCAATAGGGCGAAAGACCGGATTCCCACCACCACCCACCCACCTCACTGCTTCCCACCATTAGCTGGTTCCCTCGAAACGGGCCGTAACTGGCCCTGGGGGGGAACCATTTGTTTTCCATACCGTTTTTTTCGCACACATTGCGTTTTTAGCTACGTCAGACCCAATCCAGGCTCGAAAACCCGCCCTGCATAGAGGGGCTGCTATTGCCCTACTCTAGTGCCCCAGAGCCATCACGCGACCGGGATCTCCGAAAAAAATACGTCGGTCCCATGGTTAGACAAAAGAGTCCTCGGCCCATCTTTTTTCCCGTCGATCCCCCTGTCCCAAGCTGTGCAGCCGTTTGACAGAAAATATTCTTCATTAGAAAACATCCGTGGCTGGGCCGGGAAGTCAGCACGCGGCCCAGCCAGAAAGGAGGAATCCATGACCAGCAGGGCTCAGCGGGTCGCGGGCTGGAG
>Ga0181539_1003549_pt1 | contig 14158 bp, 12 predicted proteins | sample PEATcosm2014_Bin_46_FD_119767 | JGI IMG/M metagenome (GOLD analysis project Ga0181539, IMG submission 119767) | Peatland microbial communities from MTU Mesocosm Facility, Houghton, MI, USA - PEATcosm2014_Bin23_60_metaG | ecosystem: Environmental > Terrestrial > Soil > Wetlands > Peat | place... | reverse complement strand
TGATATTAAGATATTTTGCAGCCTGACTCTTAACACCGCTATGAAGTTCAAGAGCATGAAGAATAAGTCTTTTTTCGTAGCCTTCCAATGCGGCATTAAGGTCCAGACCGCTGACAAAGGGGTTGTTATCGTCATCTTCACTATGAGGAAGTTCGGGTATCCTCTTTCCAGTCATTCTTTCGGGCAAATCGGACGGCGTCACTATATCATTGTCTTTCAGCACAAGAAGCCGCTCTATAGCATTTTCAAGCTCTCTGACATTACCGGGCCATGAGTAGCCGGACAGGACCTTCGTAGCCTCGCAAGTAACGGTTATCGGGTTTCTTCCAAATTTTTTGGAGTATTTTTCTATAAAGAAACCGCAAAGGAGAGGTATGTCATCCACCCGCTCCCGCAGAGGAGGAATTTCAATTGGAATAACGTTAAGCCGATAATACAGGTCCTCCCTGAAACGTCCTTCTTTAACAGCGGCCTCCAGGTTTTGATTGGTTGCGGCGATTATCCTCACATCGACACTGATCGTCCTGTTACCGCCTACCCGTTCAAAAGAGCGTTCCTGCAGCACCCTTAGAAGTTTCACTTGCAGCAGTTGCGGCATCTCCCCGATTTCATCCAGAAGTATTGTTCCCCCGTCGGCTAACTCGAATCTTCCGATCCTGGTCGCAATTGCCCCCGTAAAAGCTCCCTTCTCATGGCCGAACAATTCAGACTCAAGCAGGTCGGCGGGAATGGCCCCGCAATTTACAGGGACAAACAACCTTTCAGCCCTGTCGCTATGAAGGTGAATTGACTTGGCAACAAGTTCTTTGCCGGTACCGCTCTCTCCTGACATAAGGACGGTACTTGGACAGCAGGCCACTTTGGCCATCAATTCATAAATGCGCTTAATAGCCGGAGAATTCCCTATAATCTGAATAGTATTGGTGACTTCCGGGGAGTAGCTACGTACCATGTCATAAATATGACATAAGGAATAGTAAAAGGTCAATAAGATTGAATGGTAGAGGGATTTGCGAAATAGCTTTTTTGAAGTCGCGCTGTCATGACGTCTTGCATAACTGTAGCAGGACGATAACCTCCATATGCTTGTGGACGCTATTTATTTCTCTCACCATGCGCCTTTTCCACGCTTTTTGACGTCATTCCGTCTTGTCCGGAAACGTTTTTTTAAACCACTTAGGGACGATTCCGGACGAGCCGGAATGACGGATCGCTTGCTGCATTTTCTGCTTAGTTCATCCCTAGTCAGCAATGACATAAATGCAGATGAGTTACCATGTCCAGCGAATGAAGTTTCTGCTTTTTCGCTCGTCGATCCTCGTAATACCTTCTGCGCGGGCCGCCCTCAAGGCTTCCTCATGCTCCTCATTGGTAATGCAACGGGCGATAGGAGAGTATTTACCGGCATTGCCGCATGGCCTGTACTGATCCATTATATTCACATAAGTGTTCGGAGATATCTCTTTAGCAATAAAACGCATTATTTCTCTTGTCCCTGCCAATCCACCAGGCATTACCAAATGCCGCAAAAGAATTCCCTGCAAAGAGATACCGTTTTCATCAAGAATGAGATCGCCAACTTGGCGATGCATTTCTTTTATGGCTTGCCTCGCTTTTACCGGATAATCCGGGGCCTTTAAATAATTACTAGCTATTACAGGGTCCCAGAATTTAAAATCAGGCATATAAATATCGAAGATGCCATCCAGCAACTTCAGGCTTTCAACAGCATCATAACCGCCCGTATTGTAAACCAGGGGCACATTCAAGCCGTCTTCGATAGCATATTGCAAGGCATCGAGGATTTGAGGTACGACGTGAGTCGGACTAACGAAATTAATGTTGTGGCATCCCTGCCTTTGAACGTGAATCATCATCCCGGCAAGGTTTCTTGAGCTTACTTCTCTCCCCTCACCCAGGTGGCTGACTTCCCAGTTCTGGCAGAAGACACAAAGGAGATTGCAGTTGGTCATGAAGATGGCGCCGGAACCATTAGTCCCGACCAGCGGATCCTCTTCTCCGAAATGTGGGCTGTAACTCGAGACCATGGCCAAACGGCCAGTGCGACAAACGCCTTTTTCATCCTTTAATCTGTTGACCTCGCATTCCCTGGGGCAAAGATGACAATTTTCCAATATTTCATAGGCCTTTTTTATTCTTTCGGACAGCTTCCCGGAGTTATAAGTCTCTATGTAAGACGGCTTAAACAAAATATTCTCCATATCAGCGGGTGTTAACATAATAGCGGAGCAGACATCATTTGGCCTATGAATCCAGAAGATTTAAAAAAATAAAATATAAAAGTAATCATCAAATATATTGCCAACGCTTTAAGACTCATCTCCACATAGTTCCCACATCTAATACGTAAGTCTGGTGATTTATCCATCAGGCGTTATAATGCTGGTTATAGGTTGTTATTTGTTATTTGTTGGTTTTTTTGTTTAGTCTGAACCTTGAAGTATCGGAATGATAACGTCTTCAATTTCAACATTTTGTTTTGTCCCTATCCCTTCTCCCGCATTATAATACCCCGGTAGATCACTGAAGAGCAACCCATCATGCAGCGGAATATCCATGTGAGGACAAACAGGCAATGGAAGTTTTGAAATCAATCTTGAATCGCTCCATGCTTGTTTCCGCACAGGCGGCGAACTTCCCTTTCCCTTTATAAACTAAAAATGGTTAAATAATGCAAACCGTTGGGACAACTTATGTTCAAATTCATCCATAGCTCCGACATCCATCTTGACAGCCCCCTGAGGGGACTTGAGCTGCCGGAGGATGCTCCGCAGGATCAAATTCATACCGCTACTCGCCAGGCTCTTGACAATATGGTCGACTTGGCGATCCGGGAGAAGGTATCTTTTGTTCTTGTTGCCGGGGATGTCTATGATGGCGACTGGCGGGACTTCAATACAGGCCTGTTCTTTAATCAGCGTATGGCTCAACTCAGAGATGCGAACATTCGTGTTTTTATCGTCTCGGGTAACCATGATGCTGCCAGCCAGATATCCAAAAGCCTACGGTTGCCCGACAATGTTCACGTGTTCCCAACCCGAAAGCCTGACAGTTTTGTAATTGATGATCTCAACGTTGTCATCCATGGACAAAGCTTCGCGACCCGGTCTGTCATGGAAAATCTAAGCAGCAACTATCCGCATGCTAAAAGCGGATACTTCAATATAGGACTGCTGCATACAGCCTTGTCCGGACATGCTGGCCACGAGCCTTATGCACCATGTAGTGCAGATGAACTGCGTGCAAAGGGATATCAGTATTGGGCGCTTGGCCATGTTCATCACCGTGAGGAGGTCCTCAGTGATCCATGGATTATCTTTCCCGGGAATATTCAGGGGCGGCATATTCGTGAGACTGGAGTTAAGGGATGTACCGTTGTAACGGTAGAGGAAAATCAGGTTAGTCAGGTGGAGCATGTGGCTCTCGACGTCCTGCGCTGGAATCTGTGTCGGGTAGACGTGAAGGGGTGTGCAAATACTGACGAGGTGTACGAGCGCGTGCAGAAGGCCTTCGAAACAATACTCACAGAAAGCGACGGCCGTCCTGTTATGGTACGGCTGGAGTTGCAGGGTACGACGGCAGCTCATCAGAAGCTCCGTGCGCAATCTGTCTATTGGACAGAAGAGTTCCGGGGACTGGGTGCAAATCTTGGTGGCGCCGGTATATGGCTGGAGAAAGTAAGGCTAAAGACCCGCGAGCAGATTGACCCTGAAACCCTGATGCAAGGCGACACCCCAATCGGCATGCTGCTGGCCAACCTCCGTGACATTGCAATAGATGTAGAAAAATTGCCTGAGCTTGATCCCGAAATGACCACATTCCTCAATAAACTTCCCGCTGAGCTTCGTGGAGGTGAGGATCCTTTTGACCCGACTGACCCTATCCAGTGGGGAGAGATCGTCTCTGATGTTAAGGACCTTCTGATTGCTCGCCTGCTGACTGCAGAAGGACAGGGAAAATGAGAATCAAGCGCCTGGATATCAAAGCGTTTGGTCACTTTACCGATATGCCCCTCGACTTCTCTTCAGCGCTTCCTGGGCTCCATATCATCTTCGGGCCGAACGAAGCGGGCAAGAGTACCGCGTTACGGGCGCTCAGGGGTCTTCTTTACGGTATCGATACCCGAACTCCGGACAACTTCATTCACGACTATAGCAGGCTGCTGATCGGCGGACACATTGAAACATCGACGGGAAAGGAACTGATCTTCTGGCGGCGCAAACGAAATGTCGGCGATCTTCTTGATGCGCAAATGGCCGTCCTCGATGCCGGTGTTCTGACTGATTTTTTACAGGGTGTTGGAGATTCTCTGTTCGATAGTCTCTTTGGCATAAACCACGATACTCTTGTCTCGGGCGGTCGCGACATCCTTGAGCAGAAAGGTGATGTAGGGCAGGCCCTCTTTTCCGCAGGCGCTGGGTTGGCTTCTCTGCATGGCATAATAGAATCTCTGGACAGCGAGGGCTCAGAACTGTTTAAAGCTGGGGGTAGCAAGCCTGAACTGAATAAGGCAGCTAAAAGCTTTCAGGATATCAAAAAAGAGATCCGTGATCTGTCCCTGTCCAGTCAGACACGGAAAGAACAGGAAACGCTGTTTGAGTCAACCTCGGCAGCGCTGGGCAAGGCAGAACACGACCGAAACTACTGCCTTATGGAGTTAGAGCGTCTGAAAAGAGCGAAGCGAGCGACATCAGATCTGTCCCGGAAGCGCGCTCTGCTGGACAAAATAAAGTCTTTAGGGTCGATGGATCATCTGCCCGGCGGCTTCTTAGAGCAGCTATCTGAAATTCATGATAAAACTGAAGACGCTACAGAAAAACTGAAAGATGCCATTTCTCGTAAGGAGACAATAGAGCAAAAACGGTCACTTTGCTCTGTGAGGCAGGAGATACTAGATCAGGCAGAAAGTATTGAAGGTCTGCATCAGCGGCTCGGGGCTCGACTACAGGCTCAAAAAGACTGCCCCGGTCTTCACGAACAGATGATCTGTTGTAAAACTGAGGGTACGACTCTTCTGAACCAGGTTGTTCCCGGGTTAAATCTTACTCAGGTAGACGAGATTAGGTCCCTTTTTGGGAAAAGACAGGAAATCCTCAAACTGGGGAATAAATATGCTGGTCTTCGGGAGCGCTTGCGGCAGACGGAAAAACAGTTAAAGGGATTCGATAATGGGATCAGGAAGACAAACCGCGAGCTTGAAGCTATTCCCCCCCATAGAGATATTTCAGGACTTGCCACGGCTGTTGCGAGCGCGAGGAAGGCTGGAGACCTTAACAGTCTTCTCCGAACCCTGGAGCTGGATATCAAGATGCAACATTCCTCTGTCGAGACTGAAGTGAAGCAGCTTATGCCCTTTCCGGGTTGCGTTGAAGTCATTCTTTCCCTCGCCCTCCCATCCTTCGAAACAGTAAACAAATTCGCAGATGATTTAAGGGATGCTCATTATGCGGTTGAGAAAGCAACGGAGAGTCAGCAACAACTTCAAGACGAGCTAGACCGGGTTAATACAGATATCAGGGCAATAGAAAAGGCCGGAACTGTGCCAGCCGAAAAGGAACTCATCCAATTGCGGTCAAAACGCGATCAGGGCTGGCAGCTAGTAAGGCGGTCATGGCTGGAAAAGGAAGATATTAGGGAAGAACTCAGGAGCCTTGGCGAAGGGAAAGAGCTTCCGGAGTTTTATGAAGATACTGTTATTTCGACAGATGAGATATCCGACCGTTTGCGTAGTGAGGCAGAACGGGTGCACAAGTATGCGACCCTCTCAGCCCAGGCAGAGAAATTTGAGGAGCAGCTTCAGCGATCAAAGGAAGCGGAAAATGAAGCCGACCAGCGCCTGAGCCAATTTGAAACATTGTGGATAGAGACCTGGAAGGGATGCAACATTCGGCCTCTTTCTCCAACGGAGATGCGGGACTGGCTGGAGAAGTGTCAGGAAATCCGACGGTTGCTTCTTGATGAGAAATACAAGGAAGAGCAAAGGCAATCTCTTATAGATCAGATCCAGGGTCTTAGTGGTACACTTGTGGCCGAACTAAAAGAACTTGGTAAAGGCAAAAAGATCCAGAGGGATAATTTGGAACCAACTTTGAACTACGCGGAGCAGGTACTTAAAGAATTCAAGGATAACAACGATCGGCGACAGTCCCTGGAAGACAAAGAAAGAGAGCTTCAGGGAGAGGCTGAGATAGCGAGAAACGAGTTGCAGGTTAGTCAACAGGTCATGGCTGAGTGGCTATCACAATGGAAAAATGTTTTGGAGGGTCTGGGAATGGCCGAAGAAACCAGCCCTGAAGATGCAGCCGATGCTCTAGAGAAGATGAGCAGGTGTCTGGAGCAAATTGACAAGGCGCAAGGGTTTGAACAGAGGCTTAAGGCGATTGATCAGTACCAGCTTGAGTTCTCCAATGATGTGGCCGATATCATACAGGCTGTCGCGCCTGAGCTTAATGAACTTTCCCCTGAGCAGGCTGTGGTTAAACTTCAGGTTCTTCTGACAGAGGCTAGAAAGGCTATGTCGTTAATGGAGAAATTGACCGAAGACCTGGAGACCACTGAGGAGGATATTCGTCAGGCCAACGTTGCATTGGAACTTGCCACCGAAAAAAGGAAAGAAATTAGAAAGTTGGCTCAATGCGATGACGATAAACAACTTAATGATATTGAGGTCAAGTTCCAGGAGCTTGTCGCCGCAAAACTCGAATTGGGGCAGATAGAACAGGCGCTGACCGGTATTGCTGAAGGTGTTCCCATTGAAGAGTTGGAAAGACAGAGTCTTGAAATCGATCCTAATGGCCTCCCTGGTGAAATTGATGCTCTAGATAGAAGGCTGAAGGACGAACTGGAACCGCTGATCCGTGATCTTTCAGAGCAAAAAGGCGCCGCGCGTAACGAGCTGCAGCGGATGGACGGAAGCAGCAAGGCTGCTGAAAAGGAAGAAGAGGCCCAGCAGGTCCTTGCAAAGGTGAGGCGTTTAGCTGAAAATTATGTGCGTCTGAGAATCGCGGCACAGGTCCTGAAAAAGGAAGTTGATCGTTACCGGCAAGAAAACCAGGACCCAATCCTCAAAATTGCTTCTCGCTACTTCTCTGAATTGACCATAGGAGCGTTCCCCGGCCTGCGGGCCGATGTCGATGATAACGGTCAGCCAATTCTTGTAGGTGTCTGCCCCGGTGAACGTTTGAAGACTGTCAAAGAGATGAGTTCCGGCACAAGAGATCAGCTCTATCTCGCGCTCCGATTGGCAACCCTGGAGTGGCGTCTTGAAAAACATGAACCGATGCCGTTCATAGCCGACGACATCCTAGTCAACTTCGACGACGCGCGTGCAAAAGCTACACTCAAGGCACTGGCCACTCTTGCTGAGAAAAACCAGGTGATTCTCTTCACACATCATGCTCAGATCATAGAGACCGCCAAGGCCCTCGGCCTAAATGACCGCGTGTTTGTCCATCCGCTCAATACGACGACCGTGTAGGCAACTTCCGGAACCGAATTGTCATGGAAAAGATGGCGGCATGACTAAAAGGATGATCTATGAAAAATAACTAAGATGCTTCTAATAGGGTCACGTTTACTGCACTCAGTTCTCGGCCGGTACAGCACTCAATGATCCTCACAGACTGAAACCAGCCTCTTTTTTTCGTACCCGAAGATTTCGCCCTATAACTTAACCGTTCTTTAAAGGATTTGGAACATTGCTAACAGTGAAAAAAAGCTTATAGGGGCCCACTTTCTCCAGTGTGTAATGCCAAAAGAAACCTTGTATCTTTGGGGTTTAAAAAAAAAGCGCTGATTAATCCCACCCGTGCCGGGAGATACGGTTGTCGTAGGCCGCCTGCCTCGTTATAACCCAGGAGGTTCATCACCTTCAAAGTGAGGGTCGTATCCGCTAAACAGCATACATTCCGGCCTATCGGCATCGGCAATAGCCTCATCCGGTGCCCGTGAAGACTGTGAACTAAGAATCTCAGTAAGGCCACTTACCACACTGGCAATATTCCTATGAATCATCTTAGCGTCTTTGGTAGCCTCGACGTAACGAACAACGGCGTCGAAAAATGCCTCAAACTGACTGTCCGGGAATCGGCCTTTACCGTGAAAGCCCATACCAAACTTAGCGTAGGCATCCATAACGTCTTCTGCAAGTCTGTCGACATCTGTACCTGCCATTTAAGACACGCCGCCTTTCCTCTCTCAGCCGATAGTTATTTAAAACAGGTATCGCTATTGTCGATTCTCACAGTGTCAGGGATCGTCTTATTCTGGAGCTTCAAGCACGGTGCGGACTGAGAATCGGCGAAGTCCTAAAACTCCAAGCCTCTGATGTTTCCGGCAGAAAACCTATCATCCAGGAACCGAAGTCCGGCAAAGATGCCGAGGTTGCCTTTATGCCTGTGTCTTTCAGGATTCCGGGGAAAACAGACTGTTTTCAGATTCAATAAGTGACTTTAAGCAGAAACAAGGCATGAGGAGGAGCTGTAAAGCCGGCCACTGAGCGTTTTTCCTTTTCAAACATTTCTTCAATTTCTGAAACAGAAAGCTCTCCTAACCCAACTTGAATAATCGTCCCGGTAATCACTCTGACCATTCTATGAAGAAAACCATCTCCAGAAAAATTGATAGTGATTGCACTTTCTTTTTTAAGAATGTCAATCTTTGAGAGTGTCCTAACGGTCGATTTGTTCTTGGACTTCAAGGCCGTAAAACTTCGAAAATCTTTGGTTCCAACAAACAAATCCGCAGCCTCCTTCATTTTTTCAATATTCAAAGGTCTCTTTATGTGAAAATAATAGCCCCTGTTGAAAATATTCTTTTTAAAGGGATGGTTCCAAATCTGGTATAAGTATTCTTTTCCTTTTGAATTTAGCCTTGAATGGAAACGTTCAGGCATTTCCTGTATGTCCAGGAGATTAATATCATCTGGAAAGTATTTATGAAGATAGTCCTCTATTTCGGAAAGTCCCTTTTGACTTTGAGTATGAAAATTTGCAACTTGACCAAGGGCATGAACTCCGGTGTCTGTACGGCCTGATCCATGAAGCTCAATTTTTTCTCCTGTCATCAGTTGCAACACATGTTCAATTCTTCCCTGAACCGTGCTTTTAATAGTCGTCTGGCGCTGCCATCCGTTATAACGGCTACCATCGTATTCCAAAACAAGTTTAATATTAGGCATAAAATTCTTCCAACGTGGACGTAACACGTTTAGCGGGTTGAAGGACTGGTTGTAAATCCACATTCATTTGACGAAACGGTCGCTGGTCATATTTTGGTCTACAAATTCACAGAAAGCTATCTGATCATCTTCTTCGTTTTCCGATAAGGAAGGGTCTCTTGGAAAATAAAATTTTATAGCGACTTCTTTAGACATATCGTCAACGTCAAAGGCTTTCAAGATAAAACCGTTTGCTCCGCTCTTGGTTGCCTCACCAAACTGAGAAGGTTCAAATCTGTAAGCCTTGCCTTCCGCTGTGGACACACCATTTAAGCCTGTAAGTTCCTGAATTATATCGGTCCCTGATGACATTATAATAGCCGGTGCAATCTTCTTATATCATGCCGTATGAACTGTTAATTTTAGTGCCGTTAATCCGTTCTTTAAATGTTCTATGTCTCATCAACTATTCTATTCTTCCTTTGTCCCACAAGCCGAGGATAGCACATGTAAAAATGTTTCCGCAATTTCATTCGTACAACCAGTAATTAGACCGTTAATGGAACTAACAACGCAATCCGATGTTAGTCAAGCAGATTATTGGACGAAAACCGCCCCATATAGAAATTTGTATATTAGTCAGACAATACTGGACATTCCACATGATTGATTACCGGGGAATAACTTACTATTTTGAAGTTTTCGAATAGTGCGGTGTACAGGATATCGCAAAGGCTACGGGCCTTCAGACCGAATGGACTGTCTGATAAGTTTCGCCCCGTAAGTGCGCCACGAGGCAGCACGAAAAGATGAGGGCAGGCCCCTCGGAGTCGGCTCGCAGAAGCAGGCTTCAAACCACTTAAGCTGCATTGGTAACGGAGGCAAAAGGCTTTTGGGTATTCCTTCTGTATCTGATCGGACTGCACAGATGGTGGTCAATATGTACCTGGAGCCTGAAGTGGAGCCTTATTTCCATCAGGATTCCTATGGATACAGACCTGGAAAGTCAGCGATCGAAGCGGTAGGAGTTGCACGACAGAGATGCTGGCGTTATGACTGGGTTGTGGATTTAGACATCAAAGTGTTACCGCCGGTTAAGAACGAACCCATCTCATCGGTATAAACGGACCCACCCAGAAGTTGCAAGTTTTGACTTCTTAAGAATGGCGTAGCCGGTTTAGAGACCTACTTTATTAGCGCAGAATTAGTCGAAAAAAAATACAAAGCTGCGGACAGATGTATACGTGTCAGGCTCTATGCTGCGGGTTTATTCCTGCCACCAATCCTGGTGCAAGTCTGTGCAACCTATTATACGCCACACGCTTTCAGTTCATCAGTGACAATACGGTCCAGCTTCTCATTCAGCCATGCGTTAATGCTCTCGTCGGAAAGTTTTGCGGACAGGTAAATCTTCCTGTGCAACTCAGGAGAAACACGGATGACAAACTTCCCTGTAAAGGGCTTATCCGGGGCCTCGCCTCGCTCCTTACAGAAACAAAGATAATCGTCCACTGATTCCTTAAATGCCTTCTTAAGCTCCTTAGCGGTTTTCCCTTGGAAAGTTACCACATCCTTTATGCCAATCACCTCGCCGTGAAATATCTCCGCTTCATCATCAAACTCTACCTTTGCTGTGTATCCCTTGTATTCCATCATGGCTTCACTCCTGCTTCGACAAGAAAACGGCGCATTGACTTAAGCGCTCCCTTGTCGGTTTCCTTCTCCGGGTGCGGACGGTGAAAAACTGCCCTAATTCCGTTGAGAGCGATCCTGACCCTCGATCCCTTTCCCTCACTTATCTCAGCTCCCATGTGCTGCAGTAATGCAATGATATCTGCCCAATTGACATCCGATCTGACCGGGTTCTCAAATATCAGTGCCAGTGTCTTCTGACGCCTAGCAGACATATATAAATGGTATCAAAATGTGATACTATTGTCAAGGAGAAAAACATGCAAGGAGTATGGGGGATGCGTCAGAATTTATGTTAGATATCAATGTGATAAGAAATGTCATGCCTACCAATTGAAGACACACCATAGAATGACAGAAAATGGCGATCTCTGAATACTTTACTGCCTATACCCGGGACTATCTTTATAACCGGCGCTATTGGTTGCCGCGAGGCAATTATCCAAACGATACATTTGTGTTTCTCGGGTATTTGTTTGCCCCAAGAGAGGCGCAAAGTAAGTATGGGCAACGCTTTGTTAATTTCAGCCCTGCGGTGAGTAGTAAGGCTGCTCAAAGGATGTGTCACGAGATGAGAAGCTGGCGTTTTCACAGGCGCAGTGACAAAAGTCTTGAAGACCTGTCTCGTATCAGTAATTCCATTCTTCGAGGCTGGATCAATTACTATGGGCAGTACTACAAGTCTGCGCTTTACCGAGTCTGGAGATGCGCGACTATGCGACCGCCTATTGCGTGGAAAACAAGATTTTTCATCTCGACATTCTGGGCCCGCTGATCAACAACCTCGCGGCCTATCTTCTACTGGAACCGTTCGAAACTCCGAGTCTGCTCAGAAAGGTCGATGAACGATACTTCAAACGCATCGTCGCGATCGAGTATACGATGGGACACGACGACGGCAGGGACACCGAGCACCTCGATGGCGCGGACATCGTTATCGTCGGACTTTCGCGGTCGTCCAAGACCCCGACCTCGATCTTTCTGGCCCAGGAGGGCTACAAGGTCGCCAATGTCCCGATCATTCCGGGCATCCCCCTGCCCGAAGAGCTTTTCGAAATCGATCAGCAAAAGATCGTCTGTCTGGTGATCGATCCCGAGGTCCTTCAGAAAATCAGGAGGGTGCGCCAAGAAAAGTCCTCGCTCCCGACGAGCTACAGCGAATTCAAGAAGATCTTTGCCGAGGTCGAGTATGTCAGAGACCTCCGCAAGAAGCACCGGATCTGGAAAGTCGTCGATGCTACGAACAAATCCATCGAAGAGACCGCGTGGGAGATCATCCACCATGTGTTCGGAGACCACCATGAAGAATTTAATTGATTCCGGCAAGCTGGAACTAAAATCCGCCGTGAAGACTTGAAGGCCCACAAAATCAGGAAGAGAATTGTTGCGAAAAGTGGCCACAAACGCTTGGGTCTTTTTCTTCATCACCACCCTATTTCCCGTTGTATTGCTCGTCGGTGACTTTTTCCATCCACTCAACGTTTTTTCCGTTGAGTGTTCCTGTGATGGCCACATGGGTCATTGCAGTTGTAGGTGCAGCTCCGTGCCAATGTTTTATCGTTGGTGAGCACCAGATCACGTCGCCCGCTTTGATTTCCTCTATCGGACCTCCAGCTTCCTGTGTCCGGCCAACGCCGGCGGTAACGATCAGGTGCTGCCCTGTCGGGTGAGTGTGCCAATGGGATCTGGCCCCTGGCTCGAAGGTGACATAGGCGCCTGAAAAAGGTGCATCATCATTTGCAGCAAACAGCGGGTCAATACGTACATTGCCGGTAAACCAGTCGGCCGGTCCTTTGATTGAAGGCTGTGATCCACTTCTTTTGATTTCCATGTTTCTCTCCTTTCTGAACGCTATCAGGTATTGGTCTTGCGCGGCATGACCTTGAAGGTGCCATCGGCAAGCAGAACACGCAGAACCGGCGCTTGAGCAGTGCTGATGAACTCCTTGTGCTGGCAGGACGTCTGATAGCCAGCCTGGCAGTACGGGCAGGTGTTGTCGGAGGCGAAAAACGAACCGATGACGAACTGACCGGGCTTGACCGAGGTGACGTCACTGCCGATCTCCTCGACGATTCCGCAGTACTCGTGGCCCATAGGAGTCGGCTGGGCAATCGGGCTGATGCCACGGTAAGGCCAGAGGTCGGACCCGCACACGCACGTGGCGGATATTCTGATTATAGCATCGGTAGTTTTGATGATCTTAGGGTCGGCACGCTCCTCGAAACGCACGTCGCGCGGACCGTAGAGAATTGTTCCTCGCATGGTTTATCTCCTTTCCTTTAGCGTTTGGTGTACCCGCCGTCTACTGAGAGTAACGTTTTCAGTGTCCGACCTGTTGCGCCTGATCTGCTGGATATCGATCGCCCTGTAACTTAATCTTCGAGATAGCGTGATTAAGGTCGCGCAATTCGTCAGGAGTAAACGTCAGGTCTGCCGATTTCAGGTTCTCTTCCAAGCGTTCCAGCTTAGTTGTTCCCGGAATGGGAACGATCCAAGGTTTTTGAGCAAGCAGCCAGGCTAACGCGACTTGGGCAGATGTCGCTCCTTTTTGTTGACCGAATTCATTGAGCAGATCCACTAGGACCCTGTTAGCTTTCATAGCCTCCGCTGTGAAGCGGGGCAGGGTGACGCGGTTGTCGTTACTGCCGTCGAACTTCGTGTGTTCATTTAAACCGCCAGCTAGATAAGCTCTGCCAAGCGGGCTGTAAGGAACGAACCCGATGCCGAGTTCTTCGAGTATCGGCAGGACTTCCTTTTCGGGTTGTTTCCACATAAGAGAATATTCGCCTTGAACAGCCGTAAGAGGCTGAACTGAATGGGCGCGGCGGATCGTTTTTGCTCCCACTTCACAGAGACCGAAATGTTTTACCTTACCTTCCCGGATTAAATCCTTCACGGTCCCTGCTACGTCCTCGATTGGCACGTTCGGGTCCAAGCGGTGCAGGTAGAAGAGGTCGATGCTTTCGGATTTGAGCCGTTTGAGGGATTCTTCGGCAACTTGCCGGATACGCTCCGGTCGGCTGTTCAGACCCGTCGACTTTCCGTTCTCAAAGTTGAACCCGAATTTCGTGGCAATGACGACTTCCTTGCGCAAAGGGAAAAGGGCCTCGCCAACAAGTTCCTCATTGATGAACGGACCGTACACTTCTGCGGTATCGAATAAGGTAACGCCAAGCTCCACTGCTTTGCGGATCAGCGCTATCATCGCATTCCTTTCAGGGGCGGGACCGCGATGGTAACTCATTCCCATGCAGCCCAAGCCGAGTGCCGACACTTGCAGGCTGCTTT
>Ga0181539_1003548_pt1 | contig 14160 bp, 15 predicted proteins | sample PEATcosm2014_Bin_46_FD_119767 | JGI IMG/M metagenome (GOLD analysis project Ga0181539, IMG submission 119767) | Peatland microbial communities from MTU Mesocosm Facility, Houghton, MI, USA - PEATcosm2014_Bin23_60_metaG | ecosystem: Environmental > Terrestrial > Soil > Wetlands > Peat | place... | reverse complement strand
TGGGGATTGCCTCTCCCGGTCTCGGTGTTCCGAGAGTGGCATCGAGAGCTTGACCAGCCGACATGCCGGGCGTTATGTGCCGTCGTCCTTGCTTCTCCTGCGCCCTCTCTGCCATTACTCCGAACCCCGTATCCCGTAAACCTCTCGCCGCATTTACCTCGGAAACATGTTCAAACGCACCCAAAACGGCTCGTGCACCCAAAAGACTGCGAGGTCTTGAAAGTACCGCATTCCAATCAGTCATTTCATTCACCTTTCACCTAAGCCGTCTAGGTATAGGTAATGGTCTCCTGTGAGGTCCTGGTTTCAGTGCTGGTCTCTTCCCTGACTTCTATAGACCCGCTGCCCGAAACACGAGACTCAACGCTGGCACTGGTCGAATCCTGCCTTGCTTCGTGGTATGCACCGCTGAGGCCAATTTGAGCGCTGCTGAGCCATGACGCCACAATTTGCGAGAAGATTTGAGCAACGGACTTGATGAGTTCCTTTTGAACGCCGTAAAGGGTCGTACCGGCGCGCTCTGCAATGTCGTCCATTTTGATGGCAATGTCGGCCTGCTCTTTATTCTGCGCCAAAAGCGCACCAAACTGAGCCACAAGCGCCTGTATGACAACCTCGTAAACCTTCGTATCGGCTTCGTAGATTTCTACGAGGTCTTTGTTATACTCCGTAACGATTGTTGCTTCGGCCAGAGCCAAAGTGACGAAGGTCTTGATATATTCAAGCTCGGCCTGGAATATGATTACTGCGGTTTTTGCCGCCTCCAGGATAAGCCCCGATCTCAACCGCTCGACCTCGATAGCATCCTTCCAGGCTTCCCATCTATCCTTTTGAGCAAGATTGAAACTCTCAATCGTAATCTTGTCCGAGCTTTCAGTTGCGGCAATGATCTCCTGGTTTCGGATTTCCTGCTCGATGCCGACATGAGCTCCTTGGGGAAGTCTCCAACCTCTTGCCGCGTACCCGGCTGTCGCGTTGTCCATGGCCAACAGGTTCAAGGCGTCTCGTCTTAATTGATTGAGCGCCATGTCTGCGGCCTGTACGGGTGCTGATGTTCCATATCCTCCGGTCTGGATATCGTTTGTGAGTTGAGCTACGAGCAGGTCCAGGAGTGGGGAGTCGTAGCTGAACAGGTCCAGGTTCAAGGTCGGCATGGCCGGCATTGTCGGAAGAGGCGGAAGAGCAAGGAATGTCGGCCTGTCAACTGGAATAGGGGGCGTCATAGGAAAGGGATTACTGAGTAACTGAAGTTCGACCGGGGTAAGACCCTGCTGCACGATGTTCCAAACCGCGTTCATATCAATCGTGCTCAAAAGCTGATAGAGCATGGTTATGGTGTCTTGGTATGTTTTATTCGCCCCTGCCTGAGCCTGGTCAATTCGGGCCTGAATATCGGCTACGAATATGCCCTCCGCTGTCAGCGTGTCGTAAGGCGTGTATGCAGGCGGAATCGGGATACCACCCATTTCTTTACTCCTTTAGCCTGGTTGCACAAGAGACCCTGCAACAAGCCTGAAAGTCCCAAGGCAGTAGATGGGATTGATATTAGTGCCCTTGACTCCCGAAATCACATGCGCCCCAAATATAGGGCTGCTTGAATCAGTCACTGCAACCGGGAACTCGGTTGGGAATGTCCAACCACCACCTGCTCCCGGGCGATAAATACCATACTGCCACTTAGTTGGAGTTACAGCAACGTCAGCGCCAAGTGGAGGAGATATCTGTATTCCTCTTTGAATTGAAATTAAAAAGGTGTTATTATCACAGTATCGGGGGTAAACATTAATCGCCCTCTGGAAACTTGAGTTAAGTACACTAACAGGAGTGATAATATATGTCTGGCCATTGATATTAATTTGTTCTTGAATATATTGAGTTGGTGGACTCCCTTCAAACTGATTTATTACCGACCAGTCGCCGTTCGCTAACGGCATACCAACCCCGGCGGTTGTTACCCAACCCAGCGAACTGCCGGCAGTAGCGTTTACTGGAGCCGCAGTTTGTCTTCCCCAAAAGATAGCAACCATTTGCTTATTTGTAATAGTTCCCCACGGATAGTTCCATTGGCCAATAGGGATAACTTTGTTAAAATAAAGGTCGTTCATTGCATATTTAACTGTCCAGCTATTAACCCCATCCCCTTCTCCAAGAGTGGCAGGCAAGGTTGCTCCTCCAGCATACCCAGGGGGTAAATATATAACACCGATATACCATTGACCATATAGTATCTGATTCCCTGATCCTATAACGTCATTATAAGAAAAAAAGTCCGCAAGTGATACACCAGCAGCCTTCAAAGAGCGCGTAATATCTGATTGTACGTCATACACAAAGTCTTGTGACCACCACGCCCATGTGGCTGCGCCAGCCGGGCTAGGGGGCGCTGCAAAAGTTGCAGAAACATACGGAGGTCCAATGGTTATAATATGTACTTCATTGTCAATAGTATTAAGTTGGGGTACGCTCTCACCACGAGCAGGCACGTCGGTTAGTTGCCCAAATACGGGATCAATCCACCCCTTATAGGGCAATTCTCCGCTGAAAGGTTTGGTGCTGCCGTCCCAAGAAAGGCCCTTATCCGTGGGGCTTCCAGTAGGGCCGCCAGCGGGCCAATTCTCATATCCGAACGGGTTGAGCCGGGGCTTGCCGGTATTCGGGTCCACTGGCACAGTCATAAATATATACGGCGGTTCCCATGTCCCGCTTACGCACAACACCAGCCCAATGAAGTTGCCATTCGCATCCACTGCCTCGAACGCCGGCATGAGAGGGCTGAATGGTCCAGCACGTTTTCTTCGCGGCGGCGGTTTCGGTAGCTCTCTCGGCCGCACTTTAAGCATCGGGCTGTAAATCCTGACCGTCTCTTGACCGGCGATAAGATTGCATCGAATCTGGTAGCCTTGCGGAGAGTTTGCCCCTATGCCGTAAACAGGGAGGTTCTGGACGTTCACCCGGCGCATAGTGTTCAAAAGGTTCGCAGCTTGAGGTACAAGGTCTATACAGGTATCCAAATCACCCTCGATGATAAAGCGCGTAGGCTGACGCCCTTGTTTCCCGTCCTGGACGAGCTTCTGAAAATACTTTGTCGGATGGGGGACGCTGAAATCGTCTATGATGAAGTCAGGCATCACGCAGCCTCCAGGTTGACCGGATTGGGCACTACGTCAAACTGCGCCGTCAAGGGACTCAAGGTTCTCGTTGTGCCTTCCACATTCCATCTGTGATACCGCAAAACATCATCGACGAAACGTAACGGTTGCCCCAGGTAGATATCTGCCGGGAATCCCATTAGACTGAACAGACAAGTCTGAGGGGCCAAAACCGAAGCCTTGAGAATGGTCACCGAATGTTGAGCCAGCGAAAACGCAGATGGAAGTGGCGATAAAACCCTTTCCACTCCAAGGAGGATAGGGATCGCCGTGATTTGGAATGCGCTTGCTGTAGGTTTAAGGATTGAATCTTTTTCCAGGTTCACCCGGTTTCGAGTAAGAGTGAATACCGCACAAACCGGCGAAAGAATTGAAGCCTTCTCCAGCTTTGTCGCAATGCTCGTTAGAGTGAAAACCGCCTTTGCGGGCGCAAGAATAGAGTCCTTTTCCAGATTGACCACCGGGACAGCCAGGGAGAATTCGGCAGTAATCGGACTCAGGCTGAAATCGGGAAACAAAATCGGATACTGCGTTACGACAAAAGACGCGGGCTCGGGGGTGAGGGTGTAAGTAGCCAGAGTAGTCAGAGTCAGATCAACATCAATCCCCGTCAGCGCGAACGAGGCGACTTCCGGGGTGAGGATGTGAGCTGTCGGCGTGACTTTGAGCAGCACCGCAATATAGAAGGCCGGGGACGACGAGCTAGGGATGGTGAGCGTACCGCCAACAGAACTGCTGCTTGCACTGAAAAACTGGCTGGCTCCAAAAACCAACCCGTAATCACCGCTGTTGTTTTCGGCTATGTCTGTTTCCCATCCCGATGATATTGAGGCATTGGAGCCGGCGTCGTATTGCCCTGCAAAGACCAGAGCAAGTTCGTTTGCAGCAGCCGTCGTCATGGCGGTGATGGCCATAGAGGTTGTACTGGTCTGATCGTAGGCTCCTTCGCACTGGTCGAAGTCGCTGGCCCAGGTTCCGGTCACGCCGGTTACTTCGTAAACCGCCACCGCATTATAGTAAATCGGACCTGTGGTGATTTCGGGGACTGAGGTTGTGTCCCCTTCCTCGACGTAACAATAAGCAAGAAGACCGTATTGACAGCTAAAGTCACCTCCTGCACCGCCATTGGTAATAAGTGTCCAGCGAGGGCCGAGGAGCGCATGTGCATCATTGCCAGACGCCAGAAACAGGATAAGAAGATTCCCAGGTGTAGGAGCAGCACCGAGCGTACAACTCGTGTAGCCCGACGCCGGAAGCGCGTATGCAGATTGGACGACGTTCGGAGTCATATTGCCCCTTATTGCAGGGTGAAGACCCCATTAACCGTGTCAAACGGAACTTCAAAAGTTTCACCACTCGACATCGTAACGGCGCTTCCGTAATCGTACCATCCGATCACAGGCCGAGCCGATGCACTTCCGGCTGTGTTGTCATAGAGGACAACGTACCTGAAAGGTCCGACAGCCCCCGTTGCCGTCCAGGTGTAGGGCTGCAAGGTGAGCTTTGCTACCCCGCCACTCTGAGAGACACCGGAATTTACCGGAGCCGCCCCTCCCTGCGTGTAACCGTTCCCGGCTGCAATCTCGGCAGCGTTTGAAACGGCACCCACAACGTCAGGCGTGACGGTCGTGTTGACGTAAGTGTCCGTGGGTTGGGGAGCGGTATTCGTGAGAAGGATCATAAGCTGATCGCTGTTGAGATCGATCACCCCATCCAGCACATTCTGGACGAAATTATTGAATTTGTTCATGACTACTGACGGCATCGAAACCTCCTATGGGTTGAGTGTTACAATATATCTGCGGGGTCTCCCCGAGATCCCCTCTTCGTCTATTACGATCCCGGCGCCCGATGAAGCGTAGGGGTAAATGAGCTTATCTTCAGTCAAGTTTTTAAACGAGCCTCCACTCCCGGCTGTGCAAATCCCGTTCGTCGTGGCAATGACAGCCTCATATTTTTGGCTGCTTCCAAGGAATTGAGTCCCGGATTTGAGCGTTGAGTACGAATTTGTGCCTGCAATGGCGGGATAATTGGCGACCTTTATTTGCTTGGGAACGTCCTTGGTCCCTGGATCACCCTCGATGAAATAAATCGATTCAGAATCGCCGATATACATTCCGTCGTTTACGGAAAAACCCATCAGCACGGGAGTCTCAAACTGCATAAACCCGTAATTCCCCATGCGGAATCGGCTGTATCCGCCTCTCGCCGCATGCTCCGAGAAAAAAACGGCCTTCCGATCGGCCAGATAGATCCTGCCGGAATGAAACCAGATCGGGCCTGCGACAAGTGGCGCGCTGTAAAACTGTTCTTGTGCGACAATTTCACCGATCGTTGGAGGCGTCATTATCCATGGAACCCATGAGGTCCCTGTAGCTATGCCTTTCTGCTGACCATTACCCCAAAAGAATTGTCCTGCCAGAAAGTCTCCGCTCATTGGAGCGTACGGGGCAAGAGCGCTAACAACGCCGGCCTCGATGGTGCCATCATGGTTGACCCTTTGAAGAATTCCCTGAGTGCCGGTCTCGTAAATTACATAGGCGTTTTCACCGTCCGATTGAAGCGAATGGAAATAGCCGGCCGTTCTGAGAGTAAAGCCTTCCCGGCGTTTTGCGTAATGAGCATCATCCACCCACATATTGACGATTTCTGCTACGTCCTGCCTGCCGTCTTTGGGATCGAAAGGAATGAGCGCCGGGTCGAGGACGTTATTAAGACCTGTGATATTTGAAAAGGCCAGGATGGGCTTTTTTGCCGGTCCCTGCACAGACAGGCCCTTGATGGAGAAATCGCAGCCGCTTGTCACATTATCGACACTGAACGAAAAAAAGTTTGACCGTATTTTGTCGATTGAAAGTAGTGCGGTACGCCAGTTCAGATCGTGCGGGTTCCAAACGGGATACGTTATCATTTGCCGGTTTTCTTCAAAAAATACGTTCAGATTAAGAGTTCCCTTGGCCCTGCAAGTGAGCCAGGCATGGTTGAACCATTTCTGGTACATATTCCCGAAATTGATCTTGCGTGATTTCACCCATGCTTGGATCAAGGCGCCGTTGTCTTCGTCTGAATCGTCGAGAGAGAAGATCCCGTCTTCGCTGGCGCCGAAGGTTCGGCCTCGGATTTTAGCGAATGAATTGAAGTTATAGTTCGAAAATTGGCTTGCAGATTCGTTCCCAAGATTTACACAAAGAGAAAGACGACTCGGAGTTGTCATATATACTTCGCATGTGTTCGCCTTGGCCGTGCAGCCCCAAGGCGCAAAAGGACAAAGGTTTTGACCTCCTGGACCATCTTGGCCCAGAGTTCTTCCACGGTTTTCGTGCCGCCTGAGAGCATAAGTTCGCCGGCCTTGTCCCTTGTGGTGCTCGCCTCAGTGTAGAACTTGACAATGTAGTCCTGAACAATCTGGTCGAATAAACCGCCGTAAGGGAAGGTACTGTTTGCCGTTACGACAGGAGTAGTCCATTTGAAGTACCAGCCGACGACATTTACATTCACGTTCGGCGTCGGATAGATATGCAGCATGTTCACGGGCAGGATGTCGTAATACTCCGGATGGCCCACTGGGTACTCGCGTGCCATCCTCAAGGTCTGCGCACGGTCTCGAACGACTCGAAGCGGCTCCCTATGGCCCTCAATCCAGGGTTCCTCATGGAAGCCGATAAAGCCAGCCGGGAGCGGCTGCTTGGCATACCTGGCAGGCGGACTGCTCATGTTGGCTGGGAAGGTCAAGGGCGGTTCCATGAAGTATTTTACGAGATCGGACTTCTCGGTGTAGAGAGCCAAGTCGATTTTTTGGATCGCGTTATTCATCCACGGCACGATAAATTTCTGGATCCCCGCGTTATTCGTAAACGTGGAGTCGTTCACCGTGTAGATTATGGTGTTTACTATCTGCTGGACCGTGGACATGGGGACCCCTTATATCTCGTTAGCGTAGATCGACTGCTTCCTTCCTGTACTTCCGGGCGGCAATGAAGGGACTGGGGTCGCGCCGATTGATGTGATGATATCCAGACTTTTTTTTTCAGCCTGTTCGTCTGCCGCAAGTGGCTGCTCGACGATGACGGGCGATTCCATTACTGGTTCAGGCGCTTCTGCCCGATGATCTCCTGCGCAATTCACACATTCGCAGGCCGGAGATCCGGCTACGTCATTCTTCGGGACTCCCGGTAACTTCGGCGGATCAGGTACATACTCCCGATACATCTGCGGAAAGCCCAAGAGCCATTCCCGATGATGAGGGCTGTGAATCTGACAGACGTACCGGCCTTCTTCATTTTTCAAAAACGTGTGCTGGAAGCCCTCGATGTTCACCTGAGTAGGGCCGTCTCGTTTGATGATGCACTCGATCATATTGTTATCCGAAGGTTTCGTCGCAGGGTTTTCGGCCTGTTTGTTGGATCGCCGGTTTAACTCTGCCTGAAGAACCTGGGATTGATGTCTCAGCGCGCTATTCTTTCTTTGGAACCACAAGGGATCGGGGTGCGTTCCGGTCGTTTTCTGCACTTCTCCTCTGGCCTGCAAATTGACGTTTTCAAGTTCCTTGTCGGTTTTAGCCTTTAGCTTCACCAAGTCCTCTAACGGCAAGTGCGTAATGTCAATGCGCATCCCGCTTATCACACATACGATTATCATTTTCGTCCTCCTGGACGGCGTACTTATGGGCGAGGCAATGAGCCCCGCCCAGATGGTCATTCATAACTACCTGTTAATTGTCGGCTGGCTCTCCGGTATCGTCAGCGTTTCGATACAAGAGTGTCAGGCCAAGGGTTCCAGCCGCACTTACATCAGGCGCCACGGCCACAACCGCAATGACGTTCACGGGTACTTCCGCGACCGCAGTCCGGATGCCGTTCACGTTGGTCATCCGTGCAATTCCGCCCGCCTGCGCGATAGTGCTCAGGTCAAGAATGTCCGTACCTGACGCAATCGGAGGCACAAAAAACTGAATGGTGTCACCACTCTGGACTTCCGCATCGACATTAGCACTCAGCACGACCGTTGTGCCGGTGACTGAAGTGACAGTTTGCCCTGAAATAATACTCGCAGGGTTGGTGACATCATAGGCCATCATGCCGACTGCTACGCCTACCGGAGGACCTCCTGAGAAATGCAGTGTCTCGGTAGCGGTCGATGAGGCGCTCGTCGCCCCGCTTACGGAGTTGCGCGAACCGTAGCTCTCGACCCCGGCAGCTTCAAGCCCGAAGCTCAATTTGATTGCGGCAGAGCCAGCGCCACTGTCGAGCGAATCGGAGTCGATGATCGCATCGACAATCCGGGACCCTGCCGGAAGCGGTACGAGTTCGATCACGTCCCACTGAAGCATTGAAGCGGGCAGGGAAATGGCGCCTCTTACCGCCATAACATCACCGGCGTACCCCGACTGAACCGGGGGTTGAACGCCGGTAAACTGCTGGCATTTCGGTGAAATATAAAGATTCGACATAACGAGTACTCCTTATTCGAGAGGGCCGACCCCCGAGTCACGAGGGCTGGACAGAGAAGATCAATCAATCCCGCCAACCGGCCAGGTAGTGTTCGGAGCAGGCGATACGCAGTAAGAGTCGAGTGCCATAACGCCAAAATCCAGGCCGTTGAAGGTGCATTTCTTGATACCGCAAATGCTGTCCGTTGCAATCACGATCTGGTTACCCAAGTCCTTTGTCTCTTCGGTCCAATCGAACCGAAGCCCCGTTCCCGGAGATCCGAACGCGCAAACAGCCGCCTGGTTTCCCAGGAAGAGCTGCCGAGCAGCCGTCAAGGCACCTGTCCCATAGTTATTGAAAGTGATGATGGCCTTGTGCTTGTGAAGCACCACGTCGTTGTACATGCCGAGCGACCCAGTGAATATCGGGTTACTGCGGCCTTCAGCCGTGGTTGCGGCTTTTTGAATGTCGAGCCATTGGCCCGTTGCCGCGTTGGTCCTCACATCGTAGGCCGAAAACGGGTGCATCACGAGCACGTAATGCTCTTCGCCGTTTATCATGATCGGCTGGATCTGAGGGATGGCCTGAGTGCCACCGCCCATCATTTCGGAAACCGCCACGGCCTTGTCGATGTCGGTCAGGCTCAGCTTATCGCCCGCCGTAATCGCCGCTGCGTTGGCCACGCCGCCTGAATAAAGCAAGTGATACTGGTCGGGCGCGGTAAGAGCGTTATTCGCAAATCCCGTGTACGAGAGCGGATAAACGAAATCCGGATTCACGCCACGGGCGCCTGAGAGGTACATAAAGAAGAGTTCGTCGAATACTCTTGCCCACCACTCAGAGATGCGCTTTCTCGAAATCGCCCTCAGATCATGCAGGGTTCTCTTCCTGGTCATCCTGCCGCCTGCATTGACCCCATCCCTTAGCTGGTCGATGTAAACGGTATCGGTGGCAAACTGCAGCGCCTCTTCTTTGTTCTCCAGCGGGGCATCCCCCTCGACGGGTTGCATCTTGAGCTGGTAAGAAAGGTCATAGGTGATCTGCTCACCTGCGTTGTTAGTGAGTTCATCCAGACGCTGGATCGGCATCATGGACTCGGGGCCTACCCCCATAAATTTCCGGTTGAAATAGCTCGTTCTACCGACATCGACGGCGAGCAATCCGGAATACCGCTTGACTGCCATCGGGCTATTAAGCCCAATAATTGTTCTGGCCATAGAGGGCCTCCTTGATTATGCGGCCCTCCTGAGCCTGTTATTGGCAAAATGATTGCTGCTCTTACATGACGTTCCGGCCGATTGGGATGACCTCACCTTCCGTACTGACTTTTTTAATCGGAATCGACCGATGCGCTTCTATCCTTAACCGGGTGCGTTGTCCGTTTTTGCGCTCAATCGTAATAACGATCCGGCCAAGATCTATGTCTATTTTCTCACCACATATCATGTCCAAAAAAAGAGCCATGCAAAAACCTCAGTTACAAGTAGTGCAAGCTCCTGCTGACCCGGAGCAATAACCGAGCGTCTTACCATCGGCTTTCCAGCACGCCCCCACCCCTGCCGATCCTCCTGTGCCGATAACTGCCGGCCCTGCCGCCGGGACAAAAGTTGCCGGGGCCGTGGTACAACTAATCAGTGTCCCTGCCGCCGTATAGGTGCATAGATCGCCGTTTGTTAGCGTTCCCGGAAGAAGCCCCAGGGCCGGCTGGAACGATGCCGGGTTCGTATTGCATGAAATCAGGGTTCCGCTTGATGTGTAGGTACAGAGATAACCGTTTGTCAGTGTGCCGGTGTTTAAATTTGCGACGGAACCGCCGCCGACAATTATCCAAGAGGTGCCGTTCGTTTTCATCAACAGGTTATAGCTGCCTCCACCAACCGAGCAGGCAGTCGAAGACTCGCAATCGACAACAATTATGTATTGCTGCGAAGGCAAGAGTGGAGACGGCCTGTTCGCTACTGTGTAGCTGATGAGGTCCGCAAAACCGAGCGCTGGAATCAAAATCAGCGCCAGTAGTAAAATACCGAGGAATGTAAATAATCTTTTCAAGGTGGACCTCCTTACTTAGTTGTTGGTTTTAAGCCGTTTCGCGACTCCTTAGCCATCGTTTCTCCTGGTCAAGCGTGAGCCTTGCCAGCGCCTTTTCGTATTCAACCCCGCCTTTTTCTGCGAGAGCGTCAAGCTGTGCGAACTCGTTTTGCGCGGTATCATTTCCCTCGGCTACAGGCAGGCCGGTCAGAGTTTTCGGCAAATCGGTCCTTTCACGCGCAGGTATTTCATTCTTGACGAGAGGATCACCCCCGGCGCCGTTTCCAGGTTTCCCTGGAGGAGCCGTGATCGTGCCTCCCATCAGTTTCGTCAATTCTTCATGGGCTTTATTAAGGGCCTCGTATCCCGCAAGCCTGTTTTCGCCGGCGTCTGCGTCCACCTGGGCGAGAACTCCTTCCAAGACTTTCATAAGCATGGGATTTTGCAGGTATTCCTTATGCTGGTTGAAAAATACGCTCTGGTCGTGAATCCAGAGTTGTTCAGATAGTTGCTGGTTCTGCTTCTGATTTAATTCGTTCTCGTGGAGGGTCTGCTTGAGTTCGAACTGCCGGTCTTTGAGCGCGTCCTTTTGCTCGTCGAATTCATCGAGACTGAGGTCCCCTGCGTTCAGCTTCACGCGGAGATCTTTTATCTTGTCCGGGATAGAATCGAGTTCGGTTTGAGCGGCTTTGACCTGTTCTTCGGGCATGGCCTCAAATTTAGGCGCGAACACTGGAGGCGGCTGGAAATCGTTTGCCTTTGCAGGCTCCAGGGCCGGTTTCTTTTCGCCTTCGCCTTTGGTGTCAACGCCGGTATTGACCGCCTGGTCCTTTACTTCGAGCGGCTTGTCGGCTCCTTGCGCTGCCGCTTGCTTGGCCGCTACCTCGTCGGGGATTACCTCTTCGGGCATCCCGCCTTCATCGGGTCCGAGCGTTGTCTCGAGACCTTTTCGTTCTTCCTCGGTCATGTTCGCGAGTTCTTCGGGGGTGAATTGTTCTTTCATTCTGATTGCTCCTGCTGTGGTTTATTGGCTGCGTTCGCCAGTTTCACTCGTTCGATTCCGTGCCGGTGGTCCTTGTCCATGGCATCGCCCACGGTTTTAGCCCTGGCCACGTCGAGTTTGCCCTGATCTATCCCCGGCTTTGCAAGAAGCGCCTGCTGATGCGCCTGCTCGGTCTTGGCCTTCTCTTCGGTAAGGGCTACGGTCGCCAAGGTCTTCCGGGTCCCGGCTTTTTGAGCCTCAAGGCTTGCAATCTGAGTCTGCTTTGCAAGTTCCTTCTGCTCGGCTTCTTCCTGCTTTTGCGCGGCAAGCTGCTGATCGGCTTCGGAGGGTTCACTTTGACGGTCGCCCTGGCCGTTCAGTTTCCTGATCCGGGCAACAAATTCATCAACTCCAGGGACATCGGAAAGCTCTATCACGAGGTCAAGGAGGTGCAGTTGAACGTCGCCCGGAAGGTTCTGCATCATCTCGCTCATTTTCGTAAACAGTGCTTCCCTGGCCGATGCGTGCCACTGCTGTTCATCTACCTTGAAATCGGCTTGTGAAGCCGTGATGTCGTTTATCTCCGTCTCACCCTGCTCGTTTTGGTACTCCTCATTTATGAGCATGAAATCAACATCGCCCTTGTTCCCAGTGATCCGGACCATTTTGGGTTCGTCGTAGAACTGCTCGATGAGCGAGAGTTGCTTTTCACCCTGAACCTGGAAGGCGTAACGGTAGTTATCGAATATCTCGACGGTCGTAATGGCGCCCTGGCCTTGGCGCGATTGAATGGCGAGTCCTGAAGCGGCGTTTGTTTCCCGGCCCATGTTCTCGTCGGTGACTCCGGAAACGTCCTGGATGTATTTGGCGTCGTCGTGCATGAGCGAGACTTGCTCCTCGACGAGAGCGGTGTTGTTTCTTATTTCAAATCTCACAGTTCCGGGTTTGATTTTTATCTGACCGTCAGGACGTGCAACTTCCTCGGCGAGTTCGTCCCAATCATCTACGGCATTATTGTCCGCAATGACCTGGTTGGTTGAGAGGATAAAAATTGCCTTGCTCAGACGCTTATTGAGATCTTCCTGAGGGCTGCGGAGATTCCGGGGAACCCCGTAAGGGGTATTGTCCCGGCCCCTGCGGTAGCACCAAATCGGGGTGAACGGAAACCTGTTATGCCGGTACGGACTTGGAATATCCTGAAGCATGAAGTCTGGCACGAAAATTGCGCACCGGACCATCATCTTCGTAGCGTCAACCGCCGTGGCATAGCCCTCATTTAAAAGCCTCTGGTGAAAGGGGTCCTGAGCGTTGAAAACTTCGCCCTGGTGCCTGGGAAAGCCATGGAGAATCTGAACATTAGCTGGTTCCCTATACCAGCATTCGATTAGCCGTACGCGCTCGCGCCGGTTGTTCACATTGAAAATATCGTCGAAAAGAGTCTGCCGGTATGTGTGGCCATCATGGATGCGGTGCATATTCAGCCAATAGAATTCATCGTCGTCTGTCCCGTAAAGATTGCTGGCAATGGCTGCGGCCTTTATCTGGTTTGCCCGATCTGGGAACATGGCGATCCCAATATCGAGATCCACCCATTTCGACCTGAAGATATAGCGCCCGTCCTGGACATCTCGCTTTAAAGCCAGGTGGTCCCACCACATATTCCTCCAGGATTCATACTCGGACATCAGGAGTTCTTCGTCCGGATCGTTCCGGATAGAATCTTCGAGCCAGCCTACGCCGACCTTGATTGCATCTTTCAGAGCGTATGACCTGGAAAACTCGGCCTTATTCACGTCCTGGACATATTTCAGGAGGTCCTTTTTTACTTCGGCGGACCTGATTTGGTCCTTGTGGCGGGGAAGCACGTTAAAATCGGTGCGCATCTTCACGCTGGCGCCGTATATCCAATCAACAGCCGTTTTTATCAAATTGCGCTGAGAAGGAATTTGCCCTCGATCAATCAGTTCGCGCCTGTCCTCATCGCTCCACTGATGCCCGTCATAATGTTCCTCGTCGATTGCCATTTCATAACGGCAGTCGGCTAGAGCCTGGCGCGCCTGCGCCCACCATTCGGAAATCTTATTGAGCCTCTTCTTGGACTCAGTGCTGTCCATCGGATGAACGGACAAGGGTTGAGCTGCGTCCCTCGGATCAAGCGGGATGCTCTGCGGGGCTGGACTTATGCTGATATTCTCGAATGGAGGCATATTTTTACCTTATTTGAAACTGCACCCATAAAAGAACAAGCGCGGATCAGTGACCGTGTGCTCATCGGCCAGATATTTTACAAGAGGCCACCGGGCAAATCTGAGAAACACGACGATACACCGGATAAGCCTGGAACACTCTTTGGCGCTTACAAACCGAAGCTCACCCCACTGGTCTTTTTCAGTTTCGTACATCAGGTGCATCTCAAGCCGATCAAAAAAGCGCAAAATCTTTTTCATGGTATTTCTCCTGCGTCCGGGCAATAAAAAAGAGAGGCAACGGTGGATGCGGCACCGCTCTGCCTCTCTTCTTTATTCTATTCGCCGCTTTCAGCCCGGCCGGACCTCAAGCAGACCCGGATTTT
>Ga0181539_1003539_pt1 | contig 14189 bp, 13 predicted proteins | sample PEATcosm2014_Bin_46_FD_119767 | JGI IMG/M metagenome (GOLD analysis project Ga0181539, IMG submission 119767) | Peatland microbial communities from MTU Mesocosm Facility, Houghton, MI, USA - PEATcosm2014_Bin23_60_metaG | ecosystem: Environmental > Terrestrial > Soil > Wetlands > Peat | place... | reverse complement strand
TGGCGCTAGAGTCAAGGGCAAGACGTGACACACGGTCCGCCAGCCTCAGTAAGACAACTGAGCCACCCCGGAGACCCCGCGCAACGGATTACGCGGACATTTCGTAGTTGTACTGGATCCCGTTGTACTCATCCGGGATTAATAATCCGTACGCCTCCAGGATTGCAATATTGGCCATGCCATAAACGACTACCTGTTCCGATTGCATTCTACCTAGCCTCTCAGGCCTAAATGCGCCCTCCGATACCGTGGACCACAATAAATCGGACACCGCCTTGAGCTGCTCGTAGATTTCCATCGACAAGAACTCCTCGCGCTCCTTAGCAGATGTTTTAGCAAGACTATCTAGGCATTCTTGCACCGCCCTAGCCACTGTGGAAGCACCATCAGTCACAATAGAGGTGAATCCTCGGTTGTCACCTGTAACAACGTTCGCGCGCCAGTAACCGGCGATAGATCTCAATGAGTCCGGATCAGGTTTAATCATTTCGTGTTGCATGTTGTGTCTTCCTCTCGATCCTTCGTGAGCTTGCTATTAACTCCATTTCAGTCGTGGGGCTGGACGGTTCAACACCGCCGCGGCGAAGGTGATCTTCCAGGGTGCTATCAAAGCTCCCGCTCTCACACAAAGGAAACAGCTCTGGAGACCTAGGAACGATAAAGCTCCTGCTTCGTCGCGCATTGAAATGCGCTACCTTTGCAACTCGAACTGGCACCAAAAACGCGGCAAGGTCTGCCGTCTTTACACTCTGCTAATCTGGAATTCTTGCCAATACTTCTCTCGTTGTTTCCTTGCGCCTCGCGCATACGTGCTCCCGAGTGGCACGTCCAAGTCGCTACACAGGTCGCTAGGCATGATGTTTGGGTCATTCCAAAGCTTGCCGGTGAGCCATAGTCCTCGTTCTTGCGGGCTCGCCGCCTCCCATTGGGCCACGTGCTGCTCTCGATAAAAGTGCTTGGAAGCTTCCTTATTCAGGCCTTCCATCCAGTTCCGGCGACTGAAATGGACAGATTCCTCGAACATGCTGCGAACAAGGGACGGGGCTTGTTTCCCCTTTAGGTCGATCATCATTTAGGGCCTCAATGGAAATCACAAATTCTATCTGCGATCTTCATTCAGCAGGGTTCGCCTTTCTGTGATCACCGATACAAGCATCCATAGATCCATTTCAATTGCTCCTCCCTGGAAGGGCGCTTAGGTGCGCGCTATTTTGGCGCCGATTTACAATGTGCCGATCTGGAGTTTTTGCCAATACTTCTCACGTTGCGTCCTCGCGCCCCGCGCGTAGGCACAAGACCATCGAGCAATCCGATTGGAATGTCGATGGCCAAAGCGGCTAATTCTTTAGGGCGATCGCGAAGCATAGGAAACTCGCGATATCACAATTATTTCGATCGAGGATCGCGCACCACACACATTCACTCCCGGTGGGCGCGAGCATGAGGCAAAGTGCCTCTTCAAATTTGATCAGACTGAGGGCGACTGATCGCCCCCCACATTGCATGGCTGTTTAGGTACCTGGCACGTGACCCTTCCATGAATGCGCTTATCGGCCAAGCGCTCTTCTCAGTCGTCCACATACGCCCGAGCCTCTTCCAGGCTCTCGAACTCCTTTCCCTTTAACGACGTCATCTGCGCAGGATTGACGCCACTCTCGGCTTTTCCCTTTGATTCGGATCAACTACACAGTTCTGGGAGATCGAACTCAGCACATGCAGTTTAGAGCGTCCTCACGAGTTCTAGATTTCGATCGCGCCCAAAGCCACAAACCATAACTGTCGCGTCTATCGCGGCAACAACCATTTTCCATAGGAGTTTAATCATGAAGATTTGTTTGGTAGGTAAGCCCAATGAGCAAGAACGTTTCAAAGGCTATGCGACCGAGCTTCGCAGCTACGGATTCGAAGTGGTTTCCAGCTGGCACGAAAGTGATCAGACTGCGAGCCTTGCCGAGAGATTCCAGACCATCCAAGACAATCAGTCTCAGTTCGTCAGCAAGTTCATGAGGATCACTCTCGGCCAAAATATCGCAGGTGAAAAGATCACCGATATAGACCGAAAGTCTGTTGCCGGCGGTCCTTCCGCTCTCGAGATCGACAATTCCTTCCGGCGATTCAAGTCCGAGTTGTTGGCGGCAGACTGCGTGATTGCCGACCTCAATGGCGCATCGATGGAAGCGGGATTCGCACTCGCCCTCGGAAAACGAATCGTCTTAATTGGCGATTCGAAATCTCCGCTCATTTCGTATTGCATCGGCAAAGTTAAGATTGCTAACGATTGGGTCGGCGCTCTGGCAATCGTCCACACACTTAGGGCGTGCGGCGTTCAAGAAGGGATCGACCGCTGAACTGAGGACTGTCGATCATTAGCGTGACCTTAAGGCTCCCGCAGCAATTTGCTGCGATTATTCACCTCTCAAGAGAATTGCTTCCGGCGTCTTCCGCCTCCTCGATTAATCGGAGAACAGACAAATCTGCTTCGACGCGTTCAGCTTCTCTGTCGAAGTGGTATGAGATCCAGCGTATCCCCTTATCGTCGAGACGATTGAAGAAGTAGCACGCAATCTCTTCGTTGTCGGGAGCAGGCAGCATGCGGACGAAATGTAGGAGCTCAAGAGGTCGGCGCGTGAGGAGGTCGTAGCAGTAGAGCTCGTTCACATCCATCACTTCCGATGTGACAATGGTTTCTTGCTTAAAGATCTGGCGACTACCCATTAGCTTTTCTGCTTGGTAGCTGTATATGCCTTGTGTGTACGCGCTCGCCCCAGGCTTGATAAGCCACCAGTCCTCGAAAACGCCACCCAGAGCTGTGCGGAGTTTGGTGAGTTCGTCCTGCAGAAGCGCCAGCCGTTGTTTATGCTCTTTGATGCTTGCAATACCGGAGTGTCCTATCCATTTGTTCCGGTACTCGCTCACAGTGTAGAGAACGGCGTAAATGCCTTTGTTGGCGAGACCTTCGACCCTATCTGGGTCAGCTCTATAAAGATCGACGACCAGACCTCGCTGATCCTTATCTGAAAGCATCTGCCTTGTTGTCTTCGCGAGCCGCTGACATCGCACCACCCATTGACCGAACGAACTCCGGGTAAGCGAGCAGGGATTATCCTTACCCTGTTCGAACCATTCCGCCCGATGTTCTCGGAAGAATGCCGGGTTTGAGTGGAATGCGCTTGCCATAAGTGTCCCGAGGAACTGCGCGCTCGCTTCGAAAGCATGGAACAGGTGCTCGACTTTACGTTCCGGAATGCTTGCAGCTTGGTATCGCCAGAGAATCGAGGCAAGCGGAAACGGAAGCGTCTCTAACCAAGACTCAAATCCCTCTTTTTGGTTGAGGCCGGAAGCGACCTTACCCACGCGAAGCGCATCAACTGGCCGGATCCACAAGTCGCGTTCAAGTTGCTCTAAACGAAGGCGCAATTCTTGGATTTCTCGACTCACCGTCATCGCGTTTTGTTGCGCTTCCAAGGGCAGCAAATAGACGTGCCCATTGGTGACGGTTTGTTTCGACAGCTTTGGAATGAACGTTCCACTTAACATTGCCGTGCGCGTTTTGCGACCAAGAGGGCTATTGAAGAACCCTGCGAGGAACTCTGCATGAGCGACCTCTGGCCGGACAACGAGCTGAACGCAGTTTTGTGGCTTGATTTGGAGAGAGTCGAGGTCGGTGACGGCAGGTGAATTTCCGATTGTCGGGAGATACACGCAATTGGGGAGATTGTTAAACCCGCCATCATCGGTCTGTTTGCCAAGATTAACCTCGCTAACTACGTCGCTGAGCGCCGCGCGCGCAAGACCACTTCGCTTTGCTAAGCGGTCCTCCTCATCCGCCGTTTGCAAGGCGTTGAATGAGGTAAATGTCTCGCGGGCTAAAAGTCTGCCGAGTTCCAGTGAAGGACCCTGCTTGCGCTCAAGGAGGTTATTGAGCAAAGCCGTCTGGTCTGTGGCCGGAGTAAGCTGCCCAACGAACAAATCGCTCGTCGGGATTCGCGAAACTACGAGAATGTTGAGCGGGATATTAGTCACCGGCGCAAAAGTCCCCGCCGGCAATGCAATTACGGCGTTCATGTGCAAACCGAACTTTGGAAGGGACTCTCGGACGAGAGCCTTCCCCTCGTGGAAGAAGAACCCATTTGGCACGAGGAATGTGGCAGCCCCATTTTTACCCAGGTGAACAGCGCTCTGCAGCAAGTGCGTGTAGCTTGCCGAGTCGCGTACATTCAAGCTCACTCCGTCCTTTTCGATCACAGAATCCTCTGCGGGCAAATTGATTGGCGGAAAGGAAGTGATAAAATCAAATTCCCCGAGCGTTGGCCAATCGACGATCTGAGCCTGAATCCAGTTAATCGTTGCGTTCCCACTCATCGATTGAGCAACCGAGAGCTCATTCACGGACCGTATAACACCGGTACCCGTTGCTGGCATGTTCGCGCTAACGACAGGGATGAGCAATGATCCGATGCCAGCCCATCCATCGAAAATGCTTTTAGGTTTGCGCTTAGCGGCACACGCTGCAATAAACGAGGTCACAAAACCTGGGACAACTGTTCCCATTCGAGGGAAGATCCCAAGTTGACTGATCACGAGCAGACTGTCCCAACTGATGCTAATCCCGGCTGCGCGGGCCGCCGTAATGAATTCCGCAAGGTCCCAATCCTTCGCACGACGGGCGTAAAGATCCGCTACCTCGCGATATAGCGTCTGCAACTTCACATCCGATGGCTCTGGCTTCGATTCCTTCATGTACTCAGTACCGTATGACGCCCTTCAGGATCCACCTCGTCAGTTGCCAATTTCTTGTCTCGGTCAAGAGATCTTGGACGGCTGATGTGAGTCTAGCCGTATCGCATTCACGTGGTGCTCGCAGACTGCCGATCATATAGATATTTCTGAAAACCGACGAACAACTGGCTAATCTCTTCCGGTGCACCGAGGTTTAGAATCGCGTCAGAAACTGTCCCGTATTTCAGATTGAGAAGTGAAGCCAGCTTGGAGCGGTCCAGTTCTTCGACGCCCTCGTGCACGTAGTGCGCCAGCACGAAGTCGAGAAACGCCTGCTGTTTGCTCGTGAACTGCGCGCCAATTGCTGTCTTGGCCTGCGCCGCGCGTTTTTCGCGCGTAACCGGGGGCAAGGCGTAGGCCACATAAGCCAGCACGTCGAAGAGGTCGCTCCTGTCCGCGTCAATAATCTTCTGCATCTCATGGAGCTGATCGTTTCCAAAGCCCTTTTCGGCAAGCCCATGCAGCAGCAGCTTTCTCGTATCCGGGACACTCCATATTTTTCGCAGCTCCTCCTCGTCCTTGAAAAACTCCGGCAGCTTGCCAAAGAGCATCTCCATAAACTGCTGCGCGGTGATTGGCGTGCCATCCGGATGCCAGAAAGTGGTAGCCATTGTCGACTGGATCGCTCTGGCCTTTCCGTCGCTTAGTTTGACCACCGCCTTACGCTTGCACACACAAGGTAATTCACCGCAGACCGGGCAGGGATCTTTCGCGCAGGTGCATGGCCGGTTGCCGCAAACAGGGCACGGCCGCTGTGGTCGCGGCTGGCCCGGTGGGCATACGCAGGGGTATTGCCCGCAATGCTCGCAAGGTTCGGGATTCTCAGGCTCGCCATCCCACTCCGTATCGTTGAAGTGGTGATGCGCTCCCACGAAATCCCATATCGTAAAGTAATCCTTGCCGTCGAATAGCCGCGTGCCGCGCCCGATGATCTGCTTGAACTCGATCATCGAGTTGATCGGCCGCATCAGTACGATATTCCGGATGTTCCGTGCATCCACGCCCGTCGAGAGCTTCTGGGACGTGGTCAATATCGTCGGAATCGTCTTCTCGTTATCCTGGAACTCGCGCAGGTGCTCGTTCCCAATCTCCTTGTCGTCGGCTGTCACCCGATGGCAGTAGTTCGGATCGTTGCTTTGCTTCATCTGGTTGATCAGGTCGCGGACCAGCAGCGCATGGTCCTGGGTGGCGCAGAAGACCAGCGTTTTCTCCCGCTGGTCGATCCGGTCCATAAACTGGCGGACGCGGTGGGCTTCGCGCTCCTTGATCTCGATGATGCGGTTGAAGTCATTTTCTTCGTAGACGCGTCCGGCCTCGACCTCGCCTTCAACGACGTCGTCGTCCGGCGCCAGAACGTACTCGTCAAGGTTCGAGGTAATCTGTCTCACTCGGAACGGCGTCAGGAATCCGTCGTTGATACCTTCTTTCAGCGAATAGACGTAAACGGGTTCGCCGAAGTAGAGATAGGTGTCGCGGTTTTCTTCCCGGCGTGGCGTGGCCGTCAGGCCCAGCTGGACGGCCGGCTTGAAGTACTCCAGGATGCCGCGCCAGGTGCTCTCGTCGTTGGCGCCGCCGCGGTGACACTCATCGATGACGATGAAATCGAAGAAATCCGGCGGATACTCACCGAAGTACGGCGCTGGATTGCCCTCCGCGTCCGTCCCGCTCATGAAGGTCTGGAAGATAGTGAAGAAGACGCTGGCATTTTTCGGCACCCTGCCCTTCTTGCGAATTTCCTCGGGCCGTATGCGGGCCAGGGCGTCATCCGGGAAAGCCTGAAAGGCTGTGAAGTCGTTGAATGCCTGATCGGCCAGGTTGTTGCGGTCGGCCAGGAACAGGATGCGCGGCCGCCGCGCCGGCGCCGTGCCCTTGCGCCAGTCATTCAGGTTCCAGCGAGTGCTGTAAAGCTTCCACGCAATCTGGAAGGCGACCGAAGTTTTCCCCGTGCCTGTAGCCATGGTCAGCAGGATGCGGTCCCGGCCGGCTTCAATGGCCTCGAGCACTCGCCGCACGGCAATCTCCTGGTAGAAGCGCAGGCTCCAGGTGCCGCTCTTGTCCGGGGTCTTGATGAGTGCTAAACGGTCGCGCCAGGGGGCGGGCTTGGGATAGACCATCGCCCACAGTTCATCCGGCGTGGGGAAGCGCAAAGTCTCGCCTTCCCTGCCGGTTTCCATGTCGATGGCGTAGATGCCGTGGCCGTTGGTCGAGTAAGTGTGGCGAATGGCGAGCTTGTCGGCGTACTGCTTGGCCTGGCCTACTCCCTCGGATACTTGCTCATCTTCCGCCTTGGCCTCAATCACTGCCAGCCGTTGGTTGCGATACTCCAGCACGTAGTCGGCGGTCAGCGGCTTGCCCCGCTTGTTGCGACCCTCCAGCCGGCCCAGCGTGATGGGAAACTCGCGCCGTATGCGCGAACCCTCGACCACGTGCCAGCCCGCCGCTTGCAGGGCGGGATCGATCAGCTCGGCTCTGGTCTCGGCTTCGTTCCTCATGACATGTATCTATGCCCTACAGCTTGCCGGTGAATGCTTCGTGGAGTAAAGACTTCTTAAGTTTGTCGAGGGCCGTAAGCTTCTCCTGGTAGATGGATTCGAGATGTTTGGCCAGCTCACGGAGCGAGTTGAGTTGCGCTGCAATCGTCTTCTGCTCAGATAGAGGCGGTAAAGCTATTCTGACGCTGTTGAATTTAGATTTGTTGACAATTGGCACTGTTGTCCCCGATGCCAAGGATTCCAATTGATCTTTGAACTTACTGGATATTGCTTGAAGAAAGATAAACTCAGGAATAGCCTTTCGCTCGTCAGGCAAGATGGCGTTGATCTGTTGATTAAAGGCGACCGGAACCGTGTTGATGCCAATCTTTCCCAAATTGCCAATACATGAGACCAGAATCGATTGCGGTGGAAGTATCCGTGCAACTTCCGAACCAGCTTCCGATATGTTATCTAGCGCAGAATCAATAGGGGCGTCGCATAATTCTGGTGGTTTAACAAGCGGCATGAATTCCCCATAGAAGTCCGAATTGTTCTTTGGTGGGGTTGTCCCTGTAGATGTAGCGAAGACCTCTCCCAAGGGCTTCTCGACCCAGCTGGGGCGATGCTGCGTAAGCACGGCTTGGAGATGGTTTTCGAAGAGGGCGCGGGCATTTTGGAGGTTCTTTTCGGCGTTAGCCTTGGCAACGGCAATGCCCTCAAACGCCTCATCCAGTATGCCGACGATACGCTTCTGCTCCAATACTGGCGGAGCTGGAAGGCTCAACGCACCGAGCTTCGTTGCGTTAAATCCCCCCTGGGCGCTTCCTGATGAACCATCCCGGATCGCTTGCCAATATTGAGGCGTCTGGAGGAAGTATGAAACGAATTGGGGGAGAAACCTTCTGTCATTGAGGCGCAAGCGAATCAAGTAAGATGCAAAAACCGACTCCGGAGGATCTTGAACAAGGAAACTCTTTCCTGTTGTCGCGCCTGTCCGTGCAAAGACAATATCGCCTGAGCGTAAGCGGTATTTGTTCAGCCCTTCATCATCAATGGAGCAGAATGGAACCGCATCCCAATCGACGTTCTCGTTCTGAATATCGGTAATCCTAAGAAAACGTGGCCCGACCGCTTCACTCTTGGCGCTATCTGTGTAGCCATAGTTGATAGTTGCAATTTCGCCCAGCTGTTCGATCGTCCACCCACTCTTCATAGCAGCGCCTTGATTCCTTCCAGCAGTTCGGCACTTTCGGCATCGAGCGCGGCGATCTCGTCCAGAATCTCCCGTGGGCTGCGGTGCTGCACTTCTTCGCCGCCGTTCGGGTTCTTCACCGAGAGATCCCAGGTGATCTTATCCACGTCGGCAATCTTGACCGTCCACGATTTGGGCGAATCGGCGAAGCTCTTTTGCAACTCGACGAACTCGGCGAGGTCGTCGTCGTTGAGCGGGTTCGTCTTGCCCAGGTTGCGGCCGGGATCGAGCTGGTAGTACCAGATTTTGCGCGTGGGTGCGCCCTTCTCAAAAAACAGCACCACGGTCTTGACGCCCGCGCCCTGGAAGGTTCCGCCTGGGCAATCGAGGATGGTGTACAGATTGCACTCTTTCAGCAGCTTCTCGCGCAGCTTGACGCTGGCGTTGTCGGAGTTTGAAAGAAAGGTGTTCTTGATGACGATACCCGCGCGGCCGCCGGCCTTGAGGATGCGAATGAAGTGCTGCAGGAAGAGGAAGGCCGTTTCGCCGGTGCGGATGGGGAAGTTCTGCTGCACCTCGGCGCGCTCCTTGCCGCCGAAAGGAGGATTGGCCATCACGATCTCATAGCGGTCCTTCTCTTCGATGTCGGCGAGGTTCTCCGTCAGCGTATTGGTGTGGATGATGTTGGGCGCCTCAATGCCATGCAGGATCATGTTCATGATGGCAATGACGTAGGCCAGCGGCTTTTTCTCTTTGCCGTAGAAAGTCTTTTCCTGGAGCGTCTTGACGTCGCGCGTGCTGAGCTTGTGGCGCTTGGGGTCGGTTAAATACTTGTACGACTCGCAAAGGAAGCCCGCCGATCCGACGGCGCCGTCGTAGATGCGATTGCCGATTTCCGGCTTGACGACCTGGATGATGGCGCGGATGAGCGGCCGCGGCGTGTAGTACTCGCCACCGTTGCGGCCGGCATTGCCCATGTTCTTGATCTTGGCTTCATAGAGGTGCGAGAGCTCGTGTTTCTCCGCCTGCGAACCGAAGTGCAGTTCGTCGATATGGTCGATGATCTCGCGCAGGTTGTAGCCGCTCTGGATCCTGTTCTTGATCTCGCCGAAGATCTCGCCGATCTTGTACTCCAGCGTATTCGGCCCCGATGCCTTCTCCTTGAATCCCTGCAGGTAAGGAAAGAGCTTCTGGTTGACGAAATCGCGCAGGTCGTCGCCGGTCAGCGCCCGGTTGAGGTCGATCTTGCCATCCCGTCCCTTGGGCGCCGCCCAGCTATTCCAGCGGAACTCCGGCTTCAGGATGTACTGGTACTGCCGGCCTTCCAATTGGGCCTCGGTTTTCTTGTCCCGCTCGAGGTCGTCGAGATACTTGAGGAAAAGCAGCCACGAGCTCTGCTCGGTGTAGTCGAGCTCCGTGGTACAGCCGGCCTCCTTGCGGAGGATGTCGTCGATATTCTTAAAGGCTTGCTCAAACATGGTTTTCCGATCAGAACCATCATAATCCGGGGAACTGTCCCGCCCACGAAATGCCCGCTGATACGACTCAGAGACTTTTTGCGCCAGGGAGACTTTGGTAGTTCTCGGCCGGGGCGAAGACTGGCTGTAGGTCACGCCCACGTCTTTACAAGAGTGTGGCTCATGCAGCGCGATGTGGCATAACCCGCGGTCCGGCCCCACAAATTACAAGCTGCAGTCAGGAGACCGCCGGCGGCTCGGAGCTGTTGGCTGAGGGGCGGACAGCCGCTTCTCCTGATCCACCGGCCGCTATAGGAGATCGTGTACCCTGTGAGCAATGAACCTCATATAGATGATGTTGGCAATCCGAAGGGCTGCGTGAGCAATAGATACAGGATCCTTTCCCAGAATGATCGTAAGTTCATCGATGCCCTCGGCTTATGGCTCGCTCCCGTCCGTTGGCAATTCTTTGTAACGCTCGAGTTTCCCCGGAATGTTCGCGCCGAGACCGCAGCCGTAAGGCTGCGTGAATTCCTGAACAGCGTTGAGAAACAGCTGAGGGAATCGGTCTGCTTTATAGGTGGACTTGAGGAAGTGTCGAAATCAGGCATACCCGTACCGGCTCATTTTCACCTTCTCGTGACCGCGAACCGGCCCATTCCAGACCAGCTGTTAAAGAAAGTCTGGTGGGGCATGGTGGGCCACGGCGCCAAGAGTGCGTTCCAGCCAGAGGGCGACAGTATCGTTGTGAAGCCAATCGATCCGGAGCGCGAGGGACTAGCCTACTGCCTCAAGTTCGCCAACAGTTGCACCGGCGATTGGATGTTCAAGTGGCTGGAAATGTTCAATCCGAATATCCCTCGCACGGCCGAGAAGCGCGAACAGCGCCACAGGCGGCGGGGCGCAGCAAGGGCGACAGATCATTAGCCTTGCTGACAGTTGCTATTCTGCAACTGTGAGATCAAGATAGCTTTGCTTGTAAGAACTTGGCTGTTCACGGACCCTAGATACCGTTGGTGGTTTAAGGGCCGCCTTGATGTCCGAGATGAGCTTTCTTCCGGTACGGGTCGTAGTCAGTTTCTTGATGCGAGCGTTGTAACCCTCGCGGTCCTGGTCCACCAATTTGGCTTTTACCAATGATCCGATGAGCTTGCTCAGGGCGTCTTTCGGCAGATTAGTTTCCAGAGCAAGTTGCCGTTGCGTAATGCCGCCGGGCACAGCGGCGGCCACCAAGATGAATACAACACGTCCTGCGCTTCCGTTTATATGGCGGGAGTCGAGGATCCGTTCGATATCGAGCGCGTGTTCAGCAAACTTGCGGGCGGGATCTTTCGTTGCCATTTTGCAACTATACTCCAGGGCCGCATAGGGCAACTGCAAACCACTTAAAGTGAGTCAGTTGCCATCCTTCAACTTTCGACTACTGCGGATTCCATTGTGCGTGGCGACCAGAGCACCCGAAGTGTGGAGACCGCCCTCCGCAAGCATTTCCCGGATGCCTTTGGTACCTGACCGCCGTGCTGCACTCTGTGAATTGAAGGGCGAAGTACCCGCTGGTCGGCCGTGCACCGAGTTTGTGGGCCACAGCTATGGAGCTTCGCATTCAGCACCAGCGTTTATATGGCTGGAAATCACGTCAGGATGGAAATGGGATGGTTGGATTGATTGGCACAGCGAAAGGCGGGCTCACGGTCGCAAGTGTGGCCCACATCAAGGGTATCTCCCTCAGTACCGTGTACAGATGGGTTCGCAAGAACCCGAGCCCCACGACGAGGCGGAATGGGCGCCGCATCTTCATCGATCCCGTAGCCCTGGATTCAATTCCGGGTCGGAATACCAGGCGCTCGAGCGTGCATTCTGACGCCGAGGTTGACCGATTGAAGGATTCATCGCCGGGCAACGTCGACTCATCAACTGAGCAGAGCGCGGCCGGCGACAATCGCGACTCAGCCCCGCAACCTGTACCGAACCAGAGCTGCGGCCAGCGTGAGCTCGGTCATCCGAGCAGGAGCCACTTCGGAACCGGTTTGGCTGTATTCTTTGTGCCGCAATTCATCGGCTAAGAGCGAATCAGCCAAAGTGTGCGAGCGCCGGCTTGTCCATGATGAGGTCGCCCAACATCTCGGGCCTCGCCTCATTCCAGAAAAATAGGCGGCGAGTCTTTGGTAGTGAGAGACGCGCGCGCAGGATGGTCATAGTAACCAGGAAGTGCGCTGGGCGCAAGCCGGGATTATTAAGTCCGACGGAGCTATGGCACGGAACACTCCCTGGTCTGCGGGCTGAAGCTTTGATAGTTGCCTTCTCTAATTCACGATGGCTGTAGACGTCAGGAATGTTTCACGTGCAAGCCGGGATCCGAAGATTCGACGGAGCTTTGACGCGGGACGCCTCCTGGCGCGACGTGAACAGGAGACAACAAATGCTCGGCACGCAGGAGCGCAGGCTGCTCCAGAAATCAGATCTCATCGCCATTCTGCAACTCCCCGAGCCGAAGGTTAACTGGCTCATCGACACCCACCAGATTCGACCGATCCTTCTCTGCGGTGAACAACGCTTCGATTCCAAGGAAATTGATCGGCTGATCGCAACCTATCAGCAAATAGCGGCGAGGAAAAACCAAGATGTTCAATGACCGAAAGTCCGAAAGACTCGTATCTCCTGCTGAGTTGCCGGAAAGCGAACACCAGGATGAAACTCCTACCATTCTGACAGAACTGTCTCGCGACCTTATTGAGGAATACCTGAGTTGGGGGGTACCACACCACCACCACACATTCCACGTCAGCAACCTCCAGGAGAATCTTTCGCGCTTCTGCAGCTGGCTCGCAACGACAACCCTGCGAAAGAAGGAAATTGGTCTTTTGATTACAACCTATCAACAAGTAACAGAAAAGGAAAAACAAGATGTTCAATGACCGCGAGACCGAAGTACACGTAACTCCAGCTGCACCGCTAGAGAATGACACTGCCGTCAAAATCCGAGGCGGCTACATAACCGGAAGCGAACACCGGAAAGAAATCCTTCTCGATGGGACCGGGCCCTTCCGCGGCCTTCTTGAGAAGTACTTGGGCGAGGTCGCCCCGCGTATTTATCGGCCCGGCTATTGCACGCAAGTGCGGTGCAGCCTATCAGGATTCCTCCGCTTCGTAAACAAAGAACTTGGCTTCAAGGACCTCGATCTCGTCCGGCCCACTACGGTTACTTGCTACATCGAGTGGCTCCGCAGCCACGGGTACTGCAGCAGCAACTTCCTGGGCCATCTGTCGAGCTTCTTCAACTGGCTCGCATCGATTGGGCAATACGACCGCGGAAACCCCGTAGCCCGTCGGTTCCATCGGGAGATGATGATGGCCCCGAATCCGCCAGATGGCGCTTCTGATGATCATGTGACTGCGAAGGCCGGATCGGCCTTCTGCAGCGGCGATCGGGAGGACTAACATGACGACCGTCATCACTAATTCGGGAATAGAAGCGCGAGAAAGCGCCGCAGGAACAGCGACGAGAAACTCCAGCTGGTTTACTGCAACCCGCAGGCCTCCGAAGGTTTACTTTGAGGCCGCTCCGTGCGAAGGCCCAGGATGCAAAAACATTCTTTCGGCCGGGTACTATGCGCCACAACGCTCCCGCTCTTTCTGCAGCAAGAAGTGCCTGAACCGCGACGCCGCCACAAAATATCTCATCGGAACTTGCCTGCATTGTGGAGGACCGATCATGGGTCGTAAGGACAAGGCAGAAGAGAAGAAATTCTGCTGCAATGCCCACAGGTTGACGTTCGAGACGGAACGGGTTCTTGCACCCACTGGACCGTTTCGCACTTTGATCGAGGAATACATGCGCTCAGCAGCGGGCAACATGTACAGGCCGGGTACGCTTCCCACCGTCCGTGTCAGTATGGGGAAATTCTTTCGCTTCGTGAACGAGAACGAGCGGATCTCCGATATTGAACAAATTGGTCCCTCGGTCATCACCAGGTTCATCGCGCATGAGCGTGAGCGCGGACTGACCGGCCGGAACTTCGTCGGCCACCTGTCTACTTTCTTTGGCTGGTTGATGGGGGAGGAACGGCTAAAGCGGCCGAACCCGGTAATCCCCAGGATTCACAACCAGCGTGGCGCACCCGCTAATCCGCGTCCATACACAGATAGGGAACTGGCTGCGATATGGCAGGTCGTTGAGAGTGCCGGCAATCCTCAACTCATGCTGGCTTTTGTAATCGGCGAAGAATGCGGCTTGCGGATCGGTGAGGTATGCAACATTCGCCTTAGTGACATTGATTCTGTTGCGCA
>Ga0181539_1003536_pt1 | contig 14196 bp, 6 predicted proteins | sample PEATcosm2014_Bin_46_FD_119767 | JGI IMG/M metagenome (GOLD analysis project Ga0181539, IMG submission 119767) | Peatland microbial communities from MTU Mesocosm Facility, Houghton, MI, USA - PEATcosm2014_Bin23_60_metaG | ecosystem: Environmental > Terrestrial > Soil > Wetlands > Peat | place... | reverse complement strand
TGGCGAGAGCAATGCCGAGGTTGGTGTGGTATTCAGCAGTTTCCGGGCCGAGATCCAGAGCTCTCTTGAGATGTGGAATCGCATCATCCACGTTGCCCTTCGCCATCAGCGCGTGACCCAAGTTGCCTTCCGCCGCGGCCTTGGCCGGAACCAGTTCGACTACCTTGCGGAAGTTCGAGATTGCTTCGTCGAGATTTCCCTGCTTGGCCAGCGCAAAGCCCAGATTGTTGTAAGCCGGCGCATAACCGGAATCAATCCGGATGGCCTTGCGATACTCATCGATCGCCTCATCGACCTTACCCTGCAAGGCATAGGCGTAGCCGAGATTGTTATGAGCCTCGGCAAAATCGGGATTGTCTTCGAGCGCGGATTTGAATTCGAGCACAGCTTCGGGAAAGCGGTGTTCTCCGGAGAGCGCGCAGCCCAGGTTGTTGTGCGCTTCGGCATACTCGGGATAATCTTCGAGCGCGAGGTGAAACTGCTCGATCGATTCCGTCTCTTGCCCGGTCTTGGCCAGCGCAGCGCCCAGCCCATTATGCGCTTCAGCATAGTGCGGGTCGAGGCGGATGGATTCGCGAAGCTGCGCAATGGCATCGTTGGTCTTGCCTACGTGAAACAGCGTTTGACCCAAACCGTAGTGGGCGCGCGCATCGTCGGGTTGCAGGGCCATAGCCTTGTCCCATTCCGCAATCGCTTTGTCGTATTGGCCCTTCTTGGTCAGGTCGGACGCCAGATCGATTTGCTTGTAATAGTCCACTGCGGGCGTGTCGATGTGTTCGATGCCGCTGGGTTTCATGTTGACGAACTCGGGAATGTTTACGGCGCGATTTGCAGCCGTTGAGTTCTCGATGAGAATCGCCGGCGAGTCATTGCCGTTCTCATCGATGTGCGTCAAAAACATTTGTGTGTATGGTGATCGGCTTTTTGATGAGAAAACCAGCCAGCGCCCGTTGGGCGAAAAGCTATGCCATGAATTCATCAGCGCAGTGTTGCAGTTCATCAGCCGCGCTTTGCCCCCTGCCGCCGGCACGATATAGAGCTTTCCGTCTGGACGCATCAGCTGGCCATTATGCGCCTGCACAAATACGATCCACTTGCCGTCCGGCGAGACTTTTGGAAAACTGTTGCTCATTCCATTTTGCGACGCGCCGGCGATCGGCTCAGGCGTGCCACCTTGGCCGCCGTTAAAAGGAATGCGATAGAGGTCGTACTGGATCGGCACCTCGGCGGGATCGTTCGCGTATGTAGCCATCTTTCCATCGGGCGGGTTCGGGTCTTTGGCCGCCGCGCGCACAAATACCAAGTACTTGCCGTCGGGACTCCACACGGCGCTTGCCTGCACCAGTTTCGGATCGTCAGCGCCTGGCAGCGGTTGCAGCTTTTTTGCTTCGCGGTCATACCAGGCCAGGATTCCGCGCGTAGGGTAGAAGACCTGCAGGAACCGGTAATCGAGGAAGTTGGCCACGTAATAGAAATTCGCGCTCTTCGTTCCCGGCGGCTTGATCGTGGTCACCACATGCCTGCCGTCCGGCGAAACCTGCGACATGAATCCCAGTCGCAGTTGCGGATCCACTTCGCCGCTGAATGACGCCCACGAGATCATGTCCTGCGTGCGCACGGTCATTTGTTGGGCAACGGGCACCAGCGCGTAAAGCCCCTTGTCATTTTGCGGGCCGTCCATATCCAGGCCGAGCGTTTTTCCGTCGCGGCTGAAGGAGTGGCAGTTGGCGCAGGAGTGCAAGTCAGTCATCACAACGTGGCTTGAGGGCTGCGAAATATCGCGCATGCGCCATTCGATCAACGGAATTGCGCTGGTAGCCAGCGGCTTGATGACGCCCCTCTGCGTCGCCGAAGGCATCAGCGGAACGTCTCGATAAAAAATCGGCGCTCCAACAGGATCGCGCGAAACGGAGAGTTGCATCGCCCCACGCGAGAGCGGTTGTCTTTCATTTCCATCTGCGTAACCGGTAATGGTGATGGTGGCCGGTTGACCGACCGCATGTTTGCGGATCGCGTCCCAGGCTATTTCGTCTGGCTTCCAGGTGTGCGCGGCTGCTTGTTCAGATGTCAAAGTGGGCAGCTTATTGCTGGTCGAAACGCAACGCTGGTCGATCTCGCCGATCTTCAAGCCTTCACCCTTCGACGACATGTGCAGGGCTGTGGAACCATCTCCAAACGTGACGTCAATTTGCCAAACGACGGCGCTCACTATCGGATCACGCCACTGAAATGTGGGGGCGGCCATATCGGGAGGAAAGAGCGAACCATTGAGAGGGTAATCGACGGTGATGTTGGCGAGCGAATTCGTTGCGCCGGCAATTGTCTTGTCTAGCCCGGTCAACCATGCCGCGCAAAGAATAAAACAGACGGCGAGGGCAATGCTTAGCGCGCGGGCTGAACGGGTCGAACCGCTTACGCCACCATTTCTGTGGCTCGCGACGGCCGTTAAAAGTCCGTTTGGTCCACGCGGCTGATCACCGCGCTTTTTCACAAGACTCATTGTGCGACCCTCAGAGTGGATTCACAATTCATGTGTCCTTTCTGGCACTCTCCAAGGTCGCCTTTTCTTAAGGAAAAAGCCACTTAGCGATGCTGCTTCGGGATACAACCATTGTGAAACCGCCGTAGTCTTCGAAAAGTATCTGATCAGATGAACCCTGGAAGCACAGGTACTTCCCGGCAGGCGTAGTATACTCCTGAGCAAGAACGTCGGTCACCAGCGATTTGCGAGTCCGCTTGCGCTTGTTCCCGCACGCCTGCCCCGAAGCCGGCCTCCAAACGGCGCGGCACATGAGGTGTGCCTCGCCAAGATTCCATCCGGACGTGAACTGCGCCTGATCCTAACCGTTGAGATCACGAAACGCGGATGCACAGGCAAGAGTTCTTGGTTGGAAGAAGGGCGTTTGCTGGGAACCGAGCGCCACAAAGCTTAGCATATGGCGTCAACGGACACAATTTTGCTATCGGTCGTCTTGAGCTTCCCGAGGAAGATCGTAGATACGGCTCAGGCGGCAAGTTGGTAGCGATGGTGCAAGCCGCCGAGCCGTGGGAGCGAGAGAACCTTGCCACGCGCGGCAGGATTCTTCGTCACCGCGCGGCCTGCGGGAGTCTTCTTGTCCAGGCCCAAATGAGTCCGGTCATCGTGGTGGTAGCTGACGTACTCGTCTATCAGGCGCTTCAAGTGGCGTTCATTGAGAACGATCACATGATCGAGCAGATCGCGGCGGCAGCTTCCGACGAATCTTTCGGCAACGCCGTTCTGCCAGGGGCTTTGCAAGCCGGTGCGCTTGGGCTCAATGCCGAAGTTCAGGATCTCTGGGCGCTCTTCGCATCCAGCGCAACACCGTACGCTCAGAAATATCGAAGCCGAGGAGAGCCCCTCGCGCAATCGCATTGTCTGCTATTGAGTCAGAAGTGGGGTGAAGAATCAATTGGACGACGGTAGCCGCCGAATGCTGAACAAGGGAAGTAGGGCAAGTTCGGTTGGAATTCTTAGGACAGCCCTGATCCAGAGTGGTGAACTGAGGATGAAAACTGCCATTGGCGCACGGGGAGTGTAGACGATAGTGTTGCTGTCAAAGCACTCAAAAACAATACGGAACCACAGCATTCAGCAATGAGACCGCAAACCGTTCAATATAAAACAGTTAAAAGCATGCAATTTCAACAGATTTCAATGGCTGGCTGAATCTGGTTTGGGAGCAGGGGGTCGGAGGTTCAAATCCTCTCTCCCCGACCATTATTTTCAATAACTTACAGCCGCTTTCTCCCGATTAGAAAATCCAATGTGGTCGATCTTGTAGCGGTCAAAGCCTCCAAGTTCAATTGGCAGGTGTTCCGCGAGGGGTTCAATCGTGCTTGGAGGCCGAAACGTGTGCGCGACGGGGTTCTCGCCGGGTCGGACGTGCTGGTTATAATGGCATGGTTCGCACTCTTCTTTGGCACAACAATAAAATGCACAACAACAAGTCCGTCAGGAAGGCCTGCTCATGAACTTGTTCCAGATTCGGGGCTCTTTCGCCCTCTCTGTCGTGCTGGCAGCCTCGCTGCGCGTCGTGGCCCAGCAGCAGCCTTTGCCTTATATGGACCCGGCCGTTCCGGTTGATCGGCGCGTCGACGATTTGATTGGACGCATGACGCTCAACGAGAAGGTGGAGCAGATGCGCGACCATGCGCCGGCCATCCCGCGCCTGGGCATCGCAAAGTACGATTGGTGGAACGAAGGCCTGCATGGCGTCGCCTTTGCCGGCTACGCGACGGAGTTTCCGCAGGTGATCGGCATGGCGGCCACCTGGGACGTGCCCCTCGTGCACCGCATGGGCGAGATTATCTCAACCGAAGCCCGCGCCAAATATAACGAGGCGATTCGCCAGAACCAGCACGAGAGCTTCTACGGCCTCACGTTCTGGGCGCCGAACATCAATATCTTTCGCGATCCGCGCTGGGGGCGTGGACAGGAGACCTACGGGGAAGACCCATTTCTGACGGGCCGGATGGGAGTCGCCTTCGTTACGGGAATGCAGGGCGACGACCCAAGCCATCCGCGCGTGGTGTCCACGGCGAAGCACTTTGCCGTTCATAGCGGCCCGGAATCGACGCGGCATAGCGCCAACGTCGATGTTTCCGCACATGATCTTGAGGATACGTATCTGCCCGCGTTTCGGGCGGTCGTTACCGAGGCGCACGCACAATCGGCGATGTGCGCGTACAACGCCATCGACGGCGTGCCCGCGTGTGCCAATACCATGCTCCTGCGCGATCACCTGCGGGACGCCTGGCACTTCGATGGCTACGTGGTGAGCGACTGCGGCGCGGTGGCCGATGTCGATATGGGTCACCATTATGCGCCGGACATGGCGCACGCCGCCGCTGCCGCGCTCAAGGCCGGTACCGATCTGGAGTGCGTCTATGGCCCGGGGCAAGCCTTTCGCGCGCTCCTCGAAGCGGTGCACCGGCAACTGGTGACCGAGGCCGACCTCGATAAGGCCATGCGGCGCTTGTTCCGCGCGCGCTTTGAGCTTGGCATGTTCGATCCACCGGCTAGCTATGCCTTTGGCCGGATTCCCCTGGCCGAGAACAACTCGCCGGAACACCGCGCGCTCGCATTGCAGGCCGCTCGCGAATCCATGGTGCTGCTCAAGAACAAGGACGGGGCTCTGCCACTGAAGACTGACGTCAGGCGCATCGCGGTTGTTGGCCCCACCGCTGAACTGGTGCAGTCGCTCCAGGGTAACTACAACGCGCCGCCGCCGGAGCCGGTCTACCCGTTAACCGGGATCGAGAAGCGCTTCGCAGCGGCCACTGTGAGCTATGCGCAGGGATCGACGCTGGTCGCGGGCCTGGCAATGCCGATCGAACACACCGCTCTCAGCCCGGCGACCGGCGCTGGCCATGGACTTTCGGCCGAGTACTTCAGCTCAGCAGACCTCAGCGGACAGCCCGCGCTTACGCGGACCGACGCCAACATCAACTTCAATTGGGACAAGGTTTCGCCGGTTTCCGGCCTCGGCCGCAGCAACTTCTCGGTGCGCTGGAGCGGCAACTTCACCCCACCCGCGCCGGGCGACTACAAGCTCGGCGTCCGGATGAATTACTGCTATGCGTGCGAGAACGCGGAAGGATTCCGGCTGTTTCTCGATGACAAGCTCCTCGTGGCCAGTGAACACAAGTCCACCGGGGAACGCGGCGCGGTGATCGAAGCACCCGTGCACTTTGCCGATGCTAGGCCCCACGCCATTCGGCTCGAGTACCTGCACGGGACAGGGAGCGCCGGCATCGATCTTACGTGGCAGGCTCCGGCCGCGGTGTTGCGTGATGAGGCGGTTAATGCCGCGAAGAATGCCGACGTCGCCATTGCCATGTTCGGCCTTTCGCCTTCGCTTGAAGGGGAAGATATGCCTGTGAAGCTGGACGGTTTCAGCGGGGGCGACCGCACCGTGATCGATCTGCCGGCCGATCAGGAAGAGCTGCTGAAGGCGCTGGCGGACACTGGCAGGCCGTTGATCGTCGTGCTGCAGAACGGCAGCGCCCTGGCGGTGAACTGGGCAAACGAGCATGCCGACGCAGTGCTCGAGGCGTGGTATCCCGGCGAGGAGGGCGGGACTGCGATTGCCGAGACGCTTGCCGGCGACAACAATCCGGCCGGCCGTCTGCCCCTTACGTTCTATCGCTCGCTGGATCAGGTTCCGGCGTTTGACGACTATGCCATGCATGGCCGCACGTATCGCTACTTTTCAGGCAAGCCGCTCTATAGCTTCGGTTACGGCTTGAGCTATACCACGTTCGCTTACCGCAACCTGAAGCTCGCCTCTTCAAGCCTTGCTGCCGGAGATTCCCTGCGGGTTGAGGCCGATGTCGAAAACACCGGAGCGCTGGCTGGGGATGAAGTAGTCGAACTTTACGTGACGCAGCCGAAGGCGTTCGAAACGCCGCGCCACGTGCTTGCCGGGTTCACCCGCGTGCATCTTGCGGCCCATGCGACGACCCACGTGACCCTCACGGTCGATCCGCGCTCGCTAGGTCAGGTTGACGCCAAGGGGAACCGCATGATCGTTCCCGGCGAGTACAGCATCAGTATCGGGAGCGCGCAGCCAGAGGACTCCGCGCAGGTGCTAACCGCCAACTTCCGGGTAGCGGGCACAAAGCAACTCGACAAGTAGAAGCATTGCTTTGTACCCGTGTGGATCCGATTGCCCCGCAATTGCTGAGGCGCGGAAATGGCCGGGTGTGGACCGCCGCGCTGCATGAAGATCCGGCAGAGTAATGCTTGGGGGCGAATCCCGTCTGGTCGCGAATATTATTCACACGCAGCCTCGTGGGACCAGGCAGACCCTCTATCTTCAGGCTGGTCGCGCCAAGTTGACCTTACTGTCCTTAGAACAGGATGCGGAATCTTCTATCCCGCATATGAGGGACCGGCCGCTGACATCATGAGCGCCAATCCTCCCCGCGGTTATACTTACACTTCTCCGGCGCCGCCGCTGTTTGATTGGCGCATCCTATTTCAGCAGTTGAATCTTCTGAAGTGACTTGAACCTTTCTTGCGCCGGAGTAACACGGGCACTGGATCTCTTGATGAACAGCCCCAGCTCAAGTCAGCTTGTCGAATAGGATGATGACCACCTCCACCTATCAGCCGCCTCCTTTGCTTCCTTGGAGATTGGCAGCTTTCCCTCTTAGATGTGTCTCCTTCCCGGGTTCTCGGAGATGAAACAGCCGGCACAGGATTCAAAGTTAATTGATGCGTCGTCTGCCAGTTCTTCAATCCAGGCTTTGTTCACGCCAATGCCAAGATGTGCGCGCCATCACATCTCCAATGCCGTAATTTACTATAATTGCCGGTAGAATTATCGAAGGTAACTGAGAAGTGCCGGCGGCCTGACGCGTTACCGTTCGCGCCCATGATGAACGGTTACCAGAGCGGGAGCTTCACATGAAGCTTGCAGTATCGGGCAAGGGCGGAGTGGGCAAATCGACGGTGGCGGGCACCTTGGCTCGCCTCTATGCCGCCCAGGGGCGTCAAGTGCTGGCGGTCGATGCCGATCCCGATGCGAATCTGGCGTCCGCGATTGGAATGCCGCCTGAGTTGCAGGCGAAGATCCGGACGATTTCCACTGAGCGCCATCTGATTGAAGAACGTACCGGCGCCAAGGTTCAGGGATATGGACAAATCTTCAAGATCAATCCGGAGGTCGCGGATATTGCCGCAAGATATGCCACGCGCCACGCGGGCGTGGACCTGCTGACGCTAGGAGCCGTGCAACGCGCAGCAGGCGGGTGCGCGTGTCCGGAGAGCGTTCTGCTGAAGAATCTGGTTCAGCATCTGGTTCTCAAGCGCGACGAAATTGTCATTCTGGATATGGAGGCCGGCATTGAGCATCTTGGCCGCGGCACGGCCATGGGTGTGAACTTGATGCTGGTCGTGGTGGAACCCGGCAAACGAAGTGTGGAAACGGCACACCGCGTAAGAGAAATGGCGTCCGCGATCGGAATTGGCCGGTTCGGCGTAGTGCTCAATAAATCCATAACGAGCGACTCGGAATGCCGGTGGATTTCCGATGAGTTTGGCGCCGAGACTCTGCTCGGAGTCATTCCTTTCGACAATCGAATCGGGCTCGCCGACCGGCTCGGCCAATCCCTGATGGAACTCGGCCACGAAGATATTCTTTCCCCATTCCGAACCTTGGCAGATGTACTTATCTCGCGCACGAAAGAGAAAACGCAATGAGTTATGAAGGAGAAAACGCAATGAGTCTGGAACCCCGATGCATAGCCACCGCGATCGGCAGCTTGCCCCATGCCGATCCGCAAGCGGCCGTTATGGTTGTTCTCAACGCTATTCCCGATGCGCCGATCTGGCCTCAGTTGCCCGCCCGCGGCCTGAACGAACAGATGGAGGCACAGTACAGCGAGGGCATTCCTCGCCTGATAATCGACCGCGAAAAGGAGCGCCTGTACATCGATACCACGGGCGACTATTCGAGCGACCTGGCGGCCTTTTACGAAGACTATCTGGCCGAGAATTTGGATAAGTTCCAGATCACACCGGCGTTTTCCAAGGGAATCTACGCCATGGAAGCGGCGCTGGAAGCGGCCGGCGGAACACGTCCGTTTGTGAAGGTACAGACCACAGGGCCAATCAGTTTCGGTCTCACCGTCGTTGACGAGAACAAGCGTGCCATTTACTACAACGAGGAGTTCATGGACGTTGTGGTAAAGGTGCTGGCGATGAAATGCCGCTGGCAAGTCCGTAAGTTCCGCAAGTTTGGCGAGAATGTGATTTGCTTTATCGATGAGCCGATCTTGTCGGCATTCGGGTCTTCAACTTATGTTAGCGTCAACCGCGAAGACGTGGTCGCCAAGTTGAATGAGGTCGTAGAGGCGGTCCACGCGGAAGGCGCTTTGGCGGGCATTCACTGCTGCGGCAACACCGAGTGGTCCATTCTGGTCGATGCGGGGGTCGATATCGTCAACTTCGATGCATTCGATTACGGCGACACTATCGCGCTCTATTCTGAATCGATCAAGCGCCATCTTGAAGCAGGTAAAGCCCTGGCATGGGGCGTGGTGCCGACCAACAGCGCCAAGATTCAATCGCAGACCGCCGAAACGCTTACCGCCAAGTTCTGGCAGGGGGTCGAGAACCTGGCCAAGGCCACCGGGCTGAGCCCGGAGTTGATCGCCCGGCAGGCCTTCATCACCCCGTCGTGCGGCACCGGCTCTCTTCCGGTGGCGGATGCGGAAAAAGTCTTTTCGCTGCTGCGTCAGACGAGCGAAAGCCTGAGAATAGGGCTTCTTGCGGCGAGGTAGTTATGATTGTTGCCTTGACCGGAAAGGGTGGAGTCGGCAAGACCATCCTTTCCGCCTTGATAATCGACTGGCTGGTGCGCCAAGGGAAGACGCCCATTCTGGCCGTGGATGCCGACTCGAACGCCAATCTTTACGAGGCGCTGGGAGTCGGTCTAACAGCCACGGTGGGCGGCATCCGCGAAGACGCTCGTGTGCAGGCGCAAAGCCTGAAGGGAGTCTCCAAACAGGAGTTTCTGGAGCTGCGCGTACAGGAGGCTCTGGTTGAGCAAGAAGGATACGACTTGATCGTCATGGGCCGCCCTGAAGGCCGCGGCTGTTATTGCTTTGCCAATAACGTGTTGCGCGACGTTCTGGACCGCCTGGCGCAAAACTATCGCCACGTCGTTATCGACAGCGAGGCCGGTCTCGAACACATTTCGCGTCGCACGCTGCTCTCGGTCGACCAGTTGATTATGGTCTCCGACTGTTCGGTTCGTGGCGTTCACACGGCCGGCCGTATCTCCGCTCTTGCCGATGAAGTTCAGTTGGAGGTGAAAGAACGGGGACTGATCGTAAACCGTGTCCCTGACGGAGAAATGCCTTCTGTAGTTGGCCGTGAAGTGGAAGGTACCGGCTTGCGTCTGTTGGCGACGGTTCCACTCGACTCGAATATCGTGGCACTGGATGCCCTGGGGAGTGCGATTGCCGCGATCCCGCAGGATTCTCCGGCAAGAATGGCGGTAGAAGCCATGCTGAAGCAAATGTTTGTCTCTCGAAAGGGGATGCGCTAATGCCAACCAGTTCGCCCGAAGCTCCAGGCAGAGAGATTTCACGCGATTCAGCGACCAATGAGATGGTAGTGATCGCCAACAACTCTCAGATTCCCACGGTGTGGGACCGCTATGCCACGCAGAAACCTCAATGCAAGTTCGGCACGGACGGTGTTTGTTGCAAAATCTGTCACATGGGTCCATGCCGCATTACTCCCAAAGCCAAGCTGGGAATCTGCGGCGCCGACGCCGATACCATCGCAGCACGGAATCTTCTGCGCGAGATTGCCGCCGGCACAGCGGCGCACTCGGACCACGGGCGCATGTTGGTGCGCACTCTTAAAATGGTGGCGCAGGGCAAGGGCAACGATTACAAGATCGGCGATCCCGAGCGCCTGCGGAACGCGGCGCAGGACTTTGAAATCGAAACGGCGGGCCGCACGGACCTGGAGATTGCCAATGACTTGGCGGACTTCTTCATGACCCAGTTTGCCTGGTCGGAGGAGCCAAACGCCACACTCCGGCAGGCGCCGGAAAAGCGGCAGGCGCTGTGGAAGAAGCTCGAGATCGAGCCGTGCGGGATCGACTCCTCGGTAGTCGAACTGATGCACCGCACCAACATGGGCGTCGACCATAACTATCGCCATCTGATCATGGCCGGACTCAAGTGCAGCCTGGCCGACGGCTGGGTGGGATCGGCCATCGCAACCACCGTTTCCGATATCTTGTTCGGCACGCCCAAGCCGATTCGCAGCCGAGTCAATCTGGGCGTGCTCGCCGAGGATCAAGTCAACATCATTGTGCATGGGCACGAGCCGACGCTTTCCGAGATGCTGGCGGTGGCTTCGAAGGATGAAGAATTACTGGTCTACGCGCGCTCGAAGGGTGCGGCCGGCATCAACGTCGCCGGTATCTGCTGCACTGCCAACGAGGTTCTGATGCGCCACGGGCTGCCGATAGTCGGTAACTTCCTGCAACAGGAACTGGCGATTATGACCGGAGCGGTTGAGGTCATGGTTGTCGACGTGCAGTGCGTGATGCCTTCATTGGCGCAACTGAGCAAGTGTTTCCACACCGAGCTGGTCAGCACCTCTGAGATTGCGCAAAGCATGGGCGCCGAACAGATTACCTTCGACGCAAAAGCCGGGTATGAGCATGCAAGCCGGTTGATTCGCAAAGCGATCGACAACTTCGAACGCCGCGACCGGCAGCGCGTCCACATTCCGAAAGAGTCGATGGAACTGGTGGCCGGCTTCTCCAACGAGACCATCTTCCATATGCTCGGCGGACGCTTCCGCAAGACTTTCCGCCCGCTTAACGACGCCATCATCGACGGCCGCATTCGCGGCGTGGTGGGTGTTGTCGGGTGCAACAACCCCAAGATCGTAACCGACAGCGCGCATGTCCGGTTGACCGAGGAACTGATAAAGCGCAACGTACTGGTGCTTGAGACTGGCTGCGCCGCTATCGCCTGCGCTAAAGCAGGACTGTTGACGCCGGAGGCGGCGCTGCAGAAGGCCGGAGCAAGCCTGCGCGAGGTTTGCGATGTGGTCGGTATTCCTCCCGTGCTGCATATGGGCTCCTGCGTGGATAACAGCCGCATCCTGATCGCCGCGACCAACGTGCTGCTGGAAGGCGGACTTGGCGAAGATCTGTCGGACCTGCCGGTGGCCGGCGCCGCTCCCGAGTGGATGAGCGAAAAAGCAGTGGCCATCGGCAATTATTTCGTGGCGAGTGGACTCTTCGTCGTGCTGGGTCATCCACTTTACGTGGCAGGCAGCAAGAATGTCGAGCGGCTGCTGTGCGAGGAGATGGAGAGCATTACCGGCGGCAAGTTCGCGTGGGAGGCGGATCCGGTGCTGGCTGCCGACAAGATTCTGGAACACATCGAACGAAAGCGAGACGCACTGCGCATCAATGTCAAAAAGGAAAGAGTCATGGTCGACATGAAAGCGAGACGAGAACTGCAATGAGTACGAACACAAAGCTCATCGCCGCTTCCGCCATACACGGAGCTCATCAGGCCGTGGAACAGGCCGAGAATTACGTGGCGCGCGCCATCGCCGCCAAGGGTATCGACTCGGCCGTTGGTTTTCCGGATACATTCTATTCACTGCCCGTGATCTATTCGATGCTCGGCCGGAGGGTGGACAAGCTGGCCGATATGGGAGCGATTCTCGACGAGTGCCGGCTGTTGCTGGCTGCCCCTCCGTTTGATCGCGTCTGGCTGCCCTATTTGGGTAACGCGTTGGATGCGGGCATGGCGACACTGTTTGCGTTCGAGATCGTCGAAGCCTGCAAGTATCTGATCGGCCCGAACCCGGTCAACGGAATTTGGCTCGGAGCTGCCTCCGATGTCATCATTCGCGAACGCGGTATCGAGTTCGTCGACGGTTCGGCGCCCGGCTTTGCCGCCATTGTAGGCGCCGCTCCAACCAGGGAAGACGCGGTCCGCATCGCCCGCGAATTGCAGGAAAAGAACCTTTATACCTTCATTGCCGGCAACACCAACGGGGTCTCCTTTGCCGAGCAACTTGAAGAGGCGGGCGTGCAGACCGGCTGGGAGACCCGCCTGGTGCCGTTCGGCAAAGACATCTCGGCGGCCATCTACGCTCTGGGATTTGCCAACCGCGCCGCGCTGAGCTTTGGCAACATCCAGCCGGGCGACTACGAACGTAATTTGCACTATAACAAGGACCGTATCTTTGCTTTTGTCATGGCGCTCGGCGAAGTGACGGACGAGAAGTACGCAGCGGCCGCGGGCGCCATCTCTTACGGCTTCCCGACCATCGCGGATACCGATATCCCGGAGATTCTTCCCACCGGAATTTGCACGTACGAACATGTTGTTTCTTCGGTCCCGATAGATCGCATCGTTGAAAAGTGCCTTGAGGTGCGCGGTTGCAAGGTCAAAGTGACGAAGATGCCGATCCCGGTGGCCTACGGCGCAGCCTTCGAAGGTGAACGCATTCGCAAGGAACAAACATACCTTGAGTTTGGCGGCAGCCGCTCGCAGGCATTTGAGTACGTGACGACGCGGGAGCTGGCCGAGATTGAGAACGGAAAAATCGACGTGGTTGGCCCGGATATCGATCAGGTTGTTCCCGGCTCCGCGCTGCCGCTCGGAATCTGGGTCGAGGTTGCCGGACGCAAGATGCAAGCCGACTTCGAGCCAATTCTCGAACGTCAGATCCACCACATCGTAAACGGCGGCGAAGGCATCTGGCATATGGGCCAGCGCGACATCAACTGGATACGCATCAGCAAAGCCGCGCAGCAAAAGGGTTTCACGATTCGGCATCTGGGAGACATGATTCATGTGCGGTTGGTGAACGACTATCCGGCCATCGTGGACAAGGTCCAGATTACATTGTTCACTGAAAAGGACGAGATCGACCGGCGGGTGAAGGATGTTCGCCAGGTCTATCGCGCCCGTAACCAGCGCATGGAGTCGCTGACCGATGAGACGGTCGATACTTTTTACTCCTGCCTGCTCTGCCAGAGTTTCGCTCCCAGTCACGTCTGCGTAATCACGCCCGAACGGCTGGGTCTATGCGGCGCCTACAACTGGCTCGACGGCAAGGCGGCCTACGAAATCGATCCCACCGGACCGAACCAGCCTCTGCAGAAGGGCGAGTGCATCGACCCGGTGCGCGGCCAGTGGGAGAACATCAACAAGTACGTTTACGCAAACTCCAAACAGACCATTGAGAGCTTCAACGCCTACTCGATGCTCGAGAGCCCGATGACCAGTTGCGGCTGCTTTGAGGCAATCGTCGCGCTGCTGCCGGAATGCAACGGCGTGATGCTGGTCAACCGCGAGTATCTGGGACAGACGCCGGCGGGCATGAAGTTCTCCACTCTGGCATCCATGGCCGGTGGCGGGCAGCAGACGCCGGGGTTCCTCGGCATAGGAAAGGCTTACGTCACCAGCCGCAAGTTCATCGCCGCCGAGGGCGGCCATCGCCGAATCGTTTGGATGCCCAGCAGTTTGAAAGAGAGACTGAGAGAAGATTTCGAAGAGATTGGCAAGAGCCTGGGGATCGAGAACTTCCTCGATATGATTGCCGACGAAACCCTGACTGCGGACTTGGGCGGACTGCAAGAGCATTTGAAGAAAGTGAATCACCCTGCTCTG
>Ga0181539_1003533_pt1 | contig 14201 bp, 10 predicted proteins | sample PEATcosm2014_Bin_46_FD_119767 | JGI IMG/M metagenome (GOLD analysis project Ga0181539, IMG submission 119767) | Peatland microbial communities from MTU Mesocosm Facility, Houghton, MI, USA - PEATcosm2014_Bin23_60_metaG | ecosystem: Environmental > Terrestrial > Soil > Wetlands > Peat | place... | reverse complement strand
TGGAGAGCAGGCGCGCCGTGGAGCCGGACTCGGTGAACAGGGCGATGCCGCGCAGGTCGAGATCGTCGGCAGCATGGGCCGTGGCTTCGCAGATGGTTTCGGCGATGGAGAGATGGCTGGGGCGCTCGTGGAACTCGGCCTCGAGATTCTCCTTGATGTGGCGCTCGGTTTCGCTCACGATGCGCGCCATCATGGCCACGGCTTGCACGGGATATTTGCCCACGGCCGACTCGCCGGAGAGCATGACGGCGTCGGTGCCATCGTAGATGGCGTTGGCCACGTCGGAGACCTCGGCGCGCGTGGGCCGCGGATTCTCGATCATGGATTCGAGCATTTGCGTGGCCGTGATGACGGGCTTGGAATACTCGGCGGCGCGGCGGATCATGTATTTCTGGATGGCGGGCACCTTTTCCGGCGGAACTTCCACGCCCAGGTCGCCGCGGGCCACCATGATGCCGTCGGAGACCTGCAGGATGGCGTCGAGATGTTCGACTGCCTGCGGCTTTTCCAGCTTGGCAATGATCCAGGTGTGGCCGCCGAGCGCGGTTACGCGGTTGCGCACCAGGGTTACGTCTTCGGCCGTGCGCACAAAGGAAACGGCGATGGCGTCGACGCCGTGATGGAGCGCGAACTTGAGATCCTCGGAGTCCTTCTCAGTCAGCGAAGGCGTGCGCACCAGAACGCCGGGAAGATTGATGCCTTTGTGTTCGCCCAGCATGCCGCCGTTGACGATATCGCAGGCCACATCCTCGCCGTTCACTTCGTGGACGCGCAGCTCGATGAGTCCGTCGGAGAGCAGAATGCGCGCGCCCTGCTCCACATTTTCGGCGAGGGTCTTGAAGGTGGTGCCCACCAGCGATGCCGTGCCCAGCACCTCGCGCGGCGTGATGACGAGCCGGTGGCCGGCCTTGAGCAGAACGGGTTGATGATCTTTGAGGAGCCCGGTGCGGATTTTGGGCCCCTGCAGGTCGGCCAGGATGCACAGCGGCTTGCGCTCTTCCTTGCTCAACTTGCGGATCTTCTGGATGACGGCGGCTTTGCGCTCGTGGGTGCCGTGGGAAAAGTTGAGTCGCACGACGTCAACGCCGGCGTGGATCATGTCGCGAATCACGGGCTCCGTGTTGGAGGCGGGCCCGAGCGTGGCCACAATCTTGGCGCGGCGCTGCGAAGGGGAATCCGTCAGGTCGAGATCAGCAAAGGTCATCAGAATAGCTCCGGAGGCAGTTCAAGTTCAGCCAAAAAGGTTTTTGAGCGGGTAAAAGGGGCAAAAGGGAGCGCTACTAACCCCATTGTAAATGGAAGAACGAGAACAGGAATCGGCGGAGATGAGCCCTTGGCAACCAGGTTCCAGGCTGGGACTTGCACGATGCGGGAGATCGCTGACGGAAAAGGACTTATTGAGAAGCCCGGGCCAGCTCGGGCGCGGTTTTTTCTCCCGCCAGTTGGATCTGGCGCTCCCAGTAGAGAACCCCGTTCAGCTCCGCGCCCAGCAGAATGCTAAACGAGGTGATGTAGAGCCAGACCAGGGTAGCGATGCCGGCGGCAAAGGAGCCGTAGATGCGCGTGTAATTGGCCACGCTGGTGACGTACCAGCCGTAGGCCAGCGTGGCCGGGAACCAGATGATGGTTCCGGCAACAGCGCCCGTCACCACCCAGCCCCAATGCTCGGTGCGCCGCGTGCCGAAGTGGTAGAGCGCGGTGAGCACGGTGACGATGGCGGCAAAGCTGACCGTCCAGCGCAGGATGCGCCAAAAGATGATGACGACATGGCGCAGGTCGTGGCCGGCGTTATCGACCATCCACAACTCGATCTGGTGGCCGAAGACGATGAGCAGCGAAGCCAGCGTGAGCGGAACCTGCACGATGAAAACCAGCAACAGGCCGCGCGCGCGCCGGCCCCAGAAGGTCCAGCTTTCGGGCGGAAGCCGGTAGGCGCGGCGAAAGCCCTCCATGAGCGACAGCATCACGCCGAGGCCCGCAAAAAGGCTCAGGCAGGTGGCGGAGAAAATCACCTCGCCGGAGTGGAATTGGTGCGCGAGGATGGAGGACTGCACGAGATCGAGGGTGTCGGGGGGCACGAACTGCTCGAGGACGGCGCGGGTTTCGCCCATCAGCGAGGGGCCCTCCTCCACCTGGGCGGCCAGCGTGGTGATCACCAGGAGGGCAGGGAAGAACATGAGCATGCCGGAATAGGCAGCGGCCTTCGACGTATTGACAATGTCGTGGGCGAAGGCATTGAAAAGGGCTTCCCGGACGGTGGCAAAATAACGCTTCATTGACGTTACAAGTCAGAGTAGAGCATTTTCCCGGGTTGCGGGGGAAAAACAGGGAACAAGGAACAGGGAATAGAGACTAGGGGCTAGGGACCAGTTGTGCGTACGTTGACGCTCGCGCGCGAAATTTCGCGAATACTATTCCAAAACGGTTCCGCAGATGGTGTATCCAGCTTGCATAGGAAAAGCAACCGCAGATCCTTCGACTTCCTCGCGTTTTCCTTTCACTCCGTGAAGGGAAAACACTCGGTCGCTCAGGATGACATCCGATTTTGATTGCTCAGGATGACACCCGATTTTGATTGCTCAGGATGACAACGCGAGGAGAAGCGATCCTTGGATACAGTAATCGTGGACTCCTCTACCGGTCCGTGCAGGAGTAGCAGGGATCGATGGAGGCCTGGATCAGCGGCGTATCCGCGAGCCGCGCGCCGCGCACCATCCAGCGCACCGCCGGCATATTGGCGTAGGTGGGCGTGCGCACGTGCACGCGTGCCGGATTGCGCGACCCCTCCTTCCAACTCACCGAATACATGACTTCGCCGCGCGGCGCTTCCACGCGGCTGGTGGCCGTGCCGGTGATAAAGGCGAACTTGTCGCCGCCCACTGCGATTTCGCCCGACGGCATGCCGGCGAGCGCCTGGCGCAGGATGCGGCAGCTCTCGATGATTTCGAGAGCGCGCACGAAAAGACGCGCACGCACGTCGCCGGCCTGCTCCACGGGAACCTCGAACTTCATCTCCGCGTAGGCCGCATAAGGCGCGTCGCGGCGCAGGTCCTGGTTGATGCCTGAGGCGCGGGCCGTGGGACCAACCACGGCGCAGGAGATAGCTTTCTCGTGCGTGAGCACGCCGATGCCCGCGCAGCGCGAACGCGCCGTGGAACTGGTGGTGAAGATAGGAATCACGGTGCGCATCATCTCGCGCTCCAGATCGTCCACCATGTTCACCAGCGCCAGCGGGTCCTCGACGTCGCGATTGACGCCGCCCACGCGGTTCATCGAATAGTTCACTCGGTTGCCGGAGATGGCCTGCAACACGTCCATCACCTTTTCGCGCAGCGCAAAGCAGGTCATGAACATGGTTTTGAAGCCCATGAGCTTGGCGGCGATGCCCGCCCACAGCACGTGCGAGTGCAGGCGCTCGAGCTCTGCCATCACCACGCGAATGTACTGGGCGCGCGGTGGGGCTTCGAGGCCCGCCAGCTTCTCCATGGCCTGGCACAGCGTGAGGGTGTGGATGAACGAGCAGATGCCGCACACGCGCTCCATGAGGGCGATCACCTGGAAGTAGTTGCGCGTCTCGGCCAGATGCTCGATACCGCGGAAATTGAAGCCGATGTGCAACTCGGCATCCTGCACCGTCTCGCCTTCGCAGATCATGTCCAGCTTGTAGGGCTCTTCAAGGCCGGGGTGATACGGCCCCATGGGAATTTTGTAACTCATTGTGCGACCTCCTTCGGTCCCGGCGCTGGAGCGGCCGGCTTGGGCGGCGCAGCGGGATCCTCGCGCAGATTCACGCCCGTCTTGTCGCCCTTGCGCAGCAGCAGCGGCTCGTATTCGCGGCCCGTGAAGTCGATGGAATACTCCTCGTGAATCTCGCGCTCGATCCAGTCCGCCGCTTCGCACAGGTCGAAGATGCTCTGGGTAGAATTGCCGGCGATCACGAAGGGAAGACCGAGCAAATGTCCGTCGAGATCCCAGTGATACTCGAGACGGAAGCCTTCCGCGCCGGGCAACTGGTAGGCGGTGATGGTGATGAAGCGCGCGCCCACGGCGTTCATGGCGCGGGCCACTTCGCGCACGCTCAACACTCCGGGATTCAGCCACCACGTGCCGCGGCTCTCTACCCAGGGCTCAACGGTTCCCAGTTTTTCGCGAAGGTTTTCGAGAGATGTCATTGAGTGCCTCCTGGGGCGGGATTCGGGGTGGGCGTGGCAACTGGTGCGGCAGCCGGCTTCGGCGCGGGCGGACGCCGCGCCACGGTGTAGGACTTCTTCAATTCGCCCTGCACCACGTAAACCGGCGGCGTGTCCTGCTGCTGCGAGAGCGCGTGCTCGGTGTGGCCTTCCTTGAGCGCGTGTTCGATGCATCCCTCCACGCAACGGCCGCAGAAGGTGCACTGGCCGGGGTTGTAGCTCCACGTGAACTCGCCCTTGCCGGCCTTGAATTCAATGGCGCGCGAGGTGCAGCGGAAGCGGCAGACGGCGCAGCCGGTGCACAACGCGGGATCGAACTGGACGAGGCCGCGGAAGCGCGCCGTGACTTTGGGCCGCGCGGGAAACAGCAGGGTCTGGTAGCCACGCCGCAGATTCTTCCACATCATGGTGAGAATGTTCATGACCAGAACCTCACGAAGAGCGCGGACGAGATGGCAAGCACCGCGAAGATGAGCGTGCACTGCCAGTAGAAGCGCACGCTGGAATCGATGGCGAGGCGCGCGGTGGCCGCGGCCAGCACCGAGAGCAGCAGGACGACGGCAACCGAGAGTACAACAAACAGGCAGGCGGCGAGCAGGGTAGTTCCCCAGGCAAGCGCGATGTGCGGCGCGACGAGCGTGGCTACAAGGCCGGTGGCGGCAACCCATTCCAGGCCGTGCGCGAGCTCCCACATGGCCAGCTCGGGGCCGGCGTACTCGGTCATCGGCCCGGAGTAGATCTCCTGCTCTGCATTGGGCAGCGAGAAGGGGTTGATGTGCAGCTTGGCCGGCAGACACACCAGGATGGCGATGACGCCCAGCACGGTGAGGAAGGTAGGATGCATCGCCGCCAGTGCTTCAAGCCGGAAGGTATGCTGCGAGGCGGCGATGGAGACGATGGCCAACAGAAAGACAATGTTGTAGGAGACGCTCAGTGCGGCTTCGCGCGCGGAGCCGATCTCTCCGAACAGCGACCGCGACGAGAATCCTGCGCAGATGATGCACACCGAGGGCAACTCCAGCAGCGCGAGCAAGAGGATCAGGTCGCCTTCGAATCCGCCCTGAGAGGGCAGCACGGGCAGCAATCCCACGGCCCCGGCCGCGGAAGAAACCGCGATCAGCGGCCAGGCGCGCATGATGAGGCCGGCAATGCCGGGGCGCGGCGGAGTTTCCTTGCCGAGCAGCTTGATGAAGTCCCAGAAGGGCTGCATGAAGGGCGGGCCGACGCGCTCCTGCATCAGGGCCACGGCTTTGCGTTCCACCCAAAGGAAGAACCACGCGGCAGGCACGGCGAAGAGCAGGCCGGGAAAGATGAGAAAGCGCGCGAGGGCGGTGAGGAGCGGGTTCATGGCTGCACCTCTTCCACGGGCTTCACCGTTTCGGCCATCACCATCTCGGTTTTTGGCGGGTTGTTGCCGCGTTCGGCCAGAATGGTTGCTGCCCTGGCCACGCCGGCGATGATCGCGTCGGGCCGCGGTGGGCAGCCGGGGACGTAGACGTCGACGGGCACGTGCTTGTCGAGCGGACCGACCAGCGTGCGGCTATCAATAAACACATTCGTCGTCGCCGGGCAGGAGCCGATGGCGACGACGGCCTTCGGTCCACACACCTGGTCGTAGACCGTCTTCACGGCGTTGACGGCTGTTCTGGTTACCGGGCCGGTCACGCAGAGAATGTCGGCGTGCCGCGGGCTGCCTTCGAGCCGCACGCCCAACTGCTCGGCGTCGTAGCGCGGCGAGAGCGCGGCCACAATCTCAATGTCGCAACCGTTGCAGCTGCCCGCATTCATGTGAAAGAGCCAGGGACTGCGGCGGCGCGCGGTGCACATCAAACGTTGCCAGAGCTTCATGGCCGCACCCCCATCAGCATTTGCCAGACGTTGGGCCAGATTCCGGCGGCGAGCAGGATCGCCACCAGCACGACAATGACGGCTTGGATCAGCAACGGTTCGCGCGCGGCAGCTTGCGGCGGCGATTCAGGCGGTGGCCCCCACCAGTTGCGCGTGAGCGCGAGCGTGTAGGCGATCAGCGCCAGGATCGACGAGAGAATGAAGATAGTGAGCGGGCAAACGCCGACCTCGAATGCGGCGGAATAGAGCCGCCAGCGGCCGATGAAGCCGAGCGTGGGCGGAATGCCCAGCATCGCCAGCATGCCGAACAGGAATCCGAAGGCGCTGACCGGGTAACGCACGGCCAGAGCTACGGGTTCGCCCGCGAGTGCGCCGTCCGCCTCGGGCGCGGCGAGACTGATAAACAAGAGCGCCTTGGCCAGGGCGTGAGTGGAAGCGGCGATGATCGCGCCGTTCTGTCCCAGTGAGCTGGCTGAGGCAGCGCCGAACAGCAGAAAGCCCACGTCTTCAACCGTCGACAGCACCAGCAGCCGCTTGAGGCTGCGCTGCGTGATCATGAGCAGAGCCGCCAGCAGCGAGGTGAGGGTTGCGGCATAGAAGAAGAGCGGCTGCGGCGTTAGCAGCGCGGGAATCGTCTGCGCGCCCACCAGGAACTCACTGAAGGCCGCCATATCCACCACGGCGATGATGATGCCGAGGACAAGAGCAGGCACTTCGTCGGCAAGCGCCAGCAGCCAGAAGAAGAGCGGCACCACGGCGAGCTTGACGGCGACGCCGGTGAGCAGAAACGCGCGCGCGGCTTCCAGCGCTCCGCGATCCGCGAACAGGTCGCTTGCGATCATCGATCCGGCCGAGAGCAGCACCACGGCGAGATAAACGAACTTGGCCGCGCGCGAGCGCGCCGTTTGCCAAACCAGGACCACCGTGAGCAACGCCGCAAACTCAAGCGCGCCCAAACGCACCCGCGCCAGCGGGATGAGGAGTCCGTTGACGGTGATGGCGCCGATAAAGAAGAGGAGCGGCGCAACGCTCCAGTTGGAGCGGCTGGAAAGCGAGGCCAGCAACAGCGCCAATCCGGCAAGGCCGACGGCCCACAGCAGCAGCAACGGAGTCTGCGCCAGCGGCATCACGGCCGGAATGTGGGCGACTGCCGCTCCGGGTACGATCCAGCGCACCAGCGCGAAGATTGCGGCGGCAAAAACTACCAGGAGCAGCGCCGCATTGCGCTCCATCCACGAGACGACGACGGCGAGCCAACGCGAAACAACCTGCAACCCGCTCCACACGCCGAGATAGACACGGTCGACATTCGTCCAGCGGAAAAACGAGTGCCAGTGCTCCTGGAAGATCTCAGAAAAGTCGCCGGCCGTGAGGCGCCCTTGCTCTCCGAGCGGTTCGCCTCCGGTAAACACGCCGCCACCCGCGCCCGCCATCGCCGCGCCCGAGGATGCAGGACGCACGGCGTAAGCGATGAGATAAATTGCGCCGCCCAGCACAAGTGAAACCAGCGCCAGCACGAGGCCGCCGGTCGAAGAGAAGCTGCCGGCATCGGCGGAAAGGCCGAGCCACGTGACGTGCACGCCCGTGCCCATGCCCAGCGCCATGAGAATCGGATTGAGGAAATAGTTGACGGCCAACTGCGGCGCCACGCCCAGCACTACGCTGCCCGCGGCCAGAAAGCCCATGCCCCAGATCATGGTTGGCGGAGACTCGTGCGCATCTTTGGTGTTCTCGGTAGTGGGCCCGAGGAAGACTGCGCTGGTGGCCTTGACGCCAAGGAAGACCGTACCCAGGCTCGCCGCCCAAGCCACCATGGTGGGCACGGCCCATCCGGCCTGCAACCCCGCGGCATAGAGCATCCACTTGCTGGCGAAACCGCTCATCAGCGGAATGCCCATCATGCTGCCCACGCCGATCAACCAGGAGAGCGTGGTCTGCGGCATTTTTCCGGCCAGGCCGCCGAGCTTATTCATGTCGCGGGTTCCTGAGGCGTGCTGCACGGAACCGGCGGTCAAAAACAGCCCGCCTTTGAAGAAGCCGTGATTCAGGCAGTGCAGCAGGCCGGCCGTAATCGCCAGCGGCGTGCCGATGCCGATGCCCATCATCATGTAGCCGATCTGGCTCACGGTCGAAAAGGCCAGCATGCGCTTCAAATCGGTCTGCACCATGGCGTACATCACGCCCACGGCCATGGTCACCGTGCCGATCCACATCAGGCTTTCGCCCCATGCCGCGGGCCAGGCGCCAAAGCTGTGCATGCGCGCGGCCAGATACACGCCGGCCTTCACGTAGCAGGCGGCGTGCAGCAATGCGCTTACGGGTGTCGGCGCCGCCATGGCTTCGGGAATCCACGTATGCAGAGGAACCTGCACGCTCTTGGCTACCAGCGACACCAGCATTAACGCGAAGAGCCCGCTGGTGAAGCTGTGCGCAACCGCGGGATCGGTCCAAAGGGCGTTGCCGGCACGGTGGTAAAGCACCACAATCGCGGCCAGCAATCCGTAGCCCGCGATGTGCGTCATCAGCAGCACCTTGCGCGCGCCGTTCACGGCTTCGCGATTGGTGTACCAGAAGCCCACCAGCGAGAACGAGCACAGGCCGACCACTTCCCAGCAGAGATAAAAGATGAACAGGTTGGCGCTGTACACCAGGGTGATGAAACCGCCGATGAAGACCAGCATGATGGCGTAAAAGCGTGTGGCCGATTTGTCGTGCGCCATGTAGCCGATGGAATAGAGCAGCACCAGGCCGCCGATGCACGCGCCCATGAAGGCGAAGAGCACGCTCAGCGCATCGACATGGAGGACGAAGACCAGCGGCCCATCCCACGGCAGCGGATGCAGATCGATGGACTGTCCGCCGCGCACCGCGGGCGCGAGGCCGGCGACGGCAACGATCGCGGGCAGGCAGGTGAGGAAGGCAAGAATGCCTTTTGCCCGGGCGGAGCAGAGCCGGCCAACGAGAATCTGCAACGCGGCGCCCAGCAAAAGCGTACATGGAGCAATCAGAATCAGGGTCGCTGCATCCATATCATCATGTTGGATGCCCTGGCGATCGAGGGGATGTGATAGCGCACACGACGCCGCGGGAGAGCAGCCAAAAGGCGGTTCGAAATACCGCATTGCGGTATCGCGGTCAGACCTCCTTACCGCCTCTCAGTGGTCTGCATCACTTTTCGCTCGCCGTTGCGCTCGGCTTCGGTGTTGCGAATCACCGTGACGCTCAGGAATGCCGGGACCGCAAGAGAATTTGCACGGCCGTGGCCGGGCCCAGGTCGCGGCTCTCTTGCATCTTACGCATCCTCTGCGCACGCAAACGCGATCGGCAACCGCTTCACGGTCCGCGCCGCGCAATGTCCTACAATGCGGCAGAGGGTTGATTTGTGATGCGTTCTTCTTTGAAGTTCTATTGCCGAATTTTGGCGCTCCTGTTTTGGGGAGCGGTGCTGGCTGCGTTTCCCGCTGCGGCGCAACGCGGTAGCGAAGTGGGCAGGGGCCTTCAGTTGCTGCCGCCCCAGTCCCGCGCCGTGGTCCAACGGCTGATGAGCCTGTCGCAGTTGCCCGCCGGCACGTGGAAGATACACGAAGGCGATTTGCCGCATGGCGAAGCAGTTAACCTGGACGCGAGCGGCTGGCAGGATGCGGCCGTGGGCGCGCACTTTTCAACCAACGCGGTTTGGCTTCGCCAGACCATCGAACTGCCCGCAACCCTCAACGGCTACGACCTGACCGGCGCGCGCATCTGGTTCCAGTTCAACTCGAACGCCAACGGACCCGTTCCGGAGATTATTTATTTCAACGGCCGCCGCGTGGCCATGGGCGAGGACCTGGAGCCGGTGGTGCTGTTCGACGATGCGCGGCCAGGCGACAAGGTGGTGGTCGCGGTCAAGCTCCTCCAAACCGTCGACACCAAACAATTCCGCGGCGCTACCCTGCGTGTGGATTTCTCAGAGAACCGCCCCAATCCGCAGAGCCTGGCCGAGGAGTTTCTTTCGGCTGCGCTTTTGCTGCCCTCGCTTGCTCCCGGCGATGCCAGCAAAATGGACGCGCTGAACGCTGCCATTGGCTCCGTGGATGTAGCAGCGCTCGACCACGCCGATTCGGGCAGTTCGATTACCAAATCGGAGATGCAGTTTGCATTCGACACTTCGCTCAAGGCGGCGCAAAAGCAGCTTGAAGCGTTGCGGCCCTTGCTGCAGCAGGCCACGTTCCTGCTCGACGGCAACGCGCACATCGATGCGGCCTGGTTGTGGCCGTGGACGGAAACCGTCGACGCGGTGCACCGCACTTACGGCACTGCGTTGCAGCTGATGAACGAGTATCCCGATTACGTCTTCACGCAGTCGGCCGCGGCCTACAACGAGTGGCTGGCCGACAAATACCCGGCCGTGAACAACGAGATCAAGCAGCGCATCAAAGAAGGCCGGTGGGAGATTGTCGGCGGCATGTGGGTCGAGCCCGACCTGAACATGCCTGACGGCGAGTCGCTGGTGCGCCAATTGCTGGTGGGCAAGCGCTGGTACAAGCAGGCCTACGGCGTGGACGTGAGGATCGGCTGGAATCCCGACTCTTTTGGATATACGTGGCAGTTGCCGCAGATCTACAAAAAGAGCGGCATCGACTACTTCGTCACGCAAAAGATGACCTGGAACGACACCAACCAACTGCCTTTCAAGCTGTTCTGGTGGGAGTCGCCCGACGGATCGAAGGTTCTGACCTATTTCCCGCACGACTACGTGAACACCACGCTCAGCCCGGTGCGGCTGAGCGACGATCTTGCCACCGCGCGCAAGCGCTCGCCGGGTTTGACGGAAATGATGGACCTCTACGGCATCGGCGATCACGGCGGAGGACCCACGCGGGCAATGCTGGATGAAGGATTCCGCTGGGCTGCGCCGTCGGCGGCGGCAGTGGCCGCAAATGGCGGCGAGCCGGTGACGCCCAAGTACCAGTTCGGCACGGCGCAGAGCTTTTTCTCGACGGTCGAAAAGGAGATCGTGCCCGAAAGCCCGACGTGGAATTACCAGTCGATTCCGCATTACGAGCCGCCGGCCGCCGTGGCGGGGAAGGTTTCGATTCCTACCTGGGATTCCGAGTTGTATCTCGAATACCACCGCGGCGTCTACACCACGCAGGCCAACCACAAGAAAAACATGCGCGACAGCGAAGAGGAGGTGCTAAACGCGGAGAAATTTTCCTCGCTTGCATGGCTGTTTGGCGCGAAATATCCGGCGGACGAGCTGACGGAAGATTGGAAAAAGGTTCTCTTCAATCAGTTCCACGATCTGGCGGCGGGCTCGGGGATCGGCGTGATTTATAAGGATGCGCAGAAGGATTACGACTGGGTGCGCTGGTCGACGAATGAGATTTCGAGCGGGGCGCTGGAGACGGTGATCAACAATGTTGACACTTCCGGCGGCAACCACGATCCCCAGGGGCAGTCGATTGCTATTTTCAATCCGTTGGGATGGGCGCGATCTGGTCGGGTGGTTGCGAGAATTGGACCGGTTCCGCCTCCCGGAGACGCCCTCTTGGCAGTTGGTGCAGACGGACAGCTGATCGCGCTGCCAGTGATCTCGTTCGACAGGAACAGTGGCGTTGCCGATGTTGAATTCGAAGCGCGCAATGTCCCTGCCCTGGGATACGCAGTTTATCACTTGCCAACTTTCACAGAAATGGCATCTATCGCACCGGGCACCAGGCTAGGTTCGCCCCTTCATCGAGAGTTTTCTGCCGACAGCTATAGCCTGGAGAACGATCATTTGCTCGTAGAGGTGGACCGCAAGGACGGGTGTATTACCAGCCTTGTCGAGAAGGAAGGGGATTTTGATCTGATTCAGCCGAGTGAATGCGGGAACCAACTTCAGTTCTTCAAAGACACGCCAAGACAATACGATGCCTGGAATATCGATCCCGGCACGCTCGATGCGCCGCCTGCCGTCATTGAGAAGGCGGATTCGGTTGAAATGGTTGGGAGCGGCGGCCACCCCGCTATCCGTATTACTTCTCACTGGCGCGACTCGCAATTCATCCAAACCATAAGTGTCGCCCCGAATTCCGACTACGTCGACATCGAGAACGACATCGACTGGCACGAGAAGCACGTGCTGCTCAAAGCGGCCTTCCCGCTCGCCGTCACCAGCGACTTTGCCACGTACGAGATTCCATACGGCGCCATCGAGCGGCCCACTACACGCAACAATAGCTGGGAGAAAGCGCAGTTCGAGGTTCCGGCGATGCGCTGGGCCGATCTCTCCGGCGCAGGACCCGATGGAAAAGTCCACGGGCTGAGCGTGCTCAACCAGGACAAGTACGGATACGACGCCGCGGGCAACGTGCTGCGGCTGACGTTGCTGCGCTCGCCCACCTGGCCCGATCCCGATGCCGACCAGGGCCACCATCACTTCCACTACGCACTCTATCCGCATGCGGGCACGTGGAAGGACGCGCTCACGGTGCGCCATGGCTGGGAGTACGACTACCCGCTCCAGGCCGTCGTGACCACGGCCCATGCCGGCTCGCTGCCGGCAGAGCACTCCTTCGCCTCGGTCTCGCCGGAGAATGTGGTGCTGACTGCCGTCAAGAAGGCTGAAGACGCAAATGGGTTGATCTTCCGCGTGTATGAGTGGGCGGGCAAGGAGACGACGGCGGAGTTCCATGTGCCGCCGGGCGCGACTGGAGCGACGGTCACGAATTTGATGGAGCAGCCCGAAGGCGATCCGCTCAAGGTGGAGGGCGATGTGGTGAAGGCGCCGATTCATCCGTATGAGATTTTGACGATACGGGTGGACTATCCGAAACAGTGATCAGTTGTCAGTTCTCAGTTGTCAGATATCCGTTCGATTCGCCATTGGCCGCTGACAACTGACAACTAACCGCTGACAACTGAATTTGTTATTCTGAGAGCAACAAGGAGCCCTGCGCGATGCACATCTCTTCCCCGTTTGTGGTCGTTCCAGTCATTCTCATCGTGTTTGTGGTGTCGATTCTGTTCTCCACCAGCAGCAAGGAAGACAAACCCTCGACGCACTGAGGCCGGACTATTTTGTAGCGCCGGATTCGATAGGCTGCGGCAGGTCTCATTCCGGGCCTAAAGGCGCCGCTTATTCTGTGCGTCCAATGCGGGGGTTGAAACCCCCGCCTCCTTCCGTCCTCGAGGGTTTGCGCACGCCGGGAAGACAGACGGTCCACTTTTCCGGAACCTTTTTCTCCCGGCCCGCGTATAACGGGTTCAGAGGGCGATTGCCATGAACAGAAACCCGATTGCACACACGGCCGGTTTGCTCGCCTGTCTGGCTCTTGCGGCCGGCGTGGCCGGATGCAGAATCCACGTCGACAAGGACTCGAACGGCGAAGAGAAGAACGTCCAGGTGGACACTCCCTTTGGCGGGGTACACGTGAACACCGACACGACCACGGCGGCCGATCTCGGGTTGCCGGCGTATCCGGGCGCCCAACTGATGAAGGATAACGACGAACACCAATCGGCGGATGTGCACATGGGCTTTGGCGAGTGGGAGCTGCGCGTGCGCGCGGTTTCCTATGAAACGCCGGACAAGAAGGACCAGGTTGTCGCGTTTTACAAGAAGGCGTTGAGCCGCTATGGCGACGTCATCGTCTGCCAGGGCAATACGCCAGTGGGCACGCCGACTGCAACCTCCGAGGGGTTGACCTGCGCCGACGACAAGGACAATACCACCACGGTGCAGATCGATCGCAATGACTACGGCACAAGCAAGGATAGCCTGGAGCTGAAAGCCGGATCGAAGCGGCACCAGCACATCGTGGGTTTTGAAGCTCCCGGGAACGGCCAGACCCGTTTCGCCCTCGTGGCGCTCGATCTGCCCTCTGGCGACACAGATAAATCCGGTAAGAGCAACTGAATCAAGCTTTCAGCTCTCAGCTTTCAGCTTCATACTGCGGGTGCAAGCCAAACCAGCTCAATCCAGCGGCGTCCCTATGGGACTCCGGTGCGGATCGATGGGCCAGCTTTCCCCACGCTGAAGCGCGGGGCTAACAAACACTGCGCCTACGGCGCGAAGGCCGAGACGTTATCCATGCGGCTTTCCCCACGCTGAAGCGCGGGGCTAACAAACATTGCGCCTACGGCGCGACGGCCGAGACGTTATCCATGCGGCTTTCCCCACGCTGAAGCGCGGGGCTA